>Ga0272449_1004177_pt1 | contig 11898 bp, 19 predicted proteins | sample YNPCB0241_FD_198679 | JGI IMG/M metagenome (GOLD analysis project Ga0272449, IMG submission 198679) | Hot spring sediment microbial communities from Yellowstone National Park, WY, United States - YNP-CB-024-1 | ecosystem: Environmental > Aquatic > Thermal springs > Hot (42-90C) > Sediment...
CCCCCTAGGACCGTTCGGGGGGACGATGCGCACGGGATTCACTCGGCGGGGATGGTGGACCGCGGTGGCGGTCCTCGTGCTCGGGGTGGGCTCCGCACACGCCGGGCGGCTGGGGCAACTCGACCCCGTACGGGGAGTTCACGATGCTCGTGCCCGAGGGTTGGACGTTCGTCCCCGGGGCCGAGGAGAACCCGGTGATCGTGGCACCCCGCGGGCGGCTACCGCCCTCCCTCGCCATCGCAGTCCTCAACGCCACCGCTCCCCTGCAGCTCCAGATGGTCCGGCTGTTCCTGAACCCCACGCCTGACCTTGGGCGCTGCTTCGTCCAGGCAGGGCTTTCCGGGAGCTACACCTGTCTTGGGCCCTACTACGAGCGGTTCGAGCCAAGGATGTCGGCGGTCGGCGCAAGCCGCGTCTTCCTCACGACCCGGCGACAGCAGGGTGTACGTCTGCTCGATGTCCGGACCCACCCCCTCAGGTGGCTTCCGCGCCTGGAAGGCCGCCTCCTGCCGTCTCGTCAGGGCGCGAGGTCAGTGCGGCCCCCGGTCCGGGTCCAGCTCGGCCGGGAACCGGATCAGCGTGAGGGCCTCACGTTCGCAGGAGGGACACTCTTCCAGGTGACGGAGGGCCTCCGGCCGGACCGGCATGCCTAGCTAGGACGGCCTCGCCGATCTCCTTGGGGTCGGGGCAGCGACCGCGATCCATGATTTCCACCTCCCACACGGACAAACGCCGCTGAGCCGCGCTTTGGAGCGTCGAGCCCTTTTGGTCTGGACATGGACGCCTTGGTTATGGACTCAGCTGCCGGGACTACTGGGCCGCGCCGCGGAGGCGGGATCGAGGGCCTTTGGGCTGAGCCCCTCCAGCGTGTCCCGCCGGTACATCCGAGCGACCGCGCGGAAGCTAGAGGCCCTGCAGGAGCGGAGGCTGGACCGGTACGACTTCGTGGTCCTGGTGATAGACGGCAAGACCTTCGCCGACGACACCATGGTGATCGCCCTGGGGGTGACTCTGGGTGGGGAGAAGGTGGTGTTGGGGTTTGTGCAGACGGGCACGGAGAACGCGGCGGCCTGTGCTGCCTTCCTGCGGGGCCTGGTGGAGCGGGGGCTGCGGGTGGAGGAAGGCCTGCTGGTGGTGGTGGACGGGAGCAAGGGGTTTACCGGGCGGTCCGGGAGGTGTTCGGGGCGCAAGCCGTGGTACAGCGCTGCATCTGGCACAAGCGGGAGAACGTGGTGAGCTACCTGCCGAAGGCGCAGCAGGACGTGTGGCGGGCCAAGCTGCAGCGCGCGTGGAAGTTGCCTACGTACGAGCTGCGTGGGCGGAGCTCCGGCGGCTACACCAGGAGCTGAAGCGGGTGAACGAAGACGCCGCCCGCAGCCTGGCGGAGGGGCTGGAGGAGACATTGACCCTTCACCGGCTGGAGGTGGCGGAGGCCCTGAGCGGCAGCCTGGAGACCACCAACTGCCTGGAGTCCATCCTGTCCCAGGTAGAGCGCACGGTCCGCCGGGTACCCCGCTGGACCAGCAGTGACCAAAGGCGTCGTTCCACGAGCCGCGGCGCTTCCGGACGCCGAATCCCGGTTGCGACGGCTGCGAGGGTACCGGGCTCTCCGGCAGTTACGGGCTGCCTTGCGGAGAGCCACGAGGCAGGAGTCTCACCGGAGGACAGCGTAATGTACCCATGGGAGCGCTGCCAAAATCAACTAATCTTGGGACACACTCGGGTAGGTGGGGCGACTCCAAGGCTGTTAGGTTGACCGCCGGAGCAGTATAATGCCGGGTAAGGAGTTCGCACAGGACGGCGGGGTTCAGACCAGGCGGGTGATTAGGCGGATTGGGCTCTTGCCCCCTCTCGCGTTAGGCTGACAGGGACGGGTGCTAGACTGGTCGGCCTAAACACAAGTTAGGCGGCTACCTCCACTTGCAGAAAGGAGCAAGCAATGAGAATAGGAATCTTGGGAACAGGCGTGGTGGGTCAAGCCATCGGCTCGAAGCTGATTCAGCTTGGCCATCAAGTAAAAATGGGCTCGCGCACGGCGGACAATGAAAAAGCTACCCAATGGGTGAAGGCCAATGGCGTGAGAGCATCGCAAGGCACTTTTGCTGATGCCGCCGCCTTTGGGGAAATCCTTTTCAACTGCACAGCGGGAATGGCTTCCCTGGACGCGCTGAGAATGGCAGGCCCAGCCAATCTCAAGGATAAAATCCTGATCGACATCGCCAACCCGCTCGACTTTTCCAAAGGCATGCCTCCCACACTGGCGATTTGCAACACCGATTCACTAGGAGAGCAAATCCAAAGAGCTTTCCCCGACGTGAAGGTGGTAAAGACCCTCAACACGATGAACTGCAACATCATGGTGAACCCCTCACTGGTGCCGGGAGAGCACGACGTCTTCATCTGTGGCAATGACGCCGAAGCGAAAAGAATCGTCACGCAAATCCTGAAAGATTGGTTCGGCTGGAAATCGGTGATTGACCTCGGCGACATTACCAATGCGCGCGGGACAGAGATGCTCCTGCCAATCTGGGTCCGTCTTTGGGGAGTATTCGGGCATGCCAATTTCAATTTCAAAATCGTAAAATAGGGACGTGAACTCGAAGCCAAGAGTCGCTGTGGTGACGGGCGCCAATCGGGGCATTGGGTTTGAAGTCTGCCGCCAGTTAGCGGGGCGAGGCATTCACGTGATCCTGACCAGCCGCGATGAAGGGAAAGGCAAGAGCGTCCAGGCGGACCTGCAGGTCCTGCAGAGATTCGGCCTCGTCCGCTTCGAGCAGAGGAGGAGCAAAAGCGGGCGGACGACGAAAGCTCCCCGCGCCCCATACGGGGAGCTCGTCTTCAGGATCGCGATCTGACCGAGCGGGCTTGAGCTGAGCCTGCCAGGGCTAAAGCCCGGCGGGTCTGAATGGGACCACCACAGTCCGTCCCGGGCTCTCCTCCATCAGGGACAGGAGACCCGTGCTATCGTCGATGTTCACCCCTGGCTGCAGGCCGTCCCCCCGAAAGGTGGGGAAGGGAGCACGCCCGCGCCAGAAGGCCGCTGTTAAGGCGCATCGTCGCCCTCAAGCATCCGAACTCGTCCACTCTCACACACTCTCTCCCCGAGAAGGCCCACCGCCCCGGCAGCCCGCACGAGCCGCTCCTCCCATGGCAGAAACCGCACCTCCACTCCGCCCTCTGCACGCGCCACAAGCGCAGACGCAAGGAAAGGAGGGTTTCTTGCAACAAGTCTGCAAGAATATCTCCGTGGCACTCCATCCGCGAGGACTGCTCCCAGCCCTCCAGGCCCCCCTTGAGGCGGTGGCCGATTACTGTCCTTACCGGAGCCCGCGAGACGGGGAAGTCCACGCTGAGCCGGGTCCTCTTACCTGCCCGAAGCCGCCTGGAGCTCCTCAACGCGGTCCGCGCTCGTAACCCTAGGGTAGTTGACCCTCACGGCCATTTCAGTGTAACGGACGGGGCCATCCGTTGTCACGAATTCGCAGTAGAACTGCGGCGTTGCGTCGAGATGATCGAGGACATCGGTCGGGATCCAAGCGTAGCCGACACCTGTACCCACCACAGCCTCAATCAACCAGGGGGTCCAAGACGGTGAATCCTGCCTTTGCCGCCGCAGCGGCGAGCCTGTCGTCCAACACCACGAACGGCCTCCCCCGGGGCCGGCCGTTAGACCAGACGAGGGCAGCTGCGAGCTGGAAGGAGTCTGCAGCCGTAAGTCCGTACGCTTCGGGGATGCCTTCTGCGATGTCCCTTACCCGCTCGGTGGGCAGTATCTCTTTCCACACCCTTGGCAGACGCTCAAGCCTGCCGAGGACCGCGCCTATGGCTGCAGGGTCTATCTCGCCGGTGCGACCGAGCCGGGCGAAGGCGCTCCGGACCTCGACGATCGTCCCCCACCAGACGACGATATTCCCGTAGGCGCTGGCGATGCGTCTGATCCTCGAGGAGGGCGGCTGCCAGGTGCAGAGGGGGACGATCGCGCTTGCATCCCAGAAGGCAGGCTCAGTCTTCGTCACGGTCCTCACGCACGGCCTTCGCGGCCCTGCGCGCCGGGATGTGGGGAGCCGGGGTGCTCCAGAACGAGGCCCAGAATGCGGGGTCTGCCCTGCCGGATCCCGGACGGAGCTGTCCGGATGCGATGAGGGCTCGCTCTTCCTCCTCGTAATCCGCGGTGGACGAGAGTGGGATGATCTTGGCGATGGGCCTGGAGCGGTCCCGCACGATGATCTCTTCCCCTCGGCGGACGAGGTCAAGGTACGCGCTGAGCCTGTTCTTGAGCTGCGCGATATTCACGGTCAACAGCATGGCGTGTGTCTCCTCCATCATGGCCATTATAGCCATATTCGCCCTTTCCGTCAAGCCCAACGAAGAGAGAGTGGGGGTTACGGAGACAAGCGGAACTTGCGCTGGCGAAGTCTTGAAACCTCAGAGCCTTCTACCGACTGGGGAGGCGGTCCCGCTGCGGCCGGAGAACTCTGCGGTGGAGCCCATCGTTGCCCGGGACGTCCGGAACGTCGGCAAGGTGGGGGGCTGATCCGGCGACTGGACTGAGGATCACCCGACCCTGTTGCCGGCGCGAGAGGCAACGCTCAGGAAGATCGTCAGACTCTTGAGGCCGTCTTCCGGTGTTGATGCCAGGAGTCTTCCAAGCGCCTCGATTTGCCCACCGAGGTCTTCGTCGGGGATCGTGCGGGGGTGGACGAGGATGATCTCTTCCCGGTACTCTTCCGCATAAGCAAGGGCGGTGTGAACCGCCGGTGCAGGCAGGTGGGGGAAAGCCTCCAGGACCCGGTCCACCGACCCGTAGGCGCGCACCAGTGCCACGATCTCCCACACGTCCAGCCCTGTCCCCGCCACGTGTGCCACAGGCCCCACCGGTCCTTCCACGAGGACGATACCCGGGAAGCGCCGCATACGCAGGGCATGATCGATCAATTCGTTGATCACCCTGCCGAGGGGTCTGCGGGTGCGGCGCGCCTCACGGAGGACGGTCAGTGGGTCGTTCACGAAGCACAAGGTGACCACCAGGAGGATAGCACCGTTAGGGCTTTCGCGCCAGTACCAGGGGGACGCGAACCTCCCCGGAGCACGAGGTGCTGTTCAGAACGGCCAGCACCCGGGAAATTGGAATAAAGGTCCGGATCGGCCAGCGAGAGAGGCGAAGGCAGGGTGCCCAAGACCCCGTCTTTCTGTGCTGCTCACCTCCGTGGGGCTACCAGCAGGGTCCCCGGGTAGTGCACGCTCATGGGGTGCAGGTGGCAGTAGATGGTGTAGGCGCCAGGACGGACGTCTCGGATGCGGACCGTCCTAGTCTGCTTCGGCTGCAGTACCTCCTTGATCCCGAAGGCATCGATGGCGAACCCCTCAGGAATGGGACTTTCATTTCGAATCACGAACTCCACCGTCTCCCCCTCGTAGGCGAAGAGATCCGCCGGCAGGTTAGTGACCGCGATGGTAGACACTCCTGCCACTGTGGCCTTCCAGAACTTCATGGTGACCTGGTAGCGACGGACTGCCGCTGTGCCCGGGGCAAGCTGCACCAGCAGAGCGAGAACCAGGATGGTTGCGGCCAGAGCAGCCTCGGTGAGGACGGTTCGGATACGGCGCTCCATGAGACCACCTCCTATAATTTGGAGTCCTAATCATATGCTATGGTATCATGGAGGGCGAAGGAGGTCAAGAAGGGCAGCTGTGACCAGGACCCCGAGGCGAGGAGGGCCCTTCGGCAGAAGGGAGCAGACTGCGGAGCGTGTGGCCCAGGCACTGATGCGCATCAGCACCGCCCTGCGCAGCGGGGCATGGGAAGAGGCCATGCCCCGTGGACTGACGCCCACGCAGTCCCAGATCCTGGGTTACTTGCGCTTCCGCGGGCACCAGGGGGCGCGGGTTTCGGAGGTGGCGGAGGCCCTTGCGGTGACGCTCGCCACCGCTAGTGAGTCCACGGACGCACTGGTCCGCAAAGGACTTGTGCACAAGATCCGGGCAGCGGAGGACGGCCGGGCACGGCTGGTCGTGCTCACCCCCGCAGGGCGGAGGGAGGCGGACCGCCTGGCGGGCTGGCCTGACTTCCTCCTGCAGGCAGTGCGGGCCTTGCCGCAGCTCGAACAGGCCGCCCTGCTACGAGTGCTCCTCAAGACCATCCGGGAGCTGCAGAAAGCGGGGCGGATCCCTATTTGCCGCATGTGCATCACGTGCCGCTACTTCCGGCCCTACGTGCACCCGGATCCCAACGCCCCTCACCACTGCGACTTCGTGGACGCGCCGTTCGGGGACGGATTGCTGCGGGTGGACTGTCTGGATCACTCGCCTGCGGACCCGGAGCAGGAGGAGGAGAACTGGAGACGCTTTGCCCATACCGGAGCGTAAAGGCATCGGTTGTGGCATATTCCCCGCCGTTGCCTGCGCACTGAGTGCTTAACAAACCTGGAGATTGTTTGGCTTTCTATGAGGGAAAGTTGACTTCCGGACGGGGTTCTGCAGGGCAGCAGGAGATTGCCCCGTCGTGTCGAAGAGAACAGATGCCCACCTGTCGTTAAACTCGTGGGAAAGAGCAGGCTAAGGGGGTGAAAGGCCTGCCGCGCACCCTATCAGACGCTCCCCCCTTGGGGAAACGGCAGGTGGGCTTTCTATGTCCCGAGTCACCTCCTGGGGGTCCTACCACCCAGGCTCATGCGGAAACGAGCTCCTGGGCGATGTGCCCCCGCAGCCCCGCCACGCGCACCACAACCCCCCTGCTCACGCAGCCACCGCACCAGCTCCGTGAAATCCCCATCCCCGCTCCCCAGCAACACCACATCGAGATCCGGCGCTACGCGCATGATGTCCGTAGCCCCACCTGCCCGGCACCTCTACCGCATACGCCCGTGCCACCACCTCCCCCATCTCGCGCGCCCTCTCCAGGAGAACCTTATACCGCACGACCTTCCTATAGGTTCGCCAGTGGAGACGAACCTGGTGGCGTGCGTGGTATAGGCCGGGGAGGTCGTTATCGGGGTGCGTTGAGCGACACCTGGTAGACGGGGGAGGGGTCGCCCGCGACAGGCACCGGACCCACACGACCTCGGCTTCCACAAGGCCCGCAAGCCAGCGGTGGACCGTATCGCAAACCTCCGGGTGCTCGCTCACAAGGCGGCTCAGAGGACAAATTGTGCTCACAGATCTCGTACGTCCCGTCCGCCTGTACGAGCACAGGCATGAACCCCCGCTCGCTCAATAGACACTGGATCACACGCAGGCGCTCCTCGCCGTGGTGCTGCACCACGCGCGGCCGATCCCGGGCGATCTACCGATCCGCCACCTGGTCCAGGACTTCCTGAAGGGTTTGGTCGTTGTGCTCCCGCAGGGTCTCCAAGATGGCCAGCGCGGAGGCGGCCCTGGCGGGGAACGAGGCCCGCAAGAAGGCGCCAATGACCGGGCCGTGAAGAACGCGCAGGAGATCGACACGTTCCTGAGCGGTGCAAACCCTAACATCCCCAAGGGCGCGATCCTGTCGCTGTTGGGCTCCCACTGGGCGCACCACGTGGCCCAGAACGAAGCCGCAAACGAATCACAACTGGACCCAGGAGCCGCAGGTCTGGGACGAGATGCTCAAGCAGATCTGCCGGATCGCCGACGCCCTGGCCGAGGCGATCGCCAAGCAGTTCCCGGACAAGTTCGCCTGATGTGACGTTCGGACGGACGCAGGCGTGCTAGAATGGGGGCGAAACGGAGCGTGGGACACGTACGAAGTGCCGCACGCAGTCCCAGGGAATCTCTTCCACCCGGTCGTCCTCGAGGACGAGCTCGATCACATATGGGCTGGACAGGCGGACATCGCAAGGCCTCCCCGCGAGGTGGAGACAGGCGAGGGTGATCCACCCTTCGCGTTGTCTGAGAACCAGACCAGGAGCTCCCTGTCAGAAAGCCCCGCGGCGACGATCATCCGCTCGGCACCGCGCTCATAGGTCATAGCCCGCGTCGCTGCGCTCACTTCAGCTTCCCTCCGCCTAACAGGTTAGAGCAGTCCCCCGTAGCGTCGGATGAAGCGGCGCTTGGCCGCTTGCGCCAGTAGCAAGTAGGCGACTACTGTGGTCATCAGCCAGGGGAAGAAGTACCCGGGCAGGGGCGTCATGCCCAGCCTGGCACCCAGCCACGTATACGGCACCACGGTTCCCACAGCGACCGCCAGCGATGTCGCCAGCAGCGGTGGCCAACTCGGTAGGCTTTGCAAGAACGGGATTCGTTCAGTGCGCAGCATGTGGACGACCAGAGTTTGCGTCCACAAACTCTCGATGAACCAGCCCGATTGGAAGACGGACTCGAAGGCCGACCGGAGGGAAGCCGGGAGCGTGCCGTAAGTTCCCCCCAACATCGCTGGCGCGATCAGGAAGAACATCAACGCGTAGGTTGTGATGTCAAAAATCGAACTGATGGGCCCGAACCACAGCATGTAACGGCTGAGGATCTGTGCGTCCCACTTGCGGGGACGTCGCAGGTACTCGGGATCCATACGGTCCCAGGGGATGGTGGTCATGGCTAGGTCGTAGGTCAGGCTGAGGAACAGCAGTTGCAACGGCCGCATGGGAAGAAACGGCAGAGCCCAGCTAGCCGTCAGGACGGAGAAGACGTTGCCGAAATTGGAGCTGGCGGTAATCCGGATGTACTTCGTGATGTTGCCGATAGTTCGCCGCCCTTCCACGACCCCGTCAACGAGGACGCGCAGGTCATGCTCCAGCAGGATGATGTCAGCGGTCTCCTTGGCGATGTCGACGGCATTCATCACGGAGATGCCAACGTCAGCAGCGTGGATTGCAGGGGCGTCGTTAACGCCGTCACCCAGAAAACCTACAATGTGGCCGTTGCGGCGTAGCGCCTGCACGATCCGCGCCTTCTGTTCGGGAGACAGTTTAGCGAAGATGGTGGCCGCTTCCACGGCGCGCTGCAATGTCGCGTCGTCCATAGCGTCTACGTCGCTCCCCAGCAGCAAGCCGCGGGTTTCCAGACCAACCTTGTCAGCGATCGCTCGCGCTACCGCGTCGTTGTCGCCAGTCAGGATCTTGAGGGCGATACCGTGTTCCTGTAGCGCCCGGATGGCATCGGCCGCCGTCTCTTTGGGCGGGTCGAGGAAAGCCAGAAAGCCCAAGAGCACCATGTCGCGTTCGTCGGCCACAGAAAACTGCCCTTCAGCTGGGGGATCGGTCTTCTGGGCCACGGCAAGGACGCGCAGGCCTTTAGCATTAAACTCGCGCACAGTCGTCAAAATCTCTTGCTCCAGTTGCGGTGTCAACGGGACCACCCGGTCGCCTTCATCCACGTAGGAACAGATCGTCAGTATCTCCTCCACGGCACCCTTGGTGACCAACTGGGTCTTGCCGTTGCGATCCCGCACCACTACACTCATGCGCTTGCGGGTGAAATCGAAGGGGATCTCGTCAACTTTCTCGTAGTTCTGTTGGATCCAGGCGAACTCCTCACCCGCATGGGCCAGGATCGCCCGGTCCAGGGCGTTGCGCAGACCAGTCTGGAAATAGCTGTTGATATAGGCGTGACGGAGCACCCGGGGTGTCTCTCGCCCGTGAACATCCATGTAAAACTCAAGGACGATCTCGTCACGCGTGAGGGTGCCCGTCTTGTCGGCGCAGAGGACGTCCATGGTACCGAAGTTTTGCATGGCGCTTAGGTTCTTGACAATCACCTTCTTGCGGGCCATGAACACGGCACCTTTTGCCAACCCGGCGGTGACGATCATCGGCAGCATCTCCGGTGTCAAGCCAACGGCCACGGCCAGAGCGAATAGCAGTGACTCCAGCCAAACGCCCTTGGTCGCAACGTTAAGCAAGAAAACAATGGGTACCATGGCCAGCATGAAACGAATCAGCACCCAACTGATCTGCGAAACGCCGAGTTCGAAGCTGGTTGCCTCGCGCCGGGTGGTCAGGGAGCGGGCGATGGATCCGTAATAAGTTCGTCCTCCGGTGGCGACCACCACACCGACCCCCGAACCGCTGACCACGTTTGATCCCATGAAGGCCAGGTTGCGGCGGTCCATGGGATTGGCCGCCGTCGATCCCGCGGTCCCTTGCCCGGGGGTTGGCAACTTCTCCACCGGTTCCGACTCGCCAGTCAAGACCGATTGGCTCACGAATAGGTCCTTGGCACGCACAATGCGCACATCCGCGGGGATCATGTCGCCAGCGGCCAAGTGCACCAGGTCCCCGGGCACGATTTCAGCCACGGGGCGCTCCCGGACGCCGGATTCCCGGCGTTGGACAGCAGCCGTCAAGCCCACCAACCTCTGGAGCTTACGAGCCGCCTCGTCGGAGCGCTTCTCCTGTACAAACCGCAGCAGGCCGCTTGCCGACACCATGGTAAGAATGATGACCACGGACCACGGATCGCGCTCCTCCGCTCTTGCCAGCACGATGTCGGTTAGTGCGGACACGCCTGCCAGCACCAGCAATACGACGTTAAAGGGGTTGATGAAGGCCCGGTACAGGCGGCGTGCCAGCGTCAGCTCGGTCCTGGTGGGAACCTCGTTGGGACCGAACTGCTGCAGGCGCTCCGCCGCTTCATCCTCGCTGAGACCCTCGCTCGTTGTATTGAGCGAGGCGAGCAAGTCCTCGATCGAACGGTCGCTGGCCTCCAGCAACGCCGCCACCATTGTATGGTACTGGGATTGCTCGTCTCGCCTGTGGTTGCGGGATATCGCGACGGGCCCCCTGAGAGGCGCAAGGAGCCACGCGTTCGACCACTTGCCCATGCCCTCCACGCTCCTCTGCGCTGCGGAGTGGATCCCGGCCCGGGGGCCACACCCGCCGCGCGGCGGCGCGTAGGGCGGTTCAGGGGAGCGCGCGGGTATGGAGGCGGGCCGGGGACGTTCTCGGTACGTCGTCGCAACGTCTGTCGACAGGACCGTCCACGGCGCTCACCTCTGGTGGGAAAGTCTGCGACCTTTGGTAAGTATAAACAGAGTGAGGGGGCGTGTCAAGAGAAGTGTTGCTACCTCAGAGATGACATTGCCGACCTATCATTACTATACTATCTACACTATCCACACTATGATGGGGGAGGGGAACGATGAAGTGGGTCACGCGCGGGAACGCCAAGGTGGACCGAATGGCCTGCCCGTGGCTTATCCGCCGGTTCATCGATCCAGAGGCCGAGTTCCTGTTCGTGCGGGCGGAGGAGGTACTCAACGTCGCAGAGCAGGAGGGAGCGATTCCGTTCGATGTGCCCGGCGTAGAGCTCAGCCATCGGGAGAAACGGTGTAGCTTTGAGTCTATTCTTGTGAAGTACGGGCTCGATGATCCCGCCCTCCTTCTGCTGGGCCGCATCGTCCACGGCGCTGATATCCCGCAGGACATCGGGATCGAGCCCGAAGCTGCCGGGCGAGTCAATCCCAAAGTTCGTTGAAACTAGGGGAGCGTCCCCTGGCATCAGCCTTATGCCACCTCCTTTCTCGCTGTGGCTTGCAGCGCCGCACGTAGTCTTGGCAATGCTCGATAGCCTTTGATCCGATTGAGCCTTGGTTCGATATCCAGCAGAGCTGTCGCCAACCATCGGTGTTTCTGGTTGCTATTCCTCCATCGATCTACCCTGCCTACACGCCTCTCTACCTGAGCCATGATGGACTCCAGCACATTGGTGGTCTTCAGGCTCTGCCCAAGCTCCTTCGCTAAGCCAAGACGATGAAGGGTGAGGGTCTCTTCCAGCCCCTCCAGAAGGCTCCTGGCTGCACTCTCATTGATCACCCGCAGCTCCCGATGGACACGCTCCAGTGCCGCCTTCGCCTCTTCATAGGTTGGCTTCTCATATGCCTGCTGCAGCTTCGCCCTCCAAATCGCCTGCTGGCTTCTCGGAAGGTAGCTCACGACGTTCTCTCGCTTGTGCCACTGACATCGCTGGATCTGCGCACCTTCC
>Ga0272449_1004179_pt1 | contig 11881 bp, 17 predicted proteins | sample YNPCB0241_FD_198679 | JGI IMG/M metagenome (GOLD analysis project Ga0272449, IMG submission 198679) | Hot spring sediment microbial communities from Yellowstone National Park, WY, United States - YNP-CB-024-1 | ecosystem: Environmental > Aquatic > Thermal springs > Hot (42-90C) > Sediment...
TGGCCATCGATAATTAATTTTGGTTTATGGATCGCTTGAAAAAAACGGTTGCATCAATTATATTTTTAACAGAAGCGCTCATGGTGCCGGAGTGGCGGAACTGGCAGACGCGCTGGACTCAAAATCCTATCCTATAATCCCTTAAATCGCCTTTAATGCCAATAAAATCAGCAACTTAGCCTGATTTTCGATTTTAGCAATTTTTAGCCATTTTTAGCGGTTTTTAGCAGTCAGGACGACAAAAAGACGTCATAAAAAATATGTCATACCAAAGGCCTGAGGTGTTCACAAAATGTTAAAAAATCTTTTATTTGTTTGCGTTTAAATTCAATTAATAGCTTACGAAATTCGCAGCATTTCTGGCAGGTTGATGGTGTTATTCTCAGAGAAAAATAATATCCTTCAAGAGTACTTATTATGCCAGATAATTCAATGCAAAGTTTTGGAAATTGATCTTTAATGTTATCGATTTTCCCCCCTTTATAAAAATAAGCGAACAATGTTTCGCAGAGTTTTTCATCCTCGTTCAATTGAGAAATAGTAACTTTAGCCCTGGATATTTCCTCTTTAAATATAAAGTTAAAAAGCGACGTTCTCTGATTGGAGCTAGAAACAACTTCTTTCGTTTCAATAATGAGATGTTCTATAGCTGCCATCAATACCGATAATTCTGCTAATAAAAAGCCATATAAAAACGACTCATAAAAATCATTGCACTCTTTGCATTCATTTTTACTATCATTCAATAGATCGTACACTAATAAAAACTTAGCGGGAAGGGACCAATTAAAATACATGATGTCGTGCTCGCTATCCAGTATTTTTGAATTTTTTAAATTGAGGTATTCTTTTAAAGTGATAAGATATAATGAATGATGGTTAGAAGACAAATTCTTCGAGTCCATTAAAGTAATCTCTTAAGCGCGTCCATATACAAATTTCAGATAATTCTCTCTTCTTTGCGTTTCTATCAGCTTTACTGGAATGCTATTTTCTTTTAGACCATTTTCTACACGGCTCGCCATTTTATAAGCATGTTCTTCCTCTATTGGGTTTTCAAAGCTTAGTGCAACGAAATAAATCTGCTTCATATGTTCTTCCCAGGGATAGGGTGGTTTCGTTTTTATATTGTCTTTTTCCAAGTCGGCTTGAATTTTTTCAACAATTTGTTTTAATATAATCTTCGCTTTTTCATTAAAGTGCCATATACGGTCTGTAAGACCAAAATGAAGAATTGTCAATTCTTCTAAGTCTTTGTCTTTCATTTTTCCGCCTTTAATATTGATTTTTTTAGAGAATCAAGGATTTTCTTTTGGCGGCTACTTAATTTTCGGCCAATCATTTTTCTGAGATTTTCTTTTGAATAGTGCTTATAGCCATAAATTTTTTTGACCAGAAGCCAGATTGAATTAAGGTCAGCATATTTACCGCGGCGCTTTTCTTCTTTAAGCAAGCGGGCCATTAGAATCTCCGGCGAAAGCTTAAGGTATTTTCTGGGATTTATGGGAAGGGAGCCAGTCCAGCAGGCAAAATTAGGTAGCTTCTGGCCATTTCTGAAAAACAATCTTACCTCAGGAGCTTTACTATTGGTAAATGCCTCGGGCACGTAACAGGGCCAGCCGGCCAGGCCCTCGCTGTGAAGATTGATTAAGAATTTCAGGTTATTTTCTCGATTTCTAATTAATCCTGGCAGGTTTAAGTAATCTCTTATTAATTGAGCCGGCATTGAAGAAAGCTCTTTTTCTTCTTTTTCATATAATTCGAGCGAATCGCCTTGCTCTTGTAGGGCTTGCCTCAAAACCGAAAGGTCAACGTCCAAGCCCGGCTCGTCAATTCCAGCTTTGGCCAATAAATAACAATAATGCTGGGCCAGGGCTTCCGCTTTTTCAGGACCACCCAGTTTTTTAACCGCTTGCTTATATTTAAGCCTAAGATTTTTAATTTCCCGGCGCTGGCGAGCTATTTTCTTTTTAAGCAGGGGTAGCCGGCCAAAAGAATTGTAAAAATCGTCCAAAATTTTAGCCTGAAGCCTTAATTTTTCGGTGATTTCGGGCGATGGTTTCGAAGCCGGCGGGATGAGTTTTTCAACGGGCTGCGTGGTTTCAGTTTCCCAGAAACCTTCCTTCTCTTCATGTTCCGAAAGGCTGATGGTTGGCGGGAGAGATTTTTTTAGAGACCAAATTTTATATTTAACCGCCTTGCTGAAATAGGCCTTATGATTTTTGATCTTCTGAGGGTTAATTTGGCTTAAAGAAATATACAGGTCAGCTAAAATCTCGTCATCCTCATAACCCGTAAGGCCTAATTTTTGGGCCTGGCCCCTTATTATACGCCGGGCTTCCTGGAAGCCTATTTCCCCCCAGTATTCTGAGTCACAGGATAGTTCTTTCGTCATCAGTAGCGCTTTTTAGGACTCTAATATTAGTGAGCGAGTTAACCATGTCTAACGTGAATTATAGCATATCACCGGCATTATTAAAAGCAGCGGCTGCAAATAAAAAATTGGGTCCCCGCCGCCTTGCTAGGCTTATGGGCGTTTCGCCAGTCGCTGTTTTTTATTGGATGACCGGTCAACGTGGCATAAGCCGGAAAAACAGAGAGAAACTCCTGAGAATTTTTCCTGAAATAAGGGGCGTATCGGATGAATGAGAACGGTCGTCGTTGGCTTTCTATAAGAGAGGTTTCCAAACTGCTTAATGTTCATGAGATAACACTTTATCGCCTTATAGCCAGGGGTCAAGTGCCAGCGGCTAAACTTGGGGGCAGGGTTTTGATCGACTGGCAAAAGCTGGAGGCTGAACTCGAGGCTCAGACTAATAGGAGGGTAAAATGAAAAAAATTCTATTCGAAGGCCGAGAATTAAATCCCAAATTAATTAAAAGCGTATGGCGCGAAGGAAATGAAATAAAAGCTTCTCTTAATGGCAGAGTTATCGTTTTGGCTCGTTACAAATTCAAAGACTGGGCTAAGCTCGGGCTCCAATACCTCGAATTTAAGCTCGGCCGCAGGCGCTGCTGGCCGTGAAAAATTGGGGGAAAAGATGAACTTTGAAGAACTCGAAATTTATATCAGAAAGGGCTTCTCTATAATTCCAGTTGGCCAGGACAAGCGACCGCTGATTCCGTGGACCGAATATCAAAAACGCAAACCTCTCAATTCTGAGCTTTTAGGGTGGTTCTCTCGTGACGGAGTTAATATAGCAATTGTTACGGGAAGAATTTCAAACCTTACCGTAATCGACTGCGATACACCCGAGGCTATCGAGAAATTCGAGGCTATGCTACCGGAAAATTTTGAGTGCCCTATCGTGGAGACTCCGAGGGGCGGCCGCCACTATTATTTTCAATATGTACCGGAGCTCTACAGTCGCAATAAAGTCATTGAGGGAATAGATATCAAAAGCGAAGGTGGCTATGTTTTGGCGCCGCCTTCTCAAATAAATGGCAAGCCCTATAAGGCGCATTCAATCCTTAATCTTAAAGAAGTAGAACCCCCGCCAATGCCTGAAATAACAATAAATTCTTTAAAACAAGGGCTGACTGCAGGTTACTCCCCACCTGAAGGAAAATACATCCTGGACCAGGGAAATCGCGACAACTTCATATTTCACCTGGCCCTGGCATTATTCAAAGATGGATTGAGCTATGATGAGGTAAAGGCTCAGGCCCTGGAAGCCGCCAGAGCAGCGCGGCCGCCATTCCCTGAAAAAGAAGCCCTGAGAAAGGTCGAAAGCGCATGGAGACATTTTCAAACCAGGAAGGTCAATTCAAAAATTGATAATTTTAAAGAAAAACAAGATGGTGAAGGTGAAATTGTAATCGAGCTTATCCCACTTAAAAAATTCCAATGCCAAAATGTTTCTTACATCATGGAAGGCCGAATCCCGAGAGGTATGGTTACGCTCCTGGTCGGCGATACTTCTGTCGGCAAAAGCACTTTTTTAACAGAAGTCGTCTCACGAATATCGAAGGGCGAGCCGCTTCCGGGTTCATCCCGCCCCCTTGCTAAAGGGTCCGTAATTTACATAACAAATGAAAATGAACCTGAACAAATTTTCAAGCCAAGAGTTTTAGCTTGCGGTGGTGACCCGGATAAAATCCTTTATCTAAGAACAAAATTGATAAAGCCCGATGGGTCAACTGGGATTCAGATATTCAGCATTGCCGAGAACCTGCCTATCCTTGAAAAGAAAATTAAAGAAATTCTTGATCTGGAACTAATCGTTATTGACCCTGTTATCAGTCACCTTGGAGAGAAAATAGACCCCAATTCTTCCGTCGACGTGCGTCGCATGATGGATTTGCTCTCCGAATTTGCTGAAAGAAACAAAAAAACCGTCATCCTGGTCGCTCACCTTTCTAAAGCTTTAACCTCTAAGGCAATCCACAAGGTCGCCGGCTCCCATCAGTGGGTCGCGGCAGCCCGCGTCGTCCTTTGTGTAGTTAAAGATCAAGAAGACCCCGACCGCAGGCTGCTCTGTCCAATGAAATCCAATATTATGATTAATCCGAAAGCATTGGGGTTTAGAATCAAGGAAAAATTCTTTCCGAACCCCGACACCGAGGAGCATGAAACAATAAGGAGCGTATACGTGGAATTTGAACGAGAAGAAATTGATTATGATTTGGAAGCAGCCTTGGTACCTGGATTAAATAATCGCTCGAGCTTCTCGCAGGTCGAAATAGCCGTCAAATTTTTGGAAGAAGTGCTTAAAAACGGCCCCCGCCCTGAAACCGAAGTTGAAGAACTCGCCGAAAAAGCGGGAATCAGCTACGACACTTTTATGAACGCAAGGCGGAAAAGAAAAATCAAAAGCCAAAAAGGCAGCAAAGAACAGGGCGGAAAGTGGTTCCTGTGGCTGCCCGAGCACTGGGAGGCATATTACAATGCAATTAAATTCTCATAAGCATTGCCACAAACATGCTATAAGCCAAAAAATTTACTACCTTACCCAATCTTACCCTATCTTACCCAATCTTACTAAAGTAAGATGTGCCAAGATTGGCCAAGGCAGTAAGGCTCGGATGGCCCAATCTTACCCTGTCTTAATAAGGCGACCGTCGCCCTGCATGCTATTCCAGCGCGAGCCAACCACCCCGGGCCAGGTCCTGGCTGCCCGAGCAAGGGCTACCTTATCACCAGCATGCTGGTTAACCCGAGAGATATTTAATGGAATGATTGGAATGATTGGAAGGATTGGAAGGATTGGACAATGCACAATGATTCCAATGATTCCAATGATTCCACTTTTACACTCTGGAAGGATTGGGAATGATTGGGGTAACGCAATGCTAAACTGCCAGCGCGAGCCAGCCGGGGTTAACCCCGCCTCCAGCGTCGGTTTTAAGGGTCCCAAGCGCTGGACTATGTGTCCAATGCTTCCCTTGCCGAAATGCCTTTATTATCAAGCAAATCCGCAACGTGCCAGATTGGCGATGACGGGATTTTTGCCGTGTTCAATTTTGGCCGAAAAAGCTAAGTTGTTGAAAACAAAGGAGTTATAAAAATGAGCCAGAATGAGGTTTATTTGCCGATAAAACTGGGTCCAGCCAGGAAGGGGCGCCCCAGAAAACACGGCGGGTATTCTATCCTCTACAATGCCGAGGTGCCCTATGCCCGGAAAAAGCTTATGAGGTATTTCAGGGAAGTCCGGGCTGGTTTGATCCGGGATTTGGGCGGTGAGGCCAACGTCACGACCGGCCAGCTGCTTCTGATTGACCGGATTATTTTTAAGCTTGGCTTTCTAAGGCTGGTAGAAATCTGGCTTGCTGAGCGCGGGACGCCATTTTCGACCGAAGGCCAGCTTGAACCGGTTATTGAAACCTATTTGAGCTATGCCAATAGCCTGAGAAATGACTTGAATTTGTTGGGAATTCAAAAGAAAGAGATTCCGGAGACTATCGACCTGAAGGCCTATATTGCTGAGAAATATGGCCAGAAATCGGCCGGGAAAGGCCCTGAGAAGGCCCAGGATGAAAAAATTGGGACTGGTCAATATCAAGACCTTGATCAGTCTGTAGCCATCGGAAAGGATGGCGAGGGAGAGGAAAAATGAGCGATGAAAGATTGCGACCTGAGCTTATTAGTTTGTTTCGCCAGCAGGGGGCGAAACCCGGGAAACCAAAAATAACATTGAGCCAGGAAGAGTTTGAGTCTTTGGTTGAGCGGCTGCGGGCCCTGAGGGATCAAGTCGAACAAGATAACGAGAGACTGATTCAAATCTTAAAGGAGAGGGATTAATGAGCCAGAAGCTGGTCGCCGAATTTAGGAAGAACTCGGCTGAGGTCGTGAGGGTCCATTTAACCGAGTTCAAAGGAAATCTTTATTTTGACCTGAGAGTCTTTTTCCAGGAAAAACCAGGCGAGCCTGGGAACTTGAAAGCAACGAAAAAAGGGCTCTGCCTAAATGTCGAGTTGCTTAATGACCTAAGGCGAGCCCTGGAAAAACTTGACCAGGCTATTGAAGAAGGGGGAGCTGATGGCCAAGGTTAATTATGCCAGAGCAATCCGGTTAAAATGCCTCGAATGTTCAGGGGATTCCTGGCAAGAGGTTGCTCTTTGTCCGGCCGATGACTGCGCCCTGTGGCCGTTCAGGTTTGGCTGTAAACCGGGGTCAAAAACCTACCAGAAGCGGATTAAAGGTCTGGAAAGTTTGAAAAAGGCTAAGGGAAATGAAGAATAGGCCGTTTTTTCAAATAAAGTTAGCAAATAATAGGGGGGTAAACGGCTATCTCATGCTAATTAGGCCAATTAATCTTATAGTAGCCATCAGGATAAAGCCTGTTTGGTTTAGGTTATAAAAGATGAAACAGGAAGGCTTGAATTTAACGATAATCGAGGCGATTCAAGACCGAAACCTGCTGGGAGCCTCTTTCAAGGATCTTTCTACGTGGCGGGCCTGGTTTTCGTTCCTGAAGGCCATTTATTGCCTGCCAATGGAGCCCGAAGAGCTGGAGATTTTTAGGGCTGCAACCGGGCTTGAAAGACCGCCAGCAGAGCCGCCTAAAGAAATTTTTGTTATTGCTGGCAGGCGATCAGGGAAAAGCTTTATTGCTTCCCTAATTGCTGTTTTTGAATCATGCTTTAAAGACTGGTCCAATATTCTGTCGCCGGGTGAAGTTGGGTTCTATGCTATTACCGCCGCCGACAGAAAACAGGCAAAAATAATCATGAATTACGTTCGGGGATTTCTTGAAAACTCGCCTGTCCTTCAAAAAATGGTAAGGGGGTATTACAAAGAAGAAATCGAGCTGCAGAATCGAGTTAACCTTGATATAAAAACGTGTAATTTTAGAAGTATTAGGGGATATACACTCATTGGGGCGACTTTTGAAGAGGTTGCTTTTTGGAGGTCCGAAGAATTTTCGGCCAATCCCGATAAAGAAGTTTACCGCGCCACTTTACCCGGCCTTTCAACGACTGGCGGGCGTCTTCTAGCCATTAGCACGCCGTATTCAAAAGCTGGTTTATTATTTGAAAAATTCCAGTCTCATTATGGAAAAGAAGGGGACGTTTTAATCTGGCGAGCTCCTACTCAAATTATGAATCCTACTATTAGCCAGGAATTGATTGCCAGGGCCTTAGAAGAGGATCCTGAAGGAGCGAAAAGCGAATGGTTGAGCGAATTTCGCCAGGATATTGAATCCTTTATTTCTCTTGAAACGCTTCAGGCCTGTGTAGTTCCTGGTCGTCAATTTTTACCACCGGACCCGAGTAAATCTTATATTGGCTTCATCGACCCAAGCGGCGGAAGCAACGACTCGTTTACTCTCGCAATTGCTCATTGCGAAGGCGAAAGGATAATCATTGACCAGCTCCTAGAGCGCCGACCGCCTTTTTCACCTCAGGATGTCGTGCGGGAATTCGCAGCTATTTTGAGGCAGTATAACATTCGGTCCGTCATTAGCGACCGGTACGCTGGTGAATGGGTGCGTGAAGTTTTTATCAAAGAGGGAATTGGTCTTGATTATAGCGAATTAACAGCAAGCGAGCTTTATTTGGAGACACTTCCCTTGCTCGCCGCGGGTAAGGTCGAATTGCCAGACCATCCCCGGCTTCTCAACCAATTTTCATCACTTGAGCGGCGGGTTCGAGCCGGCGGCAAAGATCTCATCACCCATCCGCCTGGAGGTCATGATGATCTAGCCAATAGTGTTAGTGGGTCAATTTATTACTCGAATAAGACTGGCCGTCATTTCTTCCGAATCTGGTCGCCCATAGATGACAGGCCCAGCGAGGCGGCCATTAATTTCATGGCTGGAAAACGGAGCTAAAAATGTTCTGCTATAGGGTCATAGAGGAAAGTGAGGTCGATAAATTTAAGTTGGCTCTCGTTGAAAAGATTGAAAAGGGATTCCGCAAACTGGTTAAAGAAAAGATGGGGATTGAACTTCAACCGTTTAATTTGCGCTGGGTCATAAAAATAACAAAAGAAGAATATGAAAGGGAAAATCGCTATGAAAAAATTCTTAAATTGATTTCGGAGATGGGCGGACCTGAAAGCGAAGAAAAAGTTTTTTGTGATGAGGATGATTTTTGCGGTCTTTTTAGGAAAAAGTATGCATTTAGTCTAAGAAAAGAGCCAAAGTGGTTTATTTATCTAAGGGCTGACCTGCCGGCGAAAAGTTTAGCGAGAACCTACTTACACGAACTTTATCATTGCCTTGAGGACCAGATTCATCCCAATAGATTGGACGAGGGCCAGGCCTATGAGGCTGAAGGCCTTCTATCGAAAATTCTGGATGAGGAGGAAACATGAAAAAGAAAAAATTACTTCAGGCAACCAATTTAATGGCTCTTTATTCAGTCTTAATAAGGGACATAATTGCGGAAAAGGGACCAAAGAATTTTCAGGAAAAAGACCGAGTTTTGAAATACCTGGAAAGAATCGAGCGCCTCGTTGATAAAATTCGGGGCGTTATAATTACGGAGGTTTAAATGAAAGAACTGGAAAAATTTTTTGAGCTGAAAAAGCAGCTCTCAATTGAGCAGGAGAACATTAAAAAGCTTGAGGCACGGTTAGGTGAGCTAAAATCAAGTCTCCCAGTCCTTGAGTCGCGCTGGGTCGAAACTGAAGATGAAAAGGAAGCTAAGGCGATTGAGGCCGAGCTGAATGCGGCTCGTGAAGAAATTGAGCGGCTGCCACTGGAGATTAAAAAGGCCAAAAGGAAAATTGAGCTTCTCGAGCAAAAGCTGCCTAAACATGAAGAAGAAGCGATAAAAGCGCTGCGGCAGGCCTATATGGAGAAGCTTAAACCATTGGTCAAGGAATTGGTAAAACGCTGGCGTCTTGTTGCTGAAGCTGAAAGTGAAATAAAAAATTTAAAAGACCGGGCGCAGCTTGATCTGGTAAAGGTAACGAGCGCCCCCCGAATTCTGCTGCCCTATATTCCGACTTACTTTATTAACCCCGATGAAAATGCTGTCGCAATTTCTAAAGCTGGCATGCCGTTTCATCCCTTTACGAAGTTGAAAAAGATGATCGAGGCTTTGGCCCAAGAAGGATTTGAAGTTTCGCCCAAAGAAACCGATTAGGCATGAAAAGACAGCCTAAAATCGCAATCTGCCGCCACTGTGGCCAGAAATTTCCACGCCGGTGGACCAAGAGCGGCTTGTGCCCCTATTGCGATTCGGTTGTCAATGGCAAGCCGTTTATCTATTGGCCTCCCATAATTTCACTACGGGAGATATCAAAAAGGAATGAAAAATGAAAGGGCGGGCACCGGGCTCTGCTTCCCTCACCGGAAAAGCTGGGGGCTCATCTCCTCACCTCAGCAGCCCGCCCTTTAAATCTAAAAAAAACACTTGACAAATCAAGGGTATAGGCTTATACATAAATTATGAACGAGTTCGAAGCCTTGAAAAAACTTAGGGAAAAGAAGGGTTTAACCTATCAGCAAATTGCTGATGGCCTTGGGGTTCATATTCAGACAGTCAAAAACTGGTTTTTAGGTGTTTATAAACCGTCTCCTTTGGCGAGGGAAAGGATTCGAGTTTTTTTGAAGAAATATAAAAATTGACGCAAAAAAGGAGGCGAGATGACTAAGCCCATTATGAGCGAGGCGGAATGGGCCGCCCTGTTTATGAGCGGCAGTTTTCCGGATGTTTATATTAACGTCTGGAATTTAAGGGCCAGAATAATAGCTAATGGCCAGGATATTACCGAGCTGATTCCCAATGGCAAAAAATTGGCCCTTGACGCCGTTCAAGCCGCTGGCGGGACTATTACAATGAGCGGCTGGTATCCTCCGAGTGAGGAGATTCTTTTGGCCATTGAAGAGTTAAGGAAAAAAGGTCATCCATAAAATATTCTAAAATGGTAAGAACCAAAGTGCCGGCTTTGGCAAAACCTGGCTTGGCTTGGCTTGGCTTGGCTCGGCTTGGCTTGGCGCGGCATGGCACGGCACTGGGGGAGGGGGCGGCCCAATGGTCGCCCCCCTAATAAAACTTTGAGGGAAAGGGAAAAGACATGGAAAAAATAAAAAAACCCGCCGCTAATTCCCAGGTCCAAGCCGAGGGCAAGAAAAAATTGAGCAAAGATAAAAATCTCAGATTTATTAAAAAGAGGAACGGTGAAACCTGCTGGTATGTCGACGTTACTTTTGGTTATAAAAGAATTCGCCGGTTTGCTGGCTATACTAAGGCCGAGGCTTTAAATTATTTGGCTGATCTACGCAGGGCAGCCAGAGATGGCAAGCTTGATGAGTTTTTGGGAAGGGCTAAAAAAGAGACTCGTTTTGCCGATTATGGCCGGAATCTGCTTGATTCAAAAGAATGGAAAGAGAAGCGTTCAGCCGAAAGGAATGAGTATTCCTTTCAAAATTTGAAGGCCTTTTTTGGAGACTGCAAGCTAAATGAAATCAATCCTGCCTTAGTTCGCCGGTATATCAATAAGCGGGCCGATGAAGGCGCCAGCAATGCCACGATAAACAGAGAAATAACACTTTTAAAAAGCATTCTTTATCAGGCTGAATATGATGTCATTATTGAAACCAATCCAATAAGGGGCCGGCGGGTCTCTAAGCTTCCGGAAAATAATAACAGGGAGCGGGTTATCCTGGAAATGAAGATTTCCGATGATGATTTAAGACGTCTAATTGATTGCTGTTCTGAAAGAATCAGGCCCATTATTATTCTGACGCTGACCACGGGGATGAGGCGGAACGAAATCCTAAAAATGCGCTGGAAGGATATTGATTTCAGGTTATTGACCATCCGGATCCCGGCTGAGCACTCCAAAACAAAACAGGAAAGGATTATTCCGATCCCGGCCGAGCTGGCCGCAATGCTGGACGATTTGCCACGGAAGGGCGAAAGGGTTTTTGAGGGAATTAAGGACATCCGCGGAAGCTTTGCTTCAGCATTGAAAAAGGCCGAAATTTCTGGTAATTTACATTTTCACGACTTGCGACACCTTGCAGCCTATCGGCTTGTCAAAATGACTGATATCATGACGGCGGCCCGGATCTTAGGCCACAACGATCTAAAAACCACCATGCGTTATTTGTTTTCGACTGAGAAAGACAAGCGGGAGGCCATTGAGAAAAGCTGGGAGAGCCTGGTTTCAGGACGACAAAAAGACGACATCGGTGCCGGGAAAGGCCTCTTAGAAGACCTTGAAAAAAGTCCGCAAGTCCATTAAAATCAATAACTTGCCGGAGTGGCGGAACTGGCAGACGCGCTGGACTCAAAATCCAGTCCCTCCTCGGAGGGGTGTGGGTTCGATTCCCTCCTCCGGCACTAATTATTTTTATCCTGAAATATCTTTCCATCGCCCTAAATGATTAAAATTTAGCAAGAATTAAAATTCGTGTAGCTTTGTAGGCAAAATTTTTTAAAATTTCTAGAGATAAAAACCTGATTTTCGACAGGAATTGGCCCGG
>Ga0272449_1004181_pt1 | contig 11868 bp, 12 predicted proteins | sample YNPCB0241_FD_198679 | JGI IMG/M metagenome (GOLD analysis project Ga0272449, IMG submission 198679) | Hot spring sediment microbial communities from Yellowstone National Park, WY, United States - YNP-CB-024-1 | ecosystem: Environmental > Aquatic > Thermal springs > Hot (42-90C) > Sediment...
CATGGTGTAAGTAAAGATAATTTTGTTTATTATCTAAAAGAGCTTGAATTTAGATATAATTTTAGAGAGAATATTGATGATAATTTGTATGTATGTTTAGGTGGAATATTTTGAGCAATCACCTAAAACAAAAAAACTATAATCTATGCATAAATTCTTATCCATTTTAATATTTTCTTTTACTCTTATAAGTTTTTCTATAAATTTTTGCAGATAAAATAAAAACAAATCGAAATCCACTCAGTCCCCCGACGTTACGTCGGGGGAATTAAAGGGGGATTTAGTATTTTGAATAATTAATATTTTTAGGGATATAATTTTGAACTATCCAGTTATCTTCAGGGACAAAAATTATGATCCAATGCTGGTCCTTTAAATTAGATTAAAAATTTTTATAAAATGAACAATAGGAGGAAATATGTGGGATTTAGATGACAAAACAAAATACAAAAAATTATGTGAGTTTGAGATTGATAAAATATATACTTGGGGAAGCACTAAGGACAGGGAAAGAAGAGAAGAAATAAGACAAAAAGCATGCGGTAATAATTCAGTTCCAAGAAATAAAAGTTATGCTTTTAGAATATCCATCTACATATATCCTCAAAGAAAACCATGTCTTGATATTGATAATGTACCTAAATTAATATTGGACGCTTTTTCTAAAAATATAATAGAAAAAGATAATTCCGAATATCCTGATTGCTGGCTTTATGAAGATGATTGCTATCCAAGTGTAAAAATTATAGAAGTCGGCGTAGTAAAAGAAGTAGAGTCAATGCTTGATGAAAAAGTAATTGTCGAAATATTTGAATGCTTATAAAAGTTTATAAAAAATTAAACAAAAAAGTGAAATACTTCATTCATGAAAAGAATTAATTAATTTGGAAAATTTGACAAATATGAAAAAATAATTTATAAAATTAGTAATATGGTTTTGTTTTTAATAAAGTATAAAAATAAAACCAAAGGAATATTGTTGGGACAATGAATTTAAAAGATTTAAAATTAATTAGGTAAGTATATGTATGTATTAAATTTAACAGTTGAAAATATCACACCAATTTTTATGTATGGATCTGATGGAATTACGCCTGAATTAAGACCTTCTGAGTTTAAAGGAATGATGAGATTCTGGTGGAGAGCAATAAGAGCGTGTGATGATATAGATAAATTAAGAAGAGAAGAAGCAGAAATTTTTGGTGGAAGTGGCAAAGAAGAAAGAAAAAGCAAAATTATATTAAGGATTAAACCTCAACCTGAAAATGATAATATAGGATATAATTTTATTAATGCAGTAGAAAATAACCACAACAGACAAAACATCAGTTTAAATAATAAAGGCATAGCATATCTTCTTTACTCGGCTTTAAGAAAAAACTATATTAAAGAAAATTTTAACTTTCAAATTGAAGTTCAATCTTATGATGAAAATGCTTTTAAAAATGCAGTTGCTTCTTTATGGCTTTCAATAAATCTTGGTGGCTTTGGATTAAGATCAAGAAGAGGAGCAGGAAATATCATAGTAAAAAATACAAAAGGAAATACTTGCGAACTTGAATTTATTGTAAATACAAACAATGAAGATCCTAAAGAATTTGTAAAATATCTGAGGAATAATATTGATAACTGTTCCAAGATAATAAATGGACAAAAAATAAAAAGTTTTTCATCCACTTATTCAAATCTTTCTTTTTCAAGAATTATTATAAGTAAAAATACTTTCCAAGATTATAAAGAAGCACTTAACGATATAGGTGAAAAATATGCTAATTTTAGAAACGAAAATAAAGATAAAATATTTGATATAGCAGCATTTGGAATGCCAATAATACATAATAAAGGAAGAAAAATTGTTTCAAGGTCATCAGAAAGAAGAAGTTCTCCAATTATTATTAAACTTATTAAAACAAACGATAGCTATAGGTGGATGGTTTTACGGTTATCCGGTGAACTTACTAAAGAAAATAATGTAATTACCCTTAAAGAAAAAATAAAAAAAGAAGGAAAAACATACTGGGAAATTAAGAATTCAAGAAAAGTATATTTTAACATTATAGATGAATGGTGGAACAAATTAAAAAGTGAAAATAATGAAGAATTTATTCTCACAAAGCCTGAAATCCTTGATAAAATCTTGGAAAATATAAAAAAAGAAATAAACCCTGATAAAATTATTCTTTTTGGATCAAGAGCAAGAGGGGATGGTCATAAAAACTCAGACATAGATATCGCAGTTGAAAACCCAAAAAAACCATTAAGTAATCTTCAAATAAATGGATCTTACGATATAGTTGATCTGGGAAAAATAGACATGAAGTTCAAAGATAAAATTAATATAGAAGGGATAAATCTATGAATGAAAGATTTGAAAGGATTTTTAATGACTTTGAAAACTCAGTAAAAAATTTAACGACTGCTGTTGAAAAAGCAAAAGATGATCTTGAAATAGATGGTGCTATAAAAAGATTTGAAATGTGTTATGAATTATCTTGGAAAGTCATAAAACTTTATCTTGAAAATCTTGGGATAATATGTAAAAATCCAAGAGATTGTTTTAAGCAGGCAAAAATAAATGATCTTATAAATGATGAAATTATATGGATGGAAATGATAGATACAAGAAATCGACTTGTTCATGAATATTCTTCCTCTTTTTCAAGAGAAATTTTCAATGAAATTAAAAATAAGTATAATAAGATTTTGTATGAACTATATGAAACAATCAAAAAAAGGATAAATCTATGAAAACTGAAGAAATAACTTTAAAAGTTATAACCCCAATATTTATGCTTGGAGCAGATAATAAAACACCTGAATTAAGACCTTCTGAGTTTAAAGGAATGATGAGATTCTGGTGGAGAGCAATAAGAGCGTGTGATGATATAGATAAATTAAGAAGAGAAGAAGCAGAAATTTTTGGTGGAAGTGGGGAAAACGAAGGAAAAAGCAAAGTAAAAATTACACTAAAACCAATACAAATCGCTTACGGTGAATATAGAGTTCTTCCTCATTCAGAATCTAAGCGTTTTACATTAAACTCTATAAAAGAAAATTCAATTTTCAAAATCTTACTAACCACCTATAATGATAATTATTTTGAAACAGTCAAAAATGTACTATTGATTTCTATTTTACTTGGTGGATTTGGTAAAAGATCAAGAAGAGGATTTGGTAGTTGTCAGATAATTAACTCACAACAATTAAACTTAGAAAACTTATCGGAACAAGAATTTATGAATAAAATTTGTGAAACTTTAAATAAAATATCAAATGCTTATTCAATACAAAAAGAAAATAACAATGTTAAGATTAAAAATAACCAAAAAGGTGGAAATTATCCTTGGATAAGAGAAATAATAATTGGTAAAGATAGTAACTGGCAAAATTTGCTTAAAAAAATTGGAACTGCATCTCATAAAAATTGCGATCCATCCCTTGGGAGTGGAAAGCCAAGAATGGCTTCTCCTGTTTACGTTTCAATAGTAAAACTTAAAGATAAATATTATCCCATTATAACTGAATTAAATTCCTATTTTCCTAATAATTATCCAAGATATAATTTCCAAAAAAAGAGTTACTTTATAAGAGAGGTAGTTCTATGAGTGAAACAAAATGGTATGAAGATTTTTTAAAAAAATTCTTTCATGATCCTATTGACAAGCCTTTTGATATTCCAAGTCATGAACAAAGAGCAAATCAATACGCTCAATATTTTGGTATTTCAAATATTAAAAAAGAAGATTATGATTACTCAGATATGATTGCTTCTTGTATGGAGAGAAGTTTTTTGCCATCAAACCAACAAAAAGATTTCAATGAAATAAGACATCCTTTAAGTGAAGAAAAGTTAAAATACGAAATTAATAAGGATAAAAGGGAAGAGGAAAGTAAAAATATAATTAAAAAGATAGAAGTAACTATTGAAGAAATTTCAAAATCATATAAAAATCTTGATGACGAAAAAAAATCATTTTTACTATGGCGAAACTTAATTGATGAAATTATTGAAAAAGTAAATGACCCAGAATTAAAAAAATATATTCCTATTTTACCTGCAGATACAAGAGTTCCTGATCACTCAATATGGGAGCATATAAAAATAACCACTGCAATAAATGCAAAGATAATTAATAATCAAAATTTACAAAATAATTCTTTATTTTTGTTCTCAATAGGTCCAGTTCAATCATTTATATCTCAAGCAAGAAAAGCACAAGATTTTTATATTGGAAGTTTCATTATTTCATATCTTACCTTTATTGCAATTAAGCAAATAGTAGAAAAGTATGGTCCAACATCAATAATTTATCCAGATTTACACAAACAACCTCTTATGGATTGGTATTTAAAAAATAAGACACAAATGCAAATAAAAAATGATCAATCTAAAAACATAAATCTTCCAACAATACCAAATAGATTTGTTGCAATAATACCTGAAACCGATGAAGAACAAATAAAATCACTTACAAAAGAAATAAAAAAAGAAATAGAAAAAGAACTTGAAAATTCAAGGAGTAAAATATTTAGAGAATTAGATATAGAATTTAAGGAACTTGAAAATATAATAAAAACTCAATTCTCTGATTTTCCACAAATATATTGGGTTTCAGTTCCTTGGAAAATTGAAGATAATGACATTAACATTAATCACCTTATAGATTTTTTAAACGATTATTTAACAAAATGGAACTCTTTAAATCAATTTATAGATCAAAACGGAGAACATAAATCCAATATTGGCTTTCTTTATCAACTTTTATATACAACTCTTGAAAAATCTATGGGAGCAAGAAAAAATATCAGAGAATTTACTCATATAAAAGAAGAAGGCAGGAAATGCTCTATTTGTGGTGAAAGAAATGTAGTTTTCTATAGAGATGAAGAAACACCATTATTTATAAAAGACAATGTAAATTTTTTCTTTAGAAACAAAGAAAAAGATAGTTTTATTGAAATTGATAAAAACAAAATTACGTATAAAATAATTAGCAAAAAAGAAGGTTTATGTTCAGTATGTTTTTGGAAAAGAACATTTGAAATATATTTAGAAAATGAAGTTGACAAAAATATTTTCAAAAATTTTTCTTTTCCATCAACTGCTGAAGTCGCTTGCGCAGATTTTAAAGAAAAAGCAAAAGATTTTGAAGAATTTAAAAATTATGAAAAAGAATTTTTCAACCTAATAAAAGATAACACCTCCCATAATATAAAAATAAATTCTCTTCCAAAACTAAATTTGAAAGAAACTTTGGAAGGATCTTGGTTTTATGAGGATAACTTAAATACAAAAAAAATAAAAGACGAATTAGGAATAGATATAAGCCAAGAAAAAATAGAGAAAATAAAAGAAATTCTTCTCAAAAACTTACAAAAAAAAGCAAACAAAAAACCAAATTCTTATTATGCTGTGATTTATCTTGATGGTGATGATATGGGGAAATGGCTTTCAGGAGAATTACTCCCTTCAATAGAAAATTCATACAATTCTGAGATATGGGAAAAATTACCTGAAAATTTCAAAAATGAATTAAAAAAACATCTTAAAAAAATCCATTCAGATGGCAAAGAAAACAAACTTTTAACACCTGCAATACATTCAGCAATTTCTGCAGCACTTAGAAATTATTCAATTGAGTTTGTAAGAAAAATAGTTGAAAAAGAACATCTTGGAAAACTCATTTATGCTGGTGGAGATGATGTTCTTGCTTTTGTAAATCTTAAAGATCTTTTTGATGTTATGGAAAAATTGAGATGGGCTTTTTCAGGAAACATAAAATTTGAAAATAATGAAATAAAAGTTGATTTAGATAATAACACTGGATTTGTTTTAAAAGATGATGTTTATTATCTTACGATGGGGAAAAATGCAACTTGTTCTATGGGAGTAGTTATAGCCCATCACAAAGAACCATTAAAGATAGTCATAGACAAGGTCTTTGAAATGGGAAAAATTGCAAAAGAAAATGGAAAAAACGGTTTTGCTATATCTCTTATGAAACATTCTGGTGAAGAAAGAATAGGAAGGGCAAAGTGGAAAATAGACAATGAATCTACAATTGAAATATTTAAAAAACTAAAAAAAGATATGAATAGCGAAAATGAGATATATATTTCAGATGGTTTTATTAAAAAATTTAAAATGGAGTTTTCTAAGTTTAAAGATGAATTAAGTCCAGAAGAAGAAATTGTAAATACAGAAATAAAAAGATTAGTTAAAAGATCATACAACAATCAAAATAAAAGCTCTAAAGAAGATAATAAAAAAGAAGAATTTATCAAAAGTTTTACAGAGAATGCAATAAAACTTTTTTGGAAAACAAATTTGGGAATAGATAATTTTGTAAATCTTTTTGAAATTATAAGTTTCACAAATAGAGGAGAGTAAGATGTGGTATAAAATTAAACCCCTTGATACATTGTTTTTTAGAGATGGAAGACCTTTTACTATGGGTTCGGAAAACTGGGCAAAACCTATATTTCCGCCTTATCCATCAACACTTTATGGAATTGTTAGAAGTTGGCTTATATTTGAAAAAGGAAATTTTAAAGATTTTAAAAATAAAAAATTAGAACACATAGTTGGAACGACTGAAGGAAAAAATAAAAATTTAATTATAAAAGGTCCTTTTATTGCAAATGATGATTTACTCTATTTCCCAGTTCCAAAAGATCTTCTTGAAGCAAAAAAGAATAAAAATTTAAAATTAATCTTTTTAAAACAAAAAACCAAAATATTTATATCTGATTATAATTTAGAAAAATTACTTTTAAATGATACTCAAGATGAACTTGAAGAATCAAAAGGATATTTCACAATTTATGATTTAAAAGATTATCTACAAAATGAAAACAAAATATTAACTTCAATAAAAATTAATGAATTATTAGAATCTGAATTTAAAATTGGAATTAAAAGAGACAAAACAAAATTTACATCTGAGGAAGGATATTTATATAAAATCCCAATGATAAGATTAAAAGAAAAGGTATCACTGACATTTAATATTGAAGGAATAAATGAACTACCAGAAAAAGGTTTTTTGCCAGTTGGTGGAGAAGGGAAACCAGTTATAATAGAAAAAATTGAAAACAATTTATTAGAAGATTTACAAAATATTAATTTTGAGTTCAAAAATAAAATTTTTAAAATTTATCTTGCAACACCTTCAATTTTTGAAAATGGTTGGTATCCAATATGGATAAATAAAGAAAATTTTGAAGGAACATACAATAATATAAAACTAAAACTAATTGCCTGTTCAATTGGAAAATATGAAAATATTGGTGGATGGGATATTCAGAATAAAAAACCAAAACCAATGTATAGGGCAGTTCCAGTAGGAAGTGTTTATTATTTTAAAATTCTTGATGATACAAAACCTGAAAAAATTAAAGAAATTTTTCACTTTAAAAACATCTCTGATATAAATCAAGAAGAAGGATTTGGATTAAGTTTTATAGGGGAGGTTAAAATATGAAAAAAATAATTACTCCAGTTGGAACTTCTCTTTTTGAAAATTATATTGAAAGTGGAAGAGCAGATACCAATTTTAAAACAGTATATATGGGTTTTAAAAATAATAAAGAAAGAGCAGACAAATTAGATAAAGAAAAAAATAGAATAAAAGAAATTAAAAAAGTTTTCAATGAAGAGTATTTTAGAGACAACAACATTAATGCATCAGCAGAAATAAAAAGTTTAATAAAAATAAAAGAAAAGTTAAAAGAAGATGAGTTAGAAATATATCTTCTCTATTCTGACACCGCATTAGGAAGACTTGCAGCAGAAATAATAGAAGAATTTTTACCCCTATATGATGACTTCGGTAAGGCAGAAATAAAAATTAAAAAAATTGAAAATCTTCAAATCTGGGATAAAAAGGATTTTAAAAAAGGATTAATAAATTTAATATTGACAATAGACAAAATTGCAGGAGGAGATTATCAAGACCTAATCATAAATATAACAGGGGGATATAAAGCTACTATTCCTTATCTAACTATTCTTGCACAAGTAAATAGATTACCGATTTATTATATTTTTGAAGATACTGAAAATTTAATTGAAATTCCATATATCCCAATAGATGTAAATTATTCTATTTTTGAAAAACATAAGGACTTGTTCAAAAAACTTGAAAAAGAAAAGATTACAGAAATTCCTAAAGGGATTTCTGAAGAAGAAAGAAAAGATATAGTTTCATTACTAGAGGAAGCACAACCATATTATTCTCTAAATCCTCTTGGCATAATCTTGTGGGAAAAATATAAACGAAATAACGAAAGTTTTTATATTTCAGATTTGGTATATAATTATACAAAAGACAATCAAAAAAAGGACATTTTTGAAAAATCTATATTAGAACTAAAAAGAAGATATTCTCAAAATCCTTCTGATCCGGATTTAAATCATGGAATAAAAGGAGTTGATTTAGGAAACTTTAGATGTTTTAAACATAAAGAAAATAATTTGCAAGTAAGAATTCTATATAAAATTTCTGAATGGGAAACAAGTTATGGAAAAAAAGAATTTGACATACATATAGGCGATATTAAAATAGGAAATGATGTGCATAATGTAGAAAGTGAATATGTGAGAGATTTTCAAAGGGAAATACAAAAGATACAAAATACAAACTTATTAATATACACTCTATCAAAATCAAATAGGGAGGTAAAATGATTAAACACTCAAAAATGATGTTTCTTATAGCGGAGACACCACTTCATGCAGGATCAGGTGGAGATTCTGTTGGAATTGTGGATCTTCCAATACAAAGGGAAAGACACACAAACTTTCCAAAAATTGAAGCATCTGGATTAAAAGGATGCATAAGGGAAGCATTTGAAAACTCAAACAAAATAATATCAATAAACGGACAGAATATAAATGTAAACAATAAAGATATAATATCTTTAATCTTTGGTCCAGAACCAGAAAATGGAAATAACAATGATCATGCATCTTCAATATTTTTTACTGATGCAAGAATACTTTTATTCCCAGTTAAATCACTAAAAGGAGTTTTTGCCTGGATAACCTGCCCTATGGTTCTTGAAAGATTTAGGGAAGAACTAAAACTACTTAAACTAAATAACATCAATTTTGATTATAACTTTAATTTATTGAAAAATACTGCTCCAACAAATTCAGATATATTAATTAAAGAATCTAACGAGGTTGTTCTTGAAGAATATACTTTTAAAATAGAACCCAAAAATGATACCTCTAATATTGCTAAATTCCTTGCAGAAAAAATATTTCCAAGACCTCAAAATCAACAAGCAAACAATGATATATATCTTTTTTGGAGAGAAAAACTTGAAAATAATTTAGTAATTTTAAGCGATGATGATTTTAAACAATTTGTTACAACATCAACTGAAGTCATAACAAGAATAATGATTGATAATACAACCGGAGTTGTAAAAGAGGGTGCTTTATGGACCGAAGAATATCTTCCACAAGATAGCATTCTTTATTCAATTGTTATGGCATCCCCACTTAGAGTAAAAGATGAAAATAAAGGTATATTTAAGGGAAATAATGATAATGAAGAAGCCAAAAATGTAATAGAATTTTTTGAGAAAGGACTTCCTGAAATTATTCAAATTGGAGGAAACCAAACTTTAGGAAAAGGACTTACAAGAACTCAAATTTTAAAATAATGGAGGGAAAAATGGCAAATGAAAATTTTATAACCAAACTTGAAAAAGGAAGAGCAGAATCTGCCTATAAATGCGTGGAAAAAGCAATCAAAGAACTAAAAGATAAATCTAAAGATTACAAATCTCATGTAAAAAAAATACCATCAATGATTCTCTCAAATGGACTTGGACAAACTCTTGCTTTTATAAAAGCAAAATCAAATTCAAAATCTGGAGATGCTTATAAATTAATTTATGAACAACTCACAAATTATCTTAAAAGCGAATATCCATCAAGAATCAAAATGCCTCAAAATGAAAATGAACTTATAAAATGGGTTATCAATTTGGATTCTACTAATTATAGACATCTAACAGAAGAGTTACTTTCTTTTCTTAACTGGCTTAAAAGATTTTCAGAAGGATTAATCGAAGATAAAAAGAATACAAAAGGAGTTGAAAATGCCGAGACCACAAAATGATAAATCTATCAAAGAAGAAGAATTTTATTTAGTTAATCCATTAGATACAAGAAGGATTTTAGAAAATTTTAAAATAATTAAAAAAATAGCAGAATATGAATTCAATCATAAAGAAAAAAAATATCAAAGAAAAAATTGGTATTATGATTCTTCAACTATTATAACAAATCCACTTTTGATATTTGGAAAAATTATTCCTTACTCCCATAATCTTATTGAAGATAATAGAGTAGAAAAAGAGCATAAAGAAAATAAGGATAAATATTTAAATCTTGTTATAAATGAAATGGAAAAACTAAAACAATTAGATTTAGTAAGAAAATTAAAGGAAAGGATAGAAATAACAATCGATAAATTAGGATTAAAAAAAGAAAAAATTACTCTCACTAATTCTTGGCGTATGGTTATAGGACTTGGGGGCTCTCATCCACAGGAAACCTCAATGATATTACATCATATATATGGAATACCATATATTCCAGCAAGTGCCCTAAAAGGAGTAACAAGACATTGGTCTGTTCAAAAATTCGCAGAAATTTTATTTAAAAACAAAAATGAAAAGTTTGATAAATGTCTTGAAAAAATAAGCAAATCTCTTGAAGAAGGTAAAGATAAAAAAGATAAAGATTTAGATAATTTTAAAATTAAAATCGAAAATAAAGAAATAAATTTTAACGAATTAATAAGAATTTTTGGAACTCAAAAAGAAGAAGGAAAAGTTATATTTTTTGATGCATTTCCATCAGAAGATATAAAATTAAAAATTGATATAATGAACCCTCATTATCCAGATTATTATTCAGGAAAAGAACCACCATCTGACTGGCAAAGCCCAAATCCAATAAAGTTTTTAACAGTAGAAAAAACAAAATTTACTTTTTATCTATGCATAAAGAAATCAGAAGAAAAAGAACTTCTTGAAAAAGCAAAGATACTTTTAGAAGATTCTTTAAAGAATTATGGAATAGGAGCAAAAACTGCTCTTGGATATGGTTTATTTGAGTAAGATGTGTTTATATGATCCTTCTTTCTTCTTTTTCGTTTTCGATGGTGGAGAAATACCCTTGCGAAATTAGGGCAGAGGAAATTTCTTTAAACGAGATAAAAGAGAAAATAAAAAAAGGGGAAATAGATTTTAGAATAGGACATCCTTCTTTTGCAGATGTTTTATCTCAGATGCTTGATTTTAGAATAGAAGCAATAAGGGAAAAAATAAAACTCAAAAAAGGAGACACAGCAATAATTGCACAGATTTTTGGAAGCACACGCCTTCCAGAAGGAAAAATTCTTACCTCAAATGAAATAAAAAAACTTGAGATAAAATTTATTAAAATCTCACTAACCTAACACACTAAAATAAAACAAAAATTGATTTAAAAATTTAAAAGTCATTTAATCTTTTTTTAACAAAAAATTATTATCACTTTTGTATGGAAGAGATAAACTCATCTTTTCCAGTTCAGTATAATCTTTTTACAAATGAGCCAGAGGAAATACTTATGGACCTTGATATAATTTTTTCAAAGCCGACAAAATGGAGACTTTCAAACAGTGTTTTTATTGTAACATCAGAAGATTTCTCTGAATTAATAATTTCTGGGCACAATGTTAAACCTGAGTTTGACAGAATCTGGGGATTTTTGGTGTTGTTTCCCTATGGAGAGGGTGGTTTTTAGCAAAAAGCGTAGTGCAAACTTTTTTCCTTATTTTATCCTTTTATCCACACTTTTTT
>Ga0272449_1004182_pt1 | contig 11866 bp, 12 predicted proteins | sample YNPCB0241_FD_198679 | JGI IMG/M metagenome (GOLD analysis project Ga0272449, IMG submission 198679) | Hot spring sediment microbial communities from Yellowstone National Park, WY, United States - YNP-CB-024-1 | ecosystem: Environmental > Aquatic > Thermal springs > Hot (42-90C) > Sediment...
GAAAGACAGGAAAGCACCTTCCTTTTGAAACCGCCCTCTGGACGGACAGCTTCTCTCTGATGGAAAAGCTATATGAGAAGCAAGCACCCAAGCTTCCAATGATTATTCCTGAAAAGTTCAAGGAGTTGCTAAACGCCCAGCTAAAGGCAAAGGTAAATGTAATCATCTCCAATCCTCCGTGGAGGGCAAGAAGGGAAAATGAAAATGTGGGGAGGCAAAATGTGAGGTATAGAAACCTAAGAATGAAAATAGAACAGACCTATGCAAAGTATGCCAAACAATTGGGAACTACACTTGTAAACAGCCTATACGACACATACATTCAAGCCCTTAGGATGGCAAGCGACAGAATAGAGGAAGGAGTAATAGGGTTTGTTTTAAATAATGGGTGGTTAAAAGGCTTGGCAGGAAGAGGCGTAAGGAAAGCCCTAAGCGAGGAGTTTGCAGAGGTTTATGTTTATGATCTAAAAGGAGATGCAACGACAAGGGGAGAGGAGAGAAGAAGGCAGGCGGAAAATGTTTTTGGAGACCAATCCCGTGCGGGCGTGTGTTTGCTGTTTTGGGTAAAGAGAAAGGACAAACGAGGGCCTGCCAAGATACACTACAAAGCGGTTAGAGACTATGCTAAAAAGGAAGAGAAGTTTGCAGAACTCAGAGAATGTGAAGAAAAGCCCGACCAAATTGAGTGGCAGGAGATAAAGCCAAACCAAAAGCACGACTGGATAGACCAAGGCGTAGAGGAGTTTGAAAGCTTTGTGAAGCTGGGGGATAAGAGGAACAAGCATGAAATTACGGTGTTTGATGAATATTCTTTAGGTTTGCTGACTGGCAGAGATGCCTATGCCTACAACTTTTCATTGGATGAACTTAAAAAGCATATGGAAAGGCTGATAGACACCTTCAATGAACACTTGGAAAGGGTGCAGAAAGGGGAGATAACCAAAAAGAATGTAGAGGAGAAGGTGGAACGAGACCAAAGAAAGATAAAGTGGGCAAGTGCTTTAAAGGATTGGTTGTTTAGCTTAGAGGATAAACAAATATTTAAAAACGAGAGGATTTTTCCTGCCTTCTATAGACCGTTTGTCCCGATGCAGGTGTATTTTGATAGAGTTTTTAACCATAGGGTGTCTCAACTTCCCTCTATCTTTCCAACCCCTAAGGCGGAGAATTTGGTTATTGTGATAAGTGGCAGAGGTGCCGATTGGTTTGATGCATTCATTACAGACAGGATTGTTGATTACGGGTTTATGTCTCCAACCCAACTTTTCCCTCTCTACACCTACACTGAAGTAAAAACTCTTTACGGCACCGTCCCTCAAAAACAATACAACATCCCAGACCAAGCCCTAAGGCTTTTCCGAGGTGCCCTAAACGACCCTAACATTACAAAGGAAGACATCTTTTTCTATGTGTTTGGCGTTCTTTCTACTCCCTATTATGTGGAAAGGTTCAGAAACAATCTCAGCAAAGAACTTCCAAGAGTGCCCATCCTTAAAAGCTTCTGGGAAATTTCAAAGCTTGGAAGAGAATTAGCGGAATTGCAGCTTGCCTATCAGCGGTATGTGTGGGCAGTGGTAATGAAAGAGGAAAGGGAAGAACTCCCTGAGTATTCCAATCTGACCATAACCGCAGATGAAAATGCCCTTAAGGAGTATGTAGAGAGGGTAAGGCTTGATAAAGAAAACAGGGAAATCACAATCAACGGAAAGGTTAAGGTGCAGGGCATTCCTGAGTTTGCCTTTGAGTGTAAGGTAGGGAACTACCCGCCTATCAGATGGGTAAGCGAGTATTTAGTGAGGGAAGAGGACAAGGACACAGGTATTGTCTGGGACCCAATGCTAAAGGTGGAAGAGTTTATTGATATAGTGAAGAAGCTTGTTGCGTTCTCAGGGAGGTGTTTGGAGATAAAGGAACAGCTTAGTGAGATTTATGAGGGTTCTAATCAAATACGCATTGTAATGGCTCGTCTATCAATAAGGACTGTGTAATAGATCTGGGAGGTGAGGTATGTCCGCAAAGAATAAGAGAGAGGAAGAAAAAAAGATTCTCAATGAGGTCTTCAATTTAGGCACCTACTATGATTTTGTGGATGAGTATACAGATAAAAATTCAGAAAAGCTGCCAGATTGCTACCTACGGTCAAAAAAAGAAGGACTTCCTGACCTTGCGATTGAAGTAAAGACATTGGAGAGAGATTATGATCGGACAGTGGATGATGCAACATTAGATCAGATTCAAAAAGAAACACAGGATGGAATTATGGAACATAGTTTTTCAATCAGGAATTTACACATTGTCTTAAAATTGAAGCTACCTCTTTATAAAAATATACCTCCTAAACCAATAATGAGGACATATTGGGATGATCTGAAGAAGGAGCTTAATAAATACAAGGAAAAGTGGGAATATGTTTTAGACAGGATAAGTGATATTGAAAAGTTGCTTGAAAATGAAGATGAAGACATTTATGTGAAAGACCTGCCACATGAAAAGAAGGATAAGTTAAGGAAAATTATTGATGATATAAAAAGGCAAGACAAGAGATTTTTAGAAGAACCCTACATATATGTTTACTATTTGTGCTTGGATATACATGTAGAGACATGTCCGAAAAGGGTTAGAGATGTTAAAACTACCATACAAAATAGTAAGGAAGAGGTGTTAAAGTGGCGTATAGAAGATTTTCTTGAGGATTACTTTTCTGAAAAGCTTGGTATATCGCCCCAGCAAGTAGTAGTAGATGAAGAAAGCTCAGAGAATGGTTTTATTTTCACCATTTGGTTTGTTCTCTATCCGAAAGTTGAAGAAGAGGTAAAGTTTTACATGGAAGAGATTGAAAGATATGTTGAGGAGAGTAAGGGGAAGTTTGAACATCTAAGAAAAGTAAAATCTGATAAATCAGATGGAAGTTCCCACTTGGAACTTTTACTTGTTAAGGGGTCATTGGTTGCAGACCGAGATTTCAATTCCTTTATTGAAAAGATTAAGGCAGAACTTACTAAAAAAGGCTACGATTGTTTGCTTTGTATTAGAAAACGAAAGGAAGGAGAAGACGATGAATTTATCACAATTGAAATTAAAAATGGGACAGTGAGGGTTTCAGGTGGTAATTGGGATGGTAATTACTATCTGATAATCCGTATGGACAACGAGATGGGAGGTTATTGGAAAACGCAGATATCGGGGATATTGAGTGAAGTTTTAAAGGTTGTTTAGATCCACGAAGTCTTTTTATTCCTCCACCCACGGCTTGTATTCCATAATCTGCTCAAAGGCATAAGGGCATTCCTGAGGGAAATCCTTTTCTGTGGGAAGCTTACCTTTGAAGTAAGTTAGAACCAAAGTTTTGTTTTTAGGGTTCTCAAACCAATCCACTAATGCCCGAACCGCCGCTTTCCACGCCCAACGCAAAGTTTCACTATCTTGGGCTTTTACCCTCAGAGAAGGGTTATCTTCAAAAATGTCCCTCAGTTCTCTCCTTGCATTTGTGATTGTTTCTATCCAATCGTAGCCCATCTCAGGCACATATCTGAAATTCTCCCACTTGTAAAGATGTTCCATTATGGTGGACATATGGCTTCTAACACTTTTAAACAGGCTTTTTCCCATATCCTCTATCTCCTCTACAAGGTTCTCCCAGTCCACAAGGTCCAACTCTCTGTTTTTCAAAAGCCTTAGATTTTCCTGCAGCCACAGATAAAAGTCCTTTTCGTAAAGTTCCTTTAGGCTTTGGACTTTTAGTTCCATGAGTTTTAAATATAAGTCCTTTCTCTGTCTTACCCTACATCTGGATTTGTAGGGTAAGACAAACTGGATAGGGCGGGCGGGCGTTCTGGCGGGATAAGGGAGAGGGAAAGGAAAGCAGTTCTTACGGGAGGGGGCACTTTTACCCTACACAAGGTGAAGGTATTTTGGGAAAGCCTGATTTTGATTGCAGGTTATGAACGAAAGCGTAGAAATAGGTAATACCCCTTCCTGTAGCCTTTTCTTTGGTGTTTTTGATATATGCCGTCAAGGAGAAAATTGACCTTTTTTTTGAATGTCCAATGCCAAAAGTCCTCGGGCAATTCCACTATGTGTTTGCATGGTAAATGTTCATAATCTTCCCTTGTAAGTCCCTCCGTTATAAAGAAGTGAATAAACTCATACAAGAGTTTGCTTTTCTTTTCCCACTCTTCCGCCATTTCTCGTTCCTCTTCTGTCCAGTTTTCCTCTTTCACATGCACGCTTTTGATTTTCCAGTCTTTGAACCACCTCCGTTTATTAAGCGTAGCCTTTTCAGAAAACTGTTCAAATTCCTCTTCCTTCCATAGATAGACCCTTAACCTTCTCCTTTCTGGAGAATCTCCCATCTCCACCACCTTTACCATTCCTCCCTCTGGTAAAAGCCACAAACCTACCTCCTCACCATCGTGGCGGACCGCCTGCACAAAAAACTTTGCCTGTTTGACTACCCTCTTAATCTCCTCCCACGCCGCCCTTTTTACTTCCTCCGTAATCTCCATAGCTAATATTTTAGCAAGTGATATATCAAACCTTACTTCCTCAAGTTCTGCGGGCAGGTTTTCTGGCGGGATAAGAGAGAGGAAAGGGAAGCAGTTCTTACGGGAGGGGCACTTCTAAATTCCAGTTCCATCCCTTTCTTACCCTACATCTGGATTTGTAGGGCAAGATTTTCACCGAAAAGTCTTGAACTGAGTGCAAAAATGAGTAATGAGAATTATTCTCATTTAGTCAGCGGGGAATTGTTTGTTGTGGGATGTCAGGGATAGGGGCGGGTAAAGGAAAGCAGTTCTTAAGGGCAGGATGAACCTAAACAAGCTTCCCTTGGCAGGCAACCCTAAACAAGGTTTCTTTGGGCAGGGAGAACCCAAACAAGCTTCCTCTGGGCAGGAAGAACCTAAACAGGTTCCTCTGGGCGGGGAGAACTCAAACAAGCTTCTGTGGGCAGGCAAACCCTTACAAATCAAAGCTTTCTTTAGGCTACTTTAGGCGGGCGGGCTGATTTCAAGGTTTCAACTTCTGATGACAAGATGTTGAGGGATTTTTGAGTACCCTACAAGCCAGTTAGCCCTCGTTTTGTTTGTTTAGAGAAAAGGAAGAATGTAGCCTATCCTAAGGCTCTAAACCCTTAAGATTCCTTTCGTTTGTTTTTTGATTTGTTCTTTTCTGGCTCCTTAGGCTCCTGCTGCGTAAACTCCTCAACCCAAGGTTTGTATTCCATCACCTGCTCAAAGGTATAGGGGCATTCCTGTGGGAAATCTTCTTCTTTGGGGAGCTTTCCAAAGTATTTTTTAGCAAGGTCATGGTTTTGAGGATCTTGAAACCAATCAATCAGTCTATAAACTGCTAACTTCCATGCGGTTTGTAAAGTTTCCTTCTCCTGAACTTTTGCCTTTACAGAGGGATGTCTTTCAAATATGGTTCTTAGCTCATCCCTGGCGTTGTATATGCTCTTTATCCAGCTGCGGCCTACATACTCTCTGTATCTGAAGTGCTCCCACTTGTACAGGTGTTCCAGTATGGTTTTCATATGGCTAATGGCACTGTCCAGATACCTCTGTCCCATATCCTCTATCTCCTCCAGAAGGTTCTCCCAATCTATAAACTCATACTCTTTGTTTTTGAGAAGTCTGAGATTTTCCTGCACCCACAGGTAAAAATCCTTTTCATATAGTTCCTTTAAGCTTTGGGTTTTTATCTCCATAGGTTTAAATATAAGCCCGCCAAAAATCGGAATACGGTTAACTAAGTTTGGGCAACGGTTCCGATAAGGGATTTTTAGAACAGCCTCTGCCAAAAGTTGACATCTTCCTATAGCCTATGGCGTAGCCATAAAGGTAGGCAGGTAAGGTAATCCCTTTCCTCTACCTGCAAACTATCCACTAAACTGGAGCTCAAAGACTTTTGGGAGGTCCACATGTTTAGGAGATCCCCAGCTTCTCTGAATTTCTCACCCGACGTATGCTTAACTTTAACTAAAATAAACAATTTAGGAGGTAAACGCTATGAGAAGGCACAAAAAAATCAACATCTCAATAAACAAGCCTCTCCTGGATACTCTCTCCAAATCCGCCAAACAAAAAGGCCTTTCCCTTTCCTCATACATCCGCAGTCTAATACTTGAAAGCATCAAAACTAACACAGTTTGCAAAAAAGACCCCAAAAAGAGAATAAGCATCGCCCTTTCGCAGGAGGAATACCAGCAGGTAGCTAAACTCAAAGACATTGACTGGGAGAAAAGCTTGAAAAGGTATATTCGCAATGAGTAGAGGAACTAAGGCTGTTTCAACACAAACGCTTTGAATAAATATGGCATCACCTTAATGCCCAAAAACAAAAGAAACCCAATAAGCAAAAGCTTTACCACAAGTTCAAGGACTAAATTGGACTCCTTTGCCCGCTTCCTTTTTGCGGTATCTTTCAAGCCTTCATTTTCAGACACAACACGCATCAGCTTGCCCAGTTCCTGTCCTGCTATAGATGGCGTGGCAAAATTCCCATCTGCCACTTTCTCCATCAAAGACACCATCCTGTCAAAGGAGTGCCCAATGGCAATATAAAAGGGAATGTCTGCACTGATTATAGCCTTTATGCTTTCAAACCCGCCCACTCTTGCCAACTCTTCTTTAGACCCTCCTCCTCTTAGCAAAAACACCGCATGCACTCCAGAGTTGGCCGCCTTCTCTATGGTCTTTGCCAGTTCTCCGTCAGCAAGGGAACTTTCAAACCTCACAAACTCTATCCTGTCCGCATACTCCCCCGCAGCACTTCTAAAAGCACTTATAAAGTCTTGCCAAACTTGGGCAGACCTGCCATGAATTAGCCCAACCTTTAAAGCCCTTTTCTCTTTCAAAAGCCTGCTAAAGGTCTCCCAAAAGCCGTAGTGGTTCCTATTCCTCAAAAGGTCTTCTACTTCAGCCACCCTTTTTTGAAACTCCCTCTCCTTGTCTTCATCCAAAACCTTATACGAATTTACATTAATGGCAGGATAAAGAATAGCGGTATCTTCCTTGTAAAAGGCATTTGCACCTAACACTCCTTCAATCTCTACCTCAGCACCTACAGGCAACTCTAAGGATTTTTCTACATTCAGAGTGATGCCCGCTTTTCCATCAGTAAGCTTGTAGTAGCCCTTATCCACAATAACGGTTCCTCTAACTTTGATGGGAAAGACAAAGCTTGAACTTACATGGCTTGAAAGCTTCTCCACAACATCGGAGGGCTTCACCCAGCCTTCAGCCATAGCATTATTTTAGCAAAACTAAAAGGGCAGAATATCGTTCTCTCCAAAGATACAAACCTTTTCCCTTTCCCTCTTTTCTACTTCACTTCTCAGTTTTTGAAACAGTCCCATAAGCCCAGATTTAAATTCCTCCAGTTCATCTAACTTGCAAGGCTTCCACCCACCAGCGGTCTTTTCCAAAAACTCCCTCATCAAATCCATAACAGGAACCACAAAATCCTCCTCAAACCCACCATCCCAAGCCATCCAAAAAAGTTGCCTTAGCCACTTCAAAATCTCAAAAGAAAAAGTTAAAACCCTCTCCTTTACAAAGTAAACATCCCGCATACAAGAAGTTAAGGGATTTTGAAGTTAGCTGGTTATACCCACGGTTCGTATTCCATAATCTGCTGGAAGGTATAAGGGCATTCCTGTGGGAAATCTTTTTCTGTAGGAAGCTTTCCAAAGTATTTTTTAGCAAGGTTTTGGTTTTGAGGTTCTTTAAACCACTTTATAAGCCTTCTTACAGCTATACGCCAAGCGGTGGGCAACTCCTCTGCTGATTTTTTCCTTATGCTTGGGTATGTTTCAAAGATTGTATCAAGTTCATTCCTTGCGTTGTTTATGCTACTTATCCAGCTGTGCCCTACATCTTCTCTATATCTGAAGTTTTCCCATTTGTAAAGGTGCTCCATAATGACCGCCATAAGGCTTATTAGACTTCTCAGTTCCCTCCTTGCCATATCCTCTATCTCCTCCAGAAGGTTCTCCCAGTCCACGAGGTCATACTCTTTGTTTTTGAGAAGCTTCAGATTTTCCTGCACCCACAGATAAAAGTCCTTTTCATATAGTTCCTTTAAGCTTTGGGTTTTTATCTCCATAGGTTTAAATATAAGCCCGCCAAAAATCGGAATACGGTTAACTAAGTTTGGGTCTTGTGTCTAAAAGTTAGTTAACCTCTATATGCCATACGCAGTTAACTAATCTTCCTGTTTTGGTTAAGAGTTAGTTAACCTTCCAACTTTGCGTAGGGCTTGTTCCAAGTAAATCAGGTTTCTATGTCCTACCCTGCATTGATATTTCTGTGGCTTCATAGAGGCTTCTTATGGAAATGGGTTAAAAAGAGTTAACTAAGTGGCTTACTCCTACTTATTGTAAAGTATTGCAGGGTTAACTAACTCCAAGGTGAAGGAAACCCACTTAGTTAACCGCAGATAGTGGCAATTGGTGTAGATTTTTAGAACAGCCTCGGTAAATCTATAATAGTTTGGTAGGGATATGTCTAAAGACGATTGGAGAATAAAAGGAGGAAGAAGAAGAGGCAAAAAAGCCTTAAAGTATGCAGACCTTTTATGGGGCGATGAGAGAAAGAGAAACATTACCTTAGAAGACCTCTGCCGATGTTGGAACTTGGATAGACTTCTCAAAGAAGGAGAACTCCAGCTGGGTATGGAGGTCTTCAGCCAAAAGCAAAAATACAACCTTTCACACTCCCAACAGATGACCCTCTACTACGCTTACCTTGTCTTCAAAGACTGGGCCAACAAAACACAAAAACACATAAACGGAAAAGCCCTCTCTAAACTCATCCAATACCTCATGGCTATAACCCTCGTCCAAAACGCCAAATTCTGCACTTGCAAAGAGATATTCTCCTTTTTCAAACACGACCTTCCTAAACTCAAAGACAGGGACAGAAAGAACCCTCACCCACTTGAACACTACCAAAAACAAGCAAGCGGACTTGCTCTCCCTCACATACAAAAAACCTTAGAACTCCTCCAAGACAAAGAGAAGGTTCAAAAACTGGGCAAGCTTTTAGGCTTGCCACTGCTTTAAGCCCTACCTCACTCTGCCCAAAACCCACCCACTACCACCTTTTCCCACCTCCATTCAGGCTATACACATTTATGCAATTTCCTACATAGCATGTGTGAATATCCAAAGGCATATTTGATTACTTAGTATGCCCAAATGCACAAAAGCACCCTCTCCTTACCCTCCCTCCTAACCTTCCCTATACCCTTCCATAAAAAAGCGAGAAAATGATGTTATCCCTTTTCCATATAAAAACGAAATACCCACCTCCGACCCTCTCCCGCCTCCCACCCTCTCTCTTGCCCTTGTATATAGTTATGCAATTACAAAAATCCACATCTTTTTTGTGTATATCTATATCTACAAACTTTTGTCTTCCCGCATATGCATATTGTTTGTATTCAATTTTGCATTGATTTTTCAGGGTATGCTTGCTATACTTTTAAGCATGCGTAAGGCAAGGTTAAGCATACTTCTAAGGGAAGACCTTTTGGTTGGTTTTAGGTCCCGTGGGCTAACAAGCCTTTCTGGAGCCATAGAGGAATTTTTGGAGGTCTTTTTGTCTGCCATTCCATCTGAAAACAGAAAAAAGAGTGCTAAGGAAACGAGGGAACTTGTAAGAAGGTTCCTTGAGGGCAGACCAGTCCAAGACAGCCCAAGCACCCAACAGGAACTCCTCCAGCAATTAATGTCCCTTATCCAAACCCTACAAACTCCCTCGCAACCTTCTCAAACTTTCCGACCTCAACCTCAACAAACTTTCCAACCTCCACCTCCACCCTCACCTCAGCCACAATCTCAACCGCAATATCAACCTCAACCTCAGTCTCAACCACCAACTCAACCCAAGCCTACAGTCCAAGAACAAAAGCCAAAGCCAAGAATTTCCACGAGGGAAATCCTAAGGGCAGTGCGGGAACACGCTATAGAACACGGAGTGCCTCCAGAACTTGTAGATTATGAGAGAATCCTTGAAGAAGCCCGTAGGGAAGCCCAAGAGGAGGAGTAATCGGGGACATCCTCAAACAGCATGTAGGCATATAGGTAGCCAATAAAGTCCTCTAAAGTTTTTATAACAAACTCGCCTTTTAGAATTCTCTCCATTACCTCTCTTGCCTTTTCTTCCCAGCTTATCTCCTTGTGAAGTGGAAGGATTTTGTTTTCAAAGAACTCCCTCAAACTCATCCTCGGCACCGCATCCTTTCTCCCAGCAGGTCTTCCTACACGAACAAAGTGAGGGCATGGAAGGGCCTCCTCTGGAATAGGTTCCTCCTCTTGGCTTTGGGTTTTACCTTTCTCCCTCTTTTGTCTTTCTCTTTCAATTTCTTCGCCCAGTAAAAGCAAAAGTTCCCTATAGAGTTCTCCGACAGCTAACTCAAGGAGTTCGCCCACAAGCCTGAAGTCTATTTCTTCCTGCTCTAAGATCTTCTTTAACTCCTCAATGTAGATATTCATAAGCTTGCAATGAGGTCTAACACCTTTTCCTTCTGGGCTTGTGCGTAGATTTCTAATGTAGTTCTTACCGAACTATGCCCTAAGAACTCCTTTAGCACGTTGGGAGGTATATTTCTCATCGCAAGCCACACAGCATATGTGTATCTAAACCTGTGAGGATGCACATCTGTTCCAAGTTCTTTGGATAAGTCATAAAAGAACCTGTAAACTGCATCCCTTGAAAGGGTCAAAAGCTTAACAGACTTTGGAAATCTAAGGCTGTATGTGAAAAAGGCTTGCCCTTCTTTTAGGCTATCAAGCTGCTTTCTAATAACATCTTCCCATTCCCTCTTCCAAAAAACTAACGGAACTTCTCTCTCCTTTGAGAACTTGCCCTTAACCTTAACCACAAACACAGACCTTTCTTCTCCCTTTTCAGTGATTAGCCTTCTTTCTCTGAAGTCATCCCGCTCTAGAGACAGTGCTTCTGAAATTCTGAGCCCTGAAGACAGCAAAACCACGCACAGAAGGTAATACACAAAGGGCTTAGGTTTAGTGCGGATGTAGGAAAGGATTTTCTCTACTTCTTCTTCAGTGAAATATTTCCTTGCCCTGTTTTCAAATTCCTTTTTCTTCTTGAGTTCTCTAAAAGCTTGCTCTGAAAACTCATAGTAGTAGCCTTTTTGGGAAAGCCAGTGGTAGAACCTTTTGATTTCCTGCAGGGTTTGAATGGCTGTCCTGTGGGATTGGGTCTTCCTGAGTTCTTCGTAGAACTCAAAAAGGGACCGCTGGTCCAGTGGCTTAAGTTCTTCTAATTTGACCAGCTGGTAGGAAATCCTCTCTATGGTCTTTCTGTCTCTCACTTTGGAGAGTTCCTCTAAATAGAGTTCAACAAGATACATAGGAAGTATTTTAGGTGAGTAGGTAATTAAAACTATGTTTTTCTGACTGCCCCCTATTTCAGAAACTTCTCCCAGTATTTGTCTATCTCCTCATCAGTCCAGCCTGTAGTCTCTTTGAGCCCTTCTTTTAAAACGTCCAGATAGAGTTTAGAAGGTGGGTTGTATTTAAGCTTTTCCTTTGATGTAAATGTTAGAATCTCAAGCCCATCAAGAGTGCCTAACTCTATCTCTTTTGCATACGATTCTCCCTCTTGAGATTTCACGCATTCATACTGTTCCCGTTTCATTTTCCAAAGCCTTACTACTGCATGATACTCAGAATTAGGTTCTATTTCAGTGGATAAGAAGGCTACGCCACCCCCCCATTGGCCAGAATAGCCTCCAAAATAAACTCTGTGGGGGATCCTCTTCCATCCAAGAGACACAGGTTCTGTTTTATCAGGACATCCTGTATGCCATTTTGGGAGTCCTCTAAATTTTCCTCCTT
>Ga0272449_1004183_pt1 | contig 11865 bp, 9 predicted proteins | sample YNPCB0241_FD_198679 | JGI IMG/M metagenome (GOLD analysis project Ga0272449, IMG submission 198679) | Hot spring sediment microbial communities from Yellowstone National Park, WY, United States - YNP-CB-024-1 | ecosystem: Environmental > Aquatic > Thermal springs > Hot (42-90C) > Sediment...
TGCATGTTTTCTTTCTGTATGTATGAAAATGCGGTACCTTTAATATTCTTCGCATCGGATTACTCTATATTAGTATACATAGCCGAGTAGTTTTCCGCCTAATTCCATTTTTGCTGCCTCGATATGTGACATTACGCCTTTAGTCGTCGTTACAACCAGTATTCCTACATTCTTGCTGGGCAGGTATAGTTTTGTCCATTGCTCATACTCGGTCTTCTTAACGCTTATTCTTGGCTTTATTGGTGCTGCTCTGTTTATGCGCCCTAACAGCTGGATTAGGACTTTTCCACCTCTTCCGTCCTCGATGTACTCGAAGGCGCCTATGTATCCGTGTCTCTGCAGGGTTCTAAGAATATCTGTTATCAGCCTAGAATAGTAGTAAATACACTCCTTGTTCCTGACGAACTCGTTGTTCTGAAGCGTCGTGAATAGCCCTGCCACCAGGTCCTTGGCAACCATGCCTGTTATTGCTCTTGTAAATATTATAATTTAAATGCTTAGGCTACTCGGCAGATAGTGTCTAAATAAGGAGTTATGTTTTGAGGGCCGGTTGATGTGTCTTGTTTGTATGGATATTGTGGACACTATCAAGAGTTTATCCCAAAAGCATTAGTGGTGAAGGGGTTAAAAGAGTGGGGGAGGGGTAGGCTAGGCCATCCGCGGAACATCTGGGAAGCCCTAAAAGGGAGAGGCCGGACGTTAAACTATTCATCACAGCACCCGACATCGGGGTGCGCGTCAAAGTCTTAATCATGCCGGCCTCCAGGGCTTTATCCCTGCGCCGGCATGGCCAGCCTCCCCAGGGCCTCCTGTCTATAAATCCTCCAGATTTTCAATAGCACCTCCTTCTCCATCCTCGCTGTAAGCTGAAATGGTGAGGTGTTGTTTGCCGAGGCCGTCAGCCTCTGCAACGCCTTCCTAAGACACCCACTATAGATCTTCTTTCTACCACGAATCGGCTTGAACAGCCCTACTAGATTCCTCGTCTTCCTCCATCCCTTGGATGGTTCGAGGTATACTACCAGCTCTGCCAGGGCCTCCATAGCATCAATTCTTCCACCTATGCCGAGCTCATCGACTAGTCTATTGTATGCCGGATACCTCACTCCGGCCTCCACAGCTATCTGTCTCGCCATCTCATCCATCTGCTCCTCAATAATAGTGATGGCTGGTTTCAGAATATTCCTCTCAGCATCACTCAAAGCCTCATATTTGTTTAGTAGTTGTTGGTGCGTCTTTAATAGAGACCTATAAGCCAGTATCATTCTACGCATTACTAGGAAGTCCTCGGTGACCCTCCTGAACCACCTATCCTCAATCCTCATCAGTGCCTTGATGTCACCCCTAGCAGTCTTTGGGAGCTTGAACTCCTCACGAATCTTCTTAATCAGCGTAAGCCTCCTCAAATAATAGACCTCTACTCCCCTCCTCAGAAGATATATCACGCCGTCCGTGTGGCTTGGCGGTATCGTATCTACGAATACCTGGTCTCCTGGCCCCGCAGGAAACTCGCTGAAGCTATCTACATGTTTGAAAGATACTCCGTCAGCAGAGTACGTTATTCTGTAGCCCTCTCCATGCTTCCTAGTCTTATGAACATCGGCGTAGTACCTCACCATTCAGCCACCCCATCAAGATAAGTATCCATCTCTAGCTCGTTGGTGAGGCGGTTGGGGTCGGCGCGTAACTTCGAGCCAGAATACATCAAACTCATACGCCGTCGCCTCCATATCCCCTCCCCCTCTGCTGTCTCGACGGCCCGCGCTCCTCTATCCGGCCAGAGGCCGTCTCCCTACTCCGTGAGCCGGGAGCGGCTCCTCCCTCAGCTCTTCCCGCCCCGTCCCCGGAAGCAGGGATCGGGGCGTCCCGCTTCCCTCCTTCCACCATGTATCTCACCCGGTTTGGGAAAGCCCCTCCACCGGCTCTCGCCGGGCCAGGGGGAGGTCGGGGAAGACCCCTCATTCCTCTCTTAGACGCCCGGCCCGCCCAGAGCCACAGCCCCCTACAGGCGAAGCCACCGGCCCCGCCCATAGGGGTAGCGGCCCCATAGGCGGGTTATCCGGTGGCTTGAAAAAATAGGGGTTTGGAGTGTTGGGGCTTTCCTTGGTCGCCTACCTCGTCCGGCCGTTCCAGAGGAGGTACTCAGGGGCCAGCCTCCCGCAGAGCACCTTCTCCAGAGCGGCCAGTTGCTCTCTAGCATCGTCGAATCGTCTCGTCAACTCTACTGATAGGGAGCGCATGTCCTCGCCCCCACCTACCCGGGGAGCGGCCCCGCACTGGGCGGCCGCCCCCCGGAAGGCCCAGAGGGCGCCGCCTCTGACGGCGGGCTACTCCGCCCCCACGGAAAAAATAGGTGGGGATTGGTCGAAACGCATCAGTCTTTCAGATGAACTGTAGCAGTAGCGGTGCTACTATGTATACGAATATTAGCGTTAGTGCTCCGCCGACTATCAATCTGTACCCTATGAATTCCTGCCTCAGCCCGATGGCTACTAGCAGTCCTAGCAGGACCTGGGCGACTCCTATCACCGTCAGTATCGGGTTAAGGAAGTCGAATACATCGACGACGATCCCCTTAATCGCGTTGCTTATCGTCTCGGATATGCCTCCGAAGGCCGAGAGCATTATCGGCTCCCTCCGCCACAGAAGCAGTAATAGCCCTACCAGCGGCAGAACCGCCAGCAGAATCCCGCCGATGCTCGTCAGAGCCTCAACCATGCCTCCTACCTCACCCCCACCCCACGGGCTTCCCGCCTCACCGCCCCTCACAGGGTCTCCCGCGCCCGGGAAGACGCAGGGTCGCCGCTCGGAGCGGAGTCATCGGCGGATGCTACCGGGGGCATAGGCATCATCAGCCCCCACCCCCTGTTCGGGAGGACTCGCAGAGCAGGCTTAAGCACTAGTGGCCCTAGGGAAAAGAGAAAAAGGGGGGTGGGTAGGATTCTCGCAATGCGTCTACTTCGGCTTCTTGTAGTCAAGTGGGTTCCTGATGTTCCTCGGGCATAGGTTTCCGTCCTCCACGCACAACCCGTAGGCCTTCATTGTCTGACAACTTGGTGGCCTATACTTCGTCCTGTTGCCCCTCTCTCCGGCAATGTGCTCCACCTGATACCTAGCTATCCTCTCGTTGTAGTCAGGCCTCTCAGCAAGCACCGAGAGTATCTCCTCCTTAGAGTATCCCCTGTTGATCATGAAGGCTGCTAGGCTGAAGAGCTCCTTGTGGCCGGCCTCGGCGATCCTGGACCTTATCGCGGCCATGCACGGCGGCCACTCTCCCGGAGCAGGCGTAGCGGCAGAGTCGTCGTACGCGCTCCTAAGCCTGACGAGCTCCCTCACGACGTCCATCGCAGCGTCCTGAAGCTTTGGTGGTAGTTGCCTAACATCGATCCTCGGAGCATCCTCCACCGACGAAAGCGCCTGATACGCTCTCTGCCTGAAGAGCCGTACGGCCTCTGGCGTCGTGAGATAGACGTATCCGCCAGCCACCATCCTGTTAACCAGCATCCACTCAGGAGAGCTCAGGCCCCTAGATATTGCCAGATACTCCGCGACCCTGATCTTGTACCTGTAGTCTCCGGCCCTCCTCCTCTCAGCCTCACCAACATCCTCCAAGTTTAGAATCCTCCTCAGCAGGAACGTCCTCAGAGCCTCATCCTCTACGTGAAGGTACCTCTCCATCCTCGCGGCCTCCGCCAAAGCCCACCTGCGCAGCAACCATGGCTCCCTCACAGCTAGGCACAATACCCTAGACAACGCGTACGTGATCAGGTCCTCCACGGCATCCTCCCTAGGCAACACTCCCTTCTCGCCCCTCTCGATCGCCTCAAGAACCCTAGTCCTCGTCGCCTCGGCGTAGCCATCGACCTCCTCAACCTCAAACGCCTTTAAAAACTGCTTAGCCTCCGGAAGAACAGGATACCTCGAAAGAACCTTAAGAGTAATCGCTGGAGCTTTCTGCGTCGGCGTCGGTGTTAATGTCTTCTGAACCACGACAGCCTCCTGCCTAGCCTCTTGCTCGGTCGCCTGTTCTGCCTGCGGAGCCTCGCTCAGCTCCTCCATTATAAGCTGGCTCAGCTCCCTCAGGGCATCCTCGTCAAGCTCCTTGACGATCCTCTCAAGCCTCCGCTTCCTTGCATCCTCAAAGCTCTCCTCGGTAACACTCTCCTCAACCCACCTATACATCGGGTAGCTCCTCCGGAAAGCCTCCAGTAGCTCGGAGTGCTCAAGCCTCTCGTCCCAAACGCCCACCCAGTCCACCGCGTGGGGATCAGCGTCGGGGTTAAGCCTCCTGAACCTCTGAACCAGCGCCTTCAGCTCGACGTAGTTAATGAACTTGCCCCTATACTCGGCAGACCTAATAAGAGACCTAACATAGGCGTCGAGGACATCCTCATTCATCACCTTCCACCTCCTTCTAGGTTTATCGGGAGGTCCGCGAGCCTGACCGTCCCCACGACCCGCTCCCTGAACCCTCGCGGCCCTCCAGCCCGGGCAAAGCATCGCAGCTGCCCCTTAGGGTTCTGAGTTAAGTGGAGATACGTGGTATTTCATTTCCACTTAGGCGGGGAGCGCGTTAGCCCTAGAGGGCTGGATGGAGCCATCGCGGCAGGAGGCGGATCATGGAGCGGTATCGGTCATCTATCAGGTAGACATCGGCGCTGTCCTCCGGGCCCCTTACAGCCCTTCCAGCGGCTTGTAGGGCCGACCAGAGACCCGGAAGAATGACTCCGTAAAGCTTCGCCTTGTCCTCGTCACCAACTATCTCTGATAGCCTGCTCAGGAGCTTCGTGGTCCTGGCGGTTGGGGGGCTGAAGGGGACTCCCACCAGCAGGACTAGGCCCGCGGGCAGGTCTATCCCCTCGCCGAGCCTGCCGTTGTATACGGCAACGAGGGGCTTCTCGGAGCCGCTGAACTCCGAGACAAGCCTATCCACGGACTCCTGCGAGAGGCCCCGGTCCTCGTGCAGGACATCGAGCCCCCTCACGGCCTCGTAGAGTATCTCGAAGCTCGGGAGGAAGGCCAGGGCCCTGCCGCCCCTACCGCCCGCCAGCCCCAGTACCCACCGGATATCAGCTATCATCCTCTCGTCCCTCTTCTCGTACTTCGTGGTCAGCCCCTTTACCAGCCATGCCCGCAGGTTGTCTCCGTAGGGCCAGCCGGCCCTCAATAGTGTGACCTCCTCGCCGAGCATCGCCTCCAAGAGCTCCGCAGAGACAGTCGCGCTCAGCGTAACTGTCCTCGCCCACCCGCTGTAGGTCTTCCTGATAACCTCCTGGGGGTCGGCGATCGCCTCGAGCCTAACGCTCCTGCCCTCCCTGACCAGTAGAGGCTTCGCTCCCGCCAGGGAGGCCTTGAAGTCTGCCATCGAGAGGAGGTGGCTAGCCGGGGCGTAGTTCTCCCTCAGCTTCTTCTCCTGAACCTCCTCGCCAGCTATCATCAGCTCCTCGTAGTCCGGCAGCCTGTCCTCAGCCTCGATCTCCCCATCCGAGTGTAGCAGGTCTCCGTAGTACTCCGCGGCCTCCCTGAGCCTGTCGGCGAGCTCCCCGAAGCCGTACCTCTCGGCCTCGGAAGCAGCCCTAGCCAGCGTCTTCAACGATACGCTGTCCCTAACCATCGTCAGAGCCTCTTGAACTATGTGTTGTCCCTCGTCCAGAACCAGCATCGTCCTCTCCCTGCTCCACCTCCACTTAGCCAGCAGCCACCCAATCAGGCCTAGCTGCCTGTGCGTAGCCACCAGCGCGCTGGAGGCTGAGAGGTTCAATAGCTGAATCTCGTACGGGCACGTCATAGTCCTCGCACCGGCGTCCTTAAGATCGCTGACCGTGTTCGCCTTCAGGGCCCTCGGCCTGCCGGGATAGTACGGGCACCTGCCCGACTGCCTCGTGGCCCTGCAGGTCTGGTTGAACCGTCTCTGGTCCACCTTCGATATTACCTCGTGTAGGCAGAGCAGCCTCCGGCCGTAGATCGGCGTGGCGCCCGTCTCGGAGGCAACCTGCCTAACCTGGCTGGCAGTCCTCGTGAGCCAGAGAATCCTCAGCCTCTTCTCCTCGGCGTAGGCCTTGGCGGCGGCCCATACCGCGGCAGTCTTACCAAGACCCGTCGGAGCCTCAACTACCACGTGCCTAACGCCCGCAAGAGAATCGTAGGTCCTATTGGCTAGGTCTCCCTGGAACGGCCTGACCTCGGCGTGCGGGAAATGCCTCCTCAGACCATCCCTGAGCTCAGCATCCCTCTGCAGCTCGATAACCGTAACCTTCCCCGGCCCTCCTGATCAAGGACGGGCCTATGGGTGTCACCCCAGCAGCTTCAGCAACACGGAGACAGCTATCACGACGATGAACCCACCGATCATGTATGTCCTCAGCTCCCTTATCTCAGCCTTAAGCTCCTCCCTAGTCCTTCTGAACTCCTCGACCAGCGCCTCAAGCCTCGCAACCCTCTCCGACAGCTCGACCACCCTCTCGGTTAATTCCTCTATACTCATTGGATCTTTGCCCATATTAAAGCGTTCGCTACTCATTTTCCTCGGCCCCCTCTAGACTGTCGTAGACCGGTAGCTTTCCGAAGTATCTCTTCCTACAGTCCTCGCAGACAACCTCATAGATGTATTCACCGTCCGAGACCACGTAGCCCGTCGGAAGGCCCTCCTCTTCCTCCCTACCCGTATAGACCTGGGAGTTGCAGACATCGCAGAGTATAGCCGACTTGTAGACCAGATCCACATCCATATCCGAGTCCCCGAAGAAGACCATCGTCATGGGTCTCCACACTATCCTCTGAATCCTCGGATCGGTAGCTATCCTGACTAGGAACCTCTCCTCGCTCATCTCCCATCACCGCAGCTGTGCTTCGAGAGGTCGTCTGAGAGCCTGCCGCAACGCGGGCAGACGTATCCCTGCCAGCTCCTCCAGTAATCCGTCCTAGTCTTCACGTCGAACTCCCTGGCGAAGCCTCCGGTCTTCTCCGGGTGCGTGTTGGCGAAGTGGTCCGCAGCGTCCACCAGCCTCTTGTACTCCTCCCCGCATGCCGGGCATGGCCAGACCCTAGACCCCTCCCTAACGTGGTAGGGGAAGAAGGTCCTGTGGGCTCCGACCCACGCCCAGCCGTCAGCCCCATCCGGCGGCAGAACCCTCACCAGCCTATCACCATACCTTACCAGCGGCCTAGCCGTGAGGGCGTAGTCCTCGAGCGACCTGGCGCAGTCGTCGCAGTAGCTGCCGGTAATGCCCGTCCTTCCGCAGACGCGGCACAAGCTAGCGGAGGTCTCGCATGGCCTCTCCTTCAGGGCAGTAGCCTCGGTCAGCGGAGCCTCGGCCCCGCATCGGATGCATCTGAGCCTGCTTAACTCGCCTCCAGCAACCTCAACGAGCTCGTGTCCGAAGAGCCTGTAGACTCCCTCACTAGCCTTCTCGGATGCAACGGCCCTCTCCTCCGTAGCCTCGGCCTCGGCGGGCTCCTCCTCAAGCCTCAGCTCCCTAGGCTCTCCAAGACTCTCCTCCATCGGCTCTTCTGATGCCTCTACTCCCTCCATTGGCTCCTCTACTTCATCAGATGCCTCCTCGCGCGGCGGCTCCCGGGAAATGCCCGGCCCCATCTAGTCAGCCTAATTAGTATAGGAGCCCTGCCCGGGCTTGGGGTTGGCCGGCGCCTATGGGCTCCCGGGCAGCCACCTCCTCCGCTTCCTCGCGGCCAGACTCTCCGGATGCGTCCTCGTTGCTGGGGATTTCGCCTGCTGGCATAGGCCGAGCCTCCACCTCTTCCTCCATCTCCTCTTCCTCGAGCCTCAGCTCTTCGGCCTCTGTGGTTCTCGCTTCCTCCTCGGCCTGCGGCTCAGTCTTAGCCTCTGCGGCTTCCTCCCTCGTAGTGGTTGTCTTCGGCTGATCCGCCCTAGCTTCTATCGGCGCCTCGATGGTCTTCGGCGGCCCCGGCCTCCTAGCCGTGTAGAGCCTGCCGCTGTAGAAGACGTAGACACCTCTCCTAGCCTTTCCCGTCCTAGGATCTATGACCATCTCGGCTATGTCCCTCGGAAGGTTATGCATCGAGGTGCTTATGACGGCGGCAACGTCCCTAGGCATGTGCCGTGGTAGCTGATCCGGGTCGGGAGATATCATGACAACCCCGACGCCATATCCCCTCAGCTCGTTGACTATCCTCTCGCCCATGGAGGGGGGCTCGTCGAGCCTCCTAGGCCTAACGTAGTTCTGAGCCTCCTCGGCGATAACCAGCGTCCTCAGCCCATCGCTCATTCCGGCCTTCGTTGCCCCTCGATAAAGAGCCGTCAGGACGTAGTTTGCGTAGAGCGTCTTGAGGTATATGCTCGGAAGCCCTCCGAGGTCGTAGACCACGACTCTGGAGCTGCCGTCAACGCCCTCGTCCCGCCTCTCCTCATCCACCAGCAGGACGAAGAGCCGCCGTATCAGCGCCAGGTACATGTTGGACTCGGCGTACCTGCCCTCCCTCAGCGCTATCTCCGCATGCCTCTCAAGCACCCTCACGATCTTCTCAGTCGTCGGAATCCCCCTCCCATACTCCTCCACCAAGACCTTCAGGAGGAGCAGGGATGAGGGCGGAGTGATGTCTATGACGTCCCTACCCATCTCTCGAATCAGCTCGACTGCTATCAGCGCCTTCTCCCGGGCCGACTCTCCCGGGACATCCCAAACGTTGCGTATCTTCCTGACTATCGTGGCTCCCTTGACTCGCTGAGAATACTCTCCCTTCCAGTCGATGATTATCGTCTCTATGCCCCTCTCAACTGCCAGCTTGACGGCCCTCAGCGCTATCGTCGTCTTACCGCTGCCCGTCGGCCCGAAGACCAAGACGTGCCTCCTAAGCTCCGACAGCGGTATCACTCCGAGAAGCCTCCTAGACTTCACCACTACAACCGCCGTTATCGCCACGGTTGCCAGAAGTGCTATCGGCAACACCGCGCTGGTAGCGATCCCCGCATCGACTTGGACGGCTATCGGCCTCACCCTGACACCATACCTCGATAGACTCGTCAGAGCGTTGTTGACTGCCCACAGCATCAGCGGCACACCGATAGCTAGGACGACCAGCGTAGCTACTAGTCTCCTCACGCCTCACCCACCTCTATTCTCCGAACAGCTTTCCGGCGCCTCCGCATCCTCGATGCGTTCCTCAGCGGCCAGCCATGAATCGGGCACCTCAGAGAATCATACGCAAGCCTGCACTGACCGCACCACCTCCAGCCCTTACTGTAGTTCGCCAACTTCCTCGCAACCACCCTCTCACCGCTCGGCAGCGTAACGACGACGAACCCATGATCATCCTCTACCCACCCCATAGGCGGCGCGCTTGCGTCGCTCCCCGGGACATGCCCGGGTCGCCCATCGGCCGGGCGTCGTCGAGCGGATACAGGGGAAGAAGACTCCACGCACATTTTCCCCTCAGCGGCCGGGGAGGGGTGGGGGATGCTAGCCCCCGACCTGCGTGGAGTCCTCCCCCTCCGCCAGGCCGCCTATGGGCGGGTCTTTGCGTCGGTGACTTCTGCATCCCGCGCCGCGCCCAGCCTCCCCGGCCTGCTCCGGAGTCGGCTCCACCAGAGGTGTGGCGGGGGCACCAGGGGCGCACGTCGCCTAGGAGCCTTCGCGGCTCGGCCCCTAGGCGTCTAGCCCCGTCGCCGCTCCCGGGAGCGCGGCACAGGCATCAGCAAGAGCATCTGCTAAGCCGTAAAGAAGTCTCCTCACTCCCTCGGCTCGTGTCCTGTCCGGGGGTCCCCTGCACGCCGCGCCACGGTCCCCGGGATGCACATCCCCCGATTAGCCCGGGAGGCCGGCCTCGCCCGGGGAAATGACATAGACATGAGCCGAGGGAGTCGTCAAGGAATCGTCAAGCGCCCTCGCCCCACCGCTCCCCCCGACCGAGGAGAGCTTGTGGGGGAGGACCCTCTCGGCGGCTGGCACACGGCCCGGCGCTGGCCGCGGACCCCCGACCGAGGATCCACGCCAGTCAATCGGCATAGCCGCCTAGCCGTCGCGGAGGACAGCCACACCCCCGACCGAGGATGGGGCAGCCCCGTCGCCGGACGCGTGAGCACACTCCCGCTGCCGGGATAGGGAGCCTTCGGCGCGCCGCGGCGCAGCACCCCTCATCTCCTCCCCGACCGAGGAGGTCGGGAGCGGCTCCCCCGATCGAGGAAGCCGCCGCCTGGCCCCCAGCCGCCCATCTAATGCACCGGGCGGAGCATTCCCCGGTGCCGTTCCCCTCCCCCAAATGGGCAGCCCCAGCCGCCCACGGAGTCTCGGGCGGCCCGGAGACTCTATCTCCGGGAAGAGGCAAGCCCACCTGGGGCCTCGTCAAGGTCATCCGAACTCTGGTGCTTCTAGGGCAGGAATGGCCTTAGCCCGTCGGCCACCCCTCCTCCCCCATCCAGCCCCAAGAGGCTCCTAGCCCCGACTCAGAGCCGGCTTTTTCAGGGGCATACGGGCGGGGAGGACTCTCCCCGGCGGCGCCAATAGGCGCACGGAGCATGGATGCTCCGTCGGGGCGCCGTCCCGCATCGGACGAGACGCACGCCCAGCCACGGCCCCCAGTGTCCGGGCGCGTTGGTCCCGTCTTCACCTATGGGCGGCCCTTTTCGAGCCGCCTCAAGGACTCGCATGTGGAGGAAGTGCTGTATATAAGTCTTGGCCTGTCAGAACTTCACGTTATATAAGCCTTGAAACGATAGCTTTAAGAGCGATGACTCACGCATGGGCGGGCAGGCTATTTAAAGAGATGTGGGGTATCAAAATGTTTACTAGTGTTTTTGGTTGGATTTATAGTTGTGCCTGCTTCTGCCCCACGTTATTTAAGCTGAAGATTGATTTTTGCGCCTTGGCATCGGTATCTCTTCTAAATAAGTCTTGCCGCCCATCGATATTTAAGGAGATCTCGCGCCGCTCCTCCGCGGCCCGCGTAGCTCCCTCCAAGCCTCTGCCGCCACGCAGGATGCCGTGGTCGAGGACGGATATTCCTGCCTCCGGCTTCCTGGACGAGCTCTCCATCCTACGTGATCCCCGACGGATCACGTTACATGTAGGGGAAATGCGCGTCCGGAGCCTTCCCGACCAGATAAACCCTCAGTGAAACCGCCCGTATCGGGAACCAGCAACGCCCTGATAAGGGCTAATGCGTTCCGGAGAGAGGCTCCGCGACCGCCAGCTGGGAGACAGCAGATCCCAAACACTATTTTAAATCCTAAATCCGGACCGCTTCGGAACGAGCTCGAGCTTTAAATATTAAATGCTTAAATACTATCAATGACTAGTATATATGTCTATGGTGCCGTCTACGGCACCATCTGAGTCGCCCTCCACCCTCCGATGCGACTCCTATATGAGCTTTATGGTGCCGTAGACGACGCCGTTTATAAAGGAATGAGACGTTATTTAAGCAGTTTTCGATGCGCAGGCGGGGATCCGGAGAGGAGATTAGGTTCTCGTTACTCAACTATATCTAATAATGTATTATACTCGTCCGCTGGGCTTCCGGGGCCTGCCTTGCCGGTCTCGGGAGCCCATCGAGGAACTCCCTCACGCCTCGAGGCTCTTTCCAGCAGACCCTCAGGGCCCGAAACTCCTTAAATAACGTGGATGCCTAGCAGGCATAAGCTTATAGCTCGCCTCTCTGGACATCCTGCCGCTCAGCCCTGAGTCATCGTATTTAAGCCTGTCGTTTCAATGCTTATATAACGTTCGCTTCTTGCAGGCCAAGACTTATATACAGCACTTCCGCCACAGGCGAGAACTTGAGATGACGGAGAAAAGCGTTGGAAAGGCGTTTAGGGAGCTGCTGCGTCGGGCCGCCTCCGAGGCTCCGAGGGCGGTCCCGGCGCTGACCGGGATAGCCGACGCAATAGGC
>Ga0272449_1004184_pt1 | contig 11865 bp, 15 predicted proteins | sample YNPCB0241_FD_198679 | JGI IMG/M metagenome (GOLD analysis project Ga0272449, IMG submission 198679) | Hot spring sediment microbial communities from Yellowstone National Park, WY, United States - YNP-CB-024-1 | ecosystem: Environmental > Aquatic > Thermal springs > Hot (42-90C) > Sediment...
CTGGCCGCTGAAGAGTCGAGGGAGGAACTCCGGAGAACCCTTGAGGGATCTGACATAGTCTTCATAGCGGCTGGCCTGGGGGGCGGTACCGGTACAGGCGCGGCCCCAGTTATAGCGGAGACAGCGAGGGAGGAGGGTGCGATCGTCGTGGGTGTCGTCACACTACCCTTTATCTTCGAGGGACAGGTGAGGAAGAGGCTGGCCCTACAGGGTCTGGAAGAGCTGAGGAAGTACACCCATACCTCGGTGGTGGTCGATAACAATAAGCTCCTAGACCTCTATCCACAGCATGGCATCAAGAGGGCCTTCAGCCTAGCCGATGAGGTGATCAGCAACATGATACATAGCATAACCGAGTCCATCTCCAAGCCGGGCCTCATAAACATAGACTATGCAGACTTCAAGACGATCATATCGAGGGGTAAGCTGGCATCCCTTGGGATAGGCCGCTCATCCTCACCCAACAAGGCTGAAGAAGCAACATTCATAGCCCTCCAATCACCTCTCCTGGACGCATCCTATGAGGGTCTTTCGGGAGCGATAGTCCATGTGAGCGGTGGAGAGGATATGCAGCTTGCAGAAGCAGCCAGGCCAGCCGAGATAATCTCAGAGCTGATGGGGAATGATGGGCTGGTGATATGGGGTGCACGCATAGAGGAAACCTACACCTCGTCCCTGCAGGTCTCGCTGATACTCACCGGCCTGTCTGCTTCCGATCAAGTTCTAGAGGTGGGCGAGGTTTCCACACCTGTCCAGGAGAACCAGATGCCTGAGGATGAGGTGCGGGAGGTAGACCGGCTGCTGGAGCAACTGGGGATAAAGACCATCGACACACCCAACTACCATTAATTTTTTTATCCTTATCTACATGGTTTTCATGCAGTAGGCCGATGAGGAGGCCCCATGCGCTACTCAATATAATCTTCTCGAGAAGATCCATAAGACGTTTCAGACCCAGCGTGGTCGACAGGGATGTTCTAAGGGTGATCATAGAGGCTGCCCAGAGCGCGCCATACTATAACCAGGCGTACTCCTTCATACTGGTGGAGAGGGCTGATCTCAGGGAGGAGCTCCACGGGATCTGTGGCGGTGAAGCAGTAAGGCAGGCTGGAGCAATATTAGTTGTCTGCCTAGATCTCCATAGGGTGGAGGCTCTGCTTGACAGTCTCGGTGTAGAGCATGTTCTTAAGGCTGATACCTATCCCGTGGAGTCGATTCTAGGTGTCTTCGAGACTGGGATGGCCTTGATGAATGCAGTCCTAGCCTCTGAGATAATGGGCTATGGAACCCTTGTGCTTGACTGTGGTATCTTCGAATGTGAACGGATCTCCGAAATCCTCAAGCTACCCATTGGTGTTATACCGCTTGCCATACTCTGCATAGGTGAGAGGGATGAGCGGCCGCCTCCAAGGCCTCGATGGCCTCTAGAAAATATACTCCATGTGGACGGCTATGCTCCGGTCTCAAGGAAGGATGTGGAGAATTATCTGGGTATAGTTGACAAGATGCTGGGATCTGAAGGCTATTTGAAAAAGTACGCCGACTGGACTGGAAGCTACAGGGACTACCTCGCCCAGAGAACCCTCCTCACCAAGGATGTGAGGAAGATCTACGAGGATATCTCAGCCTTCATCCGCCGGAGGGGTTTTAGAGTTTAACTCTTTTTAAGCGGATTAAATAATCCATCTTGGAAGACATGAGTGAGCGGGATGTCCTGGAGATGCTGTCCGAGTACGGCAGTCTGGTGGATGAGGCTATTGAGAGGCTTGCGCCAAGGGAGATTGGGTTAGACTATCTGGAGAGATACTATGGTAGGGCTAGATACGCCTATGAGCCTAGGGCGCTTACCATGGGCATATCAAAACCATTCTGGGAGCTGCTGGGACGTGGTGGGAAGAGATGGCGTCCAGCCCTAACAATACTAACCTATGAAGCCCTCGGCGGATCCCATGAAGAGATCCTGGACTTCGCTGCACTTCCAGAGATAATCCACAATGCGACGTTGATCGTTGACGATGTGGAGGATGGAAGTCTGATGAGGAGAGGTGGCCCATGTATCCATAGGATATACGGCGTGGATATAGCCATAAACGCTGGCAACGCCCTCTACTATATCCCAGTCCACATAGTCCTCAAGAGACTGGATGGTGTGAAGGCTAGCACGCTTGCACGACTATATGTGGAGCAGATGGTGAGACTAAGCCTTGGTCAGACGATGGACATAGCATGGCATCGTGGTCTGGTTGATGAGATCACCGAGGAACAGTATCTCCAGATGTGTGCCTTCAAGACAGGCTCTATGTCCCGTCTCGCAGTCGAGTTGGCCTGCATAGTGGCCGGCTGTAGCGATGATGTGAGGAGCAGGCTGGGTGACTTCGGCGAGTCCATAGGAGTGGCCTTCCAGATACAGGATGACCTCCTCAATCTCACGGGTGATGAGGCTAGGTATGGGAAGGAGCTGGGAGGCGATATAACCGAGGGTAAGAAGACCATCCTCACTGTCTACGCCCTCAGACATCTGCCCAAGGATGATGCGGCCCGTCTCAGGGAGATACTGTCCATGCATACAAGGGAGAGGTCGCTCATCTCAGAGGCGATAGAGCTTGTAAAGAGGTCTGGAGCCGACAAGTATGCTAGACAGGTCTCGGCCAGGATTGTCACCGAGTCATGGAGTATGGCTGAGAAGCTGCTAGAGCCGTCGGAGGCCAGGGATAAGCTGGCTATGCTCTCCAAATTCCTGATTGAGAGGAGCCTATGAAATTTTTTATCCAAGCTCAGCATACTCACCATCATGACAAGTATAAGGTTTGACGTAGTGGATGTCAAGCCCCCTGAAGGCTGTAATGTGATCATTGGCATAAGCCACTTCATAAAGAGTGTTGAAGACATCTATGAAGCCATAGTTAACACAGTCCCAAGCCCGAGGTTTGGACTGGCCTTCGCCGAGGCCAGCGGCCCCTGTCTCATACGCCATGAGGGGACTGATCAGGAGCTAAGGGATCTAGCGGCTCAGACAGCTTTGAAGATAGGATGTGGCCACAGCTTCACAATATTCACAAAGGGCTTCTTCCCCATCAACATAATGCAACGCCTCAAGGAGGTGCCGGAGGTCTGCACAATCCTGGCGGCGACTGCCAACCCACTACAGGTTTTAGTGGCCGAAACTGAGCAGGGCCGTGGAATAGTTGCGGTAATCGACGGATACAAGCCCAAGGGTATTGAAGGAGAGGAGCAGATAAGAGAACGGCACTCCTTCCTCAGAAAGATAGGCTACAAGTTCTAATTTCTGGGAGAAGCCATAATACAATCTCTCAGGACAGACCTGCAACTTTCCCTCCATTGAGCATTTCACGGCTTAGAGGTTTCACAACTTTAGCCGGCGGTACGGACATGGAGTAAAAAATTAGTGTCAGATCGGGTGTTTTCATCACAGATCAGGAATACCCGCTCTCTTCATCCACAGATAAAATGCGGGACCATGATATATGCTTATATCTGACTAGACGGTTGTACCCGGCTGTTCCGGTCTAGCGTTAGCTTTCATCCCTTCCCTCCTCCTTTCATGGGATGGCTTTCGGGGTGAACGGTTGAAGCCACCACATCCATCTGCGACGTTAGCACCCACATATCGCCCCTGAAAGGGCATTCAGGCTTTTCACACAGATATGGGGCATAGGTCTTATTTTAAACTAACCCCATCGAGCACGCCGCTGAAGTCATTATGGTCAATGGAACCATACGCTAGACAGTAACAGTTTTCACTCCCCCAGCATGGGCAAACCGGTGAGTAGACAGTGGGTCCTGCGGCCTAGCTTCTTAATTCGCTCTTGTTTGCTCCCAGCATTTCATTACAGGTTCACGGGCGCCTAGCATCGAAGCCATCCATAACTACGATTGTGTAATCCAACTTCAGTTGCTTTGGACTTAGGGTCCGTTGAAGTGCGGGTATTGTCAGACCTTATTCTAATATTATATTATGATAAGTTTATTAATAGCTTGAACTAATAAACAAGCCATGGTACGTGGTGAACGGCGTCAGATAGTGTATGACGCAGTGCTATATGGCTTGGGTGCTACTTTGGCTGAACTGGGGAAAACCCAGGCCGGCGCCAGATTAGCTGAGCAGATCCACCTCGAGTTTGGCAGACATTTATCCGAGTATCTCAGACTCAGAGGTCTGAGGTGGCTGTCGGAGGGCCCGCCGGAGAAGATTGTGGAGTCTATCCTGAGAGCATTCCTTGAGGATCTGGATTTTGCCCACCTCGAACATATCGAGCCTACAGATAATAAGGGAAACAGAGCTGTCTGGCGGGATCTACTAGGTCATCATGCATATGAGGAGCTGGCTAAGAAATATAGCGACCCCTTCCTTGCATGCCCTCTAAATGCAGCGATACGTCATGAGTTGGAGAGACATGGCTATACCTTGGTCGTCCATGGGTGCGAATCAAACTACGCCTCAAACACTTTAGAGTCCTGGGAGGAGGTTAGGCAGGGTAAGCGCTTCATACAACAAACCACTTGACAATTTCGCCACACCGTAATTTTGCTGCCTCCCCACCCTATTTTTCCCATGCTATCCCACTTGGGGCCTGAGAGGGAGCAGGGTTCTCACTGATGGCTTTGGCATCATTATAACACCCTCACGTCCGCCACCATATGATTGGGCAAGGCCGATCCACCATAGGTAGGCCATGAGGGCGCAGGTAGCTGCGTCCACCTCATGTAGGGATGCAGTGGCTGGAATTCCAGCCAAGCCCAGATGTTTAAGCCGTTCAATAAGCTCTCGCCGATCCCGTACCCAGGCCGGTATACCGAGAAAGATTCGGACGCCCCTTGGAAAGGTTTCGAGGGCTGTCAAGCCGAGGAGCTTCAGCCTTCTCGCTAGATTGACACCCCTTTCCGTAAGCTTTTTCATCGGATCCAGCCCGGGCGGTAAAACATTTACACCCACATCCCGTAGCTCCCTATCGCATCTCCTAAATCCTCCCTTCAAAGGTCTGCTTAATGGAGCGTCCAACGCCACAGCCCTAGGCCTGTAATAGGCAGCGGTCTCCACTATGGCTTGATCCGGATGGACAGTCCATGTCATGCATGCCAGCCTCTCCGTCATGATGCATATTCCAGTGGGCCGTTTTTCAACAGCGGCTAGGTCTACTCCTAGGAAGTAATTCACGTCTTCATAGCCACCAGACTGTAATGCGTGACCTCAGGTTTCTCAGCCAGTAGATCAGCTTCATTGGGATGTATGACAGGTTCAGCCCAGTTATCTCCTGCGAACTTCTTGAGGGCGTTGAGATCCCTCCATATCGTGACAACCAGCCCCGTCCCGTAATCGTCGACACCGACAACCGCTGTGACACAGCCCTCATGCCCCTTGAGGATGGGTAGCGCATCCTCTCTGGCGAACCTCTCAAACAAACCCACCGCACCTGGCTTAAGCCTACACCTCCATACCCTCACAATCATACCAGGCTGGCCGGCTGAGCTAAAATTAAGTGTATACCAGTGAAGGCATAGAACGACCTTATCCTCGGAGATGGTCAGGTGAACTCTGAAAAATGGTTTAAATATGAACAAGGCATCTTATTGAGCGATTTACCGTGACCCAGAAGGCTGAGGAGTCAGGCCCTCTAGGCAGGGTTTTCGATGAATTCATCAAATGGCTTGTGGATAGGCTGGAGAGAACACCGCTGCTATCCTTCAGGTTCCAGGTCCCGAGATTGTTTGTCAGCCCCTTCGGATACTTGGGAACCCTTACAGCTGTAGTATTTGCGATACTGGGGATTTCAGGTGCTCTCCTTATGTTCTACTATAGGCCTGATGTGCAGCAAGCCTATGAGAGTGTTAAGGAGATACAGGAGGAGATCGAGTTCGGATTCTTCCTAAGAAACATCCACTACCATGCATCCAATATGATGGTCCTACTGGCCATAGCCCACATGTTCTACCAATACTTCAGCGGCCGATACAAGGTCAAGAATGAAATCCTATGGGTTACGGGGGTTATCTTGGGCACGGTCACGGTTCTGGAAGCCTTTACAGGATATGATCTGATACTTAATCAGAGGGCTATGCTGGCCGTCAACATAGCGGTGGGCCTCACCAACTCTGCACCCGTCCTAGGCCCCCAGGTGGCGCCGATACTCCTCGGAGGGGGTCTCTATGACCTCATAATAAGATTTTACGCACTCCATGTCTTCATACTCCCTATGGTGATGCTGTTGCTGGTCCTAGTCCACTTCCCAAGGAACCTAGTCTTCGACCCGCCCGTCGTAGCAGGTGTTGTAGGAGCCATGCTGGTGGGAGCGGGCCTCTTCCCCGTAGAGCTTGGGACAAAATACAATCCTACACAGGCCATAGTGGAGGTTCCGGAATGGTATCTGACCGGCATATACGCCTTCATAAGAACAGGCTTGGAAAGATTTACATCTGGAGCACTCCTTCCACTTCTCTTCATCCTCTTCTTCCTCCTAGTTCCCTTCGTGGATAGGTCTAAGAAGCTGAGCTGGAGGGAGAGGCCTTTCTTCACGGCTGCAGGCATATCAGGCTTGGTTCTGATAATAGTGACGACGGTCTGGGGCTTCTACACAGTTCCCAGGGTTGAGGCGTTCACCGCGGTGTATGTGGAACCCCTCATCTTCTACCCAGCCCTCCTATTATTGATCGCAGCATCCTTTGTGATAAGCTACAAGTTCATCGCACCACCTAGGTCGGAGCCTGCCAGGCCGGCGCCCAAGCCTAGGCCCATCACCATCCAGCTCCCATACGAATGGGGTGTCAGGCTGATAGTCGGGCTTCTCGCCGTCATAGGCATTCTCGGGTTGGTGGCTTTCCAGCAATATCTGGAGGGCTTGAAGAACCTCTCCCTCTTCAACCTAGGCGTGGCCCTGATGATCTTCGGTCTTGTAGCACATCTCTACAGGCATGCCATGAACCAGATAAAATAGGATCCAACATATTTTTAAACCAGCCAATGGATAGCTGATGCGAATGAGGGAGCCGCTGGTAGATGGTTTCGGCAGGGTAGCTAGGAAGCTACGTCTATCGGTCACCGACAGATGCAACTTTAGATGCAGCTTCTGCATGCCCACCCATCCCATATGGCTCCCCCACCGTGAGATACTCACCTTCGAGGAGATCGCCAGGGTTGTCTCCATAATGGCCTCCATGGGTGTTGGGCGGATTAGGCTGACGGGAGGTGAGCCGCTGATGCGCAGGGATCTGACGACCCTCATCAGGTACATTAGAGGAATACCGGGCGTGGAGAGTATCTCACTCACCACCAACGGATACTTGCTGGCGGATATGGCGGAGCGGCTCAGGGAGGCCGGGCTGCAGAGTGTGACCGTCAGCCTCCACAGCCTCAAGCCTGAGAGGTTTGAGGAGATAGTTGGGCGGAGGGATGTCTTTAACCAGGTGTTGGAGGGTGTCAAGAAGGCTGCGGAGGTGGGGCTTAACCCTGTGAAGATAAACTGTGTAATCACAAGGGGCTGTAATGATGATGAGATCCTGGACTTTGTGGAGCTGGCCCGCCGGACTGGTATGGTGGTCCGCTTCATCGAATACATGCCCTTCGACGGACAGAAGCTCTGGAATCCGCAGCTGGTTGTAAGCGGCGCCGAGATAGTGGAGACGATTGAGAGGCGGTACCGTCTCGTGAGGATGCCCAGAGAACATGGAAGCACATCAACAGCCTACAGGTTCGGGGACGGAGGTAAGGGGATGATCAACATCATAACATCCATCACACAGCCTTTCTGCAGCGACTGTGACAGGATTAGGATGACGGCGGATGGTAAGATAGTCCCATGCCTCTTCAGCCGTGATGAATCTGATATCAAGCCGCTGCTGCGGGGTGGAGCGTCTGATCAGGAGCTGGAGAAATTCATCAGAGAAGCGTTTAGGCTCAAGTCGCCCGGGGTGGAGACCATGCTGAGAAACAAGGTTCTGGCCGGTCACATACGTCCCATGTATACTATTGGTGGCTAGAAGATATTCTCCAGGATTATTGCGGCTGATAGGATAGCCAGCTGTGGACTTGTTAGCTTGAAGAGTTTCCAGGCGTTTTCCTTGTTGGGCAGGGCTATGAGTCTCATGCTATAGTAGGCTAGGGCGGCGCCACTCACACCTGCCACCACTAAGTATGGTAGGCCATATTTGGACGGGTAGAGGAGGTATGGTGCTATCGAGAATAGGATGAAGAGTATGACGGTTGATGCTATGCAGCGTATCGCCTTCACCTCACTTATGACAGCTGGAAGCATGGGAACCCCGGCCCTGATATAGTCCTCCTTATACCTGAGGGCTAGACTCCAAACATGCGCCGGTATCCACAGTACTATAAGGCTCGCTAAGATCCATGCCTCTAGAGTCACCTCGCCGGCGGCCGCAGCATATCCGGCCATCAAAGGCGCTCCACCTGCAAAGCTTCCCAATATTATGTTGGCGGGCGACCTCCTCTTGGTGAACATCACATAGACTAGGAGATAGTCTAGTATGCCGGCCAGCATGAAGATGAATGTTGGAATGTTTATGAAGGTTGCGGTTATGAGGGAGATTGCAATGAGGATGAGACCGAATACGAGGGCCTTCCAGGCCGGCTTTATCAAGCCCTTGGGCAGCACCCTTCTAGCCGTTCTCCTCATTATCGAGTCTATATCCCGTTCGATGTAGTTGGAGACCGTCTCTGAGCCTGCGGAGCCCGCTGTGATGGTTATAATGGCCAGTATGCTGGTGTAGATTTCAGGCGGCCCTCCAGCTCCCGCGAATAATCCGGTTATGCCGGTGAAGACTAGGAGCCACCAGACGTTGGGCTTGGTGAGGCTGAAGTAGATTCTGGCGGTGCTTAGCAGGCCTGTGCTGGCCATGTGATACACCATTATCTGACGTAATACTTGTAGGAGCCCCTCTGACCCACTCTAGACAGGACGCCCCTGCTATGGAGTATTCCAAGGGCCTGACTGACCTTTCTGCTCTGGAAGAGTATGCCGACCGTCTCCTTGAGCTTGGCCCTCACATCTGCGGTGGACCTAGGCTGTTTAAAGAAATTGGATGGCAGTACCTTCTCCTCTAGGTGGCGTAGGACTTCCACAGCCTCTGACTTTCCATGTCTCCTAGACCTTGTATGGACTTTGGCTGATGGATATCCCAGATCCACAACCTTGGACGAGACTTGGCTGGATAGGTTCAGCAGCCCCTCAAGCCCGGCCAGGAGCTCATCCCTATCTTCCGACTCCATCGAGACATCAAACCTCTCACCCTTCACAGTGATGATGTATCTTGCCATCCTGACCCCTTAAGGCCGGCGTCATGGGCGAATATAAGGAGATACGGTTAGAACCTCCTGAAGCGTAGCTGGAGCTCGCCGTCTGTGAGAAGCACCTCATAGGAGGACATGTTCCCCACCTTCTCCCTAATCTCAGGAGGTATGTAGACCCTGCCATACTTGTCAGGTTCGAAGACATATCTAATATTATCCAGCAGGAGATACACCTCCCTCTTCTTGGCCTGTTTGAGGAGCTTGTTGGGGATTGTTATCCTGCCGTAGCTCTTCAATGTCCTGCTGAGACGTCTCTGCATCGTCTTGGTAGGTGACATACTTGCCAAGTCATCCACCTGCTATGGAGGGGATTATGTAGATTGTATCACCGTCTTTGAGCTTGGTCTCCTGGCCCTGCATATGCCTTATGTCCTCATCGTTTACGAAGATATTGACGAAACTCCTCACACCACCTGTCTCGGTAAATATCTGCTTCTTGAGGGCTGTAAATGTCTCTGTGAGGTTCTTCAGGGCCTCGCCCACTGTGCTGGCTTGGACCTGGACTACGTCCTTGCCGTCAGCGTATTGTCTTAGAGGGGTTGGCAAGTATATCTTGACCTGCATCCTACCTTATATTCTAAAAAGCGCTATTTAAACCGGTGCCCTCCGGCCAGCCCACACCAGCATGAGCTAGCCGTTCTGGTCTAGCGTTAACTTCCATAGCTAGACCTTCCCTCATCCTTTCATGGGAGGGTTTTCGGGGTGAACTGTTGAAGCCCCCACATCTGTCTGGTGTCAGCGGAGGAGGTTCTTCACCGCTATAACGTCCCTATCCTCCTCCAACCCACAACTAAGGCACCTCATCCTCCTATACCCATTCGGGCTTATCTTATCCCCACATATTGGGCATAGGCTTGAGGTGTTCTTAGCGTTTAGATAGGCTACCATAAGTCCTGAGAGCCTGGCCTTATACTCTGTTTCTTTTGCCGCTGTGACTATGTGGTTTGCGGTCTTATGGTATATGTCTTCAATTCTCTTCCTCTCCCTACCACTATGCCAGAAGGGGTTTCTCATTTAATCTAGGCTTGGACTGTAGTCTTCTATGTTTGAGGGAGTATGCTGTCCTTACGGCTCTTTCCCCAGTCTTGATGTTGCTAACACGCTCCATCGAGCCGAAGGCAATATTGTTCTCATTTATATCAATGACTACAGCAATCCCGTTTGATCCTACAAGCTCAACAGTCTTGGAAAATACAACCTTCAGATAGAGCCCATCCTCACCCTTTACGAGCCAGGCCTGACCAACCCTCATCACCCTAAACCTCTCATGGTATGTTCCATGGAGTAGCTTTAGAGTAATCCTCCTCCGTGTAGCAGCTACATGTAAGAGACGGCTCATGTAATACTCTGGTATTACATCCCGATTTGACAAAGGCTAGGAGGATGAAAGGAGTGCCGACGGGTTCACCATACCCTTCACTCCCCTCTGGAAAACACTGCTCAGCTAGGGCTTGGCTCTCCTTCTCTTCAGTTTGGCCTCTATCTCAAGCACCTATGTTCTTCACCTAGCTAACTTGTCTCTCAATTGGACCAGTTAGAAACAAAAGCTGTACTTGGGCTGCCTTGGAAAGCTGGGTCATGGCTACAGCATCAGTGACTTCGGCGGTCCTCCTTCACCCTTCTGACCGAGAAACCCTGCTCTGCCGGAGGAATCTTCTGCAGGAGTTTTGAAAGCTCCTCAACAGATCCTCCCTGCCCACGTCTACCCCGACTTTTCAAGGATTTCTTTTTTGTCAACCCTGACACTTACAATTAATCTATACGGCTTGAAACATTTATGTGTAAATATTAGGAGATGGGTTCTTCAACCAGCTTTTTCGTTTCTTCCTCGGTCTCCAGCCTCCATGCACGGTATTCTGCTACTTGTCCGTTGACCACCGATACTATGAGGTAGGTGTACCATGGGAAGAAGTGTTCAAGATCGAAGGAGGATGGTCGGGCCGCCACGTTGGGATGGGAGTGATAGACGCCCACAACCCTCATACCATTCTCCTCAGCCCATCTCTCCACCCTAAGATACTCTATGGGATCAACCGCATATCTCACCCTTCTATCTCCCTGATAGATGTTGGAGAGTCTGACAGCCTCGTGGACAGTCCGTCCGCCGCTGTCGATGCCCACCAGTAGCCCGCAGCATTCATAGGGATACTCTTCAATACAGTGCCGGAATATCTTCTCCAAAGCATCACGGACAATCTTCACCGGCGTCTCATACTCACCTCCGCCGGTCCAATGGAAATCCCATCGGGGAGTATGACGACTATCACACCATCCTCCAGCTCAGAGGATAGACGCATGGCCGCAGCCACTGCAGCGCCTGATGAGGTTCCCGCCAGTATGCCCTCATAACGGGCCAGCTTTCCAGCAGCCTCCACAGCCTCCTCAGTGGGTATCCTGTAGAGGAGATCCCTCTCCACCATCTCGTATATGCCCGGCCTCATGCTCCCATCCATGTTCTTCAACCCCTCTATGCCGTGGAACTCACCCTCAGGCTGGACCTCGACTACCCTGATATTCCGGAGATGCTCCTTCAGATATTTGGA
>Ga0272449_1004185_pt1 | contig 11856 bp, 10 predicted proteins | sample YNPCB0241_FD_198679 | JGI IMG/M metagenome (GOLD analysis project Ga0272449, IMG submission 198679) | Hot spring sediment microbial communities from Yellowstone National Park, WY, United States - YNP-CB-024-1 | ecosystem: Environmental > Aquatic > Thermal springs > Hot (42-90C) > Sediment...
CCGATGTGATTGTAGTCCAGAACGTTAGGCGTCCAATCCAGACGGCCCAGCCCATTCTCATAGCGGCCTACGAGTATTACCGGGCTCTCACACAGGCAATGAAGAACATGGGGGCGTGGAACTTTGCTGTACTTAGCACCGAGGCGGTAAGAACAAAGTCGGACGCCGAGGAGCTGCGGCGGATGTTCGGGGACAATAGGCGCAAGGCGGGGGTGGGCGGGATTGAGTTTCTCGCCTTGCCCCTTGAGTTTCGCTCTGTGGCCCCGGAGATGCCCAACCTTGCCCTTGACAAGATTGCTACCCTAATCAATAGGGAGATATGCGACCTCTACGCAATCGACAGCTCTCTCCTCAACGACCCAGAGAACAAGACCTACAATAATAAGTCCGAGGCACTTAGGGGCCTCTATACTCACGTTCTACTTCCGGCCTGCGACCAGTTTGTGGAGGCTGTTACCAGGGCCTTTGCGGCCGCTGGGTATAGCTACACATTCCACTACTCCACGGGGGCGATGGAGGGACTGCTGGACGACAAGCGTGGGACGGCGGCCATTCTCATGCAGGCATATTCAATGGGGCTGGTTAAGGAGAACGAGATACGAGCCTTCTTCAAGGACATGCTTGGTCGTTACGCCGAACAGGAGTGATCTTGCCGAATTTCGTATTCTTAGGCGTTCTGGGGCGGGGTAGGGGTATGTCTGGTATCTTACCTCCTCTTTGCGCTTTACCCCCTTTCAGAACGCACCAGAAACCGCCGTTTTTGTTACGGGTATCTTTGTGGTGATGCTTGTCTGGGCTGGAGAGTGGGGGGCTTCTACTTCCCCCGACATCACACTGCTGATCGTCGTGATTGCGCTCGCCTCTGTGATTGTGGCAAACACGGCCATTCTGGCGACAAGGGACAAAGAGTATCGCTGGTGGTATGGACTCGTCAAGATTGCCTTCTACTTTGGCTCGTTTGCCTTGGCTTTGGCTACCGGCGGCGCTTCGGCAGCAATTGCGAGCATAAGTACCTTTTTAGGCATGGAGCTGAACAAACTGGCTCAGCTCCTGCACATTCACGGACTTTTCCCCCTACTTGGGAATGGTCGCCGAACTGGTCAGACGCCTTCGGAGTGTCAGGATACGGCAGAGCGTTGAGAAGATAGCGCCTGGCCAGTTCCTGACATGCCCCCACTGGTGGTCATGGTGGCTACCTAATACGATGCCAGTATGGCAATTTTACGATGACGAGGGAAACATCCATAACTGCGCCATAACATACGGCGTCGAGCCAGCGATAATAACCACCTCAGGGGACATAGTCGGAGGTATCTGGTTCGGGGGGCCTGATGTTTATGTCGTGTATGGCCAAGAGCTTGACTCGAGAACGGCAGAAGCGGGGCGTCCTACGTTATTCGTTCTTGCTGAGCACCGAGCCGAAGCCGAGGTGCTTTCGTTCCCCAGTGGAACAACCTCAGCGGCGCTAATAATCCCCCAGTCGGCCAAGTGGGGCGCCGAGCTTTCCGCCTCTATGCACGAGAAGATGCTTGAAGCTATAAGCGACATAATGCGGCGGGCATTGATTGACATCCTTGATGCCACGTGGATACCCCTCTACAACCCCAACATTGCTGCTTCTGGTAGCGGGCTACCGGGGGAAGCTAACTCGCTAATCATGACGTTGCGCTGGCGTTCCTACTCGTAGCGGTATCTTTGGGTGATATGGCACTACAATGCAGATGCGGGCAGCCGATAGAGGCTTTCGGGGTTCCATCTTGTTACACCAAGATGGCCCCTATCGTAAAGCTAATCTTCACGACTCGAGCAAACCAGCTCATTACTGACCCAGCCAACCAGCTGGAGCTCAGTCCAACGAACTCAGACTTCCCGGACATTTACCGCTTGATAACACCGAGGCTGGATGATGTTTCTTCTGAGCGTCCAGAAGCTATCACAGAGGAGATAGGGGCAACGACATATTATGTGCGGGATGCAGCTCGGACGATAACGGCCACAGTCGGTCAGCTTCCAACTGAATGGGCACAGCGTGTAGCTGAGCTGCGTTGTCAGGCCGAGGTGGGGGTGTTCCTCGTGGATGCAAACGGAACGATTTGGGGACGTAAGGTCGACACTCCTACGGGGGTAGCGGGGGCTCCTATCCCAATCGTACCTTCTTCCATTGATGCAAGGTTCGCCTTCCCCTCCTACTCCAGCGTTCAAAAGCATACCATCACGTTTCAGCTCCCATTCACCCTTGCGGACTATGAGATAATTCCTCTATGGAACAATGAGGCTGCACTAAACTACTCCGCTCCTCAGCCCATAGGGTTTAGGGTGTTTCAGGAGTCAGGGAACTGGGTCGTTTTCCTCTTCTCCAAGTATCACGCACCCAACGGGACGATCGTGGTTCCAATTGCGAACGTCGGCAATCCAGCGGATATTGACATTTACGACGCCTCGGGGAATACGCTTATAGCCTCGGCAAATGCGAACCTTGGCGGGGGCAGGTATGTCCTAAACAACCCACTAACTTCTGGCACGCAGTACATCCTCGATTGCACGGCCATTACTTCTCCTCCTCGCACTCAGTTTGACTGGCCGGCCCTAAGAGTGCCGTTCCGTGCGTGAGGTTCGACGAGCTGATAGGGCGCCTTGAGAAGGCAAAAGAAGCGCTAAGGGGTGGAGGATACTTAGACTCGGCTCCGGTCTCTTTTTTGGCCCTGCCTGAGAAGTCCCCATTCGTCGAGCGGTTCGAGATAGTTTCCTCGGCATATAAGCAATTGGAGATGTTCAAGCGTGGCCTTATCGGCCCGAAGCCCCTCGCCATCTTCTACTCGCCAAAGTATCTCAGGAGGAGGGTGTCGGTGGGCTTCCCCCCAATCCCTTTTTGGACTCTTGTGTGGCGGGGCATTTTGTACCGGTCTCTTGCTTATTATGTTAGGGGTGGGGAGCTTTATGTAGAGTACGACGAGCGTCGCCGGAATGCCGTCAAGCACCTTAGCCAAAGGGCTGGCTTTCACATCCTCGATGTGCCAGAGCGCCAGCTTGTACAAATGTCGGCGGCCCTTCGGGGCGATAGGCTAAAAAGGTTCATCAATGCAATGAGGGGGAAGTATGGCTAAGCAGAGCGAAAAGCTTGGGTACAGGGATTTCTTCGACGATGAGCTATTTACGCCAGTCATAGAGAACATCAATGCCCTAATAGGCGTCCTGAAGAGCCTTCAGGACAACATCAAGGCGGGGATTGTTCCGACGCTAAATGAGCTACGAGCTGCAATTGGAGCATTTACTGACGCCCAAAAAGGCGAGGTGGAACAGCTACGGAAGGCCATAGCGGAACTCAACAAGGCTTCTTCAGCAGCCAAAGCTTACAAGGGAATTCAGGATGAAGTGGCTCGGCTGGAGGCCAAGCTTGCTGGTCTCAAGGCTGAGGAGGCCAAAAAGGCTGCCGAACTACGCCTTGAGATAAAGGAGCTCACGAAGGAGCATAAGATGAATGCCCAAGCCGCCACGGCTGAGGCTCGGGCGAAGCAGGCCCTTGCTCTTGCCGAGAAGGCTCTAAGGGGGGAGATAGACGCCAACATTATATCCTACTTCCACCTATCCGACGCCTTAGACAACCTCCGGGAGAGGTACAAGAGCCTTGTCTTGGCGGGCAAGGCAAACACCGAGGAAGCGGCTCGCCTACGAGACGCAATTGCCCAGCTGGACAGCAAAATAAAGAAGGCCGATGCTATGGTCGGCCAATACCAGCGCAATGTGGGGAACTACGCCAAGTCGTTCAAGGAGGCGATGACTGAGTTCCTCGGTGCTTCGGGGCCGGCCGGCGAGGCTACCTTAGCCCTAACATTTGCCGTCGATCGGGCCCGGGACGCATTCATAGCTGCGGAGGGCGGGGCCCGGGGCTTCTTCAGGGCTATTGTCGAGGGGTCTAAGGCGCTTTGGGGTGTGGGTATCATGCTTATACTGGAGGGGATTGCCAAGCTTCTGTCTGTGTGGAAGGATAGGGAGGCGCTTGAGAATGCCGAGCGGAAGCTGGAATTGACGAAGCAGGAGATACTGCTAAACAACCAGCTGGCCAGCATAAAGCTACGCCTTGAGGCGATTGACGACAATACGATTGCTGGCTTGAACGAGAAGGGGCGCTTGCTCGAGGCCCAAGCTCAAAAAGAGATAGAGCTAATCCGTCTAAGGCGTGAAGAGGCCGAGAGGGAGCTGAAAAAGGCTTCTGGGGCTATTCAGGAGGAGTTAGAAAGCCCTATAAACAAGCTATTAGCGGCGCTTGGCAAGGCGTTCGGCGGGGTGGTTAGAATGCTCGCTTACATTCCAAGGGCGCTGGCAGCGGTTCTTTCGGCCCTTCAATTTGACAATGTGGCTTTTGGCATTCAGGCTATTGCCGACAAGGCTGAGGAGGCGGCGGCAAGCATTGAAAAGGTATTTTCCTCTTTCGGAGCTGGGAATATAGCTCAGGCCAAAGAGAAACGGGCTGCCCTGCTACAAGAGATAAGCGGACTTACAAATCAAGAGGCTGAAATCATGCAGCGAATGGCTAAGACGCAAGAGGAGATAGCCAAGAAGCGCCAGAAACTTGCCGAGGATGCGATTGAGGCCCTAAGGGTAGAGGTGGAAAGTACTGCAACGGCTCGTCAAAGGCTCGCAGAGGAGTACAATAAGAAGCTCCAGAAACTAAAAGAGACTTTAGACGAGTACGAAAGGCGCCTTGAGGGCGGGGTCGAGGAAATACAGCGGATAAGGGATGAGTATGCCCGTAGTGCCGAGCTACTTAGGGCTGAAATGGCCAGAAAGGACGCCGAGTTAATACAGGAGTCCATTGGGCGAATAGAGAAAATAAGACGGGAGGCATTCTTGGGGGCCCTTGACGCCGAGGTGGCCCGTATAAACGAGACGTTCAATGCCTACCGGCAGGAGCTAATCGAGGCAATGAATGATCTTGGGGAAGATGTAGCTGAGGCCGGGGAAGACTTGCAGACGCTACTCGTCCAGCTTGAGGAGCGAAGGCGTCAGGCCATTCGCAAGACGTTGCTACAAGCTGCAGAACGGGAGATTAGGCTGAGGGAGGATATAGCGGTAGCGTTGCTGGAAAAGGAGCGGGAAAACTTTGCAACCGAGGAGGAGTTTGCTCGTTATCGGGAAAAGAGGCTTGCTGAGATACAGATAGAGGCGGCCAATCAGCGGCTTAATGTGCTCCGTGACCTATACGAAGCTACGGGGGACGAGATATACCGCCTTGAGATAGCCCGGACCGAGGCCGCCATTGCTCAGGCCAACGCTCGCCTCAAGGACATTGCAGCTCGCGAGGCCAAAGAGGCCATAAAAGCCCAGCAAGAGATAGTTAGGGAGTACATTCGGGCTGTTGAGACTTTGGCGGGGGAGCTGGATAACTACCTCAAAAGGATCGAAGAGCGCCAACAGCAAGGGCTTCAGCGCCAGCAGGACACCATTAGGCATCGTATTTCGGTTTATGAGGGTCTGGCCAAACAGGGTGCTCTTGCGGCAGAGCAGAGCATTGCAGAGCTGGAGGCCCGTGAAGCTGACATTGTCCGCAAACAGGAGGAGCTAAAGAAGAAGGCCCAGCGCCGGGAAATGGCTTTGGCGGCCGTCAAGACCTATGTCCAGCTCCTCGACAGAAATGTCCCCTCGCCACTCGCTCAGACGATTAGGGACATAACAGCCATAAGCCAATTCGTGGCCAAGCTCCCCACTTTCTTTTACGGGACAGAGTTCGTTAAGGAGGGTGTTCGCATTCCGGGGGCCGTTCGAGATGCGCTTATAGTGCGTGTGCATGAGGGCGAGCGGATAGTCCCCGCCGACATCAACCGCCAGCTCAGAGGAATACGCAACGAAGAACTCCCTAAGGTAGTTCAGCAAAGCACGACGGCAGCAAGAGTGGAGTTTGGCTACGACTCCCTGACGAATGCGATAGTTACGAGTATCACTGAGGGGAGCAAGAGGAAGAAAGTCAAAAGGCGCCTATGAGGAGTATTGAGCTGATAGTGCAGGGGCGGCCTGTTACCGAATGGAGTAAGTGGGAGGAGGCGGAGATAACAATTGCACGCACAGACGAGCGCTTCTCTATTGGCTCGGCCATAGAGGGAGTACAGCTATTGGACGAGGCTTTTAGGGTCGTCGACGGCCAGCTTAGAGCCAATAAATACAAGCCCCTAAGGGTAGTCCTGAGGCATTCGGGGGCCACGTGGACGGGCGTTATAGACGCCTCCAAGGCCAAGTGGGGACGCAACAGGATGGTCGTGGACATTGAGATCGACGAGCTTGCCCTGTTTGAGCGGGATGTAGTTGGGCGAATGCCAAGAGTGGGCTTCAACTACATATTGGCGCTGGAGCGGGAAGGTGATAGGGGGGCTGTGGCTGCGGCTCTTGCCTCGTGTCTTCTGCTCCTCTATGCCATTATTCGGGAAGTGAGAGACCTCAAGGAGTTCATTGCGAATGCGGCAGCCCACGCCGCTGGCGGGGCAACTGGCCCTGTTGCAGCGACGGCATACAAAATTGCCATTGTGGTTATCCGTGTGGCATTCATTGCCACCTTGGCCATTGCCCTGTGGAACATCATTGCCGAGCTACTCAAGCTCCTACCGGCCCCGAAGACAACGAGGGCGATCAACCTTGGCGAGGCCATTCGTGATGTCGTCAGCGCCGCTGGGTACTCAGCCGTCTTGCCCCCAGAGCTAAACAAGATTTGGCTTGTAGGGGATACTGTCGACACCATAGAGGCCACAGAGCTAATTGTCCTCGCCGCTCGCCTACTCAATGCCAGAATATATATGTTCAACAGGGAGCTTCGTTTCGCTTCGGGAGCGGCTTCATTTCCCCTGCACAACGTGGCCTTCACGGAATTCTACTCCATCAACACCGACGAGTTTGCGGGGTATAACTTGGTTTCTCTTGCGCGAGACCACACGGACAGGTTTAGCCTTGGTCTCCCACATGCGGCCGAGATTAGGTTCCAAGGCTATGCCGGATATAGTCGGGTAGACATCCCCTACTCCCCCGGCCGTCCCAAGCTAAGCCTGACAGACATTGACCGACTCGTGAACATATTCTACGACACCATCAGGACGGCTAATCGGATACTCAGGAGAAGGGTGGACGTCCCAAGTATAAGAATGGGCGTGCTTATAGTCGGCAACGAATACTTTGCGCCCAAGATTATTATGGCCGATGCTCTTGACGGCCTAACTGAGCAGGCGTCCTCAGCATTGCTTTCATTTGTCGCCGACAGGTATGCCCCTAAACTATGCCGAGTCTACGAGCAAGTTCGGATACCTTTCGGTGTGGCTGACTATACGAGGCTTTCTGCGGCGGGCTTTCCGGGGGTAAAGAACCTGCGCTGGGCCATTAATAGCGACTTGGCTCAAGCCGACTATTACATTGTCGAGATTACTCAGCCGTCCAAAACTACCAGACTGGTATGATACTCAGAGAGATACAACAATACCGAGTACTGGATGCCACTACGACATCTCTGACTAACAGGCCCCTTGACTATCGTCCCATTCTGGCCCCCCTTCTTGATTGGCGTGTGGAAATTATCGAGCAAAGGCTGGTTCTGGTAGAGCCTCAAAGTGGCTCGCTGGGCAACCCCGACCCGAATGCCTTCATGGTCGTCGTGCCCCCAACCTTTGCAGTCGGCCAGCTATTTGCTATTCAGTTACTTGACTCTGATTGGGAGTCCGAGGGGTTCGCTATTGGGGACGAGCTGGCGATGGCAATGGGGCCAATCAATCCAAACTCGATATTCCTTCGGGCCACAATACAGGGCATTAGTGGAACAATAGCCACTTTCATGATTAGCTCAGCACCTCAAATCTACGGCTCCTTAAACACCCAAAACCCATTTCCCCTTGTGGCCTTTCTTGTCAATGAGCGGCTTGACATCAAGTCGACCCTGCTTCGAGCAGGGGATAGTGGTTTCTTGTCGCCGCTAAATGGCCAGCCGTTCTATGTGGGGGGACACGCCGACCACATAGAGATAACCTCCTATTCCATAGCCAACTCTGCTGCCCAATATAACCTACGCCTTTATAACGCCTCTCAAGAAGGGGACATAAGCGTAAATCTCCCCGGCGCTCGGAACCTGAAGGTAGTTACCATCGGCATACAGGGAAGCCAATTCTACGCTTACAGGTCATCGCTAAACCCAACCGCCAACACACCTACCCAAGCATACCCCACAAGGGGAAAGATAGTCATTGATGCCCAAGCCCCGAACGAGCTGAGGAGCCTAACGTTTGAGACAGAATGCCTTCTACTTCACCCTAACCGCATAGAGGAGACGAACAACTTTGTTGCGCCGGGTACGCTAAACATAACAGGCGGCTCGGCCTCGATTAGCGCTCCTTCCGTTCCTTCCCCTATTCGTCAAGCCGTTTGCTTGCTGGGGCCAGACTCTCATCACTCCCTTCCCTCGGTGTTTAGGTCGCTCGACTTGACTGCCCCGACAGCCCCTCCTTCCCTTCCCCCTTCACGAGCGGGGGCCGACTACGTGGGCGTTGTTACCGGGCAAGTTGGCGGGCAATGGGTGGCCGTCATGACGAACCGAGTTACCTCCACACCCCCTACCTACAACCTAAATATAATAAACGAAAACCTCGATCCTGCTCGGTACGATTGCATTGTTCTGGAGACTAACGAAGCCTCGGCTCGACTACCAGGTACCTACACCATCATAATCTACGGCAAGATTGGGGGCTCGTTCATTCCTCTGGCCTCGTACGACCTAAATATAGTGAGCGCAGTACCAACTCCGCTCCCCGACTTCCCTAATGGTATAGAGGTGCTCGGTAACCTTTTCCCTTTTGAGCGCACAATGCCATCCCCCTATGATATAAGGCTAAGAAACTACGACGCCGTATTCACTACGGGCCACCCGACATTGGGGACTGTGTCGCTCTTCTTCGTCCCCATTCCCTCGGGGGCCGAACCTCCTCCTATTGGGACTCTAACAGGTCCATCTTCTGGTTATTTACTCGACCTGTGGCCATTCCTTGACACTCCAAAAATGATAAAGGCCCAGCTGATTTGTCCAGACGGGACTTTGCTCGAGTCGGGGCCGAAGGTAATGCCTGAGCCTCGGCCAGATCTCCGGCTATCCTCGGTAACGCAATCTGGGGCAGAAATACAGGTCTATCTCTCACTTGTAGTGCCTCCAAGTCAAACAGGAGATTTCCAGCTTAGGGTGGCCCTTTTCCCTTGGCCTGCGGGGCATTCCCCGATAGACCAAGCAATGTACTTCGCCACAGAAAACTACTCCTCGGGAACAGTTATAGACCATCGGGAACAACAGGGCAGCAGGATACGAATTGTTCGTGATCCACTAAGTGGTTACGAGTACAGGGCTTTCATTAACACCGGGGGACTGCCACCTGGCCAGTATGCTGTTCATGTTAGGAGTGAGTTTACTCACCCATTGACGAATAGGTACGAGTCTTTCTTCTACTTGTTTATAGTCCGCAATCCCCTTGAACCATCCGGCACTCCACTACCCCCAATTCGCTGCCGAGTCGATACGCCGGCCCTTCGGGGCGAGCCTTGGCCTTATATCGTACTCAGAGACGACAGGATAGAGAAAAGAAGCGAAGTCCTAAATAGCTGCAAGATAGACAATTACTGCTCTTGCTTTACTTTTGTGTCGGCCGTTCCAGAGGATTGGGTGGACATTATCGGCTTCTTTGAGGGCTCGGTGCTGGGAAGACCTATCCCGACTGGCGGCCCTACTGCCCAACACAAGGTGCGGCTTCGGGGGAGGATAGTTAGGGTCGACGATGAGTACTCGACGGAGAGCTTTGTCTCCTCGTTGTACAGGGAGGAGGACATAGTTCGCTCCTATGCCCCAAGGTATCAGCTTGAGGTCATTGCCCAAACCCCCTGCGACCTTTCGCACATAGACCTCCTCAAGCTTGCAGCGCACTGGACAGTTGTCAACCGCTCCAACAGGATGCTGCCCCAGCAGATACCCTTCCTCCGTCCTGCTGAGATTGCACTGACGGACAGCGGGGAACACACCAAGGTCACCATCACACTAAAACCACTTCGCTGGCGAGATGAATACCGACGACAAGGATAGGCTCCGCAAGATTTCGTTCCGAGAGTTTGCGGACGAATGGCTTGACAAGCTAAACCCCAGCTACGACAACATCGGCGTCTTTTGGGTAGCCACATTCAGGGAGGAGATTGCGAGCTACCTAAACACCATTCGGGAGAAGGCGGAGACGCTCATTCGCTTGATAGAGGCTACTGGGGCCGAGGAGGCGTATGAGGCTTTTGTGGCCGAGTTTGGCGGGGATGAGGGGCCACGACTACCGGCATACGAGATGTTTCTTCCCGTGATTAGGGCACTCGGAGGCCGAGATGATGACTCTGCATTGACTGTATTGGGTATATTTGAGTATGCACGAGTACGAAGACATGGTGGCGCTGAGGGAGATAATCTCGGCTCTCATCCGCCACATCCTTAACATCGTCAAGGAAGACCCCTCCAAGCTACACAGAACCGCCATGCTTAGCCTCGACAGGACAGTACGCCTATACGCTGTCCTGCGCAAACTATACGGGGCCGACACCAAAGAGGTCAAGATTGAGATAGTGGAGGCGGAATGCAACTCCGAGTAATCAAGAAGCACTGGGACATACTCAAGAAGGGGCACAAGATAACCATCTTCTACGGGGGGACTCGGAGCGGGAAGACTTACTCCATACTCCAGTACCTATTCGTGGAGGCAATGCGGGGATCGTTCAAACTGGCCAGTGTAGTCTCTCGCTCGTTCTCCCACATCAACAGGGGAGCCTTGCGGGAGTTTCGGGAGATTATCGTCCCCGTGTACTCGCTAATAGACGAAAACAAAACGTTCCTCACCTACAAGTTTCCCACCGGGGCGGTCATAGAGTTCTTCTCGGCCGACACCGAGGAAAAGCTACGGGGGCCTCAACGGGACTGGCTATTCGTGAATGAGGTCAACCTACTTACACAGGACGAGTTTGCCCAGCTCTTCATGCGGACAAAGGATAGGGTCTTTCTTGACTTCAACCCCGTCGGCCGCTTTTGGCTGGATGACTTCCTCGAGAATAATCCGAGCTACGACTACATTATAGCCCGAAGCACCTACAAGGACAACCCGTTCCTCTCTGACTCTCAGCGGCAAGCCATTGAAAGCTTGGCGTACATGGACGAGAGGCTTTACCGGGTATATGCCCTCGGGGAGAGGCTCGACTATCAGGGTCGGGCGCTAATGAACTACGAGGTCGTCGAGACCAGCCGCTTTGCGGACATCATGCGAACGAGTCGGCCCATTATCGGGGTTGACTTTGGCTTCTCGCACGCCGAGACGGCCGCCGTTGCCGTTTGGGTGGTAGGCAACAAAGAGATACTGGCCAAAGAGATATTCTACCGCAAGGGGCAGGCGATACGGGAACTTGCCGAGGCCATTAAGCAGTACGACTACGAGACCATACTTGCCGACTACTCCCAGCTCCAAATGATAGAGGCGCTCGCCGCCGAGGGCCTTGACTACGTTAACCGCTGCCGCAAGATAGACCTTCGCCAGTCCTTTGCGTTGCTGAACATGTACAAGCTGTACATAACGGCGGACAGTCCGAGCCTAATCAACGAGGCGACGAACCTATACTGGAAAGACGAGCGAAGCCTGGCCGATGCCCCTAATCACCTCATTGATGCCCTTCGTTACGTCGTCCACCATCTTTATCTGTAATCAGGGGGGGGCCGGGGATTGCCCCAGCCCCCAAAATGCTCTCCCTACCTTCTTGTGGCTTATGAACCGTCGCCCTGCGCTTGTCGCCTGTTGAACACATACAAGACGGGGTTGCCGAAGGACGAGCTAC
>Ga0272449_1004187_pt1 | contig 11847 bp, 16 predicted proteins | sample YNPCB0241_FD_198679 | JGI IMG/M metagenome (GOLD analysis project Ga0272449, IMG submission 198679) | Hot spring sediment microbial communities from Yellowstone National Park, WY, United States - YNP-CB-024-1 | ecosystem: Environmental > Aquatic > Thermal springs > Hot (42-90C) > Sediment...
CGATCGATGAAAGGAACGCCGTCACCGATGGACCAAATAGCACTACGGCAACCCCCGTTCCTGTGGGGTGTGAGCAGCTCCCAGTTACGGAAGGCAGTTTTAATGCCGATAGAACGAATATAAAGCCCAGAGAGACAGCGAGCAGCGACTTTGCTTTCGGATCCCTCTCAATCTCCTTTTTGGTCTTCCAGGCCCCGTAGATCAAGACAGGGATTGCCAGTGCGTACCAGAATGCGCACCATTCAGCCGGCAGAAACCCCTCCATTATGTGCATCAAATCACCCGGAATGAAATCAAATTCAGTTGTATAAAAAATTTTTGACAGAAAGTCAAAAAATTTGAATTAACCCTGTCTGAAGCGCTTCACAGACTCACTGATGCACCTGATCTGCGCCTCTTTTGTTTCTCTCAGGCTTTCCCTGAGGTCCGTAATCCATGCTCTCTCAATCAGTTTCTTTGCCTCGAAAATCGTATACTCAGGAACCGAGAGAAGCTTCTGAACGTATTCCGCAATCCCCTTCTCCAGATCCGTGTAGATCTCGTTCACAAGTCCCAGCGTTTTACCCTCTTCTGCGGTGATCTGGCGTCTCGTGAAAACCATGTCCCTTGCAACCCCGTCCCCGACCAGCCTCGGAAGAATGTGGAGTGCACCCATGTCGGGAATTATTCCGAATTCTGGTTCGCGAAGGAAGAAAATGGTTCCAGGAGTTGCAATTCGGATGTCAGCCGTCAGAGCAAGCTGAAATCCGCCGCCTATTGCATAGCGCTGAACCGCCGCGATTACCGGGATCTTCATGGTTCTCAGGTCGTATATTAGATCCTGAACGAAATCTATCGCCGCTATCAGCTCTTTTTCGCCCAGCTCACCTCTCTGCGTCAAACTTGCCAGCAGCTCCCTGTCAAGTCCTGAACAGAATGTGTCGCCCTCCCCGGATAGAACCAGAACCTTTGCCGGGGAATCCTTAACAGCATCAACAGCCTGCCTCAACTCGCTCAAAACCTGGTTGTTCAGGGCATTCTTCTTTTCCGGGCGATTCAGGCTAATCCTTGCCACATCCCCGTCTATTATCAGCCTGACCTTTTCCATGCCCTGCCTAGAACCCGTCGTATTTAAGCTTAGTGGAAATTTTCCCGATCGATTTCCTTCGCTGGGAGAGGCGTGGAGAGAGCAGAATTTTTTTCAGGGCCCCATTTCATCGGCCGAGATTTGTTTTCCCGGTCAATCCCGCGGCTTGAGGGAAATGGAAAGACCAGACTCCGAAGAGGGAAAAGCGGCATGAAGCCGCCGGCGGGCTTCGAACCCGCGACCTGGTGATTACGAGTCACCCGCTCTCCCAGCTGAGCCACGGCGGCACCTTGATGCTGTTACGCTCTCATTTTTTAAGTCTTCCGCTGCGCAATGATTTTCGATTTTAAAAGGTTTTATATACTCTGTGCGAACTCAACTCATGGCGAGATTCCCGGAAGCTGAGGCAAGGCTGTTCAACGTGAAGATCTGCATGCGGTGCAACGCAAGGAACCCGATAAAGGCAGAAACCTGCAGGAAATGCGGATACCGCGGTCTGAGACCGAAGTCCAAGGAGAGGAAAGGCAAGTAATCACTCGCAGGGAAAGTATCTGACCTCGATTCCGGCCTCCTGAAGCAGTTTAAGCCCATTTTTGTCCGCATATTCCTTGCCGTAGACAACGCATTTTATTCCAGCATTTATTATAATCTTGGCGCATGTTATGCACGGACAGTGCGTGGAGTAGAGAGTTGCACCTTCGACGCTTATCCCGAACTTGGCTGCTTGGAGAATTGCATTCTGTTCGGCATGCACGCCCCTGCAGAGCTCCTGTCTCTCACCGCTCGGAACTTGCAGCCGGTCCCTCATGCAGCCGACCTCCTCGCAGTGCGGCAGATTCGACGGTGCTCCGTTGTATCCGGTGGCCAGAATTCTCTTGTCCTTCACGATCACGGCCCCAACTTTCTGCCTCAGGCATGTGGAACGCTTCGAAACAACCTTCGCGATTTCCATAAAATACTCGTCAAGCGTGGGCCTCATTTCAGACACCCAGAAAAATCCTTGCGTTCTCAAAGCAGACCTTTCCGGCATCATCTCCAAGAATTTCCGCAGTCCTCGCAACTGTGTCAATAACTCCGTGTCCGAATCCTGCATCGCTGTTCACAATGCATCTTTCCGCTCCGATCTCATCCACGATTCTTGCCGCATCTTCAGGACCCAGTTTTCCCTGCTGAACTGTCAGTCCGATCCAGAAACCGCTTTTTGCTACAATATCCAGGTTCTCATAGCTAACGTGGTCGATCACAGCAAGATCTTCCGGAAATCCCGCATCACTCAGGATTTCCAGCGTTTTTTCCGTCACCTCCCTCTTGTTTCTGCCGGGTGTGTGGATTATGCAGGGAATGTCCTTTGCAATTGCAATCTCAATCTGCGCCCTGAAAACCTCTCTCTCAATATCGCTGGCGTTCTCGAGCCCTATTTCGCCAAATGCTACCCAGTCATTTGCCTCAAGGTGCTCTATAACTGTTCTATGGTCAGGGGGTATGCATCTTGGGTGGATTCCCACCGCGGGGAACATTTTAATGCTTGCCAGAGAGCAGCGGAAGTTCTCGAATTCCTCAAGCCTTCTGAACTCGTCTATCAGAGTCTGCGGGAAAAGGGGCCTTACAGGGTAGAAGCTCAGGCTGCAAATCTCAGTTACCCCGCTTTCGCGCAGCTTGAACAGATCTGAAAGCCCCAATCCTGCAGTGTGGACGTGAGGGTCGAAGAGCATAATGGAAATTGGATCAAGAAGATAAATAGATCGGTTTCACCTTAAAAAGCTTTAAATCATGAAGATCGATTTCCATCCATGGGTGCCGATATTGGCGATCTGCTCGAAAGGGAGGAAGTCGAGCTCAGCTATTTTTCGGGAAGGAGGATTGCAATTGATGCATTCAACACTCTCTATCAGTTCATTTCCACGATCAGGCAGCCAGATGGCACGCCCCTGAAGGATTCTCATGGCAGGATCACCTCGCACCTCTCGGGGATACTTTACAGGGTAACAAACATGGTCGAGCTCGGGATCAGGCCGATATTCGTTTTTGATGGAGAACCGCCGAACTTCAAGAAGGCAGAGATAGAGGAGAGAAAGAAGAAGAGGGCTGAAGCCGAGGAGAAGTGGATTGAAGCCGTTGAAAGCGGAGAGGAATACGCGAAAAAGTACGCCCAGGCTTCTGCACGGGTTGATGAGTACATCGTGGAGAGCTCAAAGAGGCTTCTCGGCTACATGGGTATTCCGATCGTGCAGGCACCGAGCGAGGGGGAGGCCCAGGCAGCCCATATGGTCAGGAAAGGTGATGCGGACTTTGCAGGCAGCCAGGATTACGACTCGCTTCTTTTCGGCACTCCAAGGCTTGCGAGAAATCTGGCAATCACGGGGAAAAGAAAGCTTCCTGGAAAGAATATCTTCGTCGATGTGAATCCCGAGATAATCTCCCTGGAGGAGAACCTGAAGAGGCTTGGAATCACCAGAGAACAGCTGGTGGACATAGCGATCCTGTGCGGGACGGACTACAATGAGGGAATCAAGGGAGTGGGGGCCAAGAAGGCCTACAGCTACATAAAAACACACGGGGATATTTTCAAAGCTCTGAAGGCGCTTAAGGCGGAAATCGAGAATCTTGAGGCAATTAGGGAATTCTTCCTGAATCCAAAGGTCAGCGATGACTACAGGATAGAATTTCTGGAGCCGGACAGGGATAAGATCATCGAGATGCTGTGCGAGGAGCACGATTTCAGCAGGGAAAGGGTCGAAAAGGCCCTGGAAAGGCTTAAGATTAAACCGGCACAGTTCACGCTTGAAAGGTGGTTTTAGTGCACGAAAGGGATGTACAGTACGGCGTTGCAATAATCACCGTTTCGAGCTCAAGGTTCGAAAAGCATGGCCCGCTGAAAGGAAAAGAGAGAATTCCAGAGGATGACGAGTCGGGAAGGGAAATTCTCAAGTCCTTTTCCGAGAAGGTGGTCGATTACTACCTTGTACCCGACAGCGTTATGGAAATAAGAAGTGCGGTGTTCGATGCACTCAGAAAGGCTGACGTCTGCATCCTGACAGGTGGCACGGGCCTAAATCCGAAGGACCTGACAATTGAGGCCCTAAAAGATCTTTTTGAAAAGGAGATCGAGGGGTTCGGGGAAATCTTCAGAATGCAGAGCTTTAAGGAGATCGGCTATTCGGCGATACTTTCGAGGGCAACAGCGGGGATAATAAACGGAAAGGTAGTTTTCTGCCTTCCAGGCTCAAAGAGGGCGGTCATTTTGGGTCTGGAGATAATAAAAGCCTCTCTGAAGCACATCCTCAGCCACGCTAAAGGTCTTGCCTAGAAAATATTCCCCTCTTTTTCATCAGCCTTCTGCTTCCGCAGAAGGGGCAGTAAAGATTGGGAATGTGCAGGGGGGCCGAGTAGCTCGTGGTTCTTTTCACATCCAGGTCGAATTCGGAACCGCATCTTGCGCAGTATATTCCCTCAAGTTTTGTCATGGAGAAAAAATAATTTTTCAGGTTTTAAATCTTTTCTCCAGGATTGCTGCGACGAAGAAGACGGCAAAGGATACAATAAGGACCCAAACGCTTACCGGAATTCCCAGAGTTAACTTCGTGTAGTACAGCGCTATTGCAGTGGAGAATCCAGCGAGCAGCGTGAGGCCAGCGGAAAGACTGCCTCCGGCCTTGAAGTGTATAACTCCGAGAATAAGCGGTAGCTGGCAGAGGAGTATCGTCGAACTCATAACCGCAAGATCGACAATGTAGCTAGGTTTCTGGATTGCAAAAACAGCCACCGCAGCCGTTATGGCAGCAACAAAGAGCCTTCCGGCCAGAACGCTTCTGCTCTTCAGCAGATCCCTCGTGAACATCGAGGAAAGCGTAAGAACGATGGAGTTTGCAGTCGTTATAGCGGCCGCGAAGATGCTAAGGGCGATCAGAACTCCAAGCCATTCGGGAATGAGGCCCAGAAATGTTGGGGTAACAAGATCCCTGTTTGTGACCTTCGGGAATTCCCCGGCTTCGGCAAGCAGCCTCAGCTGCAGACCGAGGAGGGTAACGAGGATTGTGTAAATGAGCCCGAAGAGACCGAAAAGCACCACCATCCTTCTCAGGCTTTTCTCATCCTTCGGAACGAATATCCTCTGCACAACCTGCGGATTGGTAAGTGCAAAGAAGAACCATGGGAGGGTGTAGGAAATGAAGGTAACCGGGGTCCAGAAGGAGTTGGGAACATAAAGGAGCTCTCCGAGCCTGGAAAAATCGCCCGGCGCCGGATTCATCGAAAAGGCGGAGATCACAGCAGCCAATGCCATTGAAAGCATGAAGATGCCGAAAACCGCATCGGTCCAGGCAACGCTCCTGAACCCGCCGAGAAAGGCCCAGAGCGCGATTATGATCGCAGAAAGAATTACTCCTGCTTCAAAGCTCATAGAATTTCCCAGCAGAAATGATATGCTAACGAACTGGATCGAGGTATAAGGGATAAGGGCGATGGACACCAGCAAGGCGAGAATCCTGGCTGCGTTTTTGCCGTACCTGTCTGCAATCAGATCTCCGGGCGTTACGAACCCCTTCTCCTTTCCCAGCTTCCAGATTTTCGGGGCGTAGTATGAGAGCAGCAGAAGCGTTCCGACCAGATAGTAGAGCTCGAATCCCAGAGCGCCGACTCCATGGATGTACGTAAGCCCGACAAGGCCCACCATCATGAATGCTGAGTATGTTGTTGCCGCGTATGTGAACGCAGCCACAATTCCGCTTACGTTTCTTCCGGCAACGAAGTATTCCTCGTCGGAACTTACTCTTTTTTTCGCCAGAATCGCTATTGCGGTCCCTATTAGTGCGTATACCAGAAGAGCGATGAGCATCAGCATTCTACCACCTCGAAACCGCTATGTAGGCCAGGTACACCGCCGAAACCAGACTCCAGTAGATATACGTAGTCAGATCTGCGCTTTTTATTGCGATAAAGGGCACGGACATGGCCAGAACAACTATCAAACCTTCGAGAGCCTTCATCGAACAATCGTTCGGAATGGGGTATAAAAGTTTAACGCTTTGCCCTCGAAAGATCCCCTACCCGGGGACTGAAGTAGAGTGTGAGGATTATGTTTCCGATGCACAAAAGGAGAACGAAAAGAAAAGTTTGCGTTCCGAGCTTCGCCGCGGGAATCAGGCAGACTGTTGGAACGAACATCGAGGCAAATGCACCTGAGGCGTAGAAGATGAATTTGTCTCGGCTTGAAATGGCCGAAAAAGACCCAACATCGACCTTAATCCCAAGAACGGGAAAGATTTTCAGAAAACGAAATTGAGGGAGCCTCGTTATCGCGGATCTTCCGACGAAGTAGTAGAGAAACCGAATTCCAAAAATTTTTCCTGCCAGAAAATGGGCGAAACAGTGCGAAAAATACCAGAAACAAAACCAGGCGGCGATTAGGGCAAAAAATCGCAGAAATTCAGGTATGCTATCCAGAAATAGAATCATTAGTGCTCCAGAACACAGTCCAGCAAACTCTATGATGTTTCCGAGGAATACAGGCATTTTTCTCAATTTCGATCACCAAGATTGAATTCACACACTATGGGCAATGCCGACCAGATCCGAAATTTTGCAGTTTTTTGCCCTGCAAAATGCCACGAGGCTTTCTTTCAGGCTGAAAAAGATGTTTTTGCTGAAATAAACTGCAGAACCGATCTGTACGGCCTTAGCACCTGCCATTATAAACTCAAGAACATCCTCGAAGTTCGTAATACCGCCGCAGCCGATTACGGGTATCTTCAGTACCTTGTACAGATCGAAAACGCATTTCAGAGCTATGGGCTTTATAGCTGGACCGCTTACACCGCCCGAAACATTGCTGAGAACGGGTCTGCCTGAATTTATGTCGATCCTCATTCCTGGAAGCGTGTTCGATATAGCAACCGCATCAGCTCCTGCCTTTTCCAGTGCTTTTGCAAGATTTACGTAGTCGTGCATCGCGGAAAGCTTGGCAATCACCGGCTTTTCCGTCAAACCCTTCACAGCTTTTACAATTTCGCATGAAAGCTCGGGATCCTTGCCTATCTCCATTCCCGCACCCCTGACATGCGGGCAGCTTAGGTTGAGCTCGAAAGCATCTGCCATCGGAAATATTTCCGTTAGAGCTGAGAAATCCTCGGGATTTTTTCCGTAGAGGCTTACGATAAGCGGAGAAGCCCTGTTAAAGCTCCTAAGCTCTTCGGCAAATTTAACAGCGGGCGGGGATGCGAGGCCTACTGCGTTAAGAAGCCCGCACCTCCAGTTCAAAACGGTAGGATTCCTGTAACCTTCCCTGCCCTCGATGCTCACTGATTTCGTCACTACCGCCCCGGCTTCTTTTGCGATTTCATTGAGGGATGAAGAGGAGCTCCCGAGAACCCCGCTTGCGAGTATCAGCGGATTCCTGAGTTTAATTCCGCAGAGATCGACCTCAAGCATACCTGAAGGAGGATCGAGAAGTTATAAGTTTGTCGCTGTACAACGAAAAATTAATATAACTCCCCATACTTTTAGCAAAAAACAAAAAGGAGGGATCGGAATGGCAGAGAATTCGGTGTTTGTTGGAAACAAGCCGGTTATGAATTACGTGCTTGCAGTGCTGACTCAGTTCAACAGCGGAGCCTCAGAGGTTTCAATAAAGGCCCGTGGTAGGGCGATAAGCAGGGCGGTCGACGTGGCAGAGATTGTCAGAAAGCGCTTCTTGCCCGATGTTGACGTGAAGGATATAAAGATCTCAACCGAGCAGGTCAGCAGCGAGCAGGGAACAGCGAACGTATCTGCGATTGAGATTACCCTTTACAGGAAGTAAATTTTTATTTTTATTTTAATGATTTTTGAAATTATCGCCTTTGGTCATCCTAACATCACTGCTAGGCACAGAACGACTTTTGAGATAACCAAGGATTCGGAGATCACGAAGCGCGCCGACTGCATCATCGGTGTTAGGGCAGACAGGAGCATATCTGAGATTCCCGAAGAGGCAAAAAATGCAATTAAAAAAGGTGCCAGGGCTAGGATCGAGCTTTACCTTCCCGATTATGCTTTAAGGGACGAAGTTTTCGGCTTTGGTGATCAGAGAATGACCTTCTTGCATGAAAGAGACATTGTGATTAGAAAGAGCAAGTTCGTCTGCGGAAGAACGCTCCTGATTTCAGCCAGTAAGTCGGCCTTTGAGATAAACAGAGAAATTGTAGATCTTTTGAAGGATAAAAAAACAGAATTAAGACTTCTTTTTGAGGTTGAAGGCTAGATAGGTTGCAGCAGAGGCAAGCAATCCGGGAACTACTGGATAGGTGAAGTACACCGGATAGAAGTAAACCTGCCAGATTATGCATACAGCCGTGGCAACGATCATGGAAGCGACAGCGGCTCCTCGGCTTGGCTTTTTGGAGTACAGCAGCGCCAGCAGGGGAATCAGGAATGCGGAGGTTATTACAGAGAAGCTAACACCGACGATTCCGACAATGATGTCGGGAGGATTCACGGCAAAGGCAACGGGAATCAGCGCAAGCAAAGGGATTGAAATTCTCGTGAGCTTCAGGGCTGTGGAATCCTGAATCTTGGTGACGTTCTGGATAAGATCCCTGACGAGGGCGGTTGCAGATACGTGCACGAGGGAATTTATCGTCGACATCGCGGCCGCTATTATGGCGGTGAGAAGCAATGCGTTAATGCCTTCAGGAAGGACCTTCATCGCAATGTACGGCACAACTCTGTCAACATCTTTCAGAAAGGTCGAAGCCTCCTCCTTTGGGATTACCAGCCAGCCAAACGGGCCTATGCTGAAGACGCAGATGGCAAAGATGCCCACGATAAGCGGTGTCAGGATCATTCCGTAGGCAAGCACCCTCTGATCCTTGGCGGCGATGAACCTGACAACAAGCTGGGGGCTCGAAAGCTGGGCGACGCTAATCGCAAATGTGAGGCTGAGAACGAACGGAATGACCATTCCGGCATCAACAACTGGTTTTGGCCCGAGCTTTCCGAACTCGAAGAGCTCTGGCTTGGTCTGTGCCAATGTACTGATGGCTGAAAAACCGCCGAAGTAGTAGAACAGGGACAAGAAGAGCAGAATGGCACCAAAAAGCATTATAAAACCCTGAATTATGTCTGTTGTAACGACAGCGCGGAATCCGCCTATTGCCGTGTAGAGGGCGACGATTACCGCCGTTATCAGCAGTCCGTCGAGGTAGCTAATCGGCAGCATGGTCTGGAGAAGGTTTCCGGCGCCCTTGTAGATCGACACCATGTAGAATTCGAAGAAGAACAGAATTACGAGGGCGCAGATTATCTGTGCGCTTTTGCCGAAGGACTTCCCGAAGAGCTCTGGAATCGTCATTATGCCGTGCTGGTCGGCAACCCTCTTCATCGGAGGGGCAATTATCAGCCATGCCAGGATTGCGAAGAGAATGTGGAAGAAGATCAGAAACGCACTCCACTGGAATCCGAGCAAAAATCCAGTGCCACCACCGCCCAGAAAGGCTGCGGTGCTGAAGTATGTTGCAAAGAATGAAAAGCTCACGGCCAAAGCTCCGAGTTTCTTTCCTGCGATGTAGAACTCGGGCAGATTTTTCGTCCTTCTGTACTCGTAAAGGCCTATTAACACCATTAAAATGAGGTAGGCGATAAAAACCCCGAGAATTAGTATCATAACAATCTCCTCGCCTTTCTGTACGCCACGATCAGACCGAGGAAGATCAGAAATACGGATGCTCCATAAACCGTTTCGATTATCATATCCTCACCACCCTCCTCGCCTTTCCCTCAAACCTCTCAAGCGTGCCCTTTTGAAGGGCAACAATTTCGGGATTTATCCCGATGAATTCCCTGAAATCCTTTGCGATCTTTGAGATCAGCCGGGAATCCCCCTCGAAAAGAACTCTAACTTCTGATCCGACCTCGATCTTGTACTGGGTTATTCCGTAGCCTGCAAGAATCCTCTCGACATCGCTCGGATAGAACTTTGCCCCGCTGTGGATTATCATGTCGTCCGTGCGCCCTTTAATCCTCCTAAGCGTCATGTGCTCGATTCCGCATTCGCACCGCTCCTTTGACACGATCTCCGAAATTTCACCGCTCCGGTACCTGATCAGGGGCATGGCCTCTCTGTTTATTGCGGTGTAAACGATCTCGCCCTCCTCACCCTCGTCGAGCACCTCGCCCGTTTTCGGATCCACGACCTCGACGATGTAGTTGTCCTCCCACATGTGCAGGCCCCTTCTCAGCGGGCATTCAAATCCGACGGTGCCCACGCCCCCCATTTCTGTAAGTCCGGGGATGTCGTAAGTTCTTGCCTCGAATGTCTCCTCTATCCTGTTTCTCATCTCATCGCTCCAGGGTTCGGCGCCGAGAAGCATTTTCTCCACTGGGAGTTCTGCAGGCTTGATTCCCAGCTCCTCAGCGACCTCAGCAATTCTCATCGGATAGCTTGCCGTTGCGCAGAGCACGGTTGTGCCGAAGTCGATCATGAAGCGGATCTGGTTTCTCGTATTTCCGGCACCGATGGGAATGACAAAGGCATTTATCGCATCTGCAGCGAAGTGGAACCCGAATCCGCCGTTCCAGAGGCCGAATGCGGGGGTGATCTGAATGACGTCTTTCTGTGTTATTCCGGCAATTTCAAAGGCCCTGAGCACCATCTCCTTCCACTGCTCGACATCCCTTCTCGTGTAGGGCACTATTACAGGCTGCCCGGTGGTACCACCGCTCATCTGGATTCTCACTATCCTCTCCCTAGGCACGCAGCAGATCTTCAGCGGGTATGCGTCGCGCAGCTCTTGTTTTGTCGTGAAGGGAAGCTTTGAGATCGTTTCTGGGGTTATCTTATCGAGGTCTATTCCGTTGAATTTTCTTCTGTAGAATTCCGAATTCTCGTAAACGTATTTCAGCGTATGCCTTAGCCTTTTCTGCTTGATCTCCTCTATTTCCTTTCTGCTCATGCGAATGCCATTACTCACGCTAGAAGAGTATATTCCCGATATTTAAGTTTTTGCCTTCTAAATGGGAATTTTTCCATCTTTGATATGGGTATCCAAAAAGAGATCCGGAGATATAGAGGCTTGAGCTCAAAAGTACTCTCAAAAATGTTTAGAAAAAGAAAAAGTGGACAAATAGTTCAGGGAATTTCCAAAGAACAGGTCCATTCCCTGAAGGTCCTCAGACTTCACGTATCTCTTCTCATAGAGCTCCATGGCCTTCTTTAACCTCGGTTGCCCTTCCGCAGCCAATGCCACAGCCCCAGCATGCGATTCTCTTTCTCAGAAATTCCTTGGCCAGTCTTTCACCGCTTATCTCATCCGCCCTCTCGTTGTAGGCTTTTTGCCAGTTTTTAAAAGGCAGGCCACATGCATTGTTGATAATGTTCACAAGCACGGCTGTACCGTACTTTGGCAGCCCTGTGCTTCGTTTCCCTGATGCTGCCCTCGTTCAAATTCACGTTCAAAATTTTTCCCGTGTATCCCATACCATCACCTGTCTTGGAAAATTCGAAAATGCTTATTTTTTGTAGAATCAACTGAACTCATGTTTGCGGCACCGAGAATTGAGTACGGTGACAAGGCTCTTGAAACTCTGAAGACCGAGGAATGCTCGAAGGCCCTTCTCATCACCGACGGAAATCTCAAAAAGCTGGGATATCCTGAACTCGTGCTCCAGAACTTGAACGCGAAGAAAGTGGAGGTTTATGACGATGTCAAGGGAGAGCCAGATGTGAATATGGCTACTAAATGCTCCGAATTTGCCAGAAAAGTCGATCCGGAGTTAATCGTGGCGCTTGGAGGTGGAAGCGTTATCGA
>Ga0272449_1004190_pt1 | contig 11838 bp, 12 predicted proteins | sample YNPCB0241_FD_198679 | JGI IMG/M metagenome (GOLD analysis project Ga0272449, IMG submission 198679) | Hot spring sediment microbial communities from Yellowstone National Park, WY, United States - YNP-CB-024-1 | ecosystem: Environmental > Aquatic > Thermal springs > Hot (42-90C) > Sediment...
CTGGCCAGATAAGAACCAATCCTGGTCCTTTAACTGGAATTACTCTTCCAAGCCTGAAAACAACTCCTCTTTCGTATTCTTTAAGAATTTTGATTGCGCTACTTAAAATGTAAATAGCTAAAAAAACAATTACAATTACAGTTAAAAAAGATGTTTCAAAAAACATATTAACCTCCTTTTTAGATGGTGATATTAAATTTTAAACTTATATATTATTATTTTGCAAATTATGATTAAGTTTCAGGGTTTTAATTTTTGTTATACTAAAGAAGACATTCTTTTAAAGTTTTTTCATGAAAGATATAAAACAGAAAGGAGGAGAAATTAATGGAAATACCACTTAATAAAACACCTGCGTCTCCTGAGGAAAGAAAGGAACTTATTGGCAACATAATTAAACAACAGGAAGAACTCTTTGCCCAAAGCATTGGTTACATTCAAAGATTAATAATAGAAAAATTGATTGATTTAGGATATAAATTTAGTGATATAGAGATAAACAAGGGCTATGAAGTCATTGTTTCTGAAAAGGAAAAATTTTTTGCCACTGTTGATATTCTTTTATGCCTTGAAGGAAAAGTTCTATACGCAATCAAGTGTACACCTGCGAGTATTGAATCATGGGAGAGATTCATGTTTGCCTTTTGCAGAGTTGTTGAACCCTATCAGATTCCTTTTGCAATGGTCACTGATGGTCTAGAGGGAAGAATGATCGATATTATTACAGGAGAAGTAAAAGATTCTATGGATATTCCAAAAAGAGAGGAACTTCTACAAAAACTCAAATCACTTAATTTTATTCCTTATCCTGAAGAAAAACTTCCTAAGGAAAAAAGAATACTTTATGCCTTTGATGCAATTAAGTGTTGTCCAACCTATAACCTATGAGAAAGATTAAAATTGCCCTATGTCAGATAAATCCTACTGTTGGAGATATTGATGGAAATCTTAAAAAGATTCTCTTTTACATAGAAAAGGCATCAAAAGAAGCTGAGATTATTGTATTTCCAGAGCTTGCAATAACTGGATATAATCCTGAAGATTTATTATTTTATCCAGCTTTTATAAAAAAAGCAGAGAATGCTTTAAAAGAAATAGTTAAAAATGTTAAAGATTTTATTGTAATTGTTGGTTTACCAGTAAAAAGGGAAGATCTTTATAATTCTGCTGCTGTAGTTGCAAATCAAAGTCTTATTAATATTTATCATAAAATTTATCTACCAAATTACAGTGTTTTTGACGAGATGAGATATTTCAAGCCAGGCAACAGAACTCCAGTTTATGAATACGATGGAGTATTCTTCGCTGTAAATATTTGTGAAGATATATTTCATCCATCACTTCCAAGTCTTATTCAGGCATCAAGTGGTGCAGAATTGATAATAAACATAAGTGCATCACCCTTTTATTCAGGGAAATACAAGAAAAAATTTAGAATGCTTTCAACAAGAGCTTACGACATGGGAGTTTATATTTGCTATCTAAACATGGTTGGTGGACAGGATGAGACTGTTTTTGATGGAAGAAGTTTAATTATTTCACCTTCTGGTGATGTTATTGCATTAGGTAAGGATTTTGAAGAAGATTTAATTTTGGCGGAAATAGATTTAGAAGATGTTGTAAGAACTCGAATGAGAGAACCAAAGATACGATGGGAAAGTGAATTTGAAGATGTAGAAATAATCAAAATTCCTTTAAAAAGAATGCAAAGGTTTGTAGATTCTTCGCCTTTGGCTCAGAATGACATAAAGAGGGCTCAGAATGACATAAAGAGGGTATCTCAAAATGACCTAAAGAGGTTTCTGGTTGATGATGAAGAAGCAGAGGAAGAAGAAATCTTTAAAGCCCTTGTTACAGGATTGAGAGATTATGTTAACAAAAACGGTTTTAAAAGAGTTTGTCTTGGCTTAAGTGGAGGGATTGACTCCTCCTTTGTTGCATTAATAGCCACGGAAGCTCTTGGTAAAGAGAGAGTAGTTGGTGTTTTTATGCCATCAAGATATACATCCCAGGAAAGTAGAGAAGATGTATACGAACTCGTAAAAAATCTCGGGATCGAACTTATTGAAATATCAATAGATGAAATATTTCAGAAATATCTTGACAACTTTAAAAATGTATTTAAAGGGCTTCCAGAGGATACAACAGAGGAAAATATTCAGTCCCGAATAAGAGGAAATATTCTTATGGCACTTTCAAATAAATTTGGCTGGCTTGTGATTACTACAGGAAACAAATCAGAACTGGCAGTAGGCTATTCAACCCTTTATGGAGACATGGCTGGTGGATACGCAGTAATAAAAGATGTATATAAAACAATTGTTTACAGGGTTGCAAAAGGGGTATCTCATGGAAGAATCCCCGAAAGGGTATTTACAAAAGCGCCTTCAGCAGAATTAAAACCTGGACAGACTGATCAGGATACTCTGCCAGCCTATGAAGTTCTTGATAAGATTTTATATTTTCATATAGAAAAATGTATGGGCGAAGATGAAATTGTTGAGTACGGATTTAACAGAGAGGTTGTGAAAAAAGTATTACAGATGATCAAAAAAGCAGAGTTTAAAAGAAGACAGGCGCCTATAGGAATAAAAATATCTCCAGTATCCCTTGGCAAAGACTGGCGCTTCCCAGTTACAAATAAATTTTGAGGAGGGGATAAGATGAAAAAAATATTTATAATTTTAATCAGTATTTGTTTTATTCTTTCAATATCTATTGAACAAGGATACTCACAAACTCAGGTGCAGGTTACAAAAGATAAGGTTCTTCAGTATGCTAAACCTAAAAAACCATTAAAAATAAAGCTTCACAGGGATAAAAAGGGAGAGTACAGCTGGGATATAACTGGTGAAAGTGTTGATGAAATAATCAAGGCTGATAAAAGATTAAGACAATTTCTTAAGGAAGAGTAAATGGCAAAAGGAAGGCTTTATATAGTTTCAACTCCTATTGGAAACCTTGATGATATAACATTCAGAGCAGTTGACACCCTTAAAAAAGTTGATTATATTGCCTGTGAAGATACAGAGCATTCTTTAAAGTTACTTAATCATTACGGAATAAAAAAACCTTTGATAAGTTACTGGTCAGAAAAGGAAAAAGTTCGGGCAGAAGAGATAATTGAAAAAGTTAACTCTGGACATTCAGTAGCTTTAATTACTGATGCGGGAACTCCCGGAATTTCAGATCCCGGAGCAGTTGTAATAAAAAGAGCAATAGAAGAAGGCATTGAAATAATTCCAGTACCAGGTCCTACAGCTTTAATCACTGCATTAAGTATTTCAGGACTTTCTACAGAAGAATTCACCTTCATAGGTTTTCTTCCTGTTAAACAGTCGCAAAGAAGAAAAAAACTTCTTGAGTTAAGCTCTGAAAAAAGAACTCTTGTATTTTACGAAGCACCCCACAGGATACTTCAGAGCCTTGATGATATGCTTGAAGTCTTTGGAGACAGAAAAGTATGTATAGCAAGAGAGCTTACTAAAATGTTTGAAGAAGTTTTGAGAGACAATCTTTCAGAGATAATTGAAAGACTTGAAAACTCTAAAATAGCTGGTGAATATGTTATAGTAGTTGAAGGTGCACCTGAGTCAACTCAAAGCTTTGAAGAGGCATTAAGGGAAATAAAAGAGCTTATGAAAAAAGGAAAGGGAAGAAAAGAAGCAGTCAAAATAGTAGCTGAGCTTTATGGATTGAGTAAAAAAGAACTTTATGAAAAAAGTTTGAAGGAACAGGGATAACAAAAATAAGCATATTAAAACTTTAGAATAATGGAAATTAAGTAAAAGAGAATGATGAAAACAGCATATTTAATTAAGCCTGGTAAAATAGAAATTGTTGAAAAAGAAATCCCTTCTCCAAAGGAGGAGGAAGTTTTAGTTAAAATTAAGGCGGCTTTAACCTGTGGTACAGACTTAAAAGCCTACTTAAGAGGTCATCCACTAATTCCAATGCCTGGTCCTTTTGGTCATGAATTTTCTGGAATAGTTGAGGAAGTTGGACAGGCAGTTAATGGATTTAAAAAAGGTGATGAGGTTATGCTTGTTCACACTGCACCCTGTGGAGAATGTAATTACTGCAAAAGAAGATTTTTTAACCTATGTGAAATTTTAAAGAAGGATATGATGCTTGGAGCTTTTTCAGAATTTATTGTTGTAAAAGAAAGAGTTGTTAAACTGAATATGTTTCATAAACCTGAAGAAATAGGCTTTGAAGAAGCAGCTTTTCTTGAACCTCTTTCCTGTGTTGTTCATGGAGTAAAAGCACTTTCTCCTAAAAGAGGTGAGAAAATACTAATAATCGGAACTGGTCCTGTTGGTTTACTTTTTCTCCAGGTTCTTAAAGCTATGGATGTTGATGTTGCTGTATTAGGCAGAAACAGGCATAAATTGGAATTAGCTAAAGCCTTAGGTGCTGATGAGGTTTATAATTCCCATGAGAATCCTATAAAATTTACTGATGGCTTTGGTTTTGACAGCGTTGTTGAATGTACAGGTCAAAAAGAAATATGGCTTAAATCCATTGACTACTTAAGAAAGGGAGGAGTGAGTTTACTTTTTGGAGGACTTAAGGCAGGAACAGAAGTATGCTATGATGCTGGTAGACTTCACTATGATGAAATAACTCTTAAAGGTGCTTTTCATTATACACCAGAGGATGTTAAAGAAGCAGCGGATTTAATAAAATCAGGTAAACTAAAACTTAAAGAGCTTATATCAGAAAAGTTTTCACTTTCTGAAATCTCTAAAGCCTTTGAAAAACTATCAAGAGGGGAGGGTATAAAGTATCTTATTGAAATATGAAAAAGATAAAAAAAGAACAAATAATTGAAACAGTAAAAAAACTTTACATGGAAGCAGTTGTTCATTTACCTCAAGATGTTTCAGATGCATTAAAAAATGCCTATAAAAAAGAAAAGGGACTTACCCAAGAAATCCTAAAACAGATAATTGATAATGAAAAAATTGCTCAAGAAGACAAAATTCCCCTTTGTCAGGACACAGGAGTCGCAGTTTTGTTTGTTGAATGGGGAACAGATGTAATATTCGAAGATGGAGAACCTATAGAGGCATTTAATGAAGGAATAAGAAGAGCAGTAAAAGAAGGTTATTTAAGGGCTTCAGTAGTTGATGACCCTTTATTTGAAAGGAAAAATACAAGAGATAACACCCCTTGTATTATCCATTTTGAAGTTTTAAAGTCAGATAAAGTAAAAATTATTCTTGCTCCAAAGGGTGCTGGAAGCGAAAATATGTCAGCCTTAAGAATGTTAAAACCCTCTCAGGGACTTCAAGGTGTAAAAGATTTTGTAATTGAAACAGTAAAAAATGCAGGAGGGAATCCCTGTCCTCCTGTCATTGTTGGTGTTGGAATTGGAGGAAATTTCGAAAAATCTGCAATTCTTGCCAAAAAAGCTTTATTAAGAAAAGTTGGTGAACCAAATAAAAATTCCCTCTATGCAAATTTAGAAATGGAATTACTCAATGAGATAAATGCACTTGGAATAGGTGCAATGGGAGTAGGGGGAAGCATCACTGCACTGGCTGTCCATATTGAGTATGCACCATGCCACATAGCCTCGCTTCCAGTTGCTGTAAATATTCAGTGTCATTCAGCAAGACATAAGGAGGCAGAGATATGAGCTTGCTTAAGACAGAAGGCTTAAGGCTTAAGATAGAGACCCCTCTTACAGAGGAGGTTATAGAAAGCCTTAAGGTAGGAGATATGGTTTTAATAAATGGATATGTTTACACTGCAAGGGATGCAGCCCATAAAAAAATTGTTGAATTAATAAAAAATGATGCACCTCTTCCGTTTTCACTTAAAGGACAAATTATTTATTATGTTGGACCAACTCCTGCTCCACCAGGAAAAGTCATAGGTTCTGCAGGTCCTACCACTTCTTCAAGAATGGACAGTTACACTCCTCTTCTTCTTTCTTTGGGGCTTAAAGGAATGATTGGTAAAGGACAGCGTTCAGAGGAGGTAAAAAGAGCTATAAAACAATACAAAGCAGTATATTTTTTAGCAACAGGAGGAGCAGGTGCTCTCCTTAGTAGACACATTATTTCCTCTGAAGAGATTGCTTTTTCTGAATTAGGCACAGAATCAATAAAAAAGCTTCTTTTTAAAGATTTTCCTGTCATTGTTGCCATTGACTGTCATGGAGGAGATATTTTTAAAAAATTGTAAAATTTTATAACAGAATTAATAGATTTGCCCTCCCTATGAAAAAATTTAATTAAATGTTATAATAAGCACATTTATATAAAGGGAGGGTTATAAAATGAAAAAGTTATCACTAATTTTACTGTCCTTTTTGTTTTTAATCAATTTTACTGCAATTTGCTATGCCATTGAAAATGAATTTGGTGCATCATTAAGATTAAGACAGGAAATATGGGACAATGTTGTTGACCTTGGAACAATGCCTGATAGACAACCTGATAGAAACTTCTTCAGACTGAGAATTCAACTATGGGATAATGTAAAGTTTAATGAAAACTTCGGAGCCTATGTTAGAATCACAACAGAGCCAAAGTATTACGATAGCCCATATCTTTTACCTCTTGACAACAGAACAAATTTCAAACACTTTGACCAGGACGAAGTTGTTATTGATAATCTCTATATTGACATCAAAAAACCCTTTGACCTTCCTGTAAGTTTTAGAATCGGAAGACAGGATTTTTTAGGAAAGGATATGTATGGTGAAGGTTTTCTTATTCTTGATGGAAATCCTGGAGATGGTTCGAGAACATTTTATTTTAATGCAATAAAAGCAAAAATAGACATTACTCAGGGACATTCAGTAGATTTGGTTTATGTATCAAATCCAAAAACAGATATATATCTGCCAAGCCTTCATCCTGCCTATTTTGATAGTGCATCAGGAGGGCTTTATATTGATCATAAGAAAAGACTTACAGGTTCAAATGAAAGAGGTTTTTGGATTTATGGAAGGCATAAGATAATTGAAGCATTAAATATTGAACCCTATTATATTTACAAAAAAGAAAAGGAATATGATGTAATCAAAGAAAATTACATAAATACCTTTGGAATGAGAGCTGTATTTAAATTAAGCGATTTTTCTTTAAGAGGTGAAATCGCAAAACAATATGGTAAGTATGAAAACGGTAATAAAAGAAGTGGTCTTGGTGGATATGCCTTTGCTGGTTATACTTTTAACAAATGTCCTGTAACTCCAACATTAGAAGTCGGATATGTTTATCTTTCCGGAGACAAAGCAGATACTTCAAAGGATGAAGGATTTAATCCTCTGTTTTCAAGGGCTCCTCAATGGAATGAACTTTTGATTTACACATTAATACCTGAAACAGTAGGTAAGGGAGGACCAATTCCAGGGTATTGGACAAACTTAGAAGCCTTAATTGCTAATTTGAGATTTCAGCCTATGAAGGATTTAAGTATAAGATTATCTTATCAACACTTTTGGGCTGATGAAAAGACAAGAGAGCTTAATTCCCTGATGTTCTCAAACAATGGTAAAAATCGTGGTGACCTGTGGGCATTTATAACAAATTACAAATTTACAAAAAATCTTGATGGAATGCTTCAGATTGAATACTTTGAGCCTGGAAACTTCTACTCCGATAAGGCAAGAAATGCCACCTTCATAAGATGGCAACTTCAGTATAAATTATAACAAGGGGGTGGAGGATGAGGAAATTACGATACATAACCATATTAATTCTCATCCTCCTTTTTTATTCCAATTCCTATGCATGGGATTGCCTTACCCATTCATACATTGCTAAAAAGGCTGGAATAAGAATTCCTGAGGCAGCCTGTATGCCCGATGTTATCCGTGATGAAAATTATGAGCTTTTAGCTCCTATGCATTATCATAATGCTGCACCAAATGCAGTTGTAACACCAGAATATATTGATAAATATGATGTGAAAGAGGTAATAGTAAATATTGATGGAAGGGCAGTTAAAATTTTGCTACCCCATCAGGCAGGAGTACTTTACTGGAAAATTGTTGATCTTTATGAAAAAATGAAATCCCTTGATAAAACAAAAAATGATGATCGATTAACCTATGAATACTATCTTGTAACAATTGCTCATTATATCGGAGACCTCTCACAACCATTACATAATTTTCCTTACGGAGAATCTCTATCAAGTGATGGGAAAATATATATTGAGGAGGGCAATTTTAATAAAGAATATCACACAAGATTTGACGAAGCATTTAGTGTTTATCTTAATAATCCTAAAACAGAAGAAAAAATAAATAAAGCAATAAAGGAAATAACAATTTCTAATAAACAAGATTTAAAGTATGAGATCTCCAAGATTGCCAATTCAGCAATCAAGATTGCCAATAAATGTTTTAAAGAAAAGAGAATACCCACTGAAGAAGAACTCATTGAACAGATTTCATGGTCAGTTTCTTTGTTAAAGGCAGTTATCAAATCTACCATGATAGTTCAGTAATAAAGTTATTTATATTTTATGTCACCCTGACCCTCATCAAAATGAGGCAAAGACAAAGATCTCCTTCTTTTTGAATTGAGATACGTTGATGTTATAGAAAATAAAGGCTATGGTATAATTTTCATAAGAATAAATGAATCACAGGGAGTGTGCAATGAAAGAAATTCCCGAAGAAATAAAAAAGGAGATTGAGAAACTTGTAAAAGAAATAAATTATCATAACTATCGCTATTATGTTCTTGACAGCCCTGTTATTTCCGATGAGGAATATGACATGTTGCTTAGAAAATTAAAAGAACTTGAGAAAAAGTGGGGCTATGTTTTACCAGATAGTCCTACCCAAAGAATCGGCGCTCCGCCTTCAGAAAAATTTGAAAAAGTACAACATCGTGAACCAATGCTTTCACTGGATAATGCCTTTACAATTGAAGAATTAAGAGAATTTGATGCCCGCATAAAAAGACTTCTTGGAAGCAACGATGAATTAGAATATACCGTTGAGCCAAAGTATGATGGCTTAGCTGTAGAACTTAGTTACAAAGAAGGATTTCTCTATAAAGCTTCTACAAGAGGCGATGGTTATGTAGGTGAGGATATTACCCAAAATATTAAAACAATAAAAGCAATTCCATTGAAAATTGAAGGAGTTGAACACATTCCAGAAGAAATTGATATTCGCGGTGAAGTCTACATGAATATTGACGAGTTTGAAAGAATAAATAAGGAAAGACAGCAACGAGGAGAACCTGTATTTGCTAATCCAAGAAACGCAGCATCTGGCTCAGTCAGACAATTAGACCCTGCTATTACAGCAAATAGAAGACTGCATATGGCATGTTATGGAATAGGATATGTAAAAGGAATAGAGTTTAAAACACAGTTTGAGTTTATTAAATGGCTTGAACAGGCAAGATTCCCAATCCCTGTATATGTTAAGGTAGTAAAGGGTATTGATAAGGTGATAGAGTGTATTAAAGAAATTGAAAAATTAAGAGAAACCTATCCCTTTGAAACAGATGGTGCGGTTGTTAAAGTTAATCATTTTGAATTTCAGGGACGCCTTGGAGCAAAAACTCGTGAACCTCGGTGGGCAATTGCCTATAAATATCCAGCCCATCAGGGAATTACAAAACTTTTGGAGATTTTACCAAGCGTAGGTAGAACAGGAGTAATTACTCCTGTTGCTATTCTTGAACCAGTTTCTATTGGTGGAGTTACTGTATCAAGGTCAACCTTGCATAATTGGGATGAAGTAAAAAGAAAAGATATAAGAATTGGTGATTATGTCATAGTTGAAAGAGCTGGTGAAGTAATTCCTCATATAATTGGAGTTGTCGTAGACCGAAGAACAGGAAATGAGATAGCATTAGAACCACCTAAACACTGTCCAGTATGTGGTTCTAAGACGATAAGAGAGATAGGTGAGGTTGCAGTAAAATGCATTAATTTTAACTGTCCTGCACAAGTTGAAGAACGCATAAAGCATTTTGCCTCTCGAAGGGCAATGAACATAGAAGGATTAGGGGAGAAGACTGTAGAACTTTTCCATAAAAGGGGGCTTATAAAAAGTTTTGTTGATATTTATAAACTAAAAGAAGAAGACATAATAGGCTTACCAGGTTTTGCAGAACTTTCATCAAAAAAACTTATTGAAGCAATAAACAAGAGCAAAAATACAACTTTTGCAAGATTTCTGTATGCTTTAGGAATAAGTCAGGTAGGTGAATATGTAGCAAAACTTATTGCTCAACATTTTAAGAATTTTGAGGACCTGTATAATATAAAAATTGACAGCCTTATTGAGATACCTCAAATTGGAGAAAAAACAGCCCGAGCAATTGAACAATTTTTCAATAATCAAGAAAATTTAAAAGCAATTGAAGAACTGAAAAGATTAGGACTAAAAGTCGAAAACCCAGATTATCAAGAAAGGGAAAGGATTTTACCTCTTAAAGGGCTTACCTTTGTTATAACAGGCAGTCTTTCAAAGCCAAGGCATGAAGTTCAGGAAATGATTGAAAAAGCAGGTGGAAAGGTATCATCTTCTGTTTCAAAAAATACAAATTATCTTATTGTAGGAAAAGAGCCGGGAAGTAAACTTGCAAAGGCACAAGCTTTAGGTGTAAAAACTATTTCTTATGAAGAATTATTAAATATGATAGGGTAGCTTTATTTGTATAGGATAAAAATTTTTTACCCCGGTAAAACAAAGGCAAAATTTATTAAAGAAGGCATAGCTCATTATATCAAGCTTGTTCAACCATATTCAAAAATCGAGTTTACTGAACTTAAGGAAGGATACGGCGACAGACAAAGAGTAATTGAAGATGAGTCAAAAAACATACTTAACTCTGTTAAAGGAGATTTTATACTTTTACACCGAGAAGGAAAATTAATAGATTCTTTAGAATTTTCTAATCTGATAAAAGCAAAATCAACTCATCAGTTTGTCATAGGAGGAGTTTATGGAGTAACTGAAGAAGTTTTGAAAAAAGCTTCCTTAATACTTTCCCTTTCACCACTTACTTTTACCCATGAACTTACAAGACTAATCCTTCTTGAACAAATCTATAGAGCCTTCACGATTATTCATGGGAAAAATTATCATTACTGAATAATTCGCATAGACTAAAAGCATTAATGAACGATTTTATGGTATCTTTAATAAATGGAGCTTATAAAAACTTTTTTACTTACCTTTATACCTCTTTTTGTTGCCATTGATGCACCAGGTATCTTACCTATTTATATTTCCCTCGTTGAGGGAATTCCAGAAAGAGAGAAGAAAAAGATTGCCCGACAATCGGTCATAACAGCCTTCCTTGTTGCCATATCTTTTTTATTCCTTGGAAATATTTTATTTTCATTGCTTGGTATAGGATTAGAGGATTTCATGATTGCTGGAGGAATTCTTTTATTGATTCTTTCAATTTCTGAAATTCTTCGAGTAAGGGAAAGAGAATTTTCCATGAGCGAGACTCTTGGTGTTGTGCCAATTGGAACTCCTCTTTTGGCAGGACCTGCAACTCTGACAACTTTAATAATTCTTGCAGGTACCTACGGATATCCAATAGTTATTTTTTCACTTTTTCTTAATCTTATAATTGCTTGGGTTATGATTGAAAAAGCTCAGGTTTTAATAAAAATTTTTGGAATTCATGGCATAAAAGCCTTTGCTAAGGTAATGGCACTTCTACTTGGAGCCATAGCAGTAAGTTTAATAAAAAAAGGACTTATGAGGATTTTAAATTTATGAGAGGATTAATCCATATTTATACAGGCGATGGAAAAGGAAAAACAACAGCTGCTGTGGGGCTTGCAATCCGAGCAGTAGGAAATGGACTAAAAGTTTTCTTTGTTCAGTTT
>Ga0272449_1004192_pt1 | contig 11836 bp, 16 predicted proteins | sample YNPCB0241_FD_198679 | JGI IMG/M metagenome (GOLD analysis project Ga0272449, IMG submission 198679) | Hot spring sediment microbial communities from Yellowstone National Park, WY, United States - YNP-CB-024-1 | ecosystem: Environmental > Aquatic > Thermal springs > Hot (42-90C) > Sediment...
AACAAGGATTGAAACTGCCTTATGGCAGTTAATCGAAATGCAATATATCGAGTTTTAGAGCAAAATCCATCAAAACAAGGATTGAAACAATGTGTGAAAAACGCTTCGTCCGATGCTATCTGGTCGGTTTTAGAGCAAAATCCATCAAAACAAGGATTGAAACTTTCCTTGCCTATTTTTGTGGAGTCAAATGAAGCCCAGTTTTAGAGCAAAATCCATCAAAACAAGGATTGAAACATAGCGAAACGTATGTAAATTGCACGGGAGATGGTTTGTTTTAGAGCAAAATCCATCAAAACAAGGATTGAAACCCAAATGCATTAGTTCCCAAAGCGAATACCTCGATGTTTTAGAGCAAAATCCATCAAAACAAGGATTGAAACAAAATCGCTCGCAAAAGAAATTTGATATCTTTCTTGTTTTAGAGCAAAATCCATCAAAACAAGGATTGAAACTCGTTTTTGATTGAATATTCAGTCTCAGGTTTTCTTGTTTTAGAGCAAAATCCATCAAAACAAGGATTGAAACATCATATCAAGAATCCACCAAATTAAAGCTCCACCACGTTTTAGAGCAAAATCCATCAAAACAAGGATTGAAACAGAGTTAAGAAGTCGAATTCTAATTCCAGAACATCTGAGTTTTAGAGCAAAATCCATCAAAACAAGGATTGAAACTCTCGATTTTGGTAACTTTCCTTATCGTGTTTCCTAGTTTTAGAGCAAAATCCATCAAAACAAGGATTGAAACTAACGATACCGGTAGGAAAAAAATCCGTCCAGATTAGGTTTTAGAGCAAAATCCATCAAAACAAGGATTGAAACCGCTAATCACAGGCACGTCTTCAACGCTATAATCTGTTTTAGAGCAAAATCCATCAAAACAAGGATTGAAACGGACTTCGGTGATGTTTCTGTAAAAAATGAATGTCGGTTTTAGAGCAAAATCCATCAAAACAAGGATTGAAACTAAGAATAACCTCCCGCCTGGCTCGAAAATCAATAATGTTTTAGAGCAAAATCCATCAAAACAAGGATTGAAACTTGCATATTTCTCGAAAATATCCACTATGTCCATCGTCGTTTTAGAGCAAAATCCATCAAAACAAGGATTGAAACATTCGGACTTTTTTGTCTGGTTTTGATAATAAAAAGTTTTAGAGCAAAATCCATCAAAACAAGGATTGAAACACCTCCTAAATGTTTTAACATAACACAACTATTAATGTTTTAGAGCAAAATCCATCAAAACAAGGATTGAAACACAACTTTACGTTTTGCTGCTGCATAGCGATGTGGTTTTAGAGCAAAATCCATCAAAACAAGGATTGAAACATACTGCGTTTTTTGTGCAATTGGAAGCGGACAGGAAGTTTTAGAGCAAAATCCATCAAAACAAGGATTGAAACACCAAAAACTAAATCGGATTAAAAAATCTGATTTAGTGTTTTAGAGCAAAATCCATCAAAACAAGGATTGAAACATACCAATTTGTCTAATCCTGCATCGGAAATCCGGTTTTAGAGCAAAATCCATCAAAACAAGGATTGAAACTTGCTTGAGGAAGAGGCTGTCATTGAAGTCGTCATTGTTTTAGAGCAAAATCCATCAAAACAAGGATTGAAACATTCTGGTAATTCTGGACGCCCATAATCAAATTTGAGTTTTAGAGCAAAATCCATCAAAACAAGGATTGAAACACAACATCGCAAGCGTAAAATCAACCGGACATCCCGTTTTAGAGCAAAATCCATCAAAACAAGGATTGAAACCAATTCTATCTCTGGCGAAAAGCAGAGGAACTCAGTGTTTTAGAGCAAAATCCATCAAAACAAGGATTGAAACTCTTTAATTTTGTCAAAAATCTCATAAATGGAATAAGTTTTAGAGCAAAATCCATCAAAACAAGGATTGAAACTAAAACACAATAGCCTTCGCTGCGCTCAAATCAATGTTTTAGAGCAAAATCCATCAAAACAAGGATTGAAACTGTCTTCAGCTCTTCCGGGTTGTGAATTTCAACCCTTGTTTTAGAGCAAAATCCATCAAAACAAGGATTGAAACTTGAACATACTTTGAATAAAATAAATCTCGTATTCTGTTTTAGAGCAAAATCCATCAAAACAAGGATTGAAACAAACAGTTGGAATTCTTTTCGATTTGGGAAATATTGAGTTTTAGAGCAAAATCCATCAAAACAAGGATTGAAACACAAATAGAGGGGAATTATGTTTCTTGAATATCAAGGTTTTAGAGCAAAATCCATCAAAACAAGGATTGAAACATCTCAATTTGTTTCATATCTTGAATTTTGTTCAATTGGTTTTAGAGCAAAATCCATCAAAACAAGGATTGAAACTCTACAATTCATCGGGGAATTTGGAAATACTCTTTGAGGTTTTAGAGCAAAATCCATCAAAACAAGGATTGAAACTTTGCAGAAAGACCGCTTTGATAAAGAGTTAGAACAGGTTTTAGAGCAAAATCCATCAAAACAAGGATTGAAACTGGACAACACAGAATTTGTACCTCGAATTGATAATAAGGTTTTAGAGCAAAATCCATCAAAACAAGGATTGAAACTTAGAAATTCCAAGTTTAAATCAGACTTTTTTATCCGTTTTAGAGCAAAATCCATCAAAACAAGGATTGAAACGCTGGCTGAAAACTGCATACAATTTCCTTGCGGAAAGTTTTAGAGCAAAATCCATCAAAACAAGGATTGAAACTCACGGTTCTGGCTATTTCAAAGATTACGCAATGAGTTTTAGAGCAAAATCCATCAAAACAAGGATTGAAACATGGAAACAAAACGAATGGAAAAACAAAAACAAAAGTTTTAGAGCAAAATCCATCAAAACAAGGATTGAAACTGTTTTTGAATATATAAATAGTAATATATATATATAGTTTTAGAGCAAAATCCATCAAAACAAGGATTGAAACATTCCGCATTCTTTGTAAAACTTGCTGACGACAAAGTTTTAGAGCAAAATCCATCAAAACAAGGATTGAAACATGGAAACAAAACGAATGGAAAAACAAAAACAAAAGTTTTAGAGCAAAATCCATCAAAACAAGGATTGAAACTTTTCCATTTTCCAGTTCCGCAATTGCTTTTTTAAGTTTTAGAGCAAAATCCATCAAAACAAGGATTGAAACGTGGAAAAGCCATTGGAGGCTGGGCAGTTGGAGCTTTGTTTTAGAGCAAAATCCATCAAAACAAGGATTGAAACTCTCCAACAACATAGAATTTTACCAGCGGGGTAGGTATGTTTTAGAGCAAAATCCATCAAAACAAGGATTGAAACTGCCTCGAAATTCCTTCAAGGGTAAGATTTTGTAAGTTTTAGAGCAAAATCCATCAAAACAAGGATTGAAACAACACTGGGGTCTTCCAAAACCATTCAATAGTGCGTGTTTTAGAGCAAAATCCATCAAAACAAGGATTGAAACGTGATTTTCGATATTGGATATTTCGCAGGCAAAAGAGTTTTAGAGCAAAATCCATCAAAACAAGGATTGAAACCCAAAGATATTCGACCGAAATATCAAGCTCCGCCTCCAGTTTTAGAGCAAAATCCATCAAAACAAGGATTGAAACCCAAAAATCACCCTCGAAATCTTGATTGAACCATTGTTTTAGAGCAAAATCCATCAAAACAAGGATTGAAACATCATTTTGAACCTCTAATTTGTTGAACAAAGAATTGTTTTAGAGCAAAATCCATCAAAACAAGGATTGAAACTGTTTCTAATTGGGTTTCTTCGATTGATTTCGTCAGGTTTTAGAGCAAAATCCATCAAAACAAGGATTGAAACTTTTTTCAACTTCTGCGTTGAGAAAGGGTGGATAGAGTTTTAGAGCAAAATCCATCAAAACAAGGATTGAAACGTGGAAAAGCCATTGGGGGATGGGCTGTGGGAGCTCTGTTTTAGAGCAAAATCCATCAAAACAAGGATTGAAACATTGAACAAATAGGAACGTAACAATTTCAAACTCAAGTTTTAGAGCAAAATCCATCAAAACAAGGATTGAAACTAATTCACGGGAAGATGGGACGGGTAAGATTATTTCCGTTTTAGAGCAAAATCCATCAAAACAAGGATTGAAACCTGCTGCATAGCGATGTGCATCAAGGCATTTCCCGAAGTTTTAGAGCAAAATCCATCAAAACAAGGATTGAAACTTTGAAATTTTTGAACCAAATGAATTGACTATTGAGTTTTAGAGCAAAATCCATCAAAACAAGGATTGAAACTAGAAAAAAGGCAGAAGAATATAATCAAGCTCTAATGTTTTAGAGCAAAATCCATCAAAACAAGGATTGAAACCCTGACTCGAATTGACATCAAGGGTAACATTTCCAAAAGTTTTAGAGCAAAATCCATCAAAACAAGGATTGAAACAGTCGAAAGGGTTCTATCGTGAGTTATATGAGCAGATGTTTTAGAGCAAAATCCATCAAAACAAGGATTGAAACACAAACTATTTAGTGAAGTAAAAACAACGGATTCCGTTTTAGAGCAAAATCCATCAAAACAAGGATTGAAACCATTGAAGCAAGACAAAGAACTCGGCGGTGTTCCCGGTTTTAGAGCAAAATCCATCAAAACAAGGATTGAAACGTTACAATGCCCAAACTGGCTGAATGCATCATATTGGTTTTAGAGCAAAATCCATCAAAACAAGGATTGAAACCAAAAACGAATCGGAAATCCCGAAACTATTGCTCAGTTTTAGAGCAAAATCCATCAAAACAAGGATTGAAACACTCTACCATCGGGTCGCAATACCAAAGGTGTCCCAAGTTTTAGAGCAAAATCCATCAAAACAAGGATTGAAACAGAGAGAGAATTTCCCTTATACTCACGGAACTATGCGGGTTTTAGAGCAAAATCCATCAAAACAAGGATTGAAACAACTATGGAGGCAAAGGTGAGAACAGAAAAGAGAAAGGTTTTAGAGCAAAATCCATCAAAACAAGGATTGAAACTACTTTCCAAAAATTGATTAGATTCAGAAATTAATTTCGTTTTAGAGCAAAATCCATCAAAACAAGGATTGAAACGGGAATTACGAAAGAAATTGGACATTGACCCAAGGGGGTTTTAGAGCAAAATCCATCAAAACAAGGATTGAAACGCAACGATTTTGCAACGAACCAGCGGGAATGAAGATTGTTTTAGAGCAAAATCCATCAAAACAAGGATTGAAACTCAATCCACCACTTGCGGGAATTTCGTGCCCGTGTAAGTTTTAGAGCAAAATCCATCAAAACAAGGATTGAAACCAAAAAAGAAAACAATTATAAACAATTATGAACAAGTTTTAGAGCAAAATCCATCAAAACAAGGATTGAAACCGCAATTGGAAACTATCGTCGAAGACTTTTTAGCTGAGTTTTAGAGCAAAATCCATCAAAACAAGGATTGAAACAATAATTGTTTACTAAAAATAATCAATTATTGATTGTTTTAGAGCAAAATCCATCAAAACAAGGATTGAAACTTAGAATAATGATAAGTATAAATTAAAATTAGTTCAGTTTTAGAGCAAAATCCATCAAAACAAGGATTGAAACTTAATTTTTTGCTAAAATCGGATAAAAAAACTCCGATTGTTTTAGAGCAAAATCCATCAAAACAAGGATTGAAACATGAACTTTGCAAATATTTGCCAATTGAAGAAACGGAGTTTTAGAGCAAAATCCATCAAAACAAGGATTGAAACATACAAGCACAAAATCGGAGTTTTTTGTCCGATTTTAGGTTTTAGAGCAAAATCCATCAAAACAAGGATTGAAACTTGTATAGCTTTCTTCTTCGTGACAAACAAAACATTGTTTTAGAGCAAAATCCATCAAAACAAGGATTGAAACAGGATATTTTTTATCGCTCTCTTTGTGTTTAAATTTGTTTTAGAGCAAAATCCATCAAAACAAGGATTGAAACAACCTGTTGAAATACCCGAAAATTGGACCCCAAAAGGTTTTAGAGCAAAATCCATCAAAACAAGGATTGAAACAACAAATACTTAAAGAAAGAAATAGTAGGTATTAAGAGTTTTAGAGCAAAATCCATCAAAACAAGGATTGAAACAGTATTTTCTTCGCGTTGCTAACCCACGGCCATTTTGGTTTTAGAGCAAAATCCATCAAAACAAGGATTGAAACAAAAATCAAAGACTTGCTTTTTTGTGTAACCGTCAAGTTTTAGAGCAAAATCCATCAAAACAAGGATTGAAACAAATCAGATTTTTTATTCCGAATTAATTTTTGCTAAGTTTTAGAGCAAAATCCATCAAAACAAGGATTGAAACTCCCCCCAACTTCAATGCAAACCTTTGAAAATCAAAAGAGTTTTAGAGCAAAATCCATCAAAACAAGGATTGAAACTAGATTGATTGTATAGCTTTCTTCTTCGTGACAAAGTTTTAGAGCAAAATCCATCAAAACAAGGATTGAAACAAATCAATTGTCAACGAAAGGGTAGGTGCTTCGGGGTTTTAGAGCAAAATCCATCAAAACAAGGATTGAAACGTGATGTTTCAATATCCTCATCACCAATTCTTTTTCGGTTTTAGAGCAAAATCCATCAAAACAAGGATTGAAACTCGCCTTCTTTACGTTTGAAATCTTCTTCCAATTTCGTTTTAGAGCAAAATCCATCAAAACAAGGATTGAAACAATCATCTCTTCAGTTTTCAAAGACTTACGGCAAGGTTTTAGAGCAAAATCCATCAAAACAAGGATTGAAACTGCCCTATTCAGAAGAACGGCAATGGTGGTCAATCTGGTTTTAGAGCAAAATCCATCAAAACAAGGATTGAAACAAATCAGATTTTTTATTCCGAATTAATTTTTGCTAAAGTTTTAGAGCAAAATCCATCAAAACAAGGATTGAAACACAACATCGCAAGCGTGAAATCAACCGGACACCCCAGTTTTAGAGCAAAATCCATCAAAACAAGGATTGAAACTTAGAAGGAATAGGGAAATTGGTTGGTGATATTCTTGTTTTAGAGCAAAATCCATCAAAACAAGGATTGAAACCCTTGTTGGCGTAATGAATCAATTATACCTTCTGCGTTTTAGAGCAAAATCCATCAAAACAAGGATTGAAACTTTGTTCTTTCAATCTGACTATCAAGATATTCCGTTGGTTTTAGAGCAAAATCCATCAAAACAAGGATTGAAACCAGGTTGCTGCGGGCTCTATGGGGGTAGACCTTTCCAGGTTTTAGAGCAAAATCCATCAAAACAAGGATTGAAACCAAAGAACAGCGGGCTTTCCGAACAGGCGCAAGTGTTTTAGAGCAAAATCCATCAAAACAAGGATTGAAACAAGAACTTTATGAAACTGGGGCTAAAATTGACAAGAGTTTTAGAGCAAAATCCATCAAAACAAGGATTGAAACAATATTATGCTGAAACTTCTATCCCTTCCACAGCCGGTTTTAGAGCAAAATCCATCAAAACAAGGATTGAAACTTCAACCTAAACCTACAAAGGAAAATGAAGAAGATTGTTTTAGAGCAAAATCCATCAAAACAAGGATTGAAACAATCTACAAAAACTCAATGCTAAACAGATTTTAATCTGTTTTAGAGCAAAATCCATCAAAACAAGGATTGAAACAATCTACAAAAACTCAATGCTAAACAGATTTTAATCTGTTTTAGAGCAAAATCCATCAAAACAAGGATTGAAACTATGAGCAGATGCGGGCGAAATACGATGCAAAATGGGTTTTAGAGCAAAATCCATCAAAACAAGGATTGAAACATGAAGAGATGATAAAAAAGAACCGAGAAGTTTTGGAAGTTTTAGAGCAAAATCCATCAAAACAAGGATTGAAACCTAAAAATAAAATCGGACTTTTTTGTCCGATTTAGTTTTAGAGCAAAATCCATCAAAACAAGGATTGAAACCTCCAAGAAACATTTTGTTTTATAGTAGTTTTTTTTGTTTTAGAGCAAAATCCATCAAAACAAGGATTGAAACGACAAAATTTTTATAAAGGTTGGTAAATCACAGGAAATTGTTTTAGAGCAAAATCCATCAAAACAAGGATTGAAACTGGCAACAAAAAAACAACAGCCAACGCCACTCCAAAGCGGTTTTAGAGCAAAATCCATCAAAACAAGGATTGAAACATGCGAGAAGCCTATGCAGCAGAAGAAGGATATACGGTTTTAGAGCAAAATCCATCAAAACAAGGATTGAAACGATTCAGCAGTGACTTTTTTTAATTCCTCTTCTAACGTTTTAGAGCAAAATCCATCAAAACAAGGATTGAAACTGGCGGTGAAGATAAAATTGAATGCCTTGACCTTGATAAGTTTTAGAGCAAAATCCATCAAAACAAGGATTGAAACTGAGGCGAAACTATTACAAGGAAAAGAATTTATCTGGTTTTAGAGCAAAATCCATCAAAACAAGGATTGAAACTTTCTTTTGCTGCATACTCAATTTTCGTTTTTGCTTGTTTTAGAGCAAAATCCATCAAAACAAGGATTGAAACCCCTTATTGTTTAACAATAGGAGGTCTTATAATGGCAAGTTTTAGAGCAAAATCCATCAAAACAAGGATTGAAACAATTGGATTTGAAACTTTCTCGCCTGAAAGTGAAAAGTTTTAGAGCAAAATCCATCAAAACAAGGATTGAAACACAACTTTTCGCTTTGCTGCTGCATAGCGATGTGCATGTTTTAGAGCAAAATCCATCAAAACAAGGATTGAAACTAAATTCGCTCGGAAATGATTTTTTGTGTTTCTAATGTTTTAGAGCAAAATCCATCAAAACAAGGATTGAAACCCGCAAGACGAAACTGAATTTATTTCCCGCAAGTGAGTTTTAGAGCAAAATCCATCAAAACAAGGATTGAAACATATTTTAGTTATCCAAAAAGGCATTCCTGTTTCAACGTTTTAGAGCAAAATCCATCAAAACAAGGATTGAAACCCGATTTTGGATTAAAATCAGATTTTTTAATCCGAATTGTTTTAGAGCAAAATCCATCAAAACAAGGATTGAAACGTGTTTTTTTTGTTTTGGTAATAATAATAATAGTAAGTTTTAGAGCAAAATCCATCAAAACAAGGATTGAAACAATTCCAGTTTTTGAACGAAAAAGTTGCACCTGCTCGCGTTTTAGAGCAAAATCCATCAAAACAAGGATTGAAACTTTACAAAGCATTAAAAACGTTGGAGAATAGCAATGGGTTTTAGAGCAAAATCCATCAAAACAAGGATTGAAACGTGTTGCAATTCCGTTCTCAATTTTCCATTTTGAGCGTTTTAGAGCAAAATCCATCAAAACAAGGATTGAAACGGCATCGCTTCGGTTTTCTCTGTTTTCGCTTCCTGCGTTTTAGAGCAAAATCCATCAAAACAAGGATTGAAACTTTCTCTCTCTCTTTTTTTTCAAAATTGACAAAAAAGTTTTAGAGCAAAATCCATCAAAACAAGGATTGAAACGAGTGATTTTGCTAACAAGATGAACTTCCTTTTTCTGGTTTTAGAGCAAAATCCATCAAAACAAGGATTGAAACCGTCTCGTCTAATTTCGCCAAAAAGGCGCTATCGAGTTTTAGAGCAAAATCCATCAAAACAAGGATTGAAACTGAGAGCAAAAACAATTGAGTATATCTATCAAAAAGGTTTTAGAGCAAAATCCATCAAAACAAGGATTGAAACTGAATATAAATATACCGGTATGTTAGATTTTTCCCGTGTTTTAGAGCAAAATCCATCAAAACAAGGATTGAAACTGGAATTACCAGATGAAATTCGGGTTCTTTTAAAACCCGTTTTAGAGCAAAATCCATCAAAACAAGGATTGAAACCTGTTGGTTTCCGGGGTGTAAGTTTCACCGCTGGAAGTTTTAGAGCAAAATCCATCAAAACAAGGATTGAAACAATAATCTTGATATCGTTTTTGTTCGAGAATTTCTGGAGTTTTAGAGCAAAATCCATCAAAACAAGGATTGAAACAATCGAAGGGGTTCTATCGTGAGTTATATGAACAGATGGTTTTAGAGCAAAATCCATCAAAACAAGGATTGAAACACCGCTCGAAGAGTTCAGGGTCTTTGTCTGCGGTTAGTTTTAGAGCAAAATCCATCAAAACAAGGATTGAAACACCTCGTTCAGTTCTTCTGCTTTTTTCCAAAGATACATGTTTTAGAGCAAAATCCATCAAAACAAGGATTGAAACGAACGCAGGCTTTGCGTTGATTACAAGAGAAAACGGTTTTAGAGCAAAATCCATCAAAACAAGGATTGAAACCAACTTTTCGCTTTGCTGCTGCATAGCGATGTGCGTTTTAGAGCAAAATCCATCAAAACAAGGATTGAAACTTGAGGAATTTCTAAAATTCAAAAAATTCTCAATTGGGTTTTAGAGCAAAATCCATCAAAACAAGGATTGAAACCCGAAGAGATTTTGGTTTATTTTCAGATTCGATGTGTTTTAGAGCAAAATCCATCAAAACAAGGATTGAAACAAGACATACAAATCGAACGCTGGTTTCACGAGACTACGTTTTAGAGCAAAATCCATCAAAACAAGGATTGAAACTTGCCTATGTCCCTAAAAACATTTGGGTTGGCAAAGTTTTAGAGCAAAATCCATCAAAACAAGGATTGAAACTAACGGAAAGGTATACACCTCTGTAAATGGGGTTCGGTTTTAGAGCAAAATCCATCAAAACAAGGATTGAAACATATTTGAAGTAATAAGGAGCTAAGCGATGGAAATTGGTTTTAGAGCAAAATCCATCAAAACAAGGATTGAAACTGTCGAAATGGTGAGAAGTCGGAAATCCAAAATTGGTTTTAGAGCAAAATCCATCAAAACAAGGATTGAAACTATATTCATTGTAGGAAATATTGTTCCGAATTGCATCTGGTTTTAGAGCAAAATCCATCAAAACAAGGATTGAAACAGTCGGAGCTCCATTGGTTGCAATCATATTGGTATTGTTTTAGAGCAAAATCCATCAAAACAAGGATTGAAACTGAGGTTCAAAATGAAAACAGCAACAGCAACAGCACAAGGTTTTAGAGCAAAATCCATCAAAACAAGGATTGAAACAGTAGTTCCTCGAATGCTTCGCATACATTACTATACGGTTTTAGAGCAAAATCCATCAAAACAAGGATTGAAACTAGTTGCTCAATTTCCCTCTTTTGTGCTTCAATTTCGTTTTAGAGCAAAATCCATCAAAACAAGGATTGAAACTGAGGTTCAAAATGAAAACAGCAACAGCAACAGCACAGTTTTAGAGCAAAATCCATCAAAACAAGGATTGAAACGGCTCTGCGAAAAAGCTGTCCCAGTTCATTTTATTTTGGTTTTAGAGCAAAATCCATCAAAACAAGGATTGAAACCCAAAAGATAGCCCTTCTGAACGACATCCACATTCCCTTGTTTTAGAGCAAAATCCATCAAAACAAGGATTGAAACATCGAATTTTTGCTAAAATCGGACAAAAAAATCTGAGTTTTAGAGCAAAATCCATCAAAACAAGGATTGAAACGACGAGGATTATAGTGCAGTTTCTCGCCTTTCTGCCGTTTTAGAGCAAAATCCATCAAAACAAGGATTGAAACACCTCTGTCACCTCGAAGCCTGCTTGCTTTCGTGTGTTTTAGAGCAAAATCCATCAAAACAAGGATTGAAACTTTGTAGGGAAATTCTTTAACTCGTTTTGAATGGCAGTTTTAGAGCAAAATCCATCAAAACAAGGATTGAAACTATTTTTAAAATTTTTTCACGGCAAAATTCTACTGGTTTTAGAGCAAAATCCATCAAAACAAGGATTGAAAC
>Ga0272449_1004193_pt1 | contig 11832 bp, 10 predicted proteins | sample YNPCB0241_FD_198679 | JGI IMG/M metagenome (GOLD analysis project Ga0272449, IMG submission 198679) | Hot spring sediment microbial communities from Yellowstone National Park, WY, United States - YNP-CB-024-1 | ecosystem: Environmental > Aquatic > Thermal springs > Hot (42-90C) > Sediment...
CCGCGCCGTCAAGGCCCCGCTCCTCATCACCCCGGCCTGCCAGCTCCTCAACGAGATGGGCCGGGCCAAGGGCCTCGGCCCCCAGGATACCAGCGCCCTGGTCCACATCTACGAGGAGTTCCTGGGTGTGACGGTCCAGCCGCAGGAGGGCGAGGGAGGCAAGGCATGAAAGAGGTCCTGGTGGAGTACGGCGACGCCAAGATGCCCATCCAGGTGCCGGACCACGCCGTGGTGGTCCGCTACGGCGAGACCTACACCGATCCGTCCCCAGTGGACCCGGTGGAGGCCACCCGCAAGGCCCTGGACAACCCCCTGGGCATGCCGCCCATCCGGGACCTGGTGGGGCCAGGGAGCCGGGTGGTCATCGCCTTCCCCGACCGGGTGAAGGGGGGCTTCCACGAGCGCACCCACCGCAGGACGGCCATCCCCCTGATCCTGGAGGAGTTGGAGCGGGCAGGGGTGAAGGAGGAGAACATCACCCTCCTGTGCGCCAACGGCCTGCACCGCAAGAACACCCGGGAGGAGATGGTCCAGTACCTGCCCCGGGAGGTGGTGGACCGCTTCTGGGGGAGGCGGCTGGTCTGCCACGACTGCGAAGACCCGGACATGATGGTGGATCTGGGGGAGGACGAGTTCGGCGACCACGTGGAGTTCAACCGCCTGGCGGCCGAGGCGGACCTGTGCATCCTCCTGGGGCACGCCCAGGGGAACCCCTACGGCGGCTACAGCGGCGGGGCCAAGATGCCAGCCACCGGCCTGACCGGGTGGCGGTCCATCCGCTGCCACCACACCCCAGCCTCCATGCACCGCCCCGACTTCGTGCCGGCCACCACCGAGTCCTTCTTCCGCAGGCAACTGCAGGCCATCGTCCGCACCATTGAGGAACGCATCGGCAAGAAACTGTTCATCGTGGACGCGGTGGTGGGGACCCATGCCGAGGTCCTGGGGGTCTACGCCGGGGCGGTGGAAGAGGTGGAACGGGCCAGTTGGGCCCTGGCCAAGCGCCGCACCGAGGTCTACCTGGACATGGAGAAGGCGGACGTCCTAGTGGTGGGCCTGCCCCGCACCTTCCACTACGGGCCGGGGATGGGCACGAGCCCCATCCTGATGAAGCAGGCCATCGGCGCCACCCTCTCCCGCTGCTTGGGGGCCTTCCGCGAGGGGGGCGTGGTCATCGCCCCGGGCCTGTGCGACGGCTGGTTCAACGACGACTGGTTCCCTTCCTACCGGGAGATCTACGACCTCTACCAGGAGCACTGCACCACCGTGAGCGACCTCATCCCCTTTGAGGAGATGGTCTCCCGCCGGGAGGAGTACGTCTACAGGTACCGCTACGGGTACGCCTACCACCCCTTCCACGGCTTTTCCATGATGTACATGGGGGAGATTGCGAGCCAGCACACCAGTGCCATCTACATGCCGGGGGCCCGCAAGCCCGGCTACGCCCGCAGCATGGGCATCATCCCCACCAGGACCTTTGACGAGGCCCTTCGGGATGCAGCGCGGTTCGTGGGCAAGGACCCGCGCCTCCTGGTCCTGCCGGGGTACCTCCTGATGGTGCCGCCCCACCTCTTCGCCACGCGCTAGCGGCTCTCAGGTGCCCGCCGCCCCTCAGGTGTGGCGGGCACCTTCGCGTCCTGGGGACCGCTCCCCTCGCCGCCCCTTGCGCATGTGGTGGCAGATGTACCACCCGATGCCAGCGAGGATCGCGAGGGCGATGGGGATGTCAAAGGGGCGCATGAGGGCCCGCAGTTCCTCCCAGTTCTCGCCGAAGGCCCGCCCGCCCAGGGCGAGCAGGCCGCACCAGATGAAGGAGCCGACAAAGGAGAAAACCGTGAAGCGGACGAAGTTCATCCTCACCACGCCGGCGGGGAAACTGATGAAGGTCCGCACGATGGGCAAGAGGCGCGAGAGGAAGGCCGCCCAATCCCCCCAGCGGGCGAACCAGCGGTCGGCTTTCTCCAGGTCCTCCTCGCTCACCAGGATGTAGCGCCCCCAGCGCTCCAAGAAAGGCCGCCCCCCGTAGGCCCCCAGGGCGTAGGAGAGGACCGAGCCCAGGGTGCACCCCAGCGCGCCGAAGAACCCGCCGTACAGCAAGGCGTCCAGGAGGGTGTCGGTGAGCATCCAGCCAGCCAGGGGCATGGTCACTTCGCTGGGGATGGGGATGTTCGCGCTCTCCAAGGCCATGATGATGACCACGCCGGTCCAGCCGATGGTGTTGAAGAGGGAGTCCAGGAAGGCGACCAGTTGGTGTTCAAAGGCTTCCATGTGCTGTGCTCCTTCGTCCGTCGTCTCCACTGCGGGAAGTAGGGCCGATTATACCATCGGGAGGGGAGACCGGCAAAGGCGAAGGCGTAGCGGGCCACCCCTGGGGGCGCACGGCCGTGCGCCCCTACGGCCACCGATCCAAATGGGGGCTCAAGGGGATACATGGATCGCCCCTACGGGCTGGAACCGCCGTGCGGTTGACATCTTTTCGGCCTTGGGGTACAATGCCCATACCCTGTAGGGGTATCCAACGACGGTGCTGCCGGAACGGATGGGGAGCATGGAGCAAGAAAGAAGGCTGCAGGAACCGGAGGCGGAGGATCGGGAACTCCTGGTGCGGCTGCGCCGGCTGGAGGGGCAGATCCGGGGCATCCAACGCATGGTGGCGAACGGCCGCCCCTGCGAGGAGATCGTCACCCAGATCCTGGCTGTGCGCGCCGCTGTGGACCGGGTGGGGCTCCTGCTCCTGAGCCGCCAGGTGGAGTCCTGCCTCCAGGAAGGACCGGATTCAGAGGGGATGGAGAGCCTGAGGCGCGCCCTGCGCCACCTGACCCGGCTAGGGGGCAGCCCGGACGTGTGAGCGCAGCGAAAGCGCGAAGAGGGGGAGCCAAGGAGGCTCCCCCTCTTTGCATCCCGGGAACACTGGCAAAGCCACCCTAGTCGTTGGCGACAGGGGGCGGCGGCAGGATGGGCGGTGGTGGCTTGGGTGGCCGCGGCGTAAGGGTAGGGGGCGGCGGCTCAAAGGGCTGCGGCGTGTAGTCGGCCGCCAGCGTCGGTGTGGGCGTGGGCGTCTCGGCTGGGACCGTCTCCGTCGGCGTCGGCGTGGGAGGTTCGGCCGTGGGCGTCTCCGTCGGCGTGCACGTGGGCGTGGGGGTGGGGGTAGGCGGCGTCAGGACGGGCGGCGGCGGTTCAAATGGCTGCGGCGTGGAACCGGCCGTCGGCGTCGGTGTGGCCGTGGGCGTCTCGGCTGGGACCGGCTCCGTCGGCGTCGGCGTGGGAGGTTCGGCTGTGGGCGTCGCTGTGGGCACGGGCGTGGCCGTGGGGGTGCGCGTCGGCTTGGGCGGCTTGGTGGGCTTCGGCGTCGCCGTCGGCGGCAGGGGCGTGGCCGTGGGCGAAGGCGCTGGCGGCGGCGTGGGAGTGGGCTGCGGCCTCTGCACCTCCGGCGGCGTGGGCGTCGGGGTGGGCGGCTCCGGCGTGGGAGACGGCGCTGGGCCTTCCACACCTGGGGTTGGCGTGGGCGTCTCCGGGCTCGCCGCCGGGAGAGGATGGGCCACCGCAGGCAGGTGGCCCTCAGGCCACCGGAACTCGTCGGGGTTGGCCAGGGCCTTGCGGACCGTCAGTTCCAGTCCCTCGGTGAGGAGGAGGGCCGCCTGGAGCCTCTCCCGCACCTCTGGCGAGGCGCGATCCATCAGCCGGCGCAGGGACTCCCGTTCGGAGGAGAGGGTCTCAAGCGTCTGGGCGAGCAGGAGCGCCTTCCGGTCCGACCGAAGCAGGGCGATGGCCTTGAGGGTCGCTGCCCACTGGCGCTCCAAGCGCTGGAGGGCCACCGGGTCTGGCGGGCGCCCGCTTTCCGCCAGGTGGTGGATCTCGTCCAGGCGGCGTGCAGCGAAGGTCACCTCCAGGTGGGCCTCTGCCTCCTGGTCTGCAGCCAGGGCCACCTGGGTGCGCTCCACGGCCAGTTTGACCGGGTAGAGGGGCGAGCCAGGGAGGCTTGCGCTGGCCGCCTGCGCCGTGTACCCCACGAGGCTGAAGAGGAGGGCCACCAGGAGCAGGCTCATGACCGGGCGCAGGAGGGCATCCCCCAGGCGCAGCCAGGGCCAGGCCACGATGCCCGGGCTGCCGCGCGAGCGCCTGGCGGCTCGCCTGGCCCGCAGGTCCTGGGCGCGGGCCAGGAAGCGGACCCGCGCCGCGGCCAGGGAGGCCGCGGGGGGCGGCTCCCGCAGGACCTGCAACTGGGCCACCACCTCCAGGAGGGGGCGCAGCCGGCTCCCCACCTCTCCGTACTGCGAGGCGACCGCGGCCGGGTCGCCCCCCTGGAGCACGGCCCCTGCAGCCTGGTCCAAGAGGCCCTCAAACCCCAAAGACCCTTCGCCTACATCCCTTTGCGTCCCCACGTTCCACTTCCCTCGCACAGTCATCCCCCTGTGGCCTGGAGGCGGGCTAGGCTCCTTCCTGCTTCTGCAGGATGCGGCGTAGCGAGGCCAGGGCGCGGTGCTGCAGGGATTTGACAGCCCCTTCGCGCTTGCCGAGGATCTTCCCGACTTCCTCGTTGCTGAACCCTTCAAGGAACTTCAAGACGATCACCTGCTGTTGGATGGGGGTGAGGTGACTGATGGCCGCCCGAAGCCGTTGCTGAGCGAGCCGTTTCTCCACAACCGCGGTTGGATCATCCGGGGCGGCCATCAGCCCCTCCTCTAACGGTAGCCCCTCGGCGTGGGACCGCTGGCGAAGGTGGTCCACGGCCAGGTTGTGGGCTACACGGTAGAGCCAGGCCGAGAGGTTGTCCCTAGGGCCTTTGCCTCGCTCTATGGCGTCCAGGAGCCGGGCGAAGACCTCCCCTGTGATGTCCTCGGCCAGGGGCCCATCGCCCAAATACCGGAAGATGTACCGGTAGATGGGAGGAGCGTACTTGTCGTAAATGCTGGCCAGGGCATCCAGGTCAAAGGCCTGTGCTCGCTCAAGCAACAGCCCGTCGTCCTGCACCAAACGGCTCCTTTCCCGCCTCGTGCACTTGTTCTGACGTCCGAGAGCCGAGGAGGTTACGGCCCGGGGCTTCTGGCGCGCCCCCGCGCTCCAAGGCGGCGAGGACCTGCTGCGGCAGGTCCTCCCGGGTGTGGGCTGCCACACGCAAGATGCGCACGGGATGGTGGAGGGGGGCCATGGCCCGGAGAAGGGGGGCGATGAACCCCGTGCGCACCACGAGGAGGAGCGGCTTCCCCCCTTCCGCCCGGCGGCGCAGGGCGGGCAGGGCAGGGGCCAGCCCCTCCCCCAGCCAGAGTTCCAGGGGGCCGATCTCGTCCACCAGGAGGAGGCCCGGCCCCTCCGCCTCCCCCTCCAACACGGACACGGCCCAGCGCACGGCCGCCGGGTCAAAGGTATAGGGGCCGAGGCGCGTCCCCTCGCCCCCCTCCAGGCGGGCGAGCGTCTGCCGTGCCCCGGTCGCCAGGTCCACCGCCTGGATGGCCAGGCGCTGGCCCTGGGGCCCGAGAACCCCCACCGAGAGGAGGCCGGCCACAGGGATGCCCAGCGCCCGACACCCCTCCGCCACCTTCCGGCAGACGGTCGTCTTCCCGGAACCGACGTCGCCCGTCAAGAGGAACATCGCCCCCGCCCCACCGATTCCAAGAGGCACAGCAGGAGGCCCCACATGACGCCGGCGTAGGTCCGCGTGCCCGCCAGGAGGCCAGCGAAGGCCCGGGTGGCGCGGGGGTTGCGCACGCCCAAGCGGAAACACGCGCCCGGCCAGCGGTAGAAGACGGCGGCCAGGAAGCGAGCCGCCCGCATCTCCCGGTCCATGAACTGCCGGATGCGCTGGGTGTAGCCTTCCACGCGGCCGGAGAGGATGGCCCTCGCCGCCTCCGAGGCGCTCCAGAGGGCGTAGCGCATCCCCTCGCCGAAGAAGGGGTCCACCAGGCCCGCGGCATCCCCGATGAGCAGGGCGCGCCGGCTGTGCAACCGGGGAGCAGGGCGGTACAGGGGCAACGGATGCCCCCGGACCGAGGGAAGGGCGAGGCCCAACTTCGCCATCTCCTCTTCCAGGCGGCGGCGCAGGTGGCGGGGTCCCGGGCCGCCGAAGGTCCCAATGCCCACCGAGAGGTGGTCCGCCTTGGGGAAGGCCCAGGCGTAACTCCACGGGCCAGGGCTCAGGACGAACGTCGCCCTGGACCGCCAGGGGGCCATCTCCCCCGCGGGGGGCGGGACTTCGGCCGCCAGGGCGCTGGCCAGCGGGAAGCGCAGGTCCGGGAAGAGGGCTCGCCGCACCCGCGAGGCCGCCCCATCGGCCCCCACGAGGAACTCCCCCTGACACGTCCACCCTCCCTCCACCGTGACGACCACCCCATCCTCCCCTTCCTCCACAGCCGAGACCGGGCAGCCATCCCGCACCTCGGCTTTGGCCTGGGCCAGGAGGAAGGCATCCAGGCGATCCCGCATCACCATGCCCACAGGCGGCCCAGGGAGGTCCATGTGGACCACCTGGCCCCTGTAGGTGTAGATCACCCTGCGGACCTGGTCCTCCAGGACCGGGTCCAAGGGGAAGGGCAACAGGGCCTGGGCGGCCTGGGGCAGGGCCCCGCCGCACGGCTTGTAGCGGGGCAGGCGCTCGGCCTCCAGGACCAGGACCCGCGCCCCTGCCTGCCCCAGGAAGAAGGCCGCCGCGGCCCCGGCACACCCCGCGCCGACGATGACGACGTCGTACCGGGCCGACATCTGCCTCTACATGTCGGGGCGGAACATCCGGTCGAACTCGGTCTCCAAAAGTTCGCGGTGCGTGACCTCTTGCTGCGCCAGGTGGCGGAACAGGGCCTTGACCGCCGGGTCCGTGGTCGTGCGGTAGACCCGCATGTAGAACTCGTAGGCTTCTTTCTCCCGCTCAATGGCCAGTTTCCAGGCCTCTTCCAACGAGAGTTCTTCGGCGGACATGGTTCCCTCCAACGATGTCGGTGACAGGGTTGGCTACATCTGCTCCGGGGCGCTCATCCCCATCAGGTGGAGCGTGCGCGCCAGCACAGCCTTGGCCGCGCGCACCAGTTTCAGGCGGGCCAGGGTCAGGTCGGCATCCTCCGGCTCCGAGGAGAGGACCCGGCAGTCGCGGTAGAACAGATGGAAGGCGTTGGCCAGGTCCATGGCGTAGTAGGTCAGGTGGTGCGGGGCCAGTTTCTGCACCGCGGTCTCCACCACTTCCGGGAACTGGACCATCAGGCGGATGAGGGCCAGTTCCGAAGGGTGGGTGAGGAGGCTCACATCCCCGGCCTGCGGGTCGTAGGCGTCGCCCGCCTTGCGCAGGATGCTGGCAATGCGGGCATGGGCGTACTGGACGTAGTAGACCGGGTTCTCGCTGGACTGCTGTTTGGCCAGGTCCAGGTCCAGGTCCATCTGGCTGTCGGCGGACCGCGAAAGGAGGAAGAAGCGCACCGCGTCGGCGCCGATCTCCTCCACGATCTCGCGCAGGGTGATGATGTCCCCGGTCCGCTTGGAGAGGCGCACCGTTTCGCCGCCCCGCTTCAGGGTGACCAACTGGTAGAGGAGGAGGGTCAGCCGCTCCGGGTCCAGGCCGAAGGCCTGCATCATGGCCTTCATGCGGGGCACGTGCCCCTGGTGGTCCGCCCCCCACACATCTATGACCCAGTCAAAGCCGCGCTTGAGGAACTTATCGTAGTGGTAGGCGATGTCGGAGGCGAAGTAGGTCGGGGCACCGCTCTGGCGCACCAGGACCTCGTCCTTCTCCACCCCGAAGCGCGTGGCCAGGAACCAGACGGCCCCTTCCCGCTCCGCCACGTAGCCCCGCTCCCGCAAGTAGGCGAGGACGTGGTCAAAGGTGCCGTCTTCGTACAGGCTGCTTTCGGAGAACCAGCAGTCGTAGGTGATGCCCAGGAGGCGCAGGTCTTCCCGGATGGACTCCACCATGTACCGGAGGCCGATCTCCCCGAGGGCGGCCAGGGCCTCCTCCCGGGGCATCCTCAGGAAGCGGTCCCCCGACTCTTGGGCGATGCGCCGGCCCAGGTCCACCATGTAGGTCCCCTGGTAGCCCCCCTCGGGGACCTGGATGTCCTCCCGGCCCAGGGCCTGGGCGTAGCGGGCGAAGAGGGTCTCGGCGAAGAGCCCGGTCTGGGTGCCCCGGTCGTTGATGTAGTACTCCCGGTGGACCTGGTATCCCGCGGCCTCCAGGACGTTGGCCAGGGAATCGCCCAGGACGGCGTTGCGCCCCGAGCCCACCGTCGGGGGGCCAGTGGGGTTGGCGCTCACGTACTCCACCTGGACGCGGCGCCCGCGGCCCAGGTCCACGTCGCCATAGCGCTCGCCCGCGGCGAGGATCACCTCCACTTGCTGGGCGAGCCACCGCGTGCTCAGGGTGAAGTTCACGAAGCCGGGCGGACAGGCCTCGGCCTTCTCCAGCATCTCCGAAGGCGGCAGGTGGGCCACGAGGGCCTCGGCGATGCGCAGGGGAGGCATCCGCATGGGCGAGGCCAGTTGCAGCGCCACGGGGGTCGCGTAATCCCCCCGCTCGGCCTGCCGGGGACGGTCCACGGGGATCTCGTCCACTGGCGCGGGGGGCAGACGGCCGGCCCTCTGGGCGGCCTCCAGGGCGCGGCGCACGAGGGAGGCGATCTGGGACTTCGGAGGCTCTGCGACGACGGTCATAGGGGGTCCATCTCCTCCCAGTTGGCTCCGACCTTCATATCCACCTTGAGGGGCGCGTCCAAGGGGAAGGCCCCTTCCATGATCTCCCGCACCAGGGGGGCGACGCGCGCCAGTTCGTCCTTCGGGACCTCAAAGACCAGTTCGTCGTGGACCTGGAGGGTCATCCGCGTGCGGAGGCCCTGCTCCCGAAGGGCCCTGTGGAGGCGGATCATGGCCAGTTTGATGATGTCCGCCGCCGTTCCCTGGATGGGGGCGTTGATGGCCATGCGGTAGGCCGCGTTGAGGCGGTTGCGGTGCACCCGCTCCGTAGCCCGGAACTCCGGGAAGTAGCGGCGCCGCCCCAGGAGGGTCTGCACGTACCCCTGTTCGCGGGCCATCTTCTTGGTGCGCTCCACGTAGTCCCGCACCCTGGGGTAGGTGCGGTAGTAGGCCTCCACGAGTTTCGCCCCTTCCTCCGGCGTCAGGTCGCTTTGCTGGGCCACACCGAAGCCGGTGGCCCCGTAGGTGATGGCGAAGTTGACGGTCTTGGCCACGCGGCGCATCTCCGGGGTGACCGCCTGCAAGGGGACACCGTAGATGGCGGCTGCGGTGCTGGCGTGGATGTCCTCGCCGCGGGCGAAGGCTTGGAGCATGGCCGGGTCCTGGGAGACGTGGGCCACGATGCGCAGTTCCACCTGGGAGTAGTCGGCGCTGAGGAAGAGCCACCCTTCCTCGGCCCGGAAGGCCCGGCGCACGCGCCGGCCCAGTTCGGTGCGGATGGGGATGTTCTGCAAGTTGGGCTCGCTGGAGGAAAGCCGCCCGGTGACGGTCCCGGTCTGGTTGTAGGAGGTGTGGAGCCGGCCGGTCTCCGGGTTGACCAGTTCTGGCAGGGCATCCACGTAGGTGGACTTGATCTTGGCGATCTGGCGGTGCTCCAGGATGAGGTCCACCGCTGGGTGGAGGCCCCGCAGTTTCTCCAGGACCTCGGCCGACGTGGAGTAGTGGCCAGCCTGGGTCTTGCGCAGGCCCTGGCGGGGCAGGTGCAGCCGCTCAAAGAGGGCCTCGCCCAGTTGGGCCGGGGAGTTCACGTTGAAGGCGTAGCCCACCAACTCGTAGATGCGCGCCTCCAGGTCCCGCAGCCGCTCCGCCAGTTCCTCCGCCATCTGGCGCAGGTAGGGGACGTCCAGGAGGATGCCGTTGCACTCCATGGCCATGAGGACGTCCACCAGCGGCAGTTCCACATCCCTGTAGAGGGCGGTGAGTTCCTTCTCCTCCAGTTCCTTCTCCAGGAGGGGCACCAGGCGGAAGGTCATGTCGGCATCGGCGCAGGCGTAGGGGGCCGCTTCGGCCACCGGCACACGGTCCATGGTGGTCTGCTCTTTCCCCTTGCCCAGGAGTTGGGTGATGGTGGTCATCTCTTCGCCCAAGCGCACCCAGGCCAGGTTCTTCAGGCCCAGGTTCTGGCTGCTGGGGTTGCAGAGCCACTCGGCGAGCATGGTGTCAAAGGCCAGACCCTGCACGGGGAGGCCGTGCCGGGCCAGCACTTCCATGTCGTACTTGGCGTGGTGGGCGTATTTGGGGACCTGGGGGTCCCCAAGGACCGGCCCCAGGTGCTCCCGCACCGCCTCCAGGGGGAGGTTGGGGCCTTCCGTGTGGCCCACGGGCAGGTAGCAGGCCTGGCCCGGGGCCACGGCCAGGGAGAGGCCCACCAGGCGCGCCCGCAGGGGGTCGGTGCTGTCGGTCTCCGTATCAAAGGCGAAGGGGCCGCCCCGGAGGCGTTCGGCCAACCTGCGCAGGGCTTCGGGCTGCGTCACCGTCTCGTAGGCGAGGCCCGCCCCTTCCACGCGCGCCGGCTGAGGCTTCGGTGCCGGCTGGGGGAAGAGGCGCAGTTGGGCAGGCCCGGCCGCCTCCTTCGGGGGCGCGGGGAGGCGGTCCAGCAGGGTGCGGAACTCCAGGTCGCGGAAGAGGGCCTTCACCCGCTCCACATCGTACTGGCCGGTGCGGCACCGCTCCAGGTCCAGGGTCAGGGGGGCATCCTGCACGATGGTGACCAGGTGCCGATACTGGAACACCGCCTCGCGGAAAGCCGAGAGGGCTTCCCGCACCTTGGGAGGCTCAACCTCCTCCAGGTGCTCGTAGATCCCTTCCAGGGAGCCAAATTGCTGGAGGAGGCGCGTGGCCGTCTTTTCGCCGATGCCCGGCACGCCGGGGATGTTGTCGGACTTGTCGCCCACCAGGGCCTTGAAGTCCACCAGTTGGCTGGGGGCGAGGCCGAAGCGTTCGCGGACCGCCTTCTCATCGTAGAGGATGACATCGGAGAACCGCCGCCCAGAGGTGAGGACGCGGACATGGGGGCCGACCAGTTGGAGGGCATCCCTATCCCCGGTCACGATCAGGGTGTTCAGGTCTCGCTCCGAGGCCTGGCGGGCCAGGGTCCCCAAGACGTCGTCGGCCTCGTACCCCTCGGCGGTGTAGACGGGGATGCGGAAGGCCTCCACCAGTTCCCCGATGCGGTTCAGTTGGGAAGTGAGTTCGTCCGGCGTGGCTGCCCGCTGAGCCTTGTAGGCGGCGAACTCCTGGTGGCGGAAACTGGGGCCGACGTCAAAGGCCACGGCCATGTAGTTGGGCTTGTAGTCCCTTAGCACGTTGAGGAGCATGCTGGCGAAGCCGTAGACGGCGTTGGTCAGTTCCCCCTTGGAGGTGCTCAGGTCGGTGGGGAGGGCGTGGTAAGCCCTGTAGGCCAGGGAGTAGCCGTCAATCAGGATGAGGATTTCCGGTCCCAAATCGGGTTTGGACATGGGCAACCCATCCTCTGGCAGGCGGAACGGGCAGGAAACGTTTCAACCTCCGCAGGTATTGTACCCCGTTTGGGGGCAGAAGTCAAAGGGGCGGGCGTGAAGAACAGCGAAATATCGCCCTGTTCTCCGTGGTTCGCGGTTGACGTGCCGCCCCTTTTCTGGTATCCTTGCTGTCGGAGGGAACTGGTTGCCCCACGCGTGGAGGGGGAGCGGGAATGAGCAGGAAGTGGTGCGCGATCCTGGATTGCGGCGCGGCCCTGTTCCTGCTGGCAGCCTGCGGCGCGGCCGCACCGACGCCCACGCCGCTCACACCCCCGGAAGGAGGAGCAGCGATGGTCCTGAAGGTGGAAAGCCCGGCCTTTTCCCCCGGCGGCGACATCCCCCGCCAGCACACGTGCGATGGCCCCGACCTCTCGCCGCCCCTGCG
>Ga0272449_1004194_pt1 | contig 11828 bp, 11 predicted proteins | sample YNPCB0241_FD_198679 | JGI IMG/M metagenome (GOLD analysis project Ga0272449, IMG submission 198679) | Hot spring sediment microbial communities from Yellowstone National Park, WY, United States - YNP-CB-024-1 | ecosystem: Environmental > Aquatic > Thermal springs > Hot (42-90C) > Sediment...
TGCTAATAAAGGAATTTACTAACATAATAAAAAAATGTGGTAAAGGTAATACTGAATTAATTATTACATTTATTTCAGCAAATGGAGACACATCAATTATAAAATGGCAAATGATTTCTAAAAAATATAAAATTAAGGTTACAAACGAATTATTTGAGTTTTTGAAAGAGAACGACCTTATTTACACAATAAGTGTTGAATAAATTTAAACTTTACAGCTTGAACAAATGTTATGTTAAGTGTTATGAGTAGATTGCTTCGCTCACTGCGTTTGCTCGCAATGACCGAAAGGAGTATGATTTTTAAATCAAAAAATAATTTGTTTATTTTGAAAAAACTTTAAGTTTTTAAAAAGTCTCTATTCTACTTTTTTCAAATACAAAGAAGATATACTACAAAAAATTGTTAATTGTATTGCAAATGTATCATTACATCTTTGATTAAATGTAATGCCTAATAAAATATATTGCACTGAAAATCATTAAATTATGAATAAAAATCGTTAAAGTTAGGAACGGTTTAGAAAATAGTTTTTTACTTTTTCATTTATTTTTTTGAAAAATATTCTTCTAAATTAGGATTTTTTACCTTAGAAAGGTTTAGTTTTATTAAGCTTAAGCCATCTGATAAAACATAAAGATTTTTATAGTTAAATTTTTTTTCAAGGTATTTGACTGCAATTACACTTTTTATTCCGTAGTTACAATAAAAAATTACTTCTTTGTTTGTATCTATTTTTGCGCGCAATTCATGTAACTTGTATAATGGAATATTTTGCGAATTTGGCAATTTAAAATCAATCTCGTTCTCGTCTCTTACATCTATTAATTGAATATCTTGGTTGTTATTAATTTTTTCGAATAACTTTTCAATTGAAATTTTTTTTATACCAGTATCATCATAATTACATGTTTCGTAATAATCTTTAAGTTCAGTAATATTGGCAACATTATCATCACGTTTTATATCAAAAAAATAATATTCGTTGTTTAAAAAGTTTATTACCATTATTTTTCCTGAAAGTACTTCTCCTTTATTTAAAATTATTTTTACAGTTTCAGTTGCCTGGATAGTTCCTATTATTCCAGGAATAACACCGAGTATTCCTGCTTCAGAACAAGTTGGAATTTCAAACGGATCGGGCTCTTCATTTAAAAAACAACGATATGTCGGACCATTTTTATAATTAAATACACTTACATGTCCTTCAAACTTTTCTACAGCTCCGAAAACAAAAGGTTTATTTAAAATAACACATGCATCATTAATGAGAAACTTTGTCGGAAAATTATCTGAACAATCAACAACTATATCATAATTACTAATTATTGAAATAGCATTATCTTTATTGAGTCTTGTGAAATAAGTATAAATATTTATATTTGGATTAACTTTTTTAATTTTTTCTTCGACTACTAAACATTTTGGTTTATCAATATCTTCATAAGTGTATAAAATTTGTCTGTGAATATTTGAAATATCGACAAAATCGAAATCAATTACGCCTAAATGACCTATCCCCATGGATGATAAATACATTATTACAGGACACCCTAAACCGCCTGCACCTACAACTAATACTTTGGCATTTTTTAATTTTTCTTGTCCTTCAACTCCTATCTCGGGAATTATTATTTGTCTTTTGTATCTAGTAAATTCATCTCTTGATAGTTGCATAATAATGCAAACAATTAACTATTAATTATAAATTCAAAATTAATAAATAGTTTATTTATGTTTAAATTTCATTTTATAATTTTTTTTATATATTTGAAGCAGTATCTTTTGTTTTTACAAACATTCATATTAGTCAATTGTTTAAAATCGTTCAAATTTTAAAAGAAGTAAATAATTTCAAAATATTAGATAAAAACACTTTTTAAATTTAATCAATTAGTACGCTGCTGTATTTATCGTCGAATAGTATTAATAAATTTAAATAATCATCTGTTAAAGATTTCATAGAATAAGGAAGAATAGATGAATCCGTAATTTTGAAATTTATCCAAATTAACTTAATTTTAAGGATATTCACAAACAAGTATTATTATTTTTTGTATCTTTGTAAAGTAGGATATTTAAAAAATTTGTAATGAATGAGTGCTACTTTAAATGAAATAACTGTTGACATAAATGGAAAAATATTCAAGTTTCACGAAAATGTAACTGTATGGGATATATTAAATAATTTAAATTTGTCTGATAATAAAGCTATTGCAGTTGCAGTAAATATGCAAATAATTTCATCAAATAAATGGAAAGAACATATTATAAGTAATAATGACAAAATTATAATTATTCAAGCTACACAAGGAGGATAAATTATGGAAGATAAATTAATTATTGCTGATAAAGTTTTTTCATCTCGCTTATTTCTTGGCACAGGGAAATTTAGTTCGGGCGAGATTATGGAACGCGCTATAATTGCTTCGGGATGCGAAATGGTTACCGTTGCTCTAAAAAGAATAGATATAAACGGTAATAATGACAATATAATGCAATATCTTAAAGATAAACCATTGCAAATTCTTCCAAATACATCCGGTGTTAGAACAGCTAAAGAAGCAATATTAGTAGCTCAAATGGCAAGGGAAGCCTTACAAACTAATTGGATTAAACTTGAAATTCACCCTGATCCTAAATATTTGATGCCAGACCATTTAGAAACTCTTAAAGCAGCGGAAGAATTAGTTAAACTTGGATTTGTTGTTCTACCATATGTACATGCTGATCCCGTTTTCTGTAAACAGCTTGAAGAAATAGGAGTAGCAGCTGTTATGCCTTTAGGTTCTTTCATAGGAAGCAACAGAGGATTAAAAACAGAAGATTTTCTTAAAGTTATTATTGAACAATCTAATGTACCTGTTATTGTTGATGCTGGTATAGGGACAGCTTCTCATGCTGCAGCAGCTATGGAATATGGAGCCGACGCAGTTCTTATAAATACTGCAATAGCTACTGCAACAGATCCTATTTCTATGGCTGAAGCTTTTAAGTTAGCTGTAATAGCCGGACGCAAAGCATATAAAGCAGGAATAGCTCAATCATTAGAACATTCTATGGCAACAAGTCCATTAACATCTTTCATAAATAATCTATAAAAATGAAAACCTTTTCTTTTGTTTATAATGAACTAAATTGGGATGAACTTAAACAAAAGATTTATAGTAAAACCGAAGCCGATGTAGTAAGAGCTCTCTTATCACATAAACGCAATATAGACGATTTTATGGCCTTAGTTTCACCTGCTGCAGAAAGATACACTGAACACATGAAACATATAAGCAATAAATTAACTCAACAAAGATTTGGTAAAATTATACAGCTATATATACCTTTATATTTATCAAATTATTGTGTAAATTCTTGTGTATATTGTGGTTTTAATAGAAATAATAATATAAAACGTATAACATTAACTTATGATGAAATTGAAAAAGAATGTAAAATTATTAAAGAACAAGGTTTCGATAATATTTTATTAGTATCTGGAGAGTCTTCAGAAAAAACAAATTTTAGTTACTTATTAAATGCACTTTCCATAGCTCGAAAATATTTTTCAGCTGTTTCAATGGAAGTACAACCATTAAATACTACACAATACAAGGAACTGGTAAAAGCAGGACTTTATGGTGTATATGTTTATCAAGAAACTTATAATAAGGAAAAATATAAAATCTACCACCAGGATTGTTTAAAAGCCGATTTTTATTATAGACTTGAAACACCTGATAGACTCGGTGAAGCAAATATAAATAAAATTGGTCTTGGGTTTCTTATAGGACTTGACGATTGGCGTACAGAAAGTGTATTCATGGCCTTACATCTTAAATATCTTGAAAAAAAGTATTGGAAAACACGCTATAGTGTCTCATTTCCACGACTACGTCCGTATGGAAATATTTTTCAACCTAAAGTAAATATAACAGAAAAAGAATTAACACAACTAATAACAGCATTCCGTTTATTTAATACTGAAATAGAAATTACAATTTCTACAAGAGAAAGCCCAGAATTTCGTGATAATTCTATAAAAATCGGTGTGACAAATTTATCTGCTGGTTCAAAAACTAATCCAGGAGGTTATACAATGACTTGTGAAACAGATAATCAATTCGATGTTCACGACAATAGAAGTCCTAAAGAAATTGCTGATAAAATAAAAAGTCTCGGTTACGAAGTTGTATGGAAAGATTGGTTTATGTTTCAGATTAATTAGTTATTATCCTTTAAAATTTTTAAAACAACCATATTCTTTTATTAAATAAAATATCCCTAATAATTCTGTAAAAACAAGGACCGATAAATGTTTTAACTTTATTCATAATCGTTGAAAGATTATAGTTAATTTTAAAAACTTTCAAAAAAACAAAATATTTATTAGGTTTGCATAAATTTAGTTCTAATGTCAGATTCGGTTGTAATTATTCCTACATATAACAAAAAAGAAAACATTGCTAATATAATTAAAGCGGTTTTCCCTTTAATGCTTTTACAATAGAATCTAATACCGAATATCCTTGCTTACGAACAGTGACAATATAACTTTTTATCCGACAAAATATCTTTTCACCCTGAACTGTCCTAAAACAGCCAGATACCTTCTGCTTCAATTTCACCATTCGTAAATCTCTTTCTCCACTATGTTATTATCAAACAGTGTATCTTTGTTATGTATAAATCTCAATACCTTTTCTCTATCTCGAATAAACACTTCTAATAATCTTACTGACTTCAGCTTATTTTTTCTACCTCTCTTTTTAATATCTTCAAATGTGCTATTGTATATTTTCTTCTTGTTTTTGATGATTTCTTGTTGCTTGTTAATGATCTCTCGCTGTGCCTTAACAGTTACTTCTAATGTAGCAATCGTTTGAAGTAATTGCTCATAGTCTTGTTTCGTTAAAATAATATGTTCTCTTTTTATTTCCATTCTGACTGCAAAATTCTGTATTTTATGTAGTCAAATACTATTCAATAAAAAAATTTTTTTATACAATGCGTTGTTGATGACTTTTTATATAATAACTTGCTGAGTAGTAACCATTTATGAATATTATATGAATATTACTTTAGGTAAAAAAATTGCATAGCCATTTATATCGATGTTGATTATAGTTTTATTTAATTCTTCAATTTTATTGTACAAAAATTTTTCTTTTTTATTGGATATTAAAAAGGAGGGACAATAGTAATGTGTGGGGGTAATTTTAAGGCGTGTTTGCAATAATAAGTATACGATACAATTCTTTGATGTTTTGAATAGATTTTAATTTATCATGAGGCGGAAGTAGTGCAATAAAATAAAGTGAATGTTTATCAGACATTTTTAGTGGAACTTTTAATTTTTTAGATTAAAAACTATTGATACAGATTTTTACAGATGAAAACAGATTTTTATTATTTATGTCCATGTATGTTTTATTAATGCTAATGTGATTTCACACTTTATCATAGCATGAAATGATTCTGTTATTTATCACAGGGCTTCCCCCTGTTCTATTGTATTTCGCTACTTCGGGGCTACTTATTGTTAGAATTAGTCAAAGCAGATGTGTTGCCCCCATCCTTTTATCTTTTGAAAAAGAGAAGGGTAATGCGAATATTTTTTGCTATTGTTCCACATCTGTAAACGAGTTAGAAATGGGAAATAAAGTGGTGAGTTAATTCACTTTCAAACTATCGTTTAGCATCTTATCCCTATCACCGTTACATCATCAGTTTGAAAACTATCTCCTTTCCATTTCTGAAAAAAATCTTTTAAGTATTCAAATTGTTCTTCTGTTGATTTTTGGGCTAATTCTAATAACATTTCCTTCCATCTCTTTGTGCCTAACTTCTTGTTCTTTTCTCCTCCAAACTGATCTGCATAGCCATCTGTAAATAAATACAAATAACTTCCCTTTGCTATTTCTATATCCTGTGCATTAAATGGTGTAGCACCCTCATGATATCCTATCGGTTGCTTGTCGGGTGTGTATTCTTTTAATTCTCCATTATTTATTACTACTAACGGACGATTCGCTCCACTGTATTGAATCTGTAAGCAATTGCTTTTGTTTATTCTCACCAAACAAATATCCATTCCGTCCTGTAATTGTTCTTGTTGTTGAGATTGTAATTGTTTTATCACAATTTCCCTTGTTCGGTTTAGAATTTCATTAGTGTTTGTGATTTTTTCTTCTAAAACGGTTACGTTTAAAGCATGGCTGCATGTAACACTTACCATGGCTCCGGGTACACCGTGTCCGGTACAGTCAGCTGAAGCGACAAAAATGTAATCATCCGTTTCTACTATCCAGTAAAAATCTCCGGCTACGATGTCTTTTGGTAAATACAACACAAAACTATCCGGTAAAAGTTTTTTCCATAACTCCTCATCGGGTAAAATAGCATCTTGTATTCTTCTTGCATACAAAATACTGTCGGTTATTTCTTTGTTTTTCTCTTCTACTAATTTTTTTTGTTTTTCCACTTCTTCTTTCTGACGAGTAATTTCATCTTTTGCTTCTTCTATGATTCGTTTTTGTTTTTTGGTAACTTGCAAAGAATAAAAGGTAACACCCAAAAATGCTAATATTAAAATCAAACAAACCGTAACAAACCAAATAATGATTTTTTGTCTTTTCTTTTCCGCTTCGGCCAAAGCCATCATTTTTTCATACCGGGCTTTTTCTTCGGCTTGCTTTTTTTCAAACTGATATTGCATTTCTTTGGTAGCGAGAGCTTTTTTATTTTCTTGGCTATTGATACTATCCCTATACATTACGTGTTTTTTGTATGCTTCTAACGCTTCCTGATGCCTTGCGGTTTTTGAATATAATTCTGAAAGAGAATTGTAAAAACTCTCCAAGTAATAAATAATATGCAATTCTTCCCCGATAGCAATGGCTTTTTTCAGGTATTCCTCAGCTTCTTTGTATTTTTTTTGTTTGATATAAAGATCCCCAATATTTCCTAAGTTGATGGCTTGACTTCCTTTATCTCCAATTTCTTCATTGATTTTCAATGCATTAAAATAATACTCTAATGCCTTGGCATAGTTGCCTTGTTCTTCATAGACAATCCCAATGTTTCCTAAGTTGGAGGCTTGTCCTTGTTTATTTCCGATTTCTTCATTAATTCTCAATGCCTTGAAATAATACTCTATTGCCTTAACATAGTTGCCTTGAGCTGAATACACCATTCCAATATTTCCAAGGTTAGTGGCTTGACCTTCTTTGTTTCCTATTTCTTCTTTGATTCTTAATGCCTTGAAATAATAGTCCAATGCTTTGGTGTAATTACCTTCTTCATAATACAGACCCCCAATGTTTCCTAAGTTGGCAGATTGTCCTTGTTTATCTCCGATTTCTTCATTGATTTTCAATGCATTAAAATAATACTCTAATGCCTTGGCATAGTTGCCTTGTTCATGATACACAATTCCAATGTTCCCAAGATTTGTGGCTTGTCCCTGTTTGTTTCCTATTTCCTCATTTATTTTCAATGCTTTGAAATAATATTCTAATGCCTTGGCATAGTTGCTTTGTTTTGTATACACAATCCCAATGTTTCCTAAGTTGGCGGCTTGTCCTTGTTTATTTCCGATTTCTTCATTAATTTTCAATGCCTTGAAATAATACTCTAATGCCTTGGCATAGTTGCTTTGTTTTGTATACATAATCCCGATGCTTCCTAAGTTGGCGGCTTGTCCTTGTTTATCTCCAATTTCTTCGCAGATTCTCAATGCCTTGAAATAATACTCCAATGCATCGGTATAGTTGTCTTGATCTGAATACAAAAGCCCAATGTTTCCAAGAATAGTAGCATATACTTTTTGTTTTCGTATTTTTTCTTTTTCATTAACCTTTTCTGGTAATACTTTCAATGCAAGTTCATATTGCTGCATTGCTAAATTATAATCGCCTTTTGTATAATAATACCGTCCTATTTGATTTATGCTTTCTGCTTCTTTAATAGCATCTTTAATATTTTGGGCTCTGGCAATACTTTGTTTCAGAAAATAAATAACGGTATCCGAATTGAATTTTTGGAATTGAACTCCAAGATTATAATAGATGTTATACAGAGTAGTATCTGCATTATATCCTGTTTTGTTTTGCCATTTTTTAAGTTCAGAAAAAAGGGAATCAATTTTATTTTGTTGGGCGGAAAGGGAAGACGAAAAGATGGTGAAAAGAAAGATAAAGATTTTAATGTTTTTTTTCATAATGAAAAATTTGGATACAAAAGTAAAAAAATTTGTTATTACTCAGCAAGGTTGAAATAAAGTAACAGTTTTTCCCTTTAATGCTTTTACAATAGAATCTAATACCGAATATCCTTGCTTACGAACAGTGACAATATAACTTTTTATCTGACAAAATATCTTTTCACCCTGAACTGTCCTAAAACAACCAAACACCTTCTGCCTCAACTTCACCATACGTAAATCTCTTTCTCCGCTATGTTATTATCAAACAGTGTATCTTTGTTATGTATAAATCTCAATACCTTTTCTCTATCTCGAATAAACACTTCTAATAATCTTACTGACTTCAGCTTATTTTTTCTACCTCTCTTTTAAATATCTTCAAATGTACTATTGTATATTTTCTTCTTGTTTTTGATGATTTATTGTTGCTTGTTAATGATCTCTCGCTGTGCCTTAACAGTTGCTTCTAATGTAGCAATCGTTTGAAGTAATTGCTCATACTCTTGTTTCGTTAAAATAATATGTTCTCTTTTTATTTCCATTCTGACTGCAAAATTCTGTATTTTATGTAGTCAAATACTATTCAATAAAGAAATTTTTTTAAACAATTCGTTGTTGATGACTTTTTATATAATATCCTGCAAAGTAATAACAAAACTTTCAAAAAAACAAAATATTTATTAGGTTTGCATAAATTTAGTTCTAATGTCAGATTCGGTTGTAATTATTCCTACATATAACGAAAAAGAAAACATTGCTAATATAATTAAAGCGGTTTTCTCGTTAGAAAAAAAATTTCACATTTTAGTAATAGACGATAACTCTCCCGACGGTACAGCTACACTTGTAAAAGAGCTAAAAAAAGAATACCCATTGAGTTTATACTTAATAGAGCGTGAGGGGAAATTAGGTCTTGGAACAGCTTATATAGAAGGTTTTAAATGGGCTTTAAAAAACAATTATCAATTTATTTTTGAAATGGATGCAGATTTTTCGCATAATCCAAAAGATTTATGTCGTTTATATAAAACTGCTTGCGATAACGAACCTGCCTTAGTTATAGGTTCAAGATATATTACAGGAGTAAATGTTGTTAATTGGCCAATTGGACGAATTTTAATGTCTTATTACGGCTCAGCTTATGTTAGAGCCGTTACAAGATTACCTGTAAGAGATACTACTGCTGGCTTTGTCTGCTACCATAGAAAAATTTTAGAAAATATCGACTTTTCAAAAATTAAGATGAAAGGTTACGGCTTCCAGATTGAGATGAAGTATTATTGCTGGAAAATGGGAGCTAAAATTATTGAAATACCTATAGTGTTTACCGATAGAAAGTATGGTAATTCTAAAATGAGCGGAGGTATCTTTAAAGAAGCAATTTTTGGTGTATTTAAAATGCGACTGCTAAGTCTTTTTAGAAAATATCCTAAAATTTCTTAATGAGAAAATTATTGCTGAAAAACGGAACAGTAATTAATAGCGATGGTGTACATAAAAAAGATATTTTGATAAGTGGCAATTCATTTGAAAAAATTTCCGAGAATATACCTGTTTCAGATAATTACGAACTAATAGATGTTGAAAATTTATACATATTTCCAGGTATTATTGATACACATGTGCATTTTCGTGAGCCAGGTTTAACTCACAAAGCTACTATTGAAACTGAATCTAAAGCTGCAATTGCTGGTGGTATAACTTCTGTTATTGATATGCCAAATACTTTACCTTTTGCCGACAACTTAGAAAAAATTCAACAAAAAAAATACATTGCACAACAAACAAGTTATGTTAATATTGGTTTTTTTGTTGGAGCTACTGCTAATAATTTGTCAGAATTGATTAATTTCCCTAAAAATGAAGTAGCTGGAATAAAATTGTTTTTAGGAAAATCAACAGGCAATGTTTCAGTTAATAAAATCGAATATTTGCAAGAACTTTTTCAGTATTCTTATTTGCCTATTGTTGTTCATGCAGAAAATGAAGATTTAATAGAAAAAAAAATTAAAGAGTATAAAGCAACATACGGAAAAAACATACCGTTTAAATATCATTGCTTTATCCGAAGCAAGGAAGCTTGCCTTGAAGCAACTAAAATGTTAATTGAACTTGCAGGTAAGTACAATACATCTTTACATATTCTTCATATTTCAACATTTGAGGAACTCGAATTATTACAAAATTTTCTAAATTCAAATATAACCGCCGAAACTTGTTGTCATTATCTATGGTTTTCTAACGATGATTACGAAAAATACAACGGTTTTTTAAAATGCAATCCTTCCATAAAATTTAATACCGACAAGGAAAAATTAAGAAAATTTTTATCAACCGATTTGATTTTTAGTATAGCAAGCGACCATGCACCACATACCATCGAAGAAAAACTAAAGCCATACTTCGAATGCCCTTCTGGATTAGCAAATATTCAACACTCTTTTTTAAGTGTCTTAGAACTTTATCATTTAGGTTTTATTTCGCTTACAGATATTGCAAAAAAAATGGCTTACAATCCGGCTATGAAATTTAAAATTAAAAAAAGAGGTCGCATCAAAGAAGGATACTACGCCGATTTAGCTGTTGTAGATTTAAATTCTAAAACTTTTGTCGAAAAAGATAATATTTTTTCTAAATGTAAGTGGACTGTTTTTAAAGATTTTACTTTCAATTCAAAAATTAAATACACCATCTTAAATGGAAAAATTGTTTATGAAAATGGTAATATTATCGAAAATAAAAATTCTATGCTTTTAGATTATGAGCAGTAGCAAGCTAAAGTTTATCATATTATTTATTTTATTTGTATTTTCACTTTCTTTATACGGCACTACTAATATTGATTCTTTAAGAAAAATTTTATTAACTTATTCAAATGATACAGTTAAAATTAATGCACTTTTTTCAATAGGCGAGTATTACGAAAATTTCAATTTAGATTCATCCATTTATTTTTACAGTGCAATTATTGAAATTGCCGAGAAACAGCTATCTAACAAAAATTTAAAATTACAATTAAAAAATAATTACATCTACTTAAAAGCTAAAGCATTTCGATACATTGGAATTGCTTATTATTATAAAAATGATTACAAAAAAGCATATAAATACTATATAGAATCTTTAAAATTATTTGAAGAAATTTCAAATAAAAAAGAAATTGCAAATTGTTTTTTAAATATTGGCAGTATTTACAGCGATTTAGGTAACTACAATAAAGCACTTTTTTATTACAATAAATCATTAAAAATTAAAGAAATATTAAATGATGAAAAAGATTTGTCTATTTGTTTAACCAACATAGGATTGGTGTATTATTATCAAGGAAATTTTAAAGAAGCAATAAACTATTTTCTAAAATCTATAGCTAATAGCAAGAAATTAAACGACTTATACGGTCAATCTTATGGTTATAATAACCTTGGAATGACCTATTCTGAGATTGGCAATTACGACTCAGCTACTTATGCTTATTTAGAAGCTCTCAAAATAAAAGAAAAGCTAAACGATATAAAGGGAAAGACTATTTGTTACAATAATTTGGGAATAATTCAGTTTCGACAAGAAAATTACAACGAAGCATTAAAATATTATAACGAAGCTTTAAAATTATCTAATCAGATAAACGATA
>Ga0272449_1004195_pt1 | contig 11827 bp, 20 predicted proteins | sample YNPCB0241_FD_198679 | JGI IMG/M metagenome (GOLD analysis project Ga0272449, IMG submission 198679) | Hot spring sediment microbial communities from Yellowstone National Park, WY, United States - YNP-CB-024-1 | ecosystem: Environmental > Aquatic > Thermal springs > Hot (42-90C) > Sediment...
ACTCCTTTGATAAGCGGATATTAAGCGTCCTTAGGGATGGGCGACCTAGGGATTTCCGGCAGCTTTTAAGGGATGCTGGCTTTTCTCATAACACTTTGAGAACGCATTTAGCCAGCTTGGAAAGGCAGGGCTTCATCGTCAAGGATAAAAAGCCCATTAAAAGGCGGGGAAGACCAGTTTTCGTCTACTCCTTACCTCCAAAAATAAGGCACAAGGTGGCCTTAACCATAACAGAACCCCAAACGACCATCGTCAGCCTAACATTCCAAGGATTGAGACATCTATGCAGGTTTGAGAAGGGCGGATACTGCAAGAAAGTCAAGCGCAGATGCGAAGCCCAAAACTGCCCCCAAATCCTAAAAGAATAATAAAAACCATTTTTAACCATTTTAGCAACATCCTAGCGCGCGAAAACTGTTTCGCTTTTAAGGTTAGGCGTGTTAAGCTCACGGTGAACGCGGTGAAGCTTAAGGACAAGACGGATTGGGATCAGTTGACGGAACTGCAGAAAATACGTCTGGTCAAAGCGATTCGAGAGGAACGGGAGAAAGCGTTGAAACAGGAAAAGCGCCAAAATCGGATGTTGGGGCGGGCAGACGGGCCTGAGTGGGTTCGCAGAGGCTTGCTCGTGGCAAAGGTTGCGGCGCGAGGGTATAATCGAAAGCTTGTAAGCGAAGTTGTAGAGGAACTGTTCTACGTGGAGGACGGGATTGTGATGGGTGAAAGGCGCGAGCCTGCCTGTTGGCGCGTGTGAGTTAGCAAGGACGTGGAGGTAAGTCGGTTCTTGAAGCTTTTAAAGGCTTGACTGTAAGTTTTTCGGTGAAATGTTTGGCTGAGGAAGTTTCAGTTGTAACTGTGGAGTTGGAAAGGCTTGAGCTTGGAGCTTTCACTCCAAGGCTCAGCTTCGACGAGAGCTGGATAAAGGAACTGGCTGAGGACATAGAGCGGAACGGGCAGCTTAAGCCTATCCTTGTCAGACCTCACCCGTCGAGGCCTGGGTTCTACCAAGTTGTCGACGGGGAGCACAGGGTTAGAGCGTTGAAGCTCCTTGGTAAATCAACGGTTAGAGCTGAAGTCCGCCAGCTTTCCGACGCAGATGCGGCTTTCCTTGCGATGAGGGTGAACGAGCTTCACGGCAAGAGGTTGAGCGATCTTGAGGAGGGAATGCACATGCTCAGGCTGAACAAGGAGCTCGGATGGACCGAGGAGGAGATCGCTGAACGGTTTGGCAGGAGCCAGCCTTGGGTCAGCGTGAGGATGAGAATGGCAAAAAACATGTCGCAAGATTTAAGAGATTATTACGCGCGTAATAAAATCGCAGTAACGCATGCTCGGGAGATCGTTGAGCTTCCGAGAGAGGTTCAGCCTGAAGTCGTCAAGAAAGTCGTTGAAGAAGGCCTCTCCTCCAGACAGGCTGCGCTGCTCGTCCACGCTTTGAAGAAGGCTGAAAGCGAAGACGAAAAACAGCGTGTTCTCCAAGTGCCTGTGAAAGCGCTCGCTGAGATCTACGAGCGCGAGCCTGAAAAGTTCGCTGAAGCGGTAACCTCTGAGAAGGAGGAGATAGTTGAAACCTTCACCTGCCCAGGCTGCGGCAGGAAAGCCGTCGTAGACTGGGTTGAAAAGACGCTTAGGTGGAGCGCAGAGTAGCCGTGCACTACAGCCAAGTCCTAGCGGAGCTTGAAAAGGTAAAAGTTGGAGAAAGAATTTCAAGGCGGAAAGCGGACGAGCTGCGCAGGGCTTTCGGCGCAAGGTTCACAGCCGCCTGGAAGCTCGTAAAGGAAGGAAGGGTGAAAAAGTACGTCTTCAAGCCAAGCGGAAAAGTCCAGTGGATCGTCGTAGGAAGGGAAAGAGACTACATCATATACGAGGCCTCAGGCTATTGTAGCTGCGATGACTTCTACATGTCGATAATGGAGGGGAGGGCGAAGGCATGCAAACACCTCATAGCGCAGAGGCTCGCCTGCGAACTCGGCCTCTACGAAGTGGTTGAGGAAGAAGACAAAAAATATGGAAGCCTAATGGAGGAGTGGAGGAAGGTTGAACGGCCACAAAACCTTCCGCTTTCCACCCTTACTGGTTGACCTTTTAAGGTTTAGAAGCGCTCCCTTAACGGTGAAACATTGAACTTCGAATCGAGCAAGAGTTTAAGCGGCGTCGGCGCCATACTCGTTGCCATAGGCGCCTTCGTTCCAGTGCCGGCAATAGTCGGCATAATACTTGTGCTCATAGGCTTAAAGGGTTTGGCTGAAGTGTACGGTGAGAAAGCGATTTTCCAGAACGCCTTGTACGGTCTGATATTCGAAGTGGTAGCTGCGGCAGCCTTCTGCTTCGTGCTCATCGGCGCGTTGCTAGGCGGCTTGGCTACGCTGAACTTAATAGCGTTCCTAGCTGGCTTCGGCCTGGCGCTGATAGTTGCCTTCATATTCTCCATACTGGCAGCGTACTTCTACAAGAAGTCCTTCGACTTGCTCTCCTCAAAGTCCGGCGAGCGCCTCTTCGGAACGGCGGGACTGCTGATGCTCATAGGCGCCGTCCTAACGATAGTCCTGGTCGGCGCTCTTATAACGCTGGTGGCGTGGATACTGGCGGCAGTCGCGTTCTTCTCGCTTAAGCCGAGCGCCGCTTAAACGTCGCAAACAGCCAAGCTCCCCTCCTTTTTCTACACTTTTGCGCTTAGTTCGCGCAGCCGTTTAAAAGCGCAGGCTCTTCCCATTTTCGGTGTCAACGTTTGATGGACGAGGCGCAGCTGACGGAGCGCATGCCTGACCCGTTAAACGTTATCTTCAGAAAAGTCCACACCTTACGCCTCAACCCCGTAGGGGTCTACCGTAAATACTTGGGGAAGGCGAAGGTCATTAAATTGTCAGGCGGGGTTCTGCCAATCTACGGCGAGGACTACAAAGTGCACTGGGGCTTCACCCCCTTCAAAGGCAAGGTCGTGCTCGACCTAGGCGCGGACTGCGGAAGCACAGCCTACTACTTCCTACGCAACGGCGCGAGGATGGTGGTTGCCGTGGAGGGAAACCCGCAGCTCGCCTCGCTTTTAAGGAAATACTCGCAGAAAGACGGGAGAGTCGTTCCAGTTGAGCTGTTCATAGATGAACCGACTGCCATCGAGAGTCTGATCCGCCGCTACAGCCCCGACCTCGTTAAAGTCGACATAGAGGGAAGCGAAAAACACCTTCTAGGCGTATCCAACGTTGCACAGGTCAAGGAGTGGCTGATTGAAGCGCACTCGAACGAGCTCCACCGCGCGCTTTCAAGTTTCCTCTCAGAGCAAGGCTTCCGCGTCCGCTCCTTTCCCTACCTGGAAAACCTCTGGGTCGTATACGCAAGCGTTTAAACGTAAGGAAGCTCAAGCGCGGCTGCTGCTGCCAAGAGCACCCCTATCAGCACAATTGTTTTCCAAGCCTGCTTAAGCCTTTCCCGAAACTTTCGCCTGAACGCAGCGTAGGTCAACGCCAGCGACTCCGCAACTGCGAACGTGTAAGCCATGTACTCACAGAGGCCGTGAGGCATGGCTAAAAGCGTGGCGGCCAACGCGAACCCTGAAATTTTGCCGTTGGCTGCAAGCGCTCCTATTATGTATCCGGTGTTGAACTGGACGAAGCCGTGCTGTACTGCGCCGAAAAGCGGTATGACAGCTATCAACGCATATTTGTAGTTGTTCAAGAATATGAACGTGAAGGAAGCTTGCCCCCTCAACTTTTCAGCGTCCTCAACCGTCCGCTTAACCGTTTCAGGCGGAGCCAGCTGTCCCTGCCAAACGCCGACGAAGAGGCAGGCGTAAACCAGCGCAGCTGAGAGGACGAGGCAGACGACGAACTCGCGGCTGAAGTAGGGCAAGCGTTCACCGCCGACCTGTGTGCTCCACCGCTTTTAAGCTCTCACTTCTTTAAATGGTTGTGGTCGAAGGACATGTTGCTTGTTGCGAGTGGAAGATGGCATGGCCTCCTCCCAAACGAACCGCTTGTGCCGCCCGGCTGGGAGGAAGTGTTCCGCCTCTTGGCAGGCGACGTCGAAGGCGAACACTGCTCCATGGTTCTGACCTACAAAAATGTGGGCTTCCAGGACTTCGCGACGGACGAAATGGTTGAGGCAGCTTCAAAGTTCGACCTTGAAAAGTGCGTTGAGCTTGCAGCGGCCAAGCTGATGGACGCTCCTGAGGACATTGTGGAAATCGACATCCTGCCTCAACAAGTCGCAGCTGCGTGTGCGCTTAGCCAGCATAAGGTCGTAAAGGCGCTGGTTCAAGGCGAACAGGCGACGGTCAGCAGGAGGCTTCAGCTTACGCCTCTGGAAATCCTGAGGGCGCTCTACTCTCGGCTTCAGAGCGGGACAGTTGAGCTCCGCCTAACCGTCGATCCATCCGGCTGGAAAACTGTTAAGGCGGCAGCTTCCCTGCAGAACCTTGCACCTGAAGACGGGCTCGCAGTCTTAAAGGGAAACGGGGAGAAAAAAGCCGAGGTTCTCAGCCTCCTTAAGGTGAGGTCGGCTGAGATGAAATGCGTGAGGCAGGCCGTTTGAAACGCGTTGTTGAAATCGACTTCCGGAGGCCGCTTGCAGAGCACGCCTACTGCCTCCTATGCCGAAGGGAAACCATCCTCCTTGACTCGAACACGCTGATACTTTTAGCCAGGGGTTCCGGTCCCGCATGGGTTAGGAGGCTCCTTTTCGAGTGGGAGAAATTCGGCTTGAAAGCAGTTTGCGGCGTATGCGACTTCATAAGGAGGGAGTCCGTGAACGCTGAAAAGTGGAAGCTTGAAAGCGTGAAGGTTCAGAGTCTCCTAAGCGAGGCAGCTGAAAGCCCGAGCGGAATGTACGTTGAGTTCGAGACGCCGATAGGTGAAGTTGAAGCCGACAGCAGAGACGCTTTCATCAACGTCCTCCCAAAAGTTTTGAGGAGGAAGCTCATGAGGAACAACGGGCTCTCGGGAACCGACAAGTGCCTCGTCCTCGTGGCATGGTACCTCCAGCAGAACGGCTTAAACGTTTCAGTCGCCACGGAAGACGAGACGCTGGCGCGGATGTGCGGGGAGTTCAACGTAAAAGCTCGCTAGCTCCGCAGAACCTTTTTAAGATTTCAAGTTCGTTCCTTTCGGGTGAAGGCTTTGGTCTTAAGGATTTTTGCAGGCTACAGCCTCAGAGGTGAGGGGTAATGAGGCCTGTCTTATGGGGGCTCATAGTTTCATTCGTCGGCTTTGCAGGGTGGGTGCTCTTCAGTCTCTTGTTCGCCATCGCAAAATTGACCGGAGCTGAAACCGCGGCAGGCGTGTTCTTTATCACGACCTTCGGGGTTCTATGCTTTTTCGGCTTGCCAGTCGGTGCAGCCTTGGACTTTGCAACCAGAAGGGCGAAGCTACGCTATTTTGCCTACGCCTTGATAATCGTCGCTGTTATCTGTTGGGCGGGAGCTATCTCTGCAGGAATCATGGAAGAAGAGGCTTACAAACCTACTATGCTTAGAGGCGTCAATATTGTCAAAGAGGGACCTTATGCGGACAGTATTTCCACTTTCTCAATCCCCCCGCTCTACGCGCAGTACGGAGAATTTAAAGTGGACGTCACGGTCGCCTACCTCAAACCGTTTGGGGGACCTGGCCGCATCACTGTGCAGGAGATAAGTGTTATAACAAGCGGCTTTGAACTCGAACATGTGGAGCCAACGCTTCCCTTCAACGTGGGAGGTCCCCCAATAACCTTCACGCTCACCATAAAGGCACCGCAGGAGGGTTTCGACGGTCCTCTAACCCTGAAAATAACCGTAAAAGGTTAACGGGTCTTTGTCGTCAAGAAGCTCTTGGCTCCCTTTTAAGATTCGGCCGCTTTGGTTTTCGGTGCTCGGCTTGAAGCGCAAGCTTGCTGCTTTCCTGCACCTTTTCGGCTTAAGCTGCCTTGGCGGAGCAGTCTTCCTCGAGCTCCTAGTCCTCTCGGACATAATCCGCCACGGCTACTTCCTAGGCGTTGAACCAAACCTCGCAGTTGCGCTTTTCGAGCTTGCTCTGGCCGCCTGCGCAGCCGCCTACTACGGCTTCCTCTGCCTCCGCACTTTAAAGGCTCAGGCTGAAACCCTAAGTGGAGGACGCGAAAGTGGTTCGTAGTTACTCCAAAGGCTACAGGGTTGAACGTTTAGCCATCGAACATATGCGCAGGAACTATGGCGCAGTCTGCGTTAGAAGCGCAGGATCTCACGGAGCATGCGACCTCCTCTGCGGTAACGGCCACGAGGTCTACGCTGTCCAGGTTAAAGCCGGAAAGAAGAAGCCGTCCGTTTCGTGGGAGGAGCTTGAAAGCTTCGCCAGAAAGTTCAACGCAAAGCCGCTTGTCTTGTACAAACCTGACCGGAAGCAGTTCGTTGAGGTGAAGGACGAAGAGGGCCTTGAGGGTCTACGGCGCTGAGCGGCGGCTCCTAAACACAGGCTGAAGGGTGCTTTTAAGGCGCAGCGGACAGGTTTTAGAGGGATCCGAATGAGTGACGAGGTCAGCTTCTACTGCCGCCTGCTCGAGAAAACGGTCAGGTTGAAGCGTAGCGGGCGCCTCGTTGAAGGTTGCTCCGAAACAGCGTGTCCAATGAGGATGAGCGTTAACTGTCCCGTGGGTAAAACGTTGGAGGCCTACGTGTGACTGAGAGGACGCTAGACAGCTTCTTCGGAAAAGACGCTGAGAAAACTGAGAAGCCTAAGCAGCGCTTCAACGTTTACTTGGCGTCTGTGGAAGGCTTCAAAAAGTACTGCGAAGGCTGCGAGCACCTCGCCAAGTCTGAGGAGACAGGATCAATTATGTTCCCGCTCAGGGTCTACTGCAGAGCTGAAAAGTGCGTGAAGTGAGGGTTTCGCTTACCGCATTTAAAAGTGCAGGCACCTCATGATAGCGGTGCAGAAGCTTGAAAACGTTTGACAAGAAATCAGCCGCGCTTTTGATCGCTTTAACCATAGCGCTCGCAGAAGCCTTCGCTGTTCTGTACATAGTCTTCATCCAGTACAGCGACCTCCAAGCGCGCTACCGCGATCTTCAAGAGAGGGTTTCGCAGCTTGAAACGAACGTTGCAGCAAAGGTCTTCGCAGCTGCGTCTCCCTCCATCGCAACTGTCAAGGTTTTAAGGGTTGACGGCTCGACGTCTCAGGGCACAGGCTTCCTGGTAGACGCGAACGGAACGTTCGTGACAAGCTACCACGTTGTGGCGAACGCTTCATCCATCACAGTCCTATGCTACGACAAGACAGCCTCGAACGCCACGCTCATAGGAGGAGACGTCTACACTGACATAGCCGTCGTAAAAGCCGAGTTTTTCCCTGACGTTTCCGCGCTCAAATTCGGCTGCTCACTAGCCGTAGGCGAACCGGTCTACGCCATCGGAAGCCCGTATGGGCTTGGAGGCTCGCTTTCAGTAGGGGTTGTAAGCGGGGTTGAAAGGCTCATACAGCTTGCGGACCTAGGCTTCCCCTACCCGCAGGCAGCGTACGCAGTTGCGGACGTCGTCCAGTTCGACGCAAACGTTGCGCCTGGAAGCTCCGGAAGCCCCATCCTAAACGGGAAATGCGAGGTTGTAGGCGTGGTCTTCGCCATGAGGGAGCCTGGAATAGCCTTCGCCACGTCAGCTCACATAGCCAAACGCGTCGTCGACGGAATCCTGAAAGACGGACAATACGGCCACCCTTGGCTAGGCGTAGGCTACCAGCCGGACTACATTGGAGGAATGAAGATTCTCTACGTTTTTCCGGGAAGCCCAGCTGAAAGAACTGGCCTAAGGGAGGATGACGTAATAACAGCGGTGGACGGGCATGTAGTCCGCGACGCATGCGACTTCATAACCTTCATAGAGAAGTTCAAGAGCCCGGGCGAAATAGTAACGCTTACCGTCCAGCGGAGCGGCCTCCAGCATCAGATGCAGCTTCAGCTGTCCGCTAGGCCGTGAACCGTTGAGGAGCTTTCGGCTGAAGCCTGAGCCTTTCGCCCCTTACAAGGAGCGTTTTCCTGTCGTTGAGCGCCATGCATTCAACCCACCTGCCGACGATCTTGAACTCCTTGGGAAGCCTCAGCGCGTCTAACATTTCGCCGTCCAGCCTATCCAGAAGCTTAAGCTTCGGGTTTCTCCCCCTCCTCTTAACCCTCGATATGACTGCGTACCTGTTTCCGTCGGGGTCCTCCTCCGTCAGCCAAAGCTCAGCGTTGTAGCCTGAGAGCTTCGCCTCCGCGAAGATCTTCATGGCTTCTTTGAACCTCTGCGCACGACCGTGGATCACTACGTCGCCCAAGCCTGAGCCCTCAAACGTAAAGTGAGCAAAAGCTTTAAAATCCTGCTAACGGCACTCCGCAGCCGTTGTGACGGTGAAGAAGCCTCCGTCGAGGGAGTAGGCCGTGACTGTTAAAGCGTAGCTGTTTCCCACCGTGAAGCTGCAAGGTGCGTTGTTTCCCTCGGCTAGAGGATACCAGAAGACGAGCGCTTCCGTCAACGGGAAGTTCGGGTTTCTGATGTTGAACGTCTTCGTCCAAGGAACGGTCGCCTCAGACAACGCAGTCAAGCTCCTGGGAACCCTGCTGGTTCAGCCGAGGATAAGGCCGTCCGGCAACTTCTGGAAAACTGAAGTTTGGCACTTGAAGCTTCAAGGCTTCGTCAGCGGTCAGCCGCCGATCCGGCCGCTCAAGTAACGGCATAAGCTTCGGTCGACGTAAACCTAAAAATCAAGCCTGTGAAGAACGGCTAGGTTTTTCCCTCTCCCTGTAAATTTGGAGGACTTTCCCGCTTTCATCCCGCCTCAGGATCCAGCCGCCTTCAGCGACGCCTAACTTTTCCATGAGCGCGCGCAGCGCCTCGATGGTTTCGCGTTTCTCATAAAGCATCCTTATCAGCGAAGGCAACATCCTCCTCGCCAGAAAATAACTCATAATCCAGGCGATAACAGTTCCAAAAACAACCCCTAAAGCTATGGAGAACGCGTTTAGAAGGAGTTCGAACACCGACATTTCTCCTCTAGGCTTTCGCACTGTAGACTTAAAAGGAAAACGCATGGTCATACATTGAACGCTGCTGGCATCCATTGAGGCTTTGCTTATGGACGCCTCAGCTTTGCGTCTATCTGCTCCTTCACTTTCACGGGGTTTCTAACTCCTTTGAACAGGACGCCCGTGAACATTGTGCCAGCCGTGTCAAACCTCACGTCGCCGAAGCCGAAAACCCTTCCGACGACGTCCTGCTCCACGACAACGTTCGTCACCTTGTTCAACGGCGCCTCGTCAACCTTAACGGCGACGAAGCGGTACTCCCTGCGCACGCATTTATCAGTAACAACGTAGCTGTTCGCCTGAACTCTGATGAACGCCGTTAGGACGAGGATGGCGCCGCAGACAACGCCTAACGCCGAAAGCCAAGCTATCGCCGAAAGCGGCGTTGTAAAGAGAACGATTGAGATTGCGACGAGCAACGCTCCTCCTACAAGGGCGTCGTAGAACGCTAGAACAGTTGGCTTCCCAGACCAGACGACGCTTTCTCCGCTCAAAACCTTCATCTCCACTTGCTAAACTCTCCAGAGCTTAAAAGTTGAGGCTATGGGCGTTTTCCCTCAGACGCCTCGATTGCTAGGTTCCTCACGGCCGCGTAGAGGTGGATGAAGCCGAGCAGGCCGAAGCCGGCTGCTAAACAGGCCGCAGTTGCGCGGACTCCGATGGTTCCAGCGACTGCCGGGGCGCCGACGAAGGATATTAGGAGTCCAGCTGGGATCTCCACCGTGAAGGCGAAAGCTAAAACAGCCTTTTTGAAGCCGAGCTTCGCGTTCAGCCTCTTAAACGTGGCGCTTAGCTCCCTGCTCTCGAACTTGCCTGGGTCGTCCGTGTAGAAGCGCCACGTAGTGTAGACGTCAAAAGCGAAGCTGAAAAGCCAAAATATGGGGAAGGCTGAACCGGCAAGCTCGAAAAGGGAAGACAGGCACAGCAGGATTGGTAAGCCGAAGCCTACGAGCGCAACCGCTATGCCGATTTTCAGGACTTTAAGGAAGCGCCTAGTCCTCTCTGCGTCTGGCAAGGTTTATGCCGGCCCAAATTATGCCCAAGACCATTAACACAACACCGAGGTATGTAATCAAAGTTAGAAGCTTTGAGATCATGGGCGCTATTTGCTCCAAACCTGCAGGTGGGTTATCAACATCTATGCCTGTAATCCATGTTGCAAGGGGCTTCGCGACCGCCATGATTATGCCGGCCATTATACAGGCCGCCACGCCAGCGTAGCCTACTGAAACCTCCTCCTCCCTTCTTGCCCTCATCAGCGCTATCGCCGTAAACAATGGGCTAAGCTGTTCCTGTGCAGCCAGCAACACGGCTTCCTTAAGCCTGCGTGCAAACCTTCTTAGTGTTTTGAACTTCGCCACCGTTCTCACCGATAGCTTTCCGCGTGAGAACTTAAAAAGGAGGTTTTGAGCGTTTGTTCCAGAGGCTGACTTTGACCTTCACAACTTTTCCTTCGACGGACTTCAGAAACCTCGCTGCAAGCTCAGCCCATGTTTGGCTGCTGTTCTTCAGCACAACGTGGACGTTTCCCTCGCCATCCAACCCGCCGTAGACGACCTTCCCAACAATCATGTAGAAATCCTCTTCCAAGCAACCACCCGAAAGCCTAAGCCTTGAAACGTTAAAAGTTCAGCCCGGCTAGGAGGCGCACCGCCTGGAGAGCCATATTGCCGAAGGGGGTTAAGGCCAAACCCGCAGCCAGGAAGGCGATCATCGGCAGCGTCGGCGAGGCAAGCACACCTTCGGCGTACAGCTCCCTGTGCTCAACCATCTGCCTCGTTATTGCAGCCACGTCCGCTTCGGCCTTAACGAAGTAGGCTGGGGTCCTGACGAGCCTTCCGTTATTTTCCACAAGCCTCTCGGCTGGAAAGTAGTGGAACCCAGACGTGAGCGTTTCAAGGCTGACTCTCCTGGCAGTGAACATGAACGCAACTATCCCCCAGAAGTCCACTTCAACATCCCTGAACGGGTTTCTTCCCTTCAACACGTCGGCGACGTTTAAGGCGAAGACGGCGAGGGGCCAGGCGAGGCTCAACAGCGCGGCGTTGCAGAGGGCTGCAAGGAAAGGCAGCGGCAATGGATCCTTCAGAAGCGGCAACCCTTCCGGGTAGGCTGGGACTGTTAAGCCGAGGAAGAGAAGCGCAAGCGCATCTGCGCCTCCGAAAAGTCCGAGGCGGGAGAGAAGCGCCGCAAGGCAGGCCGACAAGCCTGCTGAAAGGAGAAGCGCAGTAACAGGAAACCCACCTGTCAAAGTTTCGAAGAGGCTTAAGGCTAAGCCAGCTGGATAGCCTATAAGCCAGACGAGGTCTGAAACCTCGCGTGTCTTAACGTCGCTGTAAGACGCGTATGCCAGAACTGCAAGCGCTAAAGCGTAGCCGAGCAACCGAATTTCCCCGCGAAAATTGGCTTGCGCGTCAACTTGAGGCGGGCGCGTTCAGCCTCCTCTTCTCAGTCCAGCGTTTAAGGCACTTCGGACATTCGTAAAGGCTGACGTGGAAGGTTGCTCCTCCCCTCTTCGGCTTGACATCCCAGCTTTTAACTGGCATATGGACAATTGCGCCGCACTTCGGGCACTTCGCGGTGTCCGTCAAACCCCAAACCTCAAAGCTTTCAGCGTCAAAACTTTAAAATCGACTCGTCTCATAACTTTCATTTTTAAGTTTTCACGCGCCAAACGTTCGGGAAAACGCATGAAAACGTTTAGAAAGCTTTCCAGGAGAGCCATAAGCCCGCTGATCGCTACAATAATTCTGATAGCCATCTGCGTCGCAGGAGGCCTGCTTGTTTACACAATATTCTTCAGCACAGCTGGAACAATAACCTC
>Ga0272449_1004196_pt1 | contig 11823 bp, 17 predicted proteins | sample YNPCB0241_FD_198679 | JGI IMG/M metagenome (GOLD analysis project Ga0272449, IMG submission 198679) | Hot spring sediment microbial communities from Yellowstone National Park, WY, United States - YNP-CB-024-1 | ecosystem: Environmental > Aquatic > Thermal springs > Hot (42-90C) > Sediment...
AGGTTGCAAGACTCGCTGGACTGCCTGAGGAGGTTATCCTGAGGGCAAAGGAGATTCTGGCAAACCTTGAGGATACAGAACTCACAAGCACAGGAATGCCAAGATTTATAGGTCCTGTGCCTGAAGGAACTTTACAGCTTGACCTTTTTGGAGGAGCCCTTCATCCAGTCATAATGGAACTCAAGAACCTTGACCTTTCGAGACTGAGACCTGAAGAGGCATTAAAGGTCCTCAAAAGACTCAAACAAAAGGCAGAGAGATAAAATTCAGGCTGAAGGCGTCAGGATGAGATATAGCGTGGAGCGGGTAGCGTGGAGCGTGTAGGGATTAGGGATTAGGGTGTAGACTACCCCCTATCATGCTTACTTTCGCCTGTCGCCTATAGGCTATGGCCATGTGATATAGGAGGTATTTATGCTGAGGACAGTCACTTATTTTGAAAGACCTGGCAGGGAAAACACAGAGGAGTGTCTGAAGATTAGCCTTAATGCCATTAAAGAACTTGGTCTTAAGCACATTGTAGTTGCATCAACAACAGGCTCAACAGGCCTTCTCTTTGCAGAGGCAATGAAGGACCTGGGTGTTAATCTCGTTATAGTGACCCATTCAGCAGGCTTCAAGTCTCCAAATACTAAAGAGATACCTGATGAATTGAGAGAAAAGATTCTCAGGACAGGTGCAAAGGTCTATACAGGCACCATGATAACCCACAACATCGAGACAGCCTTCAGTCAGAAATTCAGCGGCCTCTATCCAACCCTTATAGTTGCCCAGACACTAAGGCGCTTTGGCGAGGGCCCGAAGGTCTGCATAGAGATTGTAATGATGGCTGCTGACGCAGGACTCATTCCTGAAGAAGAGGAGGTTCTTTCAGTAGCAGGCACAGCCTATGGTGCAGATACCGTCATGATTATCAGATCTGCTACATCAAAGAGATTCCTGAACCTAAAAGTGGTCGAGCTCCTCGCCATGCCAAGGGGTTGATGAATGCCTGATGAGCTGAGGGTAGAGAGGCTATTAAAGATTTATAAGGACCTCTGCGAAAGCAAGCAGGGAGTCTCAAAAAAGGACCTTGCCAACAAATTCAGCGTATCTATAAGGACAATAGAACGGGACATACAGATTATAGAAAAGGCTTTATCTCTCAGGATTGAAGGTAAAAGGGGTGATGACAATGAATGGATGTCCGCATCATTTCCTTTCACGAAGTTACAGATATAAGAATTACAAACAGAGAATATTCTATCCCTCAAGATTTTTCCATTGAGGAGTATCTCAAACAGGCCTTTGCCATAGAGCCAGGTTTACCAGAAAAGGTAACACTGAATATAAAGAAACCCCTAAGTGACTACATAAAAACCAGACTCTGGCATCCAACCCAGAGGATTGAAGAAAAGGAAGACGGCTCAATAATCTTTCAAATTACAGTACCTGTAGGAGATGAGCTTGTCAAATGGATTCTGGGATACGGAGATTATATAAAAGTCCTTGAACCCGATAGACTTAAGGAGATAATAAAAGGGCAGGCCAAAAGGATTTATCATCTTTACAACGACACACTGCTGTCCAAAATAAATTGAAAGGGGCTTTTAAAATAGGCATAAGGCCTCAAAAACACAAAAGAAGCGACAGGATTTATTTTTAAAGGTATAATGAGGTTATTAATGTTCTTTGTGAGGTATATTAAGGTCATGATAGGTTATTTAACAAGTTACATTAAGGAGTCGCCTTTTGTGCTTTTTCAGCCTTATGCCAATTCAAAATTTTATTTTGGACAGGTATGACAACGACATAAATTGTCGCTGAGCCTTAGTAAAATCATAATTATGGAATACAATAAGAATATAAAATGTCCTCAATGCGGGACAGAGATAGACCCAGGTGCTGGGTATAAGGAAGAAAGGAGCACCAAGAAGGCAGAGTCGAAGTCCTCTAATATGGAGAGAGAGATACACCCAGCGAGTTTCTTCAAAATTCTTTGGTTGAAAAAGATTGAACTCTGGATATTGATTTTCCTCTTTATATTATTAATAGTTTTTGGTTTTGATAGATTGCTTACTGGCAGGATACACCTGTGGATAGATATTTTATATATAACAGGCTATATTATTTTTACTGCTGGTAGTTTAAAGGGTAAGAAATTTATTACATTGGCAGATGTAATAAGTTCATTACTGCAGGCTCTTTTTTGGCCAACTCTGTTCTGTATCAAATATGCAATGGGGTTAGAAGATAAGGAATCTTTATACAGAATAATTCTGTATGTAAATAAAAGAGAAAAAAACAAAAAGGAGGTATCTTATTATGAGTAACTATGGCATTGAGATTTTTGACAACCATGTAATAATTCTGATGGAGGGCAAAAGAGTATTGCTTGATACAGGTGCACCTACAAGTATCAGTGATGGCTCATCATTACAGATGATGGGGATAAATTACAATCTTCCTTCTAAATATCTGGGATTTTCAATACAAGAATTTAATAATTTGATAGGTACAGAGATTAATATCCTGTTAGGTGCCGATATTTTAAAAAATGTGAATTTTTTAGTGGAGTGGGACAAGAAGGAGATTCAGTTTTCATCTACTCCTTTTATGTGCAAGGGTGTACCCATACCAGTAGATTTTTATATGGGCATTCCAAAGATAGATTTAAAGGTTAATGGCAAGGAATTAAAGGTCTTTTTGGACACTGGGGCAAAATTATCATATCTTCCGTTAGAGATTACATCTCGATATAAGCCTGTGGGAACTGCACAAGATTTTTATCCGGGACTTGGGCAATTTACAACAGATATTTATGAGGTGGGGGTTGAACTTGGTAATCATTCATTTTCAATAACTGCAGGCAATCTCCCAGAGCTTTTACAGATGACCTTAGCGATGACAAATGCTAAAGGGATATTAGGAAATGATATTTTTAAGAATTTCAATGTATGCTTTAATTACACTGGGAATGAGATAGTTTTGGTGGAGAAATAGTATGAATGTAAACTTTTATTCAAAAAATAAATAAGGAGGAGGGCAAATGAATTTAAAGGTATGGGGTCCATTTGAGACCATAAAAAATCATATTATCTTACAGACAAGTTCGGGTAATTTTTTATTATCAACAGGCTCACCAATGACTATAATTAAAGATGGTGTTACATTAGGCTTTTTAGAAAAATACTTTTCAATAACAAGGAATTTTAAAAATACAAGCAGAAACCTGTCTGGCAGGATGCTTTCTGAAATAAGCGACTTTATTGGCACTTCTATTGATGGTCTAATAGGAACTGATTATTTAATGGATATCGATGTCAGCATAGATCCGCTTAGTGAGACATTTATTTTTTGCCCTCCTGTGGATAAAAGACCTGCTGATTTTAAGGGTGTTATGACTGACTTAGAAATTTATAATAGCATCCCTGTTGTAAATTTACTCTATAATGGAGTGGAGCACAGGGCTTTTTTAGATACCGGTTCATGTATAAGTTATATTAATGAAAGTTTAATTAAAGGCACTCAACCAGTGAAGAAGAATATTCCTGATTATTTGCCCATGTATGGCAGGTTTGAAACAGATATTTATAACTTAAAAATAGCTTTAGCCAGTGTAGAACTGAACATGAATTTTGGCGTTTTGCCATCAAGGTTAGCCTGTGCATTAAATGATACTGGTATCGATTTTATAATTGGAGTTGATATTTTAAAAAACTTTGCAATGCATCTGAGTCTAAGTGGAAAATTTATAGTACTAAACAAAATAGAGCTGGAGCCAGAAGGTTCAGCAAAGCGATGGATTCAAAAGTTTAATGCGACTCCATCATATCATTTAATAAATAACATTTCTCTTGAGAGTATCAAGGATGATTTTATAGGAAATGATGAAATCGTAAAGGCAATAGAGGAAAGGATGTTATGGCTTGGTGAAGGGAGTACCAGAGAGCATTTAAAGAAGTTATTAAGAAGAGTTAAATGGGAAGAGTAAGATTTAAAAATAAAGATACAGGAGGATGGAATATGGGTATTAAAGAAGATGTAGAAAAATATTTAAATGGCGATGACCTAAAAGCGATCTGGAATGAGCTTTATTATAGGTTTGAGCAGGAAGGCAAAGATGGAGTAAAAAGGTTTTGGGTCGAAAAGGCAGATAAAATAAAAGAAGAGTTTACGAAGATACAAGAGGATATTAAAAGACATATAGGGGGGTAAGATGGTTACATTAACAAAAGTAAAGATAAAAGGATTTAGAGGATTTACAGAAGAGCAGGGATTTGATTTTTCTTATCCCGTTACTATTCTTTTTGGAGAAAACGGAAAGGGTAAAAGTAGTCTTCTTAATTCTATTGAATGGTGTTTGTTTGGCAAGGAATGTGAAGGTAGCAATACTGGCATAAGAGAGAGGATTGATTGGGAGGTTAAGAATAGAAATATAAATAGCTGTTTGGTTGAGTTAGAGATTAAAAGAGGTGATACTTTTTTTACTATAAAAAGAGAATATGTTGGTGTCCGTCGGCACTCTAAAATTTATATTCAAATTGGTGATAATACATTAGATGGAGAGGAAGCTGAAAAGAGGTTGAGAGAGTTAATTAATAATTATTCATTTAAAGATTTCCTTTCTTCTGTGTATCAACATCAGGAGGTAGTTAGATTTTTTGTTACACAGGAACCAAGGGATAGGAATGATGCAATAGATAGATTGCTTGGGCTTTATGAGCATAGAAATATTATAGATGTGCTATCTGAAATAAAGGATAAAATTATTAGAGGAGAAGAATTACAAAAAACTATTGATAACTTATCAGGAGACATAGTAGCAAAAATAAAAGTTTGGAAAAGTCAGATTGAAAAAAAGGAGGCAGATCTGAAAAACAAAGGATTTCGAGAAGAGGAGATAAGTGAGAATGGTGTTAAAAATTTAGCATCTTTTATAAAAACAGATTTAAGTAACTTTTCTGTAAGAATAAACCTTAATTTGTCTGAGGAGTTTAATACAGCAAATCCTTACGAGATACCAAAGTTTGCGGAATTAGCAAAAAAGGAAATAACAAGACTTCGTTCCGAAATGCCTGATGTAAAAAAACAAAATGAAATATATGAGAGAATAAGTGAATTAGATAGAAATTTAAAAGAGTACAGAAATATTCAAAATGAGCATAATGATAAAAAGAGATTCTTTGAGGAGTTTATTCAGGCATATGGTACGCTGGAGAACCTTGAAGAACAATTGAAGAATAAAGAGATTGGAATTAAAGATAAAGAGAGTGAAAAGGAAAGGATTAATCTTCTTGGCACAATCATAGAAAAAGCAGTTAGATATTTGAAATCAGACACAGTAACTAATAAAAATGTGTGTCCACTTTGTAAAACTGAAAAAGAAGACCTTTTAAAATACTTAGAAGAGGAATACTTTAAAAATTACAAAGATAAGTTAGAAGAGATAAATCAAGAATTGGAGACTAAAAGAAATGAGAAACTAAAGATAGAGAATTTAATTTCAGAATATAAGAAAAGAAAAGATGATAAAACAAAAGTCGAAGAAAGGTTTAAACAAATTTGCGAAAGTATAAGAAAGAAGTGGAATATCAGCGAAAGGGAAGACATAGAAAGGTGTTTAATTAACTTTTTAAAAGAAAATGAGAGTAAAAGTAAGGAAATTAAGGAGCTGATAGATATGAAACAGAAAGAATTAAATAAAATTGAACTGAGGGTTGGTGATTTGTTAGGAATTTATGAGATATTAAAATTAAAGGAGCAACAGAAGAAGGCAGAAGAAATAGTAAAATCTGAAAGCTGGAAAAGGCTGCAGGATAAAGCAGATGAATTCAAAAAGTTGGCTGGACAGATTAATGATATTATATTAGCAATCCAGAATGCCTCTCAGAGTGAAGCGAGAGATAAGTTAGATACTGTGAAAGGAAAAGTAGATGAATATTTCAGTAAGATAACCAGACATCCTATGATTCGTTTAAACTTAAGTGTAGAAGTGAATAACAGAACCAATAGGAACAGTTATAAGTTCAGTGATTTGGGTGGGAATGACATAATTCCTATACTGAGTCAGGGTAATATGAATGCCCTCGCCCTTTCAATATTTCTCTCATTAGCTAAATCTGGGAATGCGCCATTTGGTTTTTTAATGTTTGATGATCCTTCACAAAGTCTTGGTAGTTCTGAAAAGAAAGAATTTATTAAAATTCTGAACGAAATAGCTGAACAGAAGAATTTGATTATATCTACTATGGACAGGGAATTTTTTGATTTAATGAGGGAGTATCTAACAATGCATAAAATTATTTATAGATTTGATAACTGGACAGCAGATAGAGGCCCTCAAGTAATTATGGAGATGTAGATGTAGATGGAGACAGGAGTATATTTTAAGCTTGTAGATCTTCGTAATAGGTACGGTGAGCAAGTTCTGGGTCAAATATGTCAGGACTTACTGGCTCTTTCTTTTGTTAAGATAGGCTGTAATCCAGCAAGTATTTCAGTTCATAATATTGAGGGAGTTGATATAATCTTTGATGATAATAATTTTGGGAAATACGCCATAGAAGTTAAGACAACATCTAATGACGAAATTACTTTTGGTAAAAAAGACTATGATGGGTTGAGAAAATATTTGCATAATGATTATAAACCTATTCTTGCTGTACTAAAAATTGGGTATTTCAAAGACTGGGTTTTTATTGAGGGAGAGAGGCTTCCTCGTCCTTGTACTCTTAATGTAAATGGACTTTATACCTCTGAGGAATATAAAGGGTTAGCAGAGAAGATTAATAAGGCTTTTGAAGAATTGGTGCTATGTTATGGCCGAGAAATCCTTAATAAAGGACAAGGTTTTTTAAACGAAAAGTTAAAGAATGAGGGCATTAGATATTCAGGAGGATAAGTGTTAAAAGGCCATTTTCAGCATAGAAGACTTAAAAGGCAGAAAATTCATCGTTGTAAAATGCTATTGAGTAAAAGTATAATTTAAAGGGGAATTCCCCCTTAAATTTCAATGATGGAGGTGTGGTATGAAGATTCAGTTAAAGCATAAGGATAGTGGTTTGTTAAAAGAGCCAAAAATAGGATTCTCATGGACAACTTTATTTTTTGGCCTGTTTGTGCCACTTTTTAGAGGTGATATAAAATGGGCGGTAATTTCTTTTGTTTTTTCTATAGTAACATTAGGGCTATTCTGGTTAATTTTTCCTTTCATTTACAATAAAATCTATATAAAATCGCTTCTTAAGGAAGGATTTATACCAGCAAATGATGAATCAAGAAAAATTCTTCTTGAAAAAGGATGGATAAAAAATTAAGAAAGCTTTAATGTAACATTGTAATATAAGGTAAAATGCTTACCCTAAAGGAGGTGCGTAATGCCAGAAGCAAATAGCAGTGATTTAAATAAGTTTACAGGTGGTATGAAACTTTCCCTGAGCAGTGCCCTTATTGCTTTCATATGCTTTTTCTTACCATGGGTGAAAGCATGTAACATGACACTCTCAGGCTTTGATATAATTCGGCATGGACCTACAGAGGAGTTTAAAGCATATGGGACAATATTTCTTATACTCGTCCCTATCTGCGCAGTGATAATTATCTATACGATTTTACAGGTAGTTAAAGGTCAATTAGATAAAAAGTCTGCAAATTATAGAATTCTTATAGCATCAATAGTGCCATTGGTTACGCTGGTGATATTTTTCTTCTGGCTAAAGCATAGATTAAACAATGCCCCAATAGATATTTTTACATTCTGGTTTTTTCTCACTATTATAGCCTTTGCAGTCTCTGCTTTAGCCTCATATATAGAGATGCAATCCCCTAATTCATCATGAGATATGCCATTAAATAAAAATTTTTTAAAGTTTGATAAAGTAGGAGCCATATATGCGTAACTTAAGATTTTTAATTGGGATAATTAGCTGGTTTCTATTTATATCAGTCTTAAGCTTACATATTAAGCCCTGCCTTTGTTTTGCTCAAGAAAAAGCAAGGGTTGAAATAGTAGAAGACAACTATGGTATTGAAGAGGTAAATATTTCTTCTGATGGGAGATATATATTTACTATGCACCACTCCATTTCCCTCCCTTTTTATAACCTAACTATTATTGATCTAGTTGCTGGAAAGATAAAACAGGTTAATTTAACCCTCTTTCACATAGAGTTTTTCTGCTCTACTTCAGATAATCGGTACCTAATTATCGGTCAAAATAATATTCTTAATGGTAGTACTATTTATGTTTATAATCTTCAGAGGTTTACACAAGAGAAAGCAATAAAATTGAAGAGTGATTTAGGGTTAAGAACTGCTAAATGCCTTGATAATAAACATATACTCTTAGTACACTATCTCTTAGTACACTATAAAACTATTAAACTTTTTAACCTCTTAACCGGTAAAGAAGTATGGTCTTTCAATGTTGAAGGAGAACCTATATCTTTCTCACCTGATGGCAAATATTTAATAACTGAGAAAGAATTATGGGATATTAACAAGGCAGAAGTAAAGCACACTCTCCCCGAGGGTTCTTATTTTGCTGGTTTTTCACCAGATAGTAAATATGCAATCGTAATAGAACACCAGAAGGAAGAAGATGATGATGGTAATAATAAAATTAAATTCTCTCTTCTTTTTCTAAATATATCCAACTTAAAAATTGATAAACGTTTTGATGATATTGAACCTCCTGAAGATAGAACTTCAATAACCTTTTCGTGTGATAAAAGATATATAGTTTATAAGACTGGAGGTAATAGTTTGAGTAGATTAGACATAACAAATGGAGAGTACGAGACATTTGAAATAGGCACCGATAATGAATCAATTCTTTCAGTTTATAAAGATAATATTCTCCTTGCATCCAAGTATAGGCTCAGGATAGTTAATATAACAAATGGAGAAACTATTATTACTATGATACCTAAAAGTATTGAATTTGGAAAAGAAAGAGGTTGGGTTGTTTTGACCAATAAAGGTTATTATGACTCCTCTTCTTACTCTATTGAAGAAGAATTTTTTGAGGGTAGTTGAGGGCAATAAAAAATACAACATCAATTTATACAGAAATAAATTTCGTAAGCCTGAGATTGTAAAAAGTGTATTTGCAAATATATATAGTTCGTGTAATAAGTAAAAAAAACAGGAGGTATGATATGAAGATTCAAATCTCAAGATTAGCAAGGTTATCAGTGGTATTTGTTTTAGTGTTATTTATGCTTGGTGGATGTGCCAAAGATGCCCAGAAATCCAAAAAGAAATCAGAAGGTTTATTCCCTGTTAAATCTGGAGGCAAATGGGGCTATATAGATAAGCAGGGCAGGATAGTAATAAACCCTCAGTTTGATAAAGCAAGGTATTTTTCAGAGGGTCTTGCAAGGGTTGAAATAGGAGGCAGATGGGGCTACATAGACAAGCAGGGCAAGATAGTAATAAGCCCTCAATTTGATGAGGCAGGGGATTTTTCAGAGGGTCTTGCAGTGGTTAAGATAGGAAACAGATGGGTCTATATAGACAAGCAGGGCAAGATAGTAATAAGCCCTCAGTTTGATTGGGCAGGGGATTTTTCAGAGGGTCTTGCAGTGGTTAGGATAGGAAACAGATGTGGCTATATAGACAAGCAGGGCAAGATAGTAATAAATCCTCAGTTTGATTGGGCAGGGAATTTTTCAGAGGGTCTTGCAGAGGTTGTGATAGGAGACAGACGGGGTTATATAGATAAGCAGGGCAGGATAGTAATAAACCCTCAGTTTGATGAGGCATGGTTTTTTTCAGATGGTCTTGCAAGGGTTAAGATAGGAGGCAGATGGGGCTATATAGATAAGCAGGGCAAGATAGTAATAAACCCTCAGTTTGATAAAGCAGGGAATTTTTCAGAGGGTCTTGCAAAGGTTGTGATAGGAAGCAAAGCAGGCTATGTAGATAAACGAGGTAAGATAGTAATAAACCCTCAGTTTGATTGGGCAGGGGATTTTTTAGGCGGTTTGGCACGGTTTATGATAGGCGAAGAGGTCTATTATGCAGACAAGCTTGATGGGATAGGGAATTTTTCAGAGGGTCTTGCAGCGGTTGAAATAGAAGGCAGATGGGGCTATATAGACAAGCAGGGTAAGATAGTAATAAACCCTCAATTTGATATAGCAGGGGATTTTTCAGAGGGTCTTGCAGCGGTTGTGATAGGAAACAGATTGGGCTATATAGACAAAGAGGGAAAATATGTTTGGAGTCCGCAGAATTAATAAAAAACGAGGAGGTATTTATGTCTGTGAGAGCCTTGACATGTGATGACCATGGATTTGGGTCAAAACAACAAGAATGTGTTATATGTGGAAGATGGCCTGCAAAAAGGCCAGCATTATTGTGCAATGATTGTGGTTTTGGTAGCAAGCGAGAAGAGTGTTGCATATGTGAAAAATGGCCTGCGCGAAATTTGGCTTTGGTTTGCGATGAACACAAGGGGCGGTGTGTTAGATGTGGTAGGAATATTTAAACTTCTTTACATATAAAATTGTGGTTTACTGATAGCAAGTATAGTCCCTGCTTTGTATTAAAGCTACTGTGACAAGCGAGAGGGACTTCTTAATTTATTTACACGGAGGTATCCTTTATGGAAATTCAAGGTTTAAGCCCAAAAGAATTAAAGGAAACTTTAAGAAATTTGATACTGAGCGATAAGAATGTAGAAGAAATAGAAGAGATAGTATTAAAGAATAAATTGATGAATGTTTTAGTTGAGGTGTGCGAAGAGTTAGCAAAAGAGTGGGAAAAAGGGAAAATAGATAAACAGATGGTTGAAAGATGCTTTCTAATAGGGTTTAAGGTAGTAGCATCGACTGTTAGAAAAGTTCGGGTTACCTATGAGTCGCTTTTGCCTCAGGCAATAAAAGAAATAGAAGAACTTAGCCAAGTAAATCCTGAAAAAGCAGCACAGGAAATAGCAAGAATAAGAAAAATAAATCAAGAAATTCACGAACTAGCAGACAAGTTTCACGATATAATTGGTCGAGACCTTGTTAATGAGCTTCTTAATGAGGAAATAAGTGAAGATATAAAAAGCGATGTTGTCAATTACTATTATGCTAATCAGGTTAATTTAAAAACGAATATTCAATGTCCATTATGCCATAAAGATGATTTGATTCAAAAAGTGAGCGGAGTTTTTTCAAGTAGTACAACTTTATTAAGGATAAAACTATCTCCTCCAGCAAAACCTTCATGGCCTAAATACGACGATACTAATTTGGGATGCATTGGTGTTTGGATAAGTTTATTTGGTTATCCCTTTTTCTTCGCTATCATTTTAAACAATTTAAGCAATTTAGCGGATAATATATGGGTTTTTTATATAGGGTGGTTTATGTTAATTGCAATAGGTGCGTTTGTAGGTCACAAAATAGGCAAAAGGAAAGTCAATGCCTATAAACAAAAAGTGGAAATATGGAAGAGAAAAATGGTTATCTGGGAGCGACTTTATTATTGCTACAGGAATGATTGCGTATTTGACCCTGTCACAAATGCCGTAGTCCCAGCTGATAGGATGAGTGAGTTATTATTTTTATAAAGACCACAAATAAGAAACTTGCACAGGTTTTTGGAAAATAAAACAGCACCGAATTTGCAAACCTTTTTGAAAAGAAGTTTGTTAATGGAGATACTAAATCTATCTCAAGGAGGTAGCTATGAGGGGTATGTTGGTTATTCTGATTTTAATCCTTAGCATGGGTTGTGCCACTAAAGGTAAGTCTTTGCAGGTGGAGGGTTATCCAAAGTTTACCCTTGAGACATTGAAGAGGAGTGAGTATCAGATTCTTGAGACAACATCAGGTAAGGGATGTGTAA
>Ga0272449_1004197_pt1 | contig 11822 bp, 13 predicted proteins | sample YNPCB0241_FD_198679 | JGI IMG/M metagenome (GOLD analysis project Ga0272449, IMG submission 198679) | Hot spring sediment microbial communities from Yellowstone National Park, WY, United States - YNP-CB-024-1 | ecosystem: Environmental > Aquatic > Thermal springs > Hot (42-90C) > Sediment...
TCCTCCCGCCGGGCCTTCTCCAGCGCCTCCTCCCCCCAGGGGTACCAGTCCACCGGATTTTCGGCGTGCTGGCGCAGATAAGGGCTGGTTTCGTGAATGAGACGATTGGGCATGGGACTCCTTTGGGCCCTCACCCCCACCCCCCAACCCCCTCCCCCTCTCCCACAAGTGGGAGAGGGGGAGGGGGCAGGGGGAAGGGGTGAGGGCGAGGGCTACAGATACTCCGACTTGATCCCCCACCAGTACATATCCGCCAGCCGCTGGTGCTCCTGGCGCAGGCGGACGTAACTCTCGTAGCGGTGACGGTGGACCCGCCCCGCCTCCACCGCCGCGACCACCGCGCACCCCGGCTCCACGGTGTGGGTGCAGTCGGAGAAGCGACAGTCGGCCACGTAGGGCGCGATGTCCGGAAAATAGGCGTCCAGTTCCTCCGGGTCCACGTCAAAGAGGGCCAGGGCGCGGATGCCGGGGGTGTCGGCCACCCAGCCGCCCCGGTCCAGGGGGAAGAGTTGGCGGACGGCGGTGGTGTGGCGGCCCTCGCCGGTGGCCTCGCTCACTTCCCGGACCGCCAGCCCCAGCCCGGGCTGGATGGCGTTGAGGAGACTGCTCTTGCCCACGCCCGAGGGGCCCACCAGCGCCGAGACCCGCCCCTCCAGTTGTCGGGCCAGTTCCTCCACCCCCTCCCCCGTCTCCGCGCTGGTGTAGAGGACGGGGTAGCCGATGTCCGCGTAGATGCCGAAGAGGCGGCGGGCCTCGTCCTTCCCCACCAGGTCTATCTTGTTGGCGCAGACGACGGCGGGGATGTGCTGGATTTCGGCCCCCACCAGGAGGCGGTCCAGGAGGCGCAGGTTGGGCTCCGGCTCCGCGCAGGCGAAGACGAAGACGGCCTGGTCGGGGTTGGCCAGGATGACCTGCTCCCGTTCGGCCAGGTACCCCTCCCGGTCCCAGCGGCGGGTGCCCCGGCCGCCGGGGGGCGGGGCCAGGCGGGCCAGCACCCGCTCCCGGGGGAGCACCTCCTCAATGACGCCGGCCTTCCCCGGGACGGGCCGGATGCGCACCCGGTCCCCCACGGCGACGGGGTCGGTATCCAGCCGCCGCTTCTTCAGCCGTCCCCGCAGGTAGCAGACGAAATCCCCCTGGTCAGTGTGGACGGTGTAGAAGCCACTCTGAGCGCGGATGACGAGACCCTGAAGCATGTTCGTGGTTCGTGACCTCACACCTATTATGCGCGCTGCAGTTTCAACCAGTGGGCGAAATCGGCCAGTGCTCCCTGTCCGTTGGGAGGCGGCTCATCGGTGGGGTGGGGGGCCTGTCGGTCGGCGACCCAGTATGTTTGCATTCCGGCCTGTCGGGCCGGGCGGATGTCCATCTTCCACTCGTCCCCCACCATGATGCACTCCTCCGGCGCCCGACCCAGTACGCGGGCAATCTCTGAAAAGAAAGCAGGGTGGGGCTTGGAGGCGTGCATCACTTCGTAGGACGTGATGAGGTGGTAGGGGAACTCCTCTACGGGCACGCCCGCCCAGGCCAGCCGTTGCTCTATCGCCGTGCGGGGGAAGAGGGAGTTGGTGGCGATGACAACCTGGAACCCCTGCTGGAAGAGGTACTCCATCAGCGGCCGCGCGATGGGCACCGGGCGGGTCAGCGAGCGCAACGTGGGGAAGCAGGTGGCATAGAATTCCGCAAACAGCGGCTCCATCTCCTCCCGTGTCCGGCCGATGGCCGGGAAGAACATGGCATCAAAGACCTCCTGGTTGGTCCGCTCTGTCCCATCGTTTGCCATCATCGCGTCCGTCGCGCGCATCAGATGGCGGATGAACGCGTCCGGCGGGTAGTGGTTGGCGATGAACTGGCTCAGAATCCCCAGGTAAGCCGGGACGAAGGTCTCCATGTCGTTTTCCAGCAGGGTGTTATCCAGGTCCAGAAGTACGGCGCGAATCACGGTTCCTCCTTGTGGGGTAGATTGGTCATTGGTACATTGGCTCATTGGTCATTGCCTCACCGGTCATTTCTTTCACAATGCGGCCGTCCCGCATCAGCAGAATCCGGTCGGCGCGGCGGGCCACCGACGGGTCGTGGGTGACGATGATGATGGTGGTCCCCAGGTCCCGGTTTAACTCCCGCATCAGGGAGACCACCTCCGCTCCACTCTGAGAGTCCAGGTTCCCCGTCGGCTCGTCAGCCAGAAGCAGAGCCGGGTTGTTAGCCAGCGCGCGGGCAATGGCCACCCGCTGCCGCTCCCCGCCCGACATCTGGTTGGGCAGGTGGTTCATCCGGTCGCGCAGGCCCACCCGCTCCAGCAACTCCTCTGCCCGCCGTCGGCGCTCCCGGCGGCCCACCGGCTGGCCCATCATCGGCACCTCCACGTTCTCCCGCGCCGTCAGCGTGGGGATCAGGTTGTGCAACTGGAAGACGAACCCCACCGTCCGGGCGCGGAACGTGTCCAGGTCCCGGATTCGGGCCAGATTCTGCCCGTTCACCCAGACCTCCCCGCTGGTGGGCCGGTCCAGCGCGCCGAGGATGTGAAGCAGGGTGGACTTGCCGGAGCCGGAGGGCCCCATCACAGCGACGAACTCCCCCCGCTCCACCGTCATCGTCAGCCCGTTCAGCGCCCGCACCTCGGCGCCGTCCCCGTAGACTTTCACCAGGTCCCGTGCGACAACAATGGCCTCCCTCTCCATCGCCCCCTCGCGTCTCATTCCTCAATATCCACAAACGCCGTCATCCCCCAGCGCAGGGCGGGGTCCGTCTCCTCCAGCGCGATGATGGCGGTGTAGCGGACGCCGCCGGCCCCCGGCTCCGCCATCGGGTAGATGCGGACGATGTGGCCCGCGAAGGCCCGCTCCGGCACCGCATCAAAGGTGACGGTCACCTTCTGGCCCACCTGCACCCGCGCCACATCCACTTCGTCCAGGTCGGTGGTCTCCACCTGCAGGGTGGTCAGGTCTCCCAGCGTGACCAGCGGCTGACCGGGGGCGACCAGTTCCCCGGCCCGGACGTGGACCCGCCCGACGGTTCCGGCGCAGGGGGCGCGGATTTCACAACGGCTCAGGGCCAGCCGTGCCGCCTCCAGCGGGCAGCGGGCGGGAGAGACGACCGCCCGCGCCCCCCTCGTAGCGCATCGCCTCCACGGGCATGAGGCGGCTGGCCCACCATGCCGGATACGCGCCCCCCACCAGCCCCAGTGCTCCTACGGTGACCAGTGCCCGGACGAAGATGCCGGGGGAAAAATGGACACTCCATGCGCCGATCCAGGAACCGGCCCGGCGGGCCAGCAGGGCCAGCCCCACGCCGAGGACCATCCCTGCCAGTCCTCCCAGAAGGGAGAGGACCAGCGACTCCTGCAGGATGAGCGCCAGCACCCGGCGGCGGCGCCAGCCCAGCGCGCGCAGGACCCCGATTTCCGTCGTCCGTTCAAAGACGGACATGAAGAGCGTGTTGGTCATCCCCACCCCGCCGATGACGACCGCCAGACCGGCGACCGCCATCGCCATCGCGTCCACGACGCGCACCATGTACTCCTGGTCGGCAAAGTCCTCCGAAGCGATGGCCGTCAGGTCGGGGAAGCGGCGGGCCATCCGCGCGCGGAACGCGTCGGCCAGCGCGGGGTCGCGCAGTTTAACGTACAGGACGGTGACCCGGCGCGGCTGAAGCGTCAGCGTCTGGGCGTCCTCCAGAGAGACGACAGCGGCGCTGTCTTCCAGGCTGCTCCCCGTCTCGTAGAGGCCGACGACGCGAAAGGGGACCTGACCGATGTAGAGCACGTCGCCCACTTTGCGGTGGAGCCGTTCGGCGGCCTGACGGCCCAGCAGGAGGGGCCGCCCCCGCCGCGCGGAGGCCTGGTCCAGCCGCTCCCCCGCCACGATGCGGAACCGGCGGATGGAGAAGCCACTGGGGTCGTAGCCGAAGCAGAAGAGATACGAGCCATCGTCCAGAATGGAGTTGGCGAAGACCATGCCGTCCACTGAGGCGACTTCGGGCATGGTCCGCAGGTCGTCGGCGACGGCCTGGTCTATGCTCCCCAGAATCGCGGTGAGGGCCCCCGCCTGGGTGACGACGAAGTCGGCCTCCGAGCCGCGCGTCATGGATGCGAAGCCCTCCCGCAGCGCCCCTGCCATTGCTCCCAGCGCGATAATCGCCGCCACCCCGATGGCAATCCCGAACAGGGTGAGGACCGTCCGCCCTCTGCGCCGGAACAGATTCCGCAACACCATCCCCCTACTCCCTACTCCATACTCCCTACTTCGTACTTCGTACTCCGTACTCCCTACTCCGCTATATGACTCTCCATCGCCCGCGCGAAGAGTTCCCGGTCCTCCTCGCGGATGATTTCCCCGGCCCGGTCCCCCAGGCAGGCCAGGACCTGCGGGAGATACGGGTCGGTGCGGAGGTGATGTTCGGCGATGAAGACCAGGAGCGGACTGCTGGTCCAGGATGCCCGTGCCCTGAGGTCTCCCAATTGCTCCCCGATGAGGACCTCTTTCTGGTCAATCACCAGGATCAGCCAGAGACCCTCCACCCGCTCCTGGGCCTCTTCGGATACCGGAACGATGACCACCTGACCGCCGGGCAGGTCCAGCGGCCCAGGGGAGTAGACCACCACCCGGACCCCTTTGCGGATTGCCTCCAACAGCGCGGGGCGCAGTAGGGGGAAGGTCGCGGGCGTGAGGGAGAGGTAAATTTCCCGGTCCGCCTGGCGAATCATCTCCTCCGCTTTGGCGATGATGTTCTCCCGCCCCTCTATGTTCCAGACGTATTCCAGGTCGGGAGGGGCGGATAAGGAAGACAGGTCGTGCTGAAGGGCCGTGATGAGGGCCTCATGCTCCCGGTGGAGTTGGTCCAGGAACTCCTCCGGCGGGACGGGCGCGTAGCGGACCACTCCCTCCTGCCGGAGGCTCATCGCTGCCCCCCGCGCGATGAGTTTGCCGACCACTTCGTAGATCATGGAGCGGGGGACGCCGGAGAGTTTGGAGAGTTGGTAGCCGGTGACCGGGTTTTCCCGCAGCAGGGCGACGTAAGCTTTGGCCTCGTACTCTGAGAAGCCCAATGCCATCAGTTTTTCTATGGGGTCGTTCTCCATCGGGCGCTCTCCCTCTGCCGCCGCCTGTAGTGATTAGCCCAATAACGACGTTCATTATACCGGGATTGGATGATTTGTCAAGCCCAAAACCGGCCAAGGGTGTGTCCCAATTTCGTCGGGCTGGGCCGCTGGCCTTTCTTGGCCGTAAACGGCCAATCTCAGGCAAAGACGAGGGCGCTAAAGCGCCCCTCTTCGCCCTGGCAACCCGTGTTTCTGAAAGGCTACCGGGGGGAGAGGGCGCTTCCAGCGCCCTGCGCAACCTCAGCCAGTTTACGGCCTGGCCCACCGGGCCCCGATGATTCTGGGACACACCCCCGGCCAATGCCTCCTTGACGCCACTGCCTTTATCGGGTAGAATTATCGCCACACAGAGCCATATCCGGTACCCACCCACTTCCGTACAGGAGCAAGACCATGGCAGAGACTCCCATTCGCATCGGCGTCATCGGCGGCTCCGGCCTCTACACCATGGAGGGGCTGAGCGACGTGGAGGAGCGCCGCATCTCCACGCCCTTCGGCGACCCATCGGATGTCATCGTTATCGGGAGCCTGGAGGGGGTGCGGGTGGCCTTCCTGGCCCGCCACGGGCGGGGCCACCGCATCATGCCCACCGAGGTCAACTACCGGGCCAACATCTACGCCCTCAAGACCCTGGGCGTGGAGCAGGTCATCTCCATCTCCGCCTGCGGTTCCCTGCGGGAGCACATCCACCCCGGCGAAATCGTCATCCCCGACCAGTTGTTTGACTTCACCAAAAAACGGGCCTACACCTTCTTCGGCAACGGCCTGGTGGCCCACATCGGCGTCGCCGACCCCTTCTGCGCCCGCCTCTCCGCCCTCCTGGCCGACGCGGTGGAGGCCGCCGGTGGCCGGGTCCACCGGGGCGGACGGTTCATCACCATTGAGGGGCCCCGGTTTTCCACCAAAGGGGAGAGTTTCACCTACCGCGCCTGGGGCATGGACATCATCGGCATGACCACCAGCCCCGAGGCCTTCCTGGCGCGGGAGGCGGAGATGTGCTACGCGGTCATGGCCCACGTCACCGACTACGACGTCTGGCACGAGACGGAGGAGCCGGTCAACGTGGAGATGTTGCTCTCCACGCTGGCGGCCAACGCCCAACTGGCCCAGCAGGCCATCCGTATCCTGGTCCCCCGCCTGGCGGCCGCCGGGCGCACCTGCGACTGCGGGTCCACCCTCTCCACCGCCCTCATCACCCAGCCCGACCTGGTCCCCGAGAGCCTCAAGCGGGACCTGGCACCCATCGTGGGGAAGTACCTGAAGTGATGTCACCAGCCGCCGTCATCACCCATACCCGACACTTCCTGCAGACGAACCGGAAGGAAGTCATCCGCTTCCTGAAGTTCTCCGTCGTCGGCACCATCGGCGCGGTGGTGGACTTCGGACTCCTTTACCTCCTCCACGTGGTCGCCGGACTCCCCATCGTCCTGGCCAACACCTGCTCCTTCACCGCCGCGGTGCTCAGCAACTTCACCTGGAACCGGTACTGGACGTACCCGGACTCCCGCTCCAAGCCCATCCGCACCCAACTGGCCCAGTTCTTCGTCGTCAACATCGCCGGATGGGGCATCAACACGGGCATCCTGGTCCTCCTGCGCTACCCGTGCGTCTCCCTGGTGGGGACGGCGACCCGTGCGATGGCTCTCAGCCTGACCCCCGAACTCCTCTACAAACTGGGCTACAACCTGGCGAAGGCCATCGCTACCGGCGTCGTCCTGTTCTGGAACTTCTTTGTCAACCGGTTCTGGACCTACTCCGATGTCTCCTGAAGGCCGGCCCGTCATCCGGATTCTCTTTGACGGCGGGAGTCTGGGGAATCCCGGCCCGGCCTACGGAAGTTACCACATCCGGTTTCCGGACGGGCGTGCGGAGACCGTCCATCTGGACTTCGGGGAGCGGATGACGGGCAACGAGGCGGAGTACCAGACGCTGCTGGCGGCGCTGGAGGACCTGCTGGGCCGGTTGGAGCGGGACCATCTGGACCCGCGGGCGTTCACGGTGGACATCCAGGGCGACTCCGCGCTGGTCATCTGTCAGGTGCGGGGCGACTGGAAGGCCCGCCATCCGCGCATGCGGGCCCTGCGGGACCGGGTCCAGGAGCGACTGGGGCGCTTCGGTGGGTACCATCTGGAGCGGGTGCCGCGCGGGACCTCGCTCCGGCACCTGGGGCATTAAAAGACATCAAACCGCAGAGAACGCAGAGAGCGCAAAGGTTTTTCGCTTGTAGCACAGGCCGACAGGCCTGCATACAGGCTGACAGCCTGCGCCACGTTGTCCGCAAGCCGATCAGGTGGGTGTTTACAAAAATTTCTGTGCCTTTGTGTCCTGGTGTGAGGAAATGGTGAGAGCATGAGCAAGCGAGCACTCTATCCGGTTTGCATCGCCCTCGGGCTTCTGGTCCTGGCGGCCTGTCGGCCCACGCCCACTCCCGTCCCCGCCACGCCGACGGGACTCCCGGCCCCCGAGAAGGGGCACGTGCTGATGGTCATCGCGCCTCAGGACTTCCGGGACGAGGAGTATGCCCGCCCGCGCCAGATTCTGGAATCCGCCGGGTACGCGGTTACCGTCGCCTCCCGCTCCCGGGAGACGGCGCGTGGGATGCTGGGGATGACAGTTCAGCCTGACCTTCTCCTCTCCGAAGCCCGCGCCGCCGACTACGACGCGGTGGTCTTCGTCGGCGGGAGCGGCGCCCAGACCTACTGGGACGACCCGGAGGCTCACCGGCTGGCGCAGGAGGCCGCCGCCGGAGGCAAAGTCGTCGCCGCCATCTGCATCGCCCCGGTTATCCTGGCCCGCGCGGGCGTGCTGGAGGGGAAGCAGGCCACCGTCTTTGATCCCCCGTCCCTCTGCGCCGAACTGACCGCCCACGGGGCCACCTGCACCGGCGCGTCCGTCCAGCGGGACGGACGGACCGTCACCGCCTCCGGCCCCCAGGCCGCCGACGAATTCGCCCGGGCCATCCTCGCCGCTCTGGAGGAACCGTAGTGCTGACACCCGCGGTCCGAACCCTGTTGACCTGGCTGACCATTCTGGTCGTGGCGGTGATGCTCCTCAGCGGCCTGGCGGGCGCAATCCGCCTGCTGGCCCGACCGTCCCGGAGTTCCGCCGCGCTCTCCGTCGCGCCGCCGGAGGTGACCCTCTGCACGGGCGAGACCGTGACCTTCGCCGCCGCGCCGCTCCCGGCCTCCCGCTGGGCCGCCACCGGCGGCACCATCGGCGCCGACGGCCGCTACACCGCTGGTGACCTGCCCGGCAACTACGAGGTCCAGGCCGTCGGCCCTCAGGGGGAGCGCGGCCGGGCCTACATCCACATCGTCGCCTGCACTCCCACCCCGCTCCCCACGCCGACGCCCATCCCCACCCCGGCCCCGACGCCCACGCCGCCGCCCACGCCCATCCCGGAGGCCGACCCGGCGGGCGACCTCTTTGTCTACAACACCGGCGCCGCTGCCTCCGCTCCCTTTGACGGCGTGGACATCCGCAACGGTGCCTTCGCCGCCGACGGCCTCCTCCTGACGACCGGCATGCCCTCCGAACTGGCCGGATGGGCGCAGGCGGGGGAAACCGTCCTCTGGATGGCCCTCTACACCCCCATCCCGGCGGGGATGCCGGTGCGGGCGGACTGGTTCTTCGTCCTGGACCTGGACGGGAATCCCGGGACGGGCCGCCCCCCGGGGACCCGTCCGGTCAACCAGGGGCTGGGGGACGAGGTGGCGGTGGGGCTCTATTACGACCCGACCGACGGCGCGTTCCACTCGTACCTCCTGCTCTGGAACGCAGCGCGGGGAGATTTTGATGACGGCGGGGAGGTCCGCTACTGGCTCTCTCCGGACCGCGCGGTGGTGGCCCTGGCGGTGCCGGGGGACGTTCTGGGGGCGCGGGGGTTTGCGCCGGAGGCGGCGCGGGGCCGGGCGGTGACCATCGCCTACACCACCCCCGACGTCGTCGCCGACTTCTACCCCCAGTAGCCTCTGCGCCCTGCGACCTGCGCCATGCGCCCTGCGACCTGCGCCATGCGACCCTGCGACCTGGGCATCGTCATTGTCAACTACAACACCCGCGACCTGCTGCGGGCGTGTCTGCGCACCGTCTACGCCAGCCAGGGGGATTTCACCTTTGAGGTGTGCGTGGTGGATAACGGCTCCGCCGACGGCAGCGGGGAGATGGTGGCGGCGGAGTTCCCCCAGGCCCGTCGGATTCTCAACCCGGATAACCGGGGGTATCCGGCGGCCAACAACCAGGGGCTGCGCCTGCTGGGGTTCCCGGACAGTGCCGACGCGCCCCGGTTCGCCCTGCTCCTGAACCCGGATACAGAACTCCCGCCCGACGCGCTGGCGAAGATGCTGGCATTTATGGACGCGCATCCGGAGGCGGGCGTTGTCGGTCCCAAACTGGTGCGGCAGGATGGCTCCCTGGACCTGGCCTGTCGCCGTTCCTTCCCGTCACCGGAGGTCTCGTTTTACCGCTTCTCCGGGCTGGCGCGCCTCTTTCCTCGCAGTCGTCGCTTCGGGCGCTACAACCTCACCTACCTGGACCCGGACCAGATGGCCGAGGTGGACGCGGTGGTGGGGGCCTTTATGATGGTGCGTCGGGAGGCCATCGCGCAGGTCGGCCTGCTGGACGAGGGCTTTTTTATGTACGGGGAGGACCTGGACTGGTGCTACCGCATCAAGGGGGCGGGGTGGAAAGTGTACTACAACCCGGAGGTGACGGTCCTGCATGTCAAACGGGCCGCCAGCCGCCGCAACCCGCGGGCCCAGGTGGAGTTCTGGCGGGCAATGGACTACTTTTACCGCAAACATTATGCCACCCAGACCCCCTGGCCCCTTCATGTTCTGATCCGGGCGGCCCTGTTGGTGCGGATAACATTAGAACGGTGGCGCTGGCGACTGAAAGACCGCGGAATCAGCCCCGGCTGAGCCGTCCAGCTGTCCGTGGGGCACATGCAGTCGCCGGGGTGGGCTCAATGGCCCACCCCAGCCTGTTCCGGTCAATAGCCGCTAACTGGCAGACCGCTACTGATCAGCGGACCGCTGCCAGCGCATCCGCGAAAATCGCCAGCGCGCGGTCCACTTCGGCCTCTGTGATGACCAGCGGCGGAGCGAATCGGATGGAACTGGCCCCGCAGGTCAGCACCAGCAGACCCCGGCGGAAGCACTCCGTCATCACCCGTTCCGCCTCGTCGCGGGCCGGTGCCCGGGTCTGCAGGTCCTGCACCAGTTCCACCCCGATCATCAGCCCCAGGCCCCGGACGTCGCCGATAAAGGGCGGCCGTCCGGCCCGCGCCACCTCCCGGGCCAGTGCGCGCAGTCCGTCCAGGAGACGGTTGCCCACCCGGACCGCGTTCTCCATCAGCCCTTCCTGCTCTATCACGTCTATGGTTGCCAGGGCGGCCGCGCAGGCGACAGGGTTGCCGCCGAAGGTGCTCCCGTGCGCCCCTGTGGTCCACGTCATCACCGATTCCCGCGCGACCATTGCCGAGATTGGCATCCCGGAGGCCAGCGCCTTCGCCGCGCAGAGGATGTCCGGCACCACGCCCCAGTGCTCTGTGGCGAACCACTTCCCCGTCCGCCCCATCCCCGATTGCACCTCGTCAGCCACCAGCAGGATGCCGTAGCGGTCGCAAAGCGCGCGCAGTTTCTGCAGCCACCCGTCCGGCGGGACCACGTAGCCCCCCTCACCCTGGATCGGCTCCACGAAAATCGCCGCCACCTCATCCGGCGGGATGGATTTCCCCATCAGGGTCTGTTCTATGAAATCCACACATGCCAGGTTGCAGGAGGGGTAGGTCAGGTGGTACGCGCAGCGGTAGCAGTAGCCGTAGGGAACGTGGACGATGCCCGGCAGCAGTGGCGCGAAGCCCCGGTGGTAGACTGGCTTGCTGGCCGTCAGGGAGACCGCGCCCATTGTCCGACCGTGAAATGCGCCGAAGAAGGCGATAACGTACGGCCGCCCGGTGTGGTAACGGGCCAGTTTCAACGCCGCCTCCACGGCCTCCGCGCCGGAGTTTCCCAGGAAGACCCGCTTGGGCTCGTCCCCGGGTGCGATAGCCGCCAGTCGCTCCGATACCGCAACGTACAGTGGGTCGTAGAAGTCGCCGCCGCAGATATGGAGCAGTCGCTCCGCCTGCTCCTGGATCGCCCGCACCACGCGCGGGTGGCAGTGGCCCGTGGAGCAGACCGCGATGCCGGCCATGCAGTCCAGAAACTGATGGCCGTCCACGTCCTCCACCGTGCACCCGTACGCCCGTTTCACCACCAGCGGGTACGCCCGTGGCAGCGACGGCGACACTACCCGCTGGCTCCGTTCCACCACCGCCCGGGCCTGTGGGCCCGGAAGAATCTCCTTCACTTCGGAAATCTGTCCAGCGTTCATCTGTATCCTCCCGATACGATTATCAATGTCTTGTGCCCATTTTAACACACTTTTCAATCTTCTGCAACTGTTTTTCTTCGTTTTTCAATTCTATACTTGACATCCGTTTTATCCTGTGATATAGTTGGGAGTAGGAAGCACGAAGTACGGAGTAGGAAGTACGAAGTACGGAGTAGGGAGTACGAAGTACGGAGTAGGGGGTACGAAGTACGGAGTAGGTGTCATCCGTCAAGACATCGTTCCGCTTAGCAGCCCTTTAACAGCAGAGAAACCGCCAGGACATCGTGCCGATCCTGGCCAGAGCACGGCCAGCCATTCCTCCCAGGTGCTCTGCCCAACCGACCCG
>Ga0272449_1004200_pt1 | contig 11812 bp, 11 predicted proteins | sample YNPCB0241_FD_198679 | JGI IMG/M metagenome (GOLD analysis project Ga0272449, IMG submission 198679) | Hot spring sediment microbial communities from Yellowstone National Park, WY, United States - YNP-CB-024-1 | ecosystem: Environmental > Aquatic > Thermal springs > Hot (42-90C) > Sediment...
CTCCGTGAGCGTGATAAATGTCTATGGCTTCAACCTCGTCTAAAAGCATGTCAGCACAAAATCTAACAAGGACGTTTGCAACACCCGGGGAGCTTCCCATCCCAATAAGAGCTGAAATCCCAGCCTTTTTGGCTTCAGCATCCATTTTCAAAAGAGCTTCAGTCGCATCAACATCATCACATATGTCCACATGGTTTACCCCCGCCGCTATGGATGTCTTCAAAACTATTGGAGCATACTTGTAGAAGGGGCCTACACAGCTAAGTATAACATCAGAACCCCTAATCGTCTTCTGAAGCTTGCTTGAATCCGTAACGTCAATTTTAACAGCTGAAACTCCCTTAACGCCTATTTCAGAAGCCAGTTTCTTCGCCCTTTCAAAGGCAACATCTCCGATGACGACTTCTGAAAACATTCCGCTTGAGGCAAGAATTCTAGCGGCCATACTTCCAATGGTTCCAGCTCCACCCAAAACAGTAACCTTCACAATTCCACCAGCCTTTTTCAGAAATTACTGTTTAGTTCAAGATTATTTAGCATTTGTGGAAGCTCGCAAACAGTAAAACATGTCAATGTGAATAATGCAAACAGAAGAGGCATGGAAAAGACCCGAGTATACTCTTACCGCTGGATTGTGCTGTTTACATATATGCTTGTGGCTGTTGTCTCGCAAATACTCTGGCTAAACTTCGCGCCAATAACTACCATAATGACAACAATTTTTAATGTAACAGAGTCAGATGTTGGGCTTCTATCAATGGTTTGGCCGCTTCTATTCATTCCAGTTTCTATTCCAGCTGGAATACTCATAGATGGGAAAGGCTTCAAGTTTGGAGTTTCTATAGGCGCATTGATCATGGCAATTTTCTCTGTCCTACGAATTTTTTCTGGAGAAAACTTCTCGATGCTTCTTATTTTTCAGTCATGTGCAGCACTTGGCCAACCATTCGTTTTTAATGCTATATCAAAGCTTGTAACTTTGTGGTTTCCCTTTGAAGAGCGTGCATTGGCCACTGGAATTGGAATAATGGGTCAGTACATTGGGATGATAATTGCCATGATGCTTACACCTTTTCTTGTACAACCACGGGACCATGTACAACCAGGGGATATTGGCTTGCTAACGAATATGCTTATGATTTATGCGGCAATATCTATAATAAGTGCCATACTTTTCATAGTCTTGGCGAGAGAAAAGCCTGAAAGCGCTCAGCCAGAAGCCACAACAGAAGAGGTTAAAGCATCCATCTCATTTAAGGATATTAAAGGTTTCTTTGGAAAAAAGGATTTCATAATACTTGAAGCCTTATTCTTTATAGGAGTTGGACTTTTCACGGCTTTGCTTACATGGTTGGAAACCATATTAAATGCACGTGGATTAACTCCCACAGACGCTGGTTTAATTGGCGGGATAATAATTGTCGGAGGAATAGTTGGGTCGATGGTTATTCCGGGAATTTCCGACAAAGTTGCACGTAGAAAACCCTTCATAATAGCGGATTTGGCAGTTGCCGCAGCCATGCTGTTTCTTTTCGCTGAAATTAGCGACTTCCTAATCTTGACGGTGGTAGGTGCTATTTTGGGATTTTTCCTAATGTCCGCGCTGCCAATAGGCTTAGAAATGTCAGCTGAAATTGTCGGGTCAGCATTGGCTGGAAGCGCCTCAAGCTTTCTTTGGCTTTTCTCCCAAGCTGGCTCGGTAATCTTCATACTGTTCATGGATGCCATTAAATCAATTACGGGAAGCTTTTACCTGTCAGTAATATCCATATTTATATTTGACTTAGTTGCCTTGGCTCTCTGCTTAGCGATTAAGGAGACAGCGAAACGCTGATGGCTAGATTCTGAAAACTTTAAACTTCCTCTTTAGACTCTCCAAATCTATGTTTCCGGCTTTAGCCAGCAACTTTTTCTTCAAGGCTTCCCAGCTTACAGCCTCTTTTCCGCCGAGCAGCGTGGCTGCGAGCTGAACTTTTGCGCATTCTTCAATCATCCTATTTAGGAGGCAAGCATCCTCAATTGTTGAGCCAACAGTTATTATGCCGTGATTTTCCAAAATAACTGCATTAAAATCCATTATCAACTTTTGAACGGCTTCAGCTAACTCCCTAGAACCCGGCATTTCAAAGGGCACTATTGGAACCCCATTCGGGATGAAGAGGAACATTTCCACTTGCAATGGAATTATTTCTGTTCCAGCTATGCCGAAAGCCGTTGCAAACGGGGCATGTGTATGAACGACTCCTTGAACATCGTTTCTAACGCGGTAGATTGCCGTGTGCAACGGTGTCTCTATTGAGGGGGCTAACTCACCCTCCAATTTGTTTCCATTCAAATCGACAACTATGAAGTCTTCAGCTTTCAAAAAGCCCATGGAAACACCTGAAGGTTTTATCAGAATTCTATCTGTTCCCGGGATTCGCGCGCTTATGTTTCCCTCTGTTCCAACCACAAGGCCATAATTGTACAGTTGCTTGCCAACGTTAACTAATCTATCTCTTAGTTTTCGAACTACGTCTTCACTCATGTTGATACCTTTACGGTTGTATGTGAGTATTGTATTTTACTCTTTTATTAGGTATCCGCCAAACCCTATGGCCCACAACAGTATGGGGTAAGCTATCATGCGTTCCATTCCGCCCTTACCTAAACTGAAGTAAGTTTCTAGTCCGAAAAGTATGAGTGCCGTCAGCGAAATTAAGCCTAAAACAACTGCAAAGTAGGATAGTGGAGGTTTTTGAAATTTGTAGGATGCTATGGCTGACAGCGCTCCAAATAGAAAGGCCATCAAAGAAACTATAAAATGTATTGTGCCGAAGTCTTCTGGAAATATTCCAACGCCCATGGCCCCAATTCCGCATAGAATTAGTAGGCTTAGAAAGATTTTGTTTTGGATTGTTCGCCTTAGAAAGTAGGCGCCAGCCACGACTGTCAAGCCGAGCACGAAGACTGATGCGTTAAAAACTGGGGCAGAAACAGTGTCTAATTTTCCAAGGTCGCTTATGACTCTTTCAGAAACGAGGTATTTAGGGTAGAGGCATTCTGCTACTAGCATGCATAGAATGAATTGGGTTGCTCCGACGAATATTAGGGCTCCTGCCACTTTAATATCTGTTTGTTTCATGGTCTACAAATGGGCACGTTATATTCATAAGCTTTAGCATTTAAATCGGCTATCGGAAGTTTTTGAGGATTTCGTCTATGGCTTTTCCAATGTTTTCGCCTTGGTAGCCGCCTTCTAAAACGAAGAAGGTTGGCTTATTTAAAGCCGCAATCATTCTTCCAATCTCCCGGTAAGCTCTATCTGTAAGTCCAAGGGAAGCCAAGTCTCCAGCATAGGCGTCAAAACCGGCTGAAACGGCTATTACCTCGATCTTTTGCATGTCAACCCTTTTTAGGGCTTCTTGAAGGGTTTTTAGGTAAACTTCTTCGCCGCAGTCTGCTGGCAGTGGAAAGTTTAGGCAGTTAGCCTCAGAATAGTAGCCTGTGCCAGGATAATGGGGATGCCTATGAAGCGAAACATAAACAACTTTGGGGTCTCCTAAGAAGATTTCCTGCGTCCCATTTCCATGATGTCCATCAATGTCTAAAATAAGCGTTGGCCTGTCTAGATATTTAACAGCTACTGCAACGTTGTTTATGTAGCAGAAACCCTTTGTGTAGGCGCCTAGGGCTATGCCATACTTGCCAGCATGATGCCCAGGGGGTCTCATAAGCGAGAAGCCTTGAATTTTTGCTGCTAAAATTGCTGCTCCTGCAGAGAGCCTTGCATACTCATAAATATTTTCGTATGCCGGGGTGTCAGGATCTTCTATGGCTCCCCTTTTAAGCAGTTCTATGTATTCTTGGTCGTGAACTTTGAGTAAGTCTTCTTCTCTGGCTGGTTCGGGTGTTATAAACTCGTAGCCTCGTTCTTTTAGGATTTCGTAGGCTCTTCTAACCCTTTGAGGGCTTTCAATGTGCCAAGACCCATATTCTAAACACTTTTCGGAAAAAATTATTTTCTTTTTCACTTGTGCACCAGCCGGTTTAGGCTTTTAGCTTAAATTGACTATTTACATATATTAGTGTTCACATTTACTGTTGACGGTGAGAAAGGCGGAATATCATGATTTCGGAGAATCCCGTTGCCGAATTTAGAAAGGAGTGCAAATCCGCGTTAAATGAGGTTTTCAAGAAGTTTTCACTTGAAATGCCTAAACAACTGGTTTTTGAGAAACCGCCTGTTTGGGAGTTTGGTCAGCTGGCTTCTTCCATTTGTTTTGAACTTGCCAAGCATGTTGGCGAGAAACCAATTGTGCTTGCTGAACGATTAATTGGGAATATGGACAAATCGAAGTTTTCGCTGATTAGGGGAGTTGTGGCAGCTGGTGGCGGCTACATAAATTTTCATGCAAATTTTGCCAAGCTTTCGGCGCTAACAATTGAGTCTGTTAGGCGTTTAGATGCCGCTTATGGATTTGTTAAAGCCGAGAAACCCATGAAAATTATTGTTGAGCATACAAGTGTTAACCCGCTTCACCCAATACATATTGGACAGGCAAGAAATCCCATGCTTGGGGATGCCATTGCCCGTTTGCTTTCTGCTAGGGGACACGCGGTTTCACGTCATTATTATGTGGATGATGTTGGAAGACAAACAGCGGTAATCGCCTATGGATATGAGAAACTTGGAAGACCTAAGCCAACGGAAAAGCCAGACCACTTCATCGGCAAAATTTACACCATAACAAGCTGTCTCGTGGAGATTAACCGCCTAAAAAGGGAGCTTGAAAAAGCGAAGGCTGTTTCAGCTGAAGACGAAATAGTGAAGATTAATAGAGAGCTGGACGACTGGATGTCCGTTGCCTTCGAACTAAAGCAAAAGTATCCAGAACTTTTTGAAAAACTCCTCCAGAAAATAAGCGAAGATGATGATCCAGAAAAAATTATCCGCGAGTTAAATAGGGCGTATGAAAACGGAGAGCAGAGAGCCAAGCGGCTTGTTAGGGAGGTTAGCCAACTTTGCCTTGAAGGTTTTAAGGAGACTTTGAGCCGTGCCGGCGTCTTCTATGATTCTTGGGACTGGGAAAGCGATCTTGTTTGGTGTGGACTTGTGACGGAAGTTCTTCAAAGGCTGAAGCAGACGCCTTATGTTTCTTTTCTAGGCGGCGTTTTGGAGTTTGAGGCTGGAAAAGTTGTTGAAGATTTTAAGCTTCGGGATAAGCTTGGCTTAAGGAAGGATTATGTTGTGCCTTCTTTGACGCTGGTTAGGGCTGATGGTACAACGCTTTACACGACTAGGGATATAGCCTACACCTTATGGAAGTTTGAAAGGGCTGAAAAGTGCATAAACGTTATTGGAATGGAGCAGTCTTTGGCTCAGATGCAATTGAAAATAGCCTTGTACGCTTTGGGCTACGATAAGCAAGCTGAAAACTTGACGCATTTCGCCTACAACCTTGTGACTTTGCCTGGCTACAAAATGTCGAGCCGTAGGGGACGCTACATAACATTGGACGAAGTTATGGACGAGGCTGTTAGCAGAGCATATGATGAGGTTGCTAAACGTTCACCCCAACTTTCAGAAGAGGAAAAGCTGAAAGTCGCAGAGTTTGTCGGCATAGGCGCAGTTCGATATGCACTTGTGGAGGTTGATCCATCAAAGCCCGTCGAGTTCAACTGGGAACGCGTAATAAACTTTGAGAGGAACAGTGCTCCATACATTCAGTATACTCATGCTAGGGCTTGCAGCATACTGCGAAAAGCCTCAAGGAAACCGGAAAACCCAGACTATGGCTTGTTGAAAGAGAAGCTTGAAAACGAAATTGTCTTCTCCTTGGCCGAGTTTCCAGAAGTCTTTGTTGAAACGGCGGATTTTCTCAAGCCCAACATGATAGCCGACTACGCCAACGCTTTAGCCGACAAATTTAACACTTTTTATAACGCTTTTCCAGTGATTAGGGCTGAGCCGCCAGAACTTAGCGATGCAAGGCTTGCACTGGTTGATGCCGTAAGGATTGTTTTGAGAAATGCCCTAAACCTTATTGGCGTATACGCGCCGGAAAGAATGTAAAGCCTTTTATGGTGCGCCTTGGATTATGGCTGTTGCTGTGCTTGTTCCTATACGGTTGGCACCAGCCTCAATCATGGCGACGGCATCAGCATAAGTTCTAATGCCGCCTGCAGCCTTAACGCCAAAGTCTTTTCCAACAATTTGACGCATAAGCTTAACATCCTCCACCTTGGCGCCTCCGCCAAATAGGCCTGTTGAAGTTTTGACAAAGTCTGCTCCGGCTTCTTTGACGATTTTGCAGGCGGTTATCTTCTCCTCAGTGGTTAGTAGTGGCGTTTCAATGATTACTTTGACTATTATGTCTTCGGACAAGCGTTTAACGTTAACAACAGCCTTTATATCCTGCTTGAAGAGTTTGTGGTCTCCGGATTTTAGTGCGCCTAAATTGGCAACCATGTCGAGTTCGCTAGCTCCATCCTCGATGGCTTTGATGGCTTCTAAAGCCTTAACCTCTGGAAGGGAAATACCAAAAGGAAAGCCAACCGTAGAGCAAACTTTAATGTTTGCACCTTTAAGAAATGAGGCTGCCAGCTTTACGTAAGTTGGGTTTACGACGACGCATCCGAACCCATATTGGATGGCTTCTTGACATAATTTTTCAACCTCAGTTTTTGTGGCTGTAGCCTTGACAAGGGTAGAATCTATGATTTTAGCAAGCTGCCCTGGCGAAATATTCACAATCGCCACCTTACTTTAAAGAGCTTTTTACACATTTATCGATTTCTAAAAGCGGCCCCCTGGTACTTGCACTTATTTAGGTGCGAGTCTCACATTTATTTACTATAACAGTCTTGGCGTTAGCCTTTAAACAGGGTTTGTTGTGGGGCCATACGACGGTAAAAGGGCTTTGCTGATTAAACGATAGCATTCCAACGCTGAAGCTTAAGCCAATAGCAAACACGCTGGTCAAATGTTGATGGCGTATATGGCTGCAAAAACCGTGATGAATTCTTTTTCGGAAACCTTAATTTTTAGAGAAGCACGATAAGTAACCATTAAAACTTTAGAAAACGTTCGATGTATTCGATTATTTCTTCGCTTTTTGCGGAGTTTAAAGAGACAGTTTCCCCCTTTTTATGAGGAATAAGGAATTCCTCATTGACAAGCTGCTTGATTAACTTTTTAACCCTTTTGCCGTTTGGCTTAACTTTTCTAGCCATCCAATTTATGAGCGTATCTATAGGCAGGTATTTGGCACCCCAACAGTTTCTTCTGAGTAATCTGTTCATTATGTCTGCCTTGATTTCTTCATCGCTGAGCTCTATGCTCATCACATGTTCACTTTTGATACCTTTGAAAAGAAACATATAAATACTTTTCTTCATAAGTTATTAAAGTAGTAAATAAGAAAGGTGAAAGAAGAAAGATGAGTGCAAAACTCTATTCCGAAAGAGAATATGAATCGATTCTTATCAAGACTCTTGGAGATTCGCCAAAGCTTAGGATAGTGGATTTTTTTCTGGATAATCCGTTGTTTGATTTCACTAAAAAGGAGGTTATAGAAGCTTTAGGAATGAGTAAGCAAACGTTTTACAAATATTTTCCGGAGCTGGAAGAATATGGAATAGTTAAAGTTTCCAGGAAGATAGGGAGAGCCAAACTTTACAGGATTAACGTTGAGCATCCCTTGGTGAAGATGCTTAGGGATTATGAAACGAAAATGTCAAAAGAAATGGCTGAAAAAGCTAAAATGAAAAAGCCTATTTTAGCTTAGCTTAGAAAGGTAAGCAAAAGTGTTCGCGCGCGCATCTAATCTCAATAGTTTTGCGGAAACTTTCAAGGTTTTGTGAGCCTAAACGCGTAACTCCAAATCAGCGATTGGATGTTCCTTGGAAAATTTAGAAAGACAATATCATAACGTGAGCCAACAAGTAAATCAGCGGCTTTTCTGGCTGAGGACTGCAAACCCGGAACAATAAAGACTTCAATCATATCAACATACTCTTCGCTTTTCAATGATGTAAGCGTTGCGTATAATACTTGCCCAAGGGTAACGTTTTAATCTGGAGTTTGATTCTTGAACTTCAAGCTTAAAGGAGAACCCCTTTATGGGTAGGAAACTCCTAGCCGCCCTCTCCACGGTTCTTATCTTAAGCCTTGCCCTAAACGCGTTTTTAACCATTATTGTTTTACGTTATCAGGAGAGGGTTCGTTCGCTTGAGGAAACCGTCCATACCGGTGGTAGCGCTGCTTCAGCCTCGCTTGTGGGGTGGAGCTGGATTAACGTGGTTGCGGTTTCCCAAGACAATACAGGCGTTGTTCTCAGGGTTTACGCGAAGATCGAGAACGGTTCTGGAAGGGTTTACATGGCTACAACTCCGAAGGTTGGCATAGATCTTCAATCGTCAGCTGAAACAGCCTACAAGGTTGCTGGTGAAATCTGCCATTTCAACGTTCAAACGCACGATTTGTTTATTGTAGTTGTTGCAAACTTCACAGTTGACGTTGTAGATGGCCCATCAGCCGGGGCAGCGATAACAGTCCTCGTTGCAAGCATTATGACGGGAAGATATCTAAACAACTCGGTAATAATGACAGGAACCATTGAACCCGACGGAACAATCGGAAAAGTCGGCGGAATAGTAGAAAAAGCCATGGCGGCTGCACAATCCGGAGCAAAGTTATTCATTGTGCCAAAGGGGCAAACCACAACCACGATCTATGTTGAACATAAAACACGGATAGGCCCATTCGTATTCATAACAAGAGAACCCCAAACCATAAACATCCAAGAGTACCTAAACAATCAAGGCTACACCATTAAAATTGCCGAAGCCTTAACAATACAAGAAGCAATAAACTACTTCTTTATATAAGCTCTGTATGTATGAAGCTTAAAAAGAAAATCGCACACCGCGCGAGCACAGTCTTTTATGAAGCCATCCTTCATCTTCTCTTTAGCGTAGCTGGGTCACTCTCACTTTTTAATTGCGTTATTTGTTGGAACGTATATTCGGTTAAATAGCAATAGTAAGCCTGCTTTGAGCCTCTAAAAAGCCCTACTGGGCAGCGGTAGAAGCCCTCTAAATGCTCAGCCTCTGGAAAATTGTTTAGAAGCTTCACAACCTCCACAAGCCTTAAACCAGAGTCTAAGAGCAAGTTATAGGCTACCTGATACTTTAGCGGGTCAGAAGCTAATCGCCTCAGGTCCGAAATTATCTGTTCTTCTTCTGGAACTTTAATGTCTATGCCCACCTTATCCTTGGGAATAGCCTTCCGCAGTCCATCCAAAAACTCTTTAAACTGTCCGTTAGGCTTGTTGATTTCTAAGCATTTAAACCAAGCCCGCATGGCACGGTTCAAATGGTGTCGCTGTCCAGCAGTTAACGGCGAAAAGATCCTCATAACATCCATTGGAGCCTTTATAGGCTGCTTAACAAACCTATCCAAGTAATTCAGCATGTTTCTGGCGTTAGCGGGCTCATAACGCTTAAACTCCAAATACTGCAGAAACATCTGCCTTGTCTCAGGCCAGCTTAAAACAAAACCTTCACCCGAAACACCAACAGCAGCCAAAGAACTTAGGGCTTGGCACGGGCCTTCCACACGTTTCATTAGATTTCCAAGCCTATTTTCGCCCTCTATGCTTGAAGCTAAAGAACCCAAAGCCCTACACTGCTCATCCACACGCTTTTTCAATTCGCTTATCTTGTCTCCGGCCATAGGACGGTCCTCTCCATGTATGTGGGACGGTCCCAGGACGGTCCCGCAAGCCAGCTGATAAAGCAGCCCAAAACAGGCTGCTTTTGCTGAAAGCAGCATTTTAATGGCGGGCCCGCTGGGATTTGAACCCAGGATCTCCGGCTCCGCAGGCCAGCGTCCTAATCCATTCTAGACTACGGGCCCAATCTATTGGATTACGGAGTTCTATTGAAGCTAAAATATTAAAGACACTAATAAAGCTTAGAACTCAAGGACTGTCTGAAGGTACTTTGAAGAACATCAGTTTTAACCTTAAACATCTAGCGAAACATTCAGATTTAGATGATCCAGAATCTGTGAAGATGTACATAGCTAGAAAACAATGTGCTAATAGTCAAAAGACTAACTTGGTTAAAGCATACAACTACTATGCTATTGTTAATGGCTTAGAATGGATTAAGCCTAAATACAGATTTGAAAGGAAAATTCCTAAGATTCCATCTAAAGAACAAATTGAAAAGCTGATATCATCTGCTTCTCCTAGATATGCTACAATTCTAAGGATTCTAGCTGAAACAGGGATTATGCCACATGAATTGTCAAAGATTTCCAGAAAGGATGTTGATCTTGAAAAAGGATTGCTCTATGTTAGAGGATACAAAGGACATAGTTCTAGAGTTTTCAAGCTTAGTAGTGAAACTGTGAAAATGTTAGGGATATACCTTTCAAAGAATGATAAAGAGTATCCTTTTCCAAAGTCTGAATGGATATGCAAATGTTATAGAGAACATAGAAACAGATTATCAGAAAAGCTTCAAGATCCATCATTGAGAAATATTAGACTATATGACTTTAGGCATTATTACGCAACAATGCTGTACTATAAGACTAGAGACATCCTATTAGTGAAGCAACAATTAGGTCATAAGAAGATTGAAACTACAATGTTATACACTCAGCTAGTGAATTTTCCAGAAGACAAGGAATTTATTTCAGCTACAGCTAGGAATGTTCAAGAAGCACAAAAATTGATAGAATCTGGATTTGAATACGTAACAACTTTTGATGGTATAATGCTATTTCGTAAACGTAAGTAGCCTCTCACACCCTCTCTTTTTTATGTCTGTAGGATTGTTAGCATCAAATTTGAACATGGAAGATGAACAGAACAGTCATAAAAAAGTAGAATTGGAAGTATAGATGGTTACGTAGTGAGGTATATTTCTAATGACACTTCTATAGACTCATTCTCATTGTGGTTGTAGCATTCAATAACGAGAGTAGGTCCAGTAACTTGTATAGTCTTTGCCACTGAATCATAACCCCATTGAATGACGGCACCATATTTGTATTCTATTTGTATTATATCACAGTTTGAGTCAAGGAGATACGTATAGGCATTATTGATATTTAAAATCCACGACTGTTCTCCTATCTTCGGTGGATACTTTACAATAAATTCGATTATGCAAAGTTTGCCATTTCCTCTGCTTGGTGCTTGATTCCACGGGTACAATAAAGCTCCAACTAAGATCTTATTTTTACCTACTTCATGACCAAAGGCGTTAGGATAGGCCTTAAGAAACTCTGTTGTCTTGTTGTAGAATATGTATTCTGGGTCCCATGTGGGTTCAAGGACCCTTGTTATCTCCAGATTGTATGGGTATCCAAAGTATATTTGCCATGCTGAAACATTTAAGGGATGCCAAAGATCTTCCCGAACCATTGCTGTAACATTAAACTTGTATCCGACTTGTGGATTATCAATTCTAATATCTGTGGGCTCTAACCATATTCTTGGACTGTTCAGCGGGGAATAAGCAAATAGTTGTCTTTCTGTTACAGCAAACCAGTCTGAAAATGTGTAGCACTTGTCTATGAGGAAACCAGTTCTAGCTTCTAAATAAAAGGCTGTCACACCATTTGGAATGGAGTTGTTAGCTCTTAAGATTACTGTAGCTTGTCTATATCCAGCTGTTGAGACGTTAAAGCTTACAATACTTCTTGGAGGGATAACTTTGCTAAAATTGTATGACTGTATCTTGTTATTTATAATAACGTTTTTTGTTGGGTCTCCTAATGTTCCAAATAGTCTAGAACTGTAGGCTATGTCCT
>Ga0272449_1004201_pt1 | contig 11808 bp, 14 predicted proteins | sample YNPCB0241_FD_198679 | JGI IMG/M metagenome (GOLD analysis project Ga0272449, IMG submission 198679) | Hot spring sediment microbial communities from Yellowstone National Park, WY, United States - YNP-CB-024-1 | ecosystem: Environmental > Aquatic > Thermal springs > Hot (42-90C) > Sediment...
GGACATGGATTCGTTTTTTTTGAAACGACCTTTAAAAATTATCTTAAATCTCAAATCCCAAATCCTATATCTTATATCTTAAATTTTAGATTTTCTTTCCTCTTAGGGTCAAGAGACTTGAAGCTACCTTTAAAAAATTCAAAATGCAAAATGCAAATCTCAAAAAGATAATTCAAAGTTCAAAATTCAAATCTCAAAATGACAATTCAAATAAAAATTCAAAATGCAAAATTCAAATCTCAAAATGAAAATTCAAAATTATCTTTGGCCTTTCATGGTTAGAATTCCGGATGCAAGGATGTTTGAAATTTCTACTACTTCTTTAAGTAATTGGGCAATTTCTTTTTTAAAATTTGGCATTGTTTCTTGAATTACAATTAGCCAGTATTTTGTTTCATTAGCTGATTTTAAAGCAATCTCAAAATAATGAATATAATCTTTTCTTGAGCTTGATGATTTAGCCTCCATTACATTGGCTCCAATAGAGGTTGAACTTCTAATAAGTTGGTCAATGATTGGCCAAAGAATTTTTTCTTTTTGTAATTTTTTAGCAAACTTTACTGTCCAAATCGAGAATTTGATTAATCTTTTTAAAAACTCTTCTTTGAATTTTGAATTTTCATTTTGCATTTTGAGATTTGAACTTTCATTTTGCATTTTGAGATTTAAATTTTCATTTTGAATTTTGAGATTTGCATTTTGAATTTTTATTATGGTCTTCTTAAGCTTATCCAGCCGTCCCAGCCACCACAGGTTTGACAGGAATTGGATGAAGAGCAATGAGCTCCAGAGGGAAGTGAAGAAGCTGTCCAGTCACATGGGTTGCCTGCTTGATCAACGCAGTCACATCCAGAAATTGCCCTTGCCCAGCCAGAAAATTCATAGGTTACTTGAGTGCCAGAAATTTTTGGCTCCACTTTTGCTAAAAAAGTTTCAGTTAAGTAGGGATTTTGAGGGGGCGGGCCGGCAATGCTCCTGTCAAAGGTAATCCAGCCAATATTTTCCGACCAGGCAAACCCAGATAAAACTCCAGTTTCGGGATTAATATGAACACCATAGTTAACTAGATCGCAAGCGGGCACGCAACATGGCACAAAAGCACAACTTGGGCAACTTGAAGCTTCAGAAAAACCCGAATTGCAAATTTTTCCTTTATCTGGCCCACCCTTACATACCTTAATCACTTCTTCGCTTGCCCCAATTTTAATTTTTGAATTGCAGTTAAAATTTACCCAGCCAATTGTTTCAACCCAAGCCCAACCCCAAACATTATGCTCGCTCCCAAGATTTGCCCTGCCCAAAGGCAAAAGAAGGAGAAAAAGAAAAATAGCTACAAAAAATTTATTTTTATGTCTCATAGGTTATCTGTAACTCTTTTGAACTTTCTTTTCTAGAAGTTCAAGACGTTTTTCCAAAGCTTTAAACTCCTCTCTACTAATTTTTTCTTGTAAATTATCTTTAATAAGGTGTAGATCCATTTTTATAAATTCAATGTCCTCAGTATTTTTTGCTACCATATCGCGAATACTTGAGAGTTGTTTTTGAATCTCGATAAGTGTTTCAGCAATGAGCTTTACTTGCGACTCAAAATGCTCAGTTAAAGCACCAAGATAGGTTTGATATTCCTTTCTTTGCTTTTCTAAAATTTTTTTTAATTTTTTTTGATCAATTTCCATAATTAAAAAATTTAAAGCTTTGTGATATAGCTTGCTTGAAATTCTGTTTTTTCGCGAATGTTTTCCTGAGATTCAATTAAAATTTCATCGCCAGTTTTTAAATATTTAAGTCCTTCAAAACCTTGATAGCTTTTGGTGTATCCCTTTTCGTTAACTTTTGTTTCTGGGGTAAATTTTACTTTAAGAATTCTCGGTTTTTGATCTTCAAAATTTGAACCATTGCCATCAACTAAGATAAAATCCGCCCCAATTTGAGTTACTTTTCCTTGAGTATTAAAAACTACTTGAGGCAACGGAAGTTCTGGAGGTCTTGTTGGTTTTTCAATTTGGGAAAGCTCTGTTTTTGAAATTTCTTTTGGCAAAAGTGGCTGGCTTTTTTCTGGCAAGCCTGGAGGAGGAAGTTTTTGCTCACCCCCTTGCCTTTTTGACAAAAAAAATTGAAAGAGGAGAAGAAAAATGAAGGAAAGGGCCAAAATTGAAGCAATGATCAAAATTAAAGTAGTGTTTTTTATTATCTTTTGCCTATCCATTACTTTTTTTCCTGGAGGGTTTCCTGTTTTGGGGTTTCTTTTGGGGAAGTTTGTGGAGGAATTTGGGGCTGGGAAATCTGAACCTTTTGGCTTTTAATTAAGGTTGAGACGCGTCCCTCTTCAGATAAATTTGCCCACCAAGAAATACTTTCTTTTGGAAAATAAATTACATTTTTTGGAGCAAAGTAAAGACTTGAGACTGGATAAAGCATTAAATTTGGCTCTTCTCCCTCTTTTCCTTTATTTTCCTGCCTAACAAACCAGGCATCTTTTAAGTGGGGCGAAGGAAAAAATGAAAGCTTTCCAAAATAAACCTCTCCAGTTTTGAGCACTACCACCTGATATTTTTCTTCAAATTTTAAAATTCCTTGGAGCTTTAAAATAACAAAAACTAAAATGACAACGGTTAAAGCTAATATGGTAACTAAGATTTTTGAAGTCCTGTCCATAATTTTTTTAAATTTTAGCTTCTTTTTGAGGCAAAGTCAATTGGGGCTTCAAGGGAAAGAAAGAAATAGTTTAGAGCTCTTTGGGGTGAGATTTTTCCAGTTTTTATTTTAAAATCTAGGGAAAAAAGAAAGAAAAAGAGTTTTTTGAGTTTTTCAAAGGAGAATTTTTTTGCCAATGAATAGAATTTTGGAATTAAAAATGGATGGATTTGAAGATCCTTTGCTAAAGCTTTGAAAGAAAGTTTCTTTTTTTGACCTTTTAGATAGCTTTTAATTTTAAGCAAGTTTTTAACATAAAAAATGGTCGGAGGCAGGATTGTTTCAATGCTTTTTCCTTCTTTTTCAAGAGATAAAAAATTTTCGATTGCCTCCTTTTTGTTTCCTGAAAGTAAGTTTTCAACAATTTTAAAAATTTCAAATTCAACTTTTGCTTTTGAAAGGGTCTCAATGTCTTGAACTTCAATTTTCGCTTCACCTTTGAAAGCGCAAAGTTTTTGAAGCTCGTTTGAAATCTCAAAAAGATTATCTTTGAAAATTTCAATTATTTTTTGAATTGCTTTTTGAGAAATGTAATTTTTGGCTAAATTTAAATTTGAAAGTGGTTTTTGATAGATTCTTAAAACTTCTTTTTGGATAAAAATCTTAAGACTTGGCAGGGAAAGTTTTTTAAACTCTTGGCATTTAACAGAATTTTTTTTCAAAAAGTCAAAAAGCTCATCATCTTTTTTTACATTTTGAAACTCGACAAAAAAAATTAAAGGACTTTCTTTTTTTGCAAAATTTTCTTTTAGAAGAATTGTTTTAAGTTCCTTTTTTTGATTTCTATCAAGAGAAAAGACATTTTGAAAAATAATCACTTTTTTTTCTTTAAACATCGAAACGGTCTTTGCCACGTCTTTGAAGCGCAAAATTGGATCGCTTTCTTCTCCATCTATTCTAAAAAGATTGAAGCTACTTTGGTATTTTTCAAAATATCTTGAAACAATTTCGTTAAGTTTACGTTTCAAAAGAAATGTTTCCTCCCCAAAGAGAAAGTAAAACATGCGGTTATATGCTTTTTAAAACAAGTTTTGCCATCTTTGATTTCTTTCTTGAAGCGGTATTTCTTTTAATTACATTTTCTTTAGCTGCCTTATCAACAAATTTATAATAAATTTTTAAAAGCTCCTTGGCCTCTTCAATTTTTTTCTCTTCAATCGCTTTTTTAATCTTTTTTTCGGTCGCCTTTATTCTTTTTTTGTGCATTAAATTATGAAGCCTTTTTCTTTCTGAGGAGCGCAATGCTTTTTTGGCTGATTTTGTTTTTGGCATATTTTTTATACCTTAAGATATTTTTGGATGGCAAAAAAGGTAGCAAAAGTAGCCAAAAAAATACCAGCTAAAATATTTAACTCAAATAAATTTAAAAGATTTGTTTTTAAAACTTGGATTAATCCAATTTCGCCCAAAAAACCAAAAGTTTTTGGAGAAAATTTTTGGGCAATTCCAAAAAAGAGAAAAAATGTTAAAAGACCACTTATAAGCCCGAGGATCATTCCCTGGAAAAGAAAGGGCCCTCGAATGAACCAATTGGTAGCTCCAATAAGCCTCATTGCTTTAATTTCTTCCCTTCTTGAATAAATGCTAAGCCTTATTGTGTAAAAAATCATAAAAAAGGCAATAAATCCCAGTATCCCACCAATTAAGATCGAAAAAAATCTTAAATCTTTTGAGATTGAGAAAAGTTTTTCAATCATTGATTTAACATCAGAATAATTTAATTTTTCAATTTTATATTCATCCTTTTTTTGATTCAAAAATTTAGCTACATTTTCAAAAGCTTCAACACTTTGGGCTTTAATTAAAAGGGAGGCCGGAAGAGGATTTGAGCCAATAATCTCCAAAGCTTCAGCAAGCAAAGGATCATTAGCTCGCTTTTTTTTAAATTCTTCAAGAGCTTCTTCTTTTGAAATATATTTTACTTCGCTCACCCCAGGAGTTTTTTCGATTTGAGATTTAAGTTCTAAAATTTTTCCTTCTTCGGCGTCGGATAAAAAATAAACCGCGATATCTGCTTTATTTTTTAAAGTTAAAATTAAATTTTGAGTAAGCTTTTGAAGCAGGGTTGCTAAAGTAATGATAAAAAGAGTTAAAAACAAAACAAAGGCACTTCCCAAAAAAAGGCCAAAATTCCTTTTAAGGTCTCGAAGGCCAATAGCAAAAGCTCGAAAGAAATTAATAAACATAATTTTGGGCAACTTTATATTTTAACAAAAAATTTTTATAGTTGAAAGGTGCCAGTTAAGTCATCTTCTAAAATTTTCCCTTTCTCAAGCCAAATCACTCTTTTTTTGACCAAGTTAACCACATCCCTGTTATGGGTAGCTAAAATCACTGCAGTCCCAAGTTGATTTATTTTCAAAAGTAATTCAACAATTTCTTTGGTATTATAAGGGTCGAGATTTCCTGTGGGCTCGTCTGCCAAAAGAACCTTTGGTTGAGAAATAATTGCCCGGGCAATTGCAGTCCTTTGCTGCTCGCCCCCAGAAAGCTGATAAGGGAAATTCCACATTTTTTCTTCCATTCCGACTAAAGCTAAAACTTTTGGAACGAGTTCTTTAATTTCCCTTCCTGGTTTTCCAAGAATTTCTAAGGCAAAGGCAACATTTTCAAATACAGTTCGATGGGGAAGGAGCTTATAATCCTGGTAAACTATTCCAATTTTTCTGCGATAATAAGGAAGTCGTGATTTTCTAATCCTGCTGATATCCATTCCTTCAAAATAAATGTGACCCGAAGTTGGTTTTTCTTCGCCAATGATTAGCCTCAAAATCGTTGTTTTTCCTGCTCCTGATTTTCCAACAATTGAAACAAATTCTCCTTCAGAAACAGTAAAACTTACATTATCTAAAGCTTTGCATCCCGGAGGAAAAATTTTGGTCACTTGATCAAAATAAATCATAAAAAACAAGTTTATTTAATTATAATAAATTTTTCAAGGTTTCCTTCAAGGACCTTTTCAATTTTTGTTTCCTTAACTTGAGTTCGATGATCCTTTACCATCTGATAAGGATCAAAAATATAAGAGCGAATTTGATATCCCCACTTTGGAACCACTTTCCCTCCTTTAAGTTTTTCTATCTCTCCTCTTTTCTCCTTTTCTTTTAAAGCAAGAATTTTAGCCTGCAAAAGGGCTAGGGCCTTTTCTTTGTTTAAAAGTTGCGATCTTTCTGATTGGCAAGAAACCTGAATTCCGGTTGGAAGATGGGTTATTCTTACAGCTGTCTCTCTTTTATTTACATATTGACCTCCAGGACCAGAGGCTCTAAATGTCTCTATTTTAAGTTCATTTTCCTTAAAAGAAATGTTTTTTGTATCCTCCATTTTTGGAAGGACTTCGACTAAAGCAAATGAAGTGTGTCTTAGCCCTTTTCTTGAAAAGGGAGAGATGCGCACAAGCCGATGGACTCCATTTTCATTTTTTAAATATTCAAAAGGTGAAAGGATTTTGCCATTGACTTCTACTTTTCCTTTTACTTCCAAAGTTACGCTTTTTATTCCTCCCTCTCCAGTTTGTCTTGAAATCTCTTTTACTTTAAATCCTTTTTTTTGAAAAAATTTAAGATACATTTTAAGCAAAATAGAAACCCAATCCTCGGCATCTTTCCCACCGGTTCCAGCAAAAATTGAGAAAAAAGCTGTATTTTCCATATTTTTTAGCCTGAGGCCGGATTCGAACCGGCGACCTTTCCCTTACGAGGGGACTGCTCTACCACTGAGCTACTCAGGCATTATTTTATTTTCTCAAAATTTTGGCTTTTTAGCAAATATTTCTCTCCATCTTCTGGCGTGAGTGCTAAAATTCCAAGTTGATCTTGAATTAAATTAGCCATGGCATTTTTTGCTCTGCTTTCTCCGCTTACTAAAAATACTCCTTTTGGTGCCTCTCCTTTATTTAACATTTGATTTTCTTTAACTTTTTTAATCCATTCAAAGAGCTCCTTTTGGTCTGCGTGCCCCGAATATCCTTCTATGGTTTCTATCTTTGCATTAACTTTTATTTTCTCTCCAAAAATTTCTATCGTTTTTGCTCCCTCTTGAATTTCTCTTCCTCGCGTTCCTTCTATTTGATGTGACAAAAAAAGCAAGGTGGTTTTTCTACTTGAAAGATACTCCTTTTCATAAAAAAGAATTGGTCCTCCCTCTGAAAAACCAGAACCAGCAATAATAATTTTGGGTGGTGGAGTTTTTAACGCCCTTTCTCTCCCCCTTTGACTTCTAATTACATGAAAATTTTGAAAGCGAAAAACATTATCGCCTTTGTTAATTAGAAAGCGTGCCTCCTTTTTAAAAAGCCTTTGATGTTTTTGGTAAAGTTTTATTGCCTCAAAAGCTAAGGCGCTATCTAAAAAAATAGTAATTTGAGGGATTTTTTTATTCTCTACAAGATAATTTAGCTCATATACAATCTCTTGAGCTTTCTCAATAGCAAAAGAAGGAATTAAAAGAACTCCTCTTTTTTTAACAACTTCTTCAATAATATCTTCAAAAATTTCTCGGGGCGGAAGTTTTTCTTCAAAAACAATATCACCATGAATTGTTTCCATTACAATAAAATCTCCTGAATCTGGCACTGAAGGCGGGGGCAAAAGTGGGTTTAGAAAACTTCCAAGATCTCCGCTAAAAATTATTTTTAGACCTTCTTTTTTTGAATAAACCTCAACACTACTTGAACCAAGAATGTGGCCCGAGGGCAAAAGTTTTGCTTCAAAATTTTTGGTTACTTTAAATCTTCGATTAAAATTATGGCAAACAAAATGCCTTTTAATTTTTTGAAAATCTCTTTTTGAAAAGAGAGGTTTTTGAGTAATTTTGAAATAATCTTCAAATAAAAGCTCAAGAAGATCAAAAGTGGCTTTGGTACCAAAAATTTTTCCCTCAAAACCTTCTTTAGCAAGGCGAGGCAAAAGACCTGCGTGGTCAAGATGAGCATGAGTTAAAAGGACTCCTTTAATTTCTTTTGGAGAAAATGGAAAGGGCTTTAAATTTCTCTCCTCTTCTTTTCCATAAAACCTCCCGCAATCAATTAAAATTTTATCGCCATTAGATTCTAAAAGGTAACAAGTTCCATTTGGATTTTTTGAGCCTCCAATAAAATTTAAAATCATAAATTTTTGCTTTCAAAAACCTCTTCAATTGCTTTGTGGATTTTTGAATATTTTCCAGCGCCTTCTTTTGGCAAAAGAATGTAGCCCCTCCAATCAGTTGGCGGATGATAAAGATAATTTGAAGTATCAAAAACTATAGTCACTGTTTTTTCTACTGAAAGGGAAGATAAAAATGGAAGACTTGAAATTGCTTGAGAAAGCGGAATATCGGTTTCAATATGTCTTTCAAGAACTGAAAGAATTTTCCAGATTTTATCCGGCCTTAAAAGAAGATTTAAGGAAAAAATTTTATCTTTAAGCGCCAAAAGAACTTTTTGTTGCCTTTTCATTCGATCAAAATCAGCTCCGGGAAGATCGCGAGAGCCAATATAAGCCAAGGTTTGACCTCCATTTAACAAGTTCTTTCCTGGATGAATTTTGACGGAATAGTTATAAAAAAAAGTTTGAAAAGATCGGGTTTCTTCAATTTCAATTCCTCCAAGCAAATCGACAAGTTCTTTCAGTCCTTCAATATCAATTACAATCACTCCATCAATATCAACCCCTGAAATTTCTTCAACTACCTTTTTTGCCAAAATAAGCCCCCGCCCCTTTCCTTTTTCTTCGCCAATTACATAAGCGGTATTTAATTTTGCCCATTGGTTTTTTTGAATTTTAACCCAAAGATCTCTTGGGAAGGAAAAAATTCCAAGGGTTTGAGAACTTTTTTGATAGGAGAGCAAAATAATTGAATCGGTTAAAATTCCACCAGAGGGGGCGTTTCTTCCTCGATGGCCCAAAATCAGAATGTTCCATCTATCTTTGCTAACCTCCACCGAATTTAAATTTGTGACCGAAAAAGAAAAAGTTTTTGAGGTTTTGAAAAGCAAAATCGCTGCAAAGCCTGCCAAAATTGCAAAAAAAAGAAAAAGGCTTAAAATAACTTCTCCTCTCATAAAAGGCTTTAAAAAAATTTTGTGCCTCCGGCAGGACTCGAACCTGCAACCTTCGGCTTAAAAGGCCGCTACTCTACCAAATTGAGTTACGGAGGCTCAAAAATTATATTTAGCAAAAAAAGATATTTTTTTCAAGATGATAAATTAAATTTTTGGAAAAATTGGTTTTTTCTTCTTTTCGTTAATTTGATTTAAAATTTTCTTTGAAGTTTCTGGCAAAAATGGCCAAAGAAGTTTTGCAATTTCTTTTGTTGCCAAAACAAGATCTGAAATTTGGCTTTCTTTTTTTGAAGTTTCCTCCCAAAGTTTTTTTTCTTCAATAAATTTGTCACAAAAAGAAATAAGTTCCCAAATTGCAGAAAGAGCTCTATTTAGCTCAAAATTCTCAATTAAAATTTTTAAAGTTTTTTGGGTATTTTTAATTTTACCTTTTAGGATCCTATCCCCAATTTCTTTCTTTGAAATTTTCTTTTTTAGCTTAAGAGCAAGCCCGACTACTCTTGAAACTAAATTCCCAAGCCCAAAGGCAAGATCATCACGATATCTTTTTTCAAAGTTTTTAAAACTAAAATCTAAATCTTCAAACGGTGAAGTTTCTCTTAAAAGAAAATATCTTACTGGATCAGTTCCATACTTTTTTACAACTTCATGCGGTTCAATTACATTTCCAAGACTTTTGGAAATTTTTTGGCCTTCAAATGTAACGTATCCATGAACTAAAATTTTATTTGGTAAGGGAAGCTTTGCTGAAAGCAAAATTGCTGGCCAATAAACTGCATGAAATCTTAAAATTCCCTTGCCCACAATATGAATTTTTTCTCCTTTTTTCCAAAATTCTTGAAATCTTTTTGAGTTTTTTGCAAAACCAAGAGCATTAATATAATTTGAAAGAGCATCAAACCAAACCCAAATTTTTTGAGATTTATCTTTTGGAACATCAATCCCCCACCCCTGAGCTCTCTTTGCATCCCTTGAAATACAAATATCTTCAAGACCCCTTTCAATAAATCTTAAAATTTCATTTTTTCTTGACTCGGGAATAATTTTAATCTTCTCATCCTTAATTATTTTTTCTAATTTTTTTTGATACTTTGAGAGAGAAAAGAAATAATTTTCCTCTTCGATAACTTCTGGAAGCGTTTGGTGCTCGGGGCAGAGTCCATTTTTTAGTTCTTCTTTTTTATAAAATTCTTCACAGCCAAGGCAATAAAGCCCTCGATACTTTTTTTTATAAATATTTTTTTGACAAAGCCTCCAAAGTTTTTGAGCCCCCAAAATGTGGCGACTTTCAGTGGTTCGAATAAAATCGTCAAAAGAAAGATTTAAAACTTCTTTTAAAGAAAAAAATTTTTTTGCATTTTGATCAACAAGTTCTTTAACTGAAATTCCCTTTTCTTTTGCTGTCTTGACATTTTTTAGGGAATTTTCATCGGTTCCGGTTAAAAAAAATACTTCTCTTCCCTGACTTCGATAATATCTTGCCAAAACATCTGCCTCAATAATTTCTAAAGCAAAGCCAAGATGAGGAGAGGAATTTACATAAGGAATGGCTGTGGAAATAAAAACTTTTTTTGCCATAAAAAGATTATAAAAAAAATAAGGAGCAGGACAAGCCTACTCCCTCCGCCGCGCCGCAAAGAGATGTCCCCAACACCAGTTGGCGATCCATCGGCATCCCCTTTCGAGGGTACCAAAGAGCCCGGCCATAAGCGAGGCAAACGCTCGAATGATCTCACCTGCTCCAAAGGCCCTTGGGTTGGCGTGGTCCCGCACCCATTCCCAGGCCTGGCGGTGCACCTGGAAAAAGATCGCTAAGATCGCGCCGGTGCCCGATAGCGCCAGAAAAATGATACCGAGTAGTAGACGCCAAAGAATCTCTGCCCATCTTTCCATTCTCTCACCTCCTTGTAAAACTATGTCATTTTTTTTGTCCTATGTCAACTCCAAGGTGACTGTCACCTGGAAAAAGGTACTCTCACTTAAAAAAAAGGAACCTCCAATAAAAGAGGTTCCCTTAAAATCATTTATGAGTCAAAGTGGGCGAGAAGCACTAAAAGGTCGTGTTTCAAAACTTCCATCTCTACTTTTTTAAGTTTTTGGACGATTATTCCCCAATGAATAGCAACCAGATCACCTTTCTTTGCTTGAAAAAAACATTTTAAAGGCTCAAGAGAAGGCACCAAAGTAAAACGTTGGTTATCTTGTTTGATCTTAATAGTTTTCACCTCTGCTCCTTCTCTAAATATCTCCAAAACCTTCCCGGGCCGAACAAAGCAGGCATTAAAGATCTCTATAGGACAATGCGGCCAATTCAAAAGAAAAACAAGATGATTATGGATGGGCTTTATCCAAGGTGGCAAAGCCTCGATCACCTCCTTTGGTAATTTTAACTCTCTTAAAATCTCCCGAGCTATGCTATTGGGAAGAGCTGGACTGCCAAGGAAATATGCCTCAATTACTTGCCGGGAAAACATCTCTCTCTTTAGATTTTTACCGATAACTGAAAGAGCTGGAAAAAGTACAGGAGATTTTCTGACAATTTCCACAATCTCTTCCATTGCTACTTTCCGATCTAGCTTTCCTTTGAGAAACGATTTAAAAAGCTCTCGTCCTTCTGGAGAAACATCCGGACATCCAGTTAGATACCCCGCAAGCAATTCAAGCTCCATTTCCAAAGTTTCTCACCTCCTTTTTCAAAGAAACTAAAATTTTAAAAAGCTTTGCCCTCCTTGAAATTTATAACAAATCTCTATTTTTTCTCAAAATGAGCTCATTTAAAATTTAATTAAAGCTTAAAAAATTCTCTTTCAAAAGTTGGCTTTTTTACTTTGTAAAAAATTCCAATTGGAATTCTGCCATCATTTTTGTAATCCCACTCTCTAATTTTCTCTTGAACTTTTTCTCTTGACTCAAAATCTTGATTTTCAAGAGTGTAAACTCTTTCTTTGAAAAAGTTTGTTAAATCAAAAAAAGTAATGCAAGGTTGCAAAATTTCCAAAAAAGCAAAGCCCTCATGTAAAATTGCTTCTTTGATCATCTTTTTTAAATGCTCAAAATTTCCAGTAAAAGTT
>Ga0272449_1004202_pt1 | contig 11808 bp, 12 predicted proteins | sample YNPCB0241_FD_198679 | JGI IMG/M metagenome (GOLD analysis project Ga0272449, IMG submission 198679) | Hot spring sediment microbial communities from Yellowstone National Park, WY, United States - YNP-CB-024-1 | ecosystem: Environmental > Aquatic > Thermal springs > Hot (42-90C) > Sediment...
AACTTGGACTTGGATATCTTAGATTAGGACAACCTGCAACGACCCTATCAGGAGGAGAAGCTCAAAGATTAAAAATCTGTGCAGAAATTTTGAATTCACTTGCATCAAAAACTAAATCTTCTCTAAAGGGCTGCATTTATATTCTTGATGAACCAACAGTAGGATTACATCGTGAAGATGTAAAAAAATTTCTCAATGTTATAAGAAAGCTCATTGATAGATCCGCTACAGTCATAATAATTGAACATAATCTTGATGTAATTTACCATGCAGATTGGATTATCGACCTTGGACCTGAGGGAGGAGAGGAGGGAGGCTACCTTATTTATGAAGGAAGACTCCCTGAATTTTTAAAAATTAACAAATCCTATACTGCCAAATATTTGAGAGAATATCTAAAATCTTAAAAAAGCCCCAATACCACCATACTGAAGAAGTCGTTGTCTGTCTTTTTCATCCCTTACAACTTCAACAAGGGCAGACTGCTGTATTGCCATTTCTGTGGCTTTTTCTATTAAGTTATCAGTTTTAATTACACAGTTGCCACATTCCATACAGCATTCAATATACTGAGTTGTTGCAAATCCGCAATTTTCACAAATAAAACCTTCTACAGCATAGTCCTTAGCTATAACAAGTTTCATTACCCTTCTTTCTCTTAAATATTTCAAAGTATCATCAATGCCTGTTACAGCGCTTTCATTTTTTAAAGCCTTTGTAATAAGATCTGAAACAGTCTCTTTTTCTTTTGATTTTTCATATTCCTCAATAATTGGAAGAACCTTTTGTAAAACTTCCTCTTTTGAAGCATACTTCTCAATGTTTAACCTTCCTACTATTTTTTGTTTTATTTCATTAGGAAGAACGTTCATTAGTTCAGAAATTGCTTCATTAGGTCCTGCCAAAATAAGCCTTCTGATGTTTTTATCCTTGAGAAAATCACCAAATCTTTCAATAACATCCTTTAGATGGTTTTTTACATGATAGTCAATATGTCTTTCATATCTTTTCTCTGCAAGGGCAAACCATCCACCTTTTTTATGTTTTCCTGGGACATCTTCATGCTCAACCATTCCATACTCTTCAATATCACCTAAGAAAACTTGAAATACTCTTGCAGCTCGTTTGTCAACAAGAAGCACCCCATATTTCTGATAATTATCAAGTAAATCAAAAAGAGGGCTTGTAAATGGTGTTTTATCGATAATTAAATTATCCTTAACTTCAACATTTAGATCATATCGAACCCAAAAATCTTTTTTAGTACAACTATAAATAACAATTGATTTTTTGAAAGATTCTCTATCACTCTGTAAAAAGGATTCTATTTTTTCAATATCTTCCTTGCAAGCATTATAATTTTCTTCTGTTATAGATTTTACTAAATTTTTAAATTTCGAAATGTAAGCCTGTTTTTTTCTTTCCTGTGGTGAAACATTAAGAAAAAGGCTTACTACAAGAATATCATTCCATTTAATTTTCTCAAGCTCCTCCAAATCTTTTCTATCAAACATTTTCCCCACCTCCTATAAAATTTTTAAGAATCTCAATAAATGAAACAAAAAGACTAAATATAAGAGGGCCAAGTATAAAACCAATTAGTCCGAAAACTTTGATACCTCCAAGAACAGAAAGAAAAATAAATATAAGTGGTAAATTAACTCTACCCTTTATTATGAGAGGTTTCAAAACATTGTCAATGGAACTTATAATTAATGCTCCCACTAAAGCAAGAATAATTCCTTTGATAATATATCCATTAACTAAAAGATATACTGCTGCAGGTCCCCATACAGCAAAGGCACCTAATACAGGAATAAAAGAAGCAACTGCTGTAGCAAAGCCCCATAATGTAGCTGATGGAATTTCAAGAAAATAAAAGGTTATACCAAGTATTGTTCCTTGAAGCATGGCAATTAAAATTCCACCGTAAAAGGTTGTGTAAATGATATTTTTAATCTGATTTATTATTGAAATCTTGTCTGTATCTGCAAAGGGTAAAAATTCTGAAATTTTTCTTACGAAATTATCACCATCCTTTAAAAAGAAAAAGGCAATAAAAAAAGTCAAAACAAGATTTATTGTTAATGTCAAAACATCACCAAAACCATGAGCAATTTTCAGTGCACCTTCTTTCAATAAATTACCAAATTCATTTTTGATGAGAGTTTGAAGGGCTGATACATCACCTCCTGTAACAAAGCTAAGTTTTTCAAGTATTTTTGAGAGTATAGGATTAGTTGTTATCTTATTTAAAAGTTCTGTTATGTTGATTTTATTTATAAGTTCACCTGTTTCTAAAATTATTTGATAAGAAATAAAAACAAAGGGGAAAAGAAAGAGGATTATAACTAGAACAATTGTTACAAGAGCAGACAATCCTTTATATTTTAAAAATTTTTGAGTAAAATCAAAAACAGGATGGAATACTAAAGCAATAACTATTGCCCATCCCGCAGAAGCAAAAAAGGATTTTAAAATCTGATAATTAAGATATCCGAGTATTCCTATAAACAATAACAAAATCCACATATAAAAATTTCTTTCAAGGGAAAATCTATATTTCCGTGACGGGCTCATAATTTATTTTATCTTTTTTAAAAAGATTTGCCAAAGAAATTTTGAGGCTATACCATTGTCTCTTTCAGGATGCCATTGGACACCAACAAAAAATTTATGCCCCTTTAGATAAAAACCCTCTACAATGTCGTCTTTTGCTTTACAAAACACTTTTAGACCCTCTCCAATTTTATTTACTGCCTGATGATGTGAGCTATTTACTGTATAAGTATCCTTTTTAAAAAGAAAACCATCAAAAACTTTTATTTCGTGCTCCCCTGTTTGATGATTTATCGATGTATTTATATCTTGATAAAGGTTTCCACCAAAAAATATATTCATAATCTGCATTCCATAACATATACCTAATATTGGTTTATTAGAGATCAAAAAAGACTCTATCAGAGCCAACTCAGCTTTAACTCTATCATCAGGAACAATTTCTCTACATGAGATATTTTGTTCTCCATAAAATTGAGGTTTTATATCTGCACCACCAGAAATTATTAATCCTGAGATTTTTTTTGTTAAATTTTTTATTAAATCATAACATACAATACCCTCTGAAATGACCATTTCTGGTGAGATTATAAAGGGCATAAACCCCGATTTTACAATAACTTGTATATAATCTCTGTTTAAGGAAAGTTTTTTTTCATTAACACTACATGTAATCCCAATGAGTTTCATAAAAGTATTCTTCCATTTCTGATGTCATTAATTAAACCATTTTCAACTGAAAATTTACCATTTATAATAACGTATTTTATCCCCCTTGAGATGCCAAAGGGATTTTCAAAGGTTGCGGTATCTTCGATTTCTGAAGGATCAAAAAGCACAATATCAGCATAATAACCTTCCTTTATTACACCTCTTTTATGGATTTTAAAAATTTTAGCCGGTAAATAGGTTATTTTTCTTATAGCTTCTTCAAGACTTAATATTCCTTTTTCTAAAACATATTTTCTTATAAACCTTGGGAAACTACCAAATCCTCGTGGATGAGGCTTGCCTCTTGCAGTAATTCCCTTTGTGCTTCTTGAAGAACTATCAGTACCAATCATTACATAGGGTTTTGACAAAATCTTTATAAGATTTTCCTCATTCATACCAAAATATATTACCGCCACATATAAATCTGACCGAATCAAAAGGTCACATATAAAATTATGAGCATTTTCAAGTTTTGTTATATCTCCTAATTTTTTTCCTTCAAAGTGTCTATCTTTTTCAAAGGCAACTTCAGATATTAAAAGACTATCTAAAAATTTTTTCCCTCTTGTTTTAATATATTTTGCTATCTCTTTTCTTACAGATTCCTTTTTTAATTTACTTACAATTTCCTCTCTACTTCCTTCAATTATCCATTGGGGGAGAAAGACATCAAGATCTGTTGCAGATGCAATATAAGGGTAGCTATCAGCAGTAATTTTTATACCTTCCCTTTGAGCAGACTCTATGAGATAAAAAACAGTATCAATCTTCCACCAGTTTTCTCTACCAGATGTTTTAAGATGTGATATATGAATAGGTATTTTTGTTTTTATACCAACCAAAATCGCTTCTTCCAAAGCCGAAATTAATCTTTCTCCTTCACTTCTTAAATGGGTTGCATAAACACCTCTCTTAGGAAGTAAAACTTTTGCAAGTTCTATTAATTCTTCAATATTTGCAAAAATTCCTGGAGGATAAATAAGTCCTGTTGATAGGCCTTTAACTTTATATAACAACTGTTTTTTAAGAAGATTCCTCATTTTAGATAATTTTGCTTTATCTGCAATAACATTTTTATATCCAATGACTGAGCCTCTTATATTACCGTGTCCACATAAAGTTGCAAAATTAATCGATGGATTGACATTCTTAAGTAAAGAGATGTATTCATCAATGCTATTCCATTTTGGTAAGCCTAATGCTTTAAGTTCAGGAAGTCTTCTTTCTAAGGTTTCTTCAAACATTGGAAAAGCTGATAATCCACAGTTACCATTTATTTCAGTAGTTATTCCCTGAGTAATTTTGCCTTCAGCCTGAGGGTCTGCAATAATTGTGAAATCTGAATGGGAATGGGTATCAATAAACCCGGGTGTAAGAATTAATTCATTGGCGTTTATTGTTATTTTAGAAGAAAAATTTTCTTTCCCAATATAAACAATTTTATCCTCTTTTATCCCAATATTGGCTTTGAAAATACTTTTACCTATGCCATTAACAATAATGGCGTTTTTAATGAATATGTCCATCTATAATTTCTTTATCTTATTTTTTTTATTGTTTGGTTTTTTACTGTTTTCTCTTACAATGAAATGATTTGTATATTTCACTTCTCTGTTTTGGTAAGATTTTGAAAAATAATTTTTTATTCCATCAACAATTGCTTGGGCTATTTGCATTCTGTAGGTTTCCTGAGAAAGAAGGATTTCTTCTTCAGGATTACTAATATAAGAAATTTCAAGTAAACAAGAAGGCATCTGAGCACCAACTAAAACATAAAAAAGCGCCTGTTTTACACCATTGTCATATCTGGAAAAATCCTTTTTTAATTTTTCAACCATAGAATTATGAATATAGCCAGCTAATTTTACTGAATCATCTCTCTTTGCCTCTCTTTCAAGGGACGCAAGCATAAAGCCAAGCTCACCTTTTAACTCTTTCATTCTTTTAAGAGAGATAGCATTTTCCCTTGCCGCAACCCTTATTGCTTCTTCGTCATCTGTCCAGTTAAGAATATATGTCTCAATTCCTTTTGCATAATTATTTGTTGATGCATTGGTGTGAATTGAAAGGAAAAGATCTGCTCCGACTCTGTTAGCTATCTCTGTTCTTTCATTGAGAGGGATGAAAATATCCTTTTCCCTTGTAAGAATGATCTCATAATTAGGCTCTTTTTTAAAAAGATCCTTTACTTTCAACGCAATATCTAAAACAACATCTTTTTCCATTAAACCTCTCTGACCAATTGCACCTGGATCCTTTCCTCCATGCCCCGGATCAATAACAATTTTTCTTTTTATATTACTTTTATTATTTTGAGATTTTTCAATTTGACTTTCTGTTTGTTTTTGTGTTTCTTCTGATAAATATATATCGATTACTAACCTGAAGGGATCCTCTATTTGAATAACTTTAAATTCGTAATTGGATTTAATTAATTCAAAAACAATTCTTACTGTGACGCTGTCAAATTGACCAATTCTAATTTTATTAACAATATTGCTATTTAAAATGTATTCCCTTTTTAGTTCTTTATTTAAAGAAGACTTTTTAATATCAAAGAAAAGTCTTTCTGGATTTTTTAATTGCCCTTTAGTAAACTCAACAATACCATTCGTTTCAATTACTGTTCTGAAGCCCTTTGAAAGTTCATAATACCTTATTTCCCTTACCTGAATTCTTTCATCTGCCCAGATACCAGATAGGGGAAGAAAAATTAATAAAATTATAAAAAATCTTATCATTTAATTATTACATTATACTGCTACAACTTCTTTTACTTCTGGAATCTCACTTTTTAGAGTTTTTTCTACCCAGTTTTTTAATGTAAGAGTTGCCATTGGACAGGTTCCACAGGCCCCTTTAAGTTTTACATAAATTACATTATCTTTAATATCTACAAGGTCAATATTCCCTCCATCAGCCATAAGTCCTACTCTAATTTTACCTAAAACCTGTTCTACTTTAGCTCTATCAATCATAAAAAAACCTCCTAAAGTTTTATAGAATATAATACTATATCATATCAAAATATGCAATTTCGTGAACACTTTAGATTTACATTTTGCTCTTTGAATATTTTCTTACTCTGAAAAATAAAACTGTAAGAAGCATTGAAAACATAGCAACGCTTAAAATCAAAAAAGCTTCATTAAAGGCAATTGCCTGTGACTGCCTTATTAATTCTCTATATATAACTCCCTCTGAAGGTAAAAGGGTTTTTAAAGAAAGATATTCGTTTAATTTTTCAATTGCCATCTGATAGGAAAAATCATAGGGAGTAAGATTTTCAACTAATCTATACTGGTGGAGTTGAGATCTCTGAGATACAATTGTAGTAACTATTGCAGTGCCAACAGAACCTCCTATATTTCTTATAACAGCACTAATTGGCGTGGCATCCTGCATTTTTTCCTTTGGAATAAAAGCCATGGTCATAACAGCAAGGGGGGTTATTACAAAAGCCATTCCTACAGCCAGGACTCCTCTTGGATGAACAAAACTCCAGAAATCTGTTTGAAGATTGAATAAACTCATAAGATAAGTTGAATATGCACACAAAATAATACCAAAAGTTAATGGTATTTTGGGATTAATTCGGTCGGTTATTTTCCCGCTAAGTGGAAAAGCAATTAATTGAATCACTCCAGCAGGACCTAAAACAAGTCCTGCCAGAAAAGCTGTATATCCCATCAAGTTTTGAACATAAATTGGAAGTAGAATTATGCTACCAAATAGATTAAAAAAGGTAAAAAACATGATAATATTGCCAAAGAGAAAATTTCTGTCCTTAAAAAGTCTGAAATCAACAATAGGATTCTTAGCTTTTTTAAGCTCCCACCAAACAAGTAAAATTAAACTTATAAAACTTATAATAGATAAAGTAACAATAAAATCTGATTCAAACCAATCCTCCCTTTCGCCTTTATCAAGAACGATCTGAAGACATCCTATCCCTAAAGAGAGAAAAATTAAACCAGGATAATTAATTTTTAGTTTTTCTCGTTTCAAATATGGTGGGTCTTCTATTACTAAGTAGGTCATTAATATAGAAATAATCCCTATGGGAATGTTTATGTAATAAATCCAACGCCAAGAAAAATTATCTGCAATCCATCCCCCAAATATTGGTCCTAAAATAGGAGCTAAAATTATACCCATTCCATAGATTCCCATTGCTTTTCCGTATTGTTCTTTTGGGAAAACCTCTAAAAGAATACTTTGGCTTAATGGCTGCAGACCTCCTCCTCCTATTCCCTGAAGGGTTCTGAAGAATAAAAGTGATGAAAAACTCCATGATATTGCACAAAAGAAAGATGCAATAGTAAATAGTGCAATTGAAAATATAAGATAATTTTTTCTGCCAAAAATTCTACTAAGCCATCCAGCCATTGGAATTACAATTGCATTTGCAACAAGATAGGATGTAATAATCCAAGTTGATTCATCTACTCCAGCAGACATGTCTCCTTGAATATGTCTTAAGGCTACATTATTAATTGTAGTATCAAGAACTTCTATAAATGTTGGAAGCATTACACTCAATACAATCCAGAATCTTTTCATTTGAATATTATATAAAAATTTTACTGTTAGTTAGCAATAACATTCTAAAAAGTCTAAATTGCCCATTTAAAAGCATGGCAAAAGATAGCAGAATAAAAGAAAAAATCAAAATTTTTTATTTATCGTTATTGAATTATAATTTTCTATTAGGACATATTAGAGATTGTACCATTTTGGATATAATAGATTTTTTGAGTTGCCCTTGACAAAAATTCTTTATCATGGGAAACTACAAGATATGTATTAGCCTTATTTAAAAGATAATTAGTGAGTCTATCTATTGTTTTCTCATCAAGTCCTGCTGAAGGTTCATCTAAAAGATAGCATAATGGATTCATTGCAATAACTGTAGCCAGTGCCACAAGTTTTTTTTCACCTCCTGAAAGCTTATAAGTAACTCTGTCTTCGAATCCCTTTAAACCTAAAATTTCGCAGGTTTCTTTTACAATTTTTAAAGCTTCTTCCTTTGATTTACCAAGATTAAGAGGACCGAAGGCTATGTCTTCTTTCACTGTTGGACAAAAAAGCTGGCTGTCTGAATCTTGAAAAAGTAATCCTATCTTCTGTCTTACTTCAATAAAATCTTTTTCTTTTTGCCTTATTTTTCCAAAAACCTCAACAGTTCCAGATGATGGTTTTAAAAGTCCCATTATAATGTATAAAAGAGTTGTTTTACCTGAACCATTTGGACCAATAAGTCCTACTCTATCACCTTCATAAATATCGAAGTTGAGATTTTTTAGAACAACTCTACCATCATAATGAAAGGTGATATTACTGAGTTTTATAAGTGACTTCTTCAAATTTTAACACCATTGCAGTTTTTAGAAAATTTTTATATTATATAACAGTGAAAATTAATTTTACCAACCATGCTCTTTTGAAAATTGAATTATTAAAACAACATAGCTTTAATATAGAAATTCCAATGATTAAAGAAGTAATCATAAATCCTGATAAGGTAGATAGGTTATAAAAATAGATTCATCGCACAAAAAATATTCAATGCTTATCATGTTTTAAGAATAGTTTATGAAATAAAGAATTACGAAATTTATGTAATAACAATTTATCCCGGAAGGAGACAAAGATATGAAAAAAATTAGGTATAGCAAAGATGTAGATGCTTTATTAATTGAAATCTCCGATAAAGATATTGATTATGCAGAAGAAGAAGGGCATATAATTGTCCATTTTTCAAAAGAAGGAGTGCCAGTATTAATAGAAATTTTAGACGCAAAAGATTTTCTTTTAAAAACATTAACCTGTATTGTCTAAGAAAAAGAGGTTGTATACTAATTTAAAGCCTAATCCAGAATAAAATAAAGATAAAAATCGACAAAATAGTGAATATTATATCACTTTTTCTTGTGTGAAAATGCTCAAAGAGGGGGAAAAATCCCTGAAAGCCTCTACAAAGCATTGACTTGTAAATCTCCTCTGCTCTTTCATAGCTTTTTATAAGCATTCCACCAACTATGTAAGCATAAGTTTTGTAAGTATGAAGATTTGATTTTGGAATAAAACCACGGGCATAAACAGCCCTTTTTATTTTCAGATATTCGTCATGAATTACCGTAATATAACGATAAAAAAGGAAAAAAACTGTTACAAGTTTTTTAGGTGCTTTAAGATGAAGCATTGCATGGGCTAAGGAATTAACAGAAGATGTCCCTAAAAGAGTTATTGTTGCAACAATAATTGCATTTGCTTTTATAGTTATTGAAAGAGCATAAATAAGCCCTTCATGGCTTATTTTTATCTGCCAAAGCTCAATGTAAGGATTAGCAGGATAACTTATTGGTAAAAAAATCCAGATAAAAAATATGAAAAAATTTGCCATAAAAAGCCTTGAAAAAAGAGGTCTTAATTTCAAATGAGCAATAAAAACAGAAAAAACAGAGTAAATTAAAAACAAAGCTGGTGTTTTCAATCCATTAGCAGTAGCACAGAGGATACTGAATATTGAAAAAACAATAATTTTTAGCCTTGGGTCTGCCTTATGTAAAAAAGAGCTTCCCTCTGAAAACTCTTCAAGATGCATTTTTTCTTCTCTTAATTAGCATAATTAATCCCCATACTCCAAAAATATATCCAATTCCACCAATTATGTCCCTTATATTGATTTTATCCATCTTTTTTCTTAAATCCATTATTTCATTTCTTATTCCCTGAAGCTTTGCATCCATTGCCTCATCAATAATCTGTTTAATTTCTTCAGAGTTTACTGAAGGAGTTTGCTTTTTTTCAACCTCTTTAATAGGTTCTTGCTTTTTTACTTCCTTTTTTTCAGACTTTGCTGATTCAAGAGTATATTCTGCTCTGTGACCTTCTCCAGCAGGAATTACAATTTTTAACTCTCCAGTTTCCTGTGTTTTAAAATTAAATTTGCCTTTTTCATCAGTGGTGGTCTGTAAAATCTTTTTTCCTTTGCTGTCATAAACCTCAACAACCGAATTTTTGCATGGTGAGCCATCTACGAAATAGCATTCACCAATTACTTTATCTCCCTCTCTATAGGCATAAGCACTTACTTTGTGAGCTTCTGCAATTGTGTTATAAACAAACAAAAAAATCAAAGTAAAAAAAAAGATTTTTTTCATCCTAATGCCTCCGGTTTTACTTTTTTAAGATATATTACAACAAAACCTGTAATTATTCCTTCAATAAAAGCAATAGGAAGATGCATTGTAAGAAGAGTAGCAGCAACTCCGGTGAAGCTTTTTTCAGTCTCAATTAAAGAGACACTTATAAAAATCGTGCCAAGAAGAATTGCTAAGGCACCACCAAGAAATCCTCCTATAAATGCTGCATTTTTTCCTTTATGAATCATCTTTCTGAAAATATAATAAAATAAAACACCTGGCATAGCCATTGAAAAAGTATTAACTCCTAAAGTTGTAAGCCCTCCAAATTGGAATAAAATAGCCTGAAGCACCAGTGATACAAAAATTGATGGAAAGGCTGACCATCCAAGGAGCATTCCTACAAGTCCATTTAAAACAAGATGAGCTGAAGTTGGTCCAATTGGTATATGAATTAAAGAAGCTACGAAAAAAGCTGAGGAAAGCACAGCAACCTTTGGTATGTCTTCATTTTTTATTTTTTTAAGTCCTAATGTCAATCCAACTAAAGATAAAACAGCGCCGGCAAGAAGTACCGGCGCCGAAAGAACACCTTCTGATATATGCATTATTTCATCTCCCTTGCTTTAACCCATATAATTCCACCAATTTCAACAGGATATTCCTTACCATCTTTTTTAATTTTATATGGAGCTTCAGTTAATGCTGCAAATCCCCACCATCCAGCCTTAGGGATTGCATAGGTAAATACTCCATTTGAATCAGCCTTTATAACCTGTGTTATATATGGCTCTTTTGGTGCTTTTACTTTACCACCTTCATTAAAGTACTCTACTTCAACTTCCGCATAGGGAAGAGGCTTACCATTAACCTTAACAATCCCCTGAAATACATTTCCAACCCATAATCCATAAGGTCTTGTAAGAGGAACAATTTCAATTGGAAGTCCTGCTTCCTTATCCCATCCCTCTTCCTTTCCAAGAGCCTGAACAACAACTTTTGGATAGTGAGCTATAAATTTTTCCTCTGCAGGCTCCCAGTAGGGCTCTGGCTCAAGATAAAATATATAATCTCCTGGACGCTTAATTGTAAACTGACTTTCCCATGTATTTTTACCCTTTACATTTTTATTTACAAGTGTAGATAAAAGATCAGTTTTTTCATCACCAAGCATTACACCGAATGTCTTAGGTTTTTCCATATTAAGCCATTCCTGTTCAAAGGGGTGCATAAAGTAGACTTTTAGAGTTACCTTTTTTTGATCCTTCTCACCAATGATGTCATCAGAAGGCATTATTACTCCAAAATGTGCAAAAGCAGTTGTTGCAAGAAACAATACAAAAACCATACTAATTAAGAATTTTGTAAATCCTTTCATTATCAAACC
>Ga0272449_1004204_pt1 | contig 11802 bp, 12 predicted proteins | sample YNPCB0241_FD_198679 | JGI IMG/M metagenome (GOLD analysis project Ga0272449, IMG submission 198679) | Hot spring sediment microbial communities from Yellowstone National Park, WY, United States - YNP-CB-024-1 | ecosystem: Environmental > Aquatic > Thermal springs > Hot (42-90C) > Sediment...
CCCTCTCCACCTCTTCTAACCACTAGGCTACTTATCTCCTCCGATGCTACAATGTTTAGCATGTAGGCTAGTGTTGAGTATAGTATCGCCATAGTCTCTACAACGATATCGAATGAAACCCCATTATCCAGCATCTTCAACGGTATGTTTGGCAATTCCGTTGGTGGTAACTCGCTACAACTCCTATTGTAGTACTTTCTACAAGTTTCTTCGATAATCTCTAGAGCTTCATGATCGTAGCTCTCTAGAAGCTTAGCTCTCTCTAAACCACTTCTAGGAACTTCATTTAAAGCAATAGCCACATCTATATCGCTATCAACAGTAAGTCTACCTTCAACAGCTGATCCAAAGATGTAGACCTCTACATTCTCACCAAAAACTTCTTTAACAGCTTCAACAAGTATCTTTAGGTATTCACGCCATTTAAGCAACTCCCTAAGTCTTCAAGCCTGTAACTCAATAACCCTATCTATGCTAGGTGAAGACACTGCTCTCAACAACCTCGAGAACCTTGAATAGCTCTTCAACAACCTTTAAACCTTTCTCAACATCAACTCTATCATAAGTCTTCAGCATATATCTAACTCCTGTGTAAGCATCCTCAAGAACTTTCAAACTATCTCTCCATATAACAACAAACTCAGAAACCATTCGCGATAACTCAATCTAGTTGCTGTGATAGCCTATGAGCCTCTCTATGAAGGTTTTGGCAACTGCCAAGGTTGAGGCAGTTGCCCCTGAGGGAGGTGAGGCTCTCTTAATCCAGTTCCTAAAATCATACAGAGATGCAGTTCAATATGTAGTTAACATAGCTATGAATTCTCTAAACTCTTTCCTATTAGCGCTTGAAGCTTCGAACCAAAACATCTGCATCATCCCAAAGAATAGCATTGATGTAGTCATACCTGTTTAGAAGCTGCTTAAATTCATTGACTGTAAACACTATGAATTTCCTTAGCTAAACCTAATATTCGAATTATAGGGCATCGAATGTTGGATGGTTTAATAAAAATAAATTTATATATTAAGGTATGTTTAATATGTAGATCATATTTAGCTAAGTTTTATTTCCTCTTCCAAGCTTCTGCTATCTAGGTTGTAGATCTTTATCGATGTGCTAGATATTGTAAATAGTTCACTACCTATATATACAGATCTTAATGGGTTTAAATGATCTATAATTTGATCCATTCCTAATTTACTATATGAGTAGCTGATTATTATGAAGCCTTGTCTAGCCCCATAACCCATAAACACTGGTATTACAGCTATGTTTCTACCTAGATACACTGTAACTGCATGGTGGTCTTGCAAAGCTGGTGACCATGTATTACTTATTTTTATTGTTGATGTTTCTAACATTTTTGTGGGATCTGAAACATTGAACAGCGATATCTTTAAAGCTCCATCCTCTAAACCTATTCCAAGAAGCCTATCCCCTGGTAATGGATGTAGATACTCACTAAATCCAGGTATTTTAAGATAGCCTAGAACTTTTGGATTCAAAGGATCTGATACATCTATAGCGTATAACGGATCAACTTGTCTGAAAGTGACTAAGAAGAATATATTCTTTACAAGTCTTGCTGCATATATTCTTTCTCCTTTTGCAAGATTTAACAGCTCGCCAACCTTTTTAAGATTCTCTAAATCAACTATATATACATTGTTTGCTGTTGAAGCTGGTGAAAATATAGGGTTTATAGATATCAATGATGTTTTTGCATGGGGTTCTGATTCTATTGGTATTGTTGTAGTTGTACAGTTAGAGTCTGAGCATATGGTTATCTCAATTCTTCTATCAAATGGTGAAACTATACTATACTTTACAACTTCATAACTAAGCAATTGCTCCGTATATGTTGTTGCAACTATAAAGAAGCCTTTATCCAGCTCCTCCATACAGAATTGATCTAACAAAGATCCATCTACAGTAAACGAACCTCTATATGAAATATCTACGCCATCAACAGTATATATATAGAAATGAGTTTTATCAACATATCTATACTTCACCTCATTAAGTTTAGAGTTGATATTGTCAATAATAGATTTAGCTTTATCATAATCCAATGAAGATATATACCCTACTACAACCTCATAAGCCTTTGAGTAATTGCCATTCCTCATATACTCCTTAACTATATTAGATATGTTTTGAGGTAAATAATCTAAGGAAAACTCAATAAACTTTATTGATGCATTTAGATAAAGCTCTTGAAATGTTGTAGCAGGCGATGCTATATAAAGTCTATTGTTTCTAGACATATATATTCTTGAGCCATAGCTAGTCATATAAGCCATAGCATTATATCTTAGATTCTCCAAATCTATAGCAACTATAATTGTATATACTGTAGGAAGGTCATCTATAGGAACTATATTCTTTGAATCAATTACATCACCATTTATAATAGGGACTATATATTCGTTGTTTTCTCCACTATATATATCCATTGATATTATAAAATATGCATATCTATCTGATAACCTTGAATCTAGATATGATCCCGATACACTTATATTCTTTAACAGTATCGGTCTATAGACATTAGATATATCAAATATATGAATATTTGTTGTTATGGCATCTCTCTTAACATTGTTTTTAACAGATCCGCCATCTCTTACCAAAATTCTCTGTATAATGATCTGGGGAGATGATGATACTACAACAAGTTTATCGTTATATAGATATATCCCCCTAACATCTAAAGGTGTTGATGAGGTGATGTTTATTATAGAAGCTATTTTCCTCTCTATAGCATCAAATATATACACCTTACTTCCCAAAGATACAACAACAATTCTATTATTGTTTTTAACAATATCCAGTTCATCGACGCCCTCGACCTGGACATTGGTATGAGATACATCTATAGCTGCACTATATGTAGCACCTTCTTTAGCTAAAGATATAGCTGTGACTAAAGCAGGTATAGGTCTAGGTGTAATAGAAAGGAAGTAATATTTAGGCATTGCCATTTGCTGAGCTTCTCTAAGAACCTTCATGTTATTCTCAAGAAGCTCTATTATTCCACTATAACTCACATTAGAGATTATACCCTTTTCCTCTCTTTCTACAGATGTTACAGTTATGAAGTACTCCTTAGTCACGGTCACAGGTATAGATGTTGTTGTGGTTATTGATGTAGATGTAGTGGTTGTTATTGTTATTGTACTTGGCGATACACTCCAGCTTCTCGGTTCTTTTGATTGTTCTTTTGATATATCTATGTATCCTATCGATATAGGTATTAAAATACCTGTTATTAGAGCTATTAGAGCTAGGATATAGATCTTGTTATTCAAATTTTTCACCTTTGGGGATATCTATACTATGTGAAGCTTATAATATTACTCATTGAACATTTTGTTCAAAGATTGGAACACAGTTAACTTTTTATAATATAATAATGTAATTTAGAATAGGACGTGATAATTATATGGATGGATCTTTAGAAGAATTAGGGGAGGTTAGTGTTAAGATCTATATATATCTATTGACCTCTAGAGAACCTAAAGGTGTTAGAGAGATATCTAGAGAGCTTGGAATACCTGTTAGCACTGTTCACTATAATATTAAGAAACTTGAGGAGAAAGGTCTTGTAAGAAAGGATAACAATGGATATATAATTGCAAGAGTTGTTCCTATAAAAGGGTTTATAGTTATTGGTAGAAAGCTTATACATAAGTTCTTCATATATTCACTATTCTTTATAGGTATTCTAATGGGGGAGATTATTAAGGCAACGATCTCCGATACTGATATAGATGATTTTTTAATAACTGCTATAGTTTCTTTAGCTGGTTTTAGTCTATTTTTCTACGAGGCTATAAAGATACATATAAGATTAAAGTAGTGCTATAGCTGATCAACTACATCGATACAGTGGCATTCTTTAGCGATTTACAGCTTACTGCAAGGCATTAGTTTATAAAATCTCTAAAAATATAGATCCATATTGGGTATCTATCTATGTCATATGGATGGGAAGCTAAATGGATTAGAAGAAAATTTAAGATGGCTGAGGGTATAGAGATTGAGACATGCTATGATATTGTATCGAATCTTATACTCTGTCCAATTTGTGTGAATATTTCAAAGATATGTCCAAGTGTTACAGAGCCTTCATCTACATTGGTATCTAATGCTACATATTTCTTTTCTCCTGAAGATCTGTTTCACCATATGCGTGCACATGCAAAGATGACTGAGTGGAGTAGGATATATACTGTTAGTGAGGAGGAAGAGGAGCCTGAAGAAGAGGAAGAAGTAGAGGAGGATCTATCTACATAGATCCCTCATTACATCTTCATTTAGTTTCAGCAACGAGACAAATACATATCTATGGAAGTTATACCCTAGTGTAAGTGGCTGTGAAATACCAACATATGCTATACTAAATAGATTCTGATTAACATTATCTATTTTAACAGGTCCTAGCACTAGAGAAGATAGATCTATATATGTCTGTAGCCTTCCCTGTTGGTCAATCCCATAGCTTATAATCCATGGAATAAGCTTTACGTCGAGATTGGGATAGAGGCTTTCAAGAGATTTTAGTACAGACCATGCGAATAGCCTTGGCATTGTGGCATTTATAACATTGCCAGAGTTCCAGTTAAGACCTATTACAGCAACTATGCCTTGGCCACCAATAGTTATTGTTTTATTTACAACCCATTTATTGCTAGAAATGGTTTCGGTTGCATATGTATAGTATGGGTTTTGATAACTATAAATAGTTGTGAATGGGCCTTTAGATGCACTTTCATATGTTGCAAGATAGACTATAGCACTTATAAATTTTGGTATGTCGCCAAAGCCTGCAGGGTGTATTGGGAAAGCTGCATATACATCGCCATTACCTGAAGCATATACATCTACAGGGCTAAATATAAGAACATATACCTCGTCTCTTCTACACACCCCAAACTCTTGCTTGAGGTATTGTAGAGAATCATTTATGTTGCCTGTAAAGAACTTTGCAAGCACCTCTATCCTAGTACTGTTTATTGTTGCCCCATCAGCTAAAGTAGCTCTTCTACCTATTCCAGTAAGCCAGTATCCATAGTCCCACCAGCTTATAATAAGTGAGTTCTCAGAGGTATTTCTTCTAATAAAGTCTAGAACCTCAAGCCATACAGTTGTAGGTATAATAAAGCCTTCTGCTCTTGAAACCATTGTATACATGTAGTAATATGTTGAATGCTCTGCATAGGCTACCCATATAGAAGGTATTGCAATTGTTACTACTAGAAGAAGTGCTACTATCTGTAAAAAGCTATATTTTATTCTTACTAAATTCCCTATTTTAATAATTGTTGGTTTAGAGTATCTTAGAAGCACCCCTATTGAACAACCAATTAAAACAGCTGTTGAAAGTTTAACGTAATCTGAAAAATATGCGGTGTTATATGTTGCTATCCATGCAAAGATAAACCAAACAGCTATAGCTATTAATAAACTGTTTCTATTCTTCACCAGCTCATATATAACCATGGGAATAAATATAAATATGAACACAAGTATACCAAGTAGCATATGCGATGGCAATCCACCAACATATGCAGGTTGATACTGAGCTACGGTCTCTGCCACACCAAGAGGTCTAATGCCAAGTCCAAGCAATATTTTCCCAGCTATGGGAATAACCTTTGTAATTTTTTCGAGAATCCATGGAGCAGCATTTGCAAGCATTATCAATATTGCTCCAACTATAATTAGTGCTGAGATTGTATATCCATATACCTTTACAGCTTTAGCTCTACCTAGGGCTAGATGTAGTAGAAATGCATATATAAAAACTAGAAAAGCAGCTATAAAGGCTACTATCAACACCAGTCTTCCTCCATGGTAAGAAGGCATCATAGACATTATAGCAGCAGGTGCTAAGGTCTCTATAGCAAAACCTATACCATATCTCTTCAAGGCATCTTTCCGCGATAGATTTATAAAGAATGGTGTTATAATCAATGTGATGTATATAGGTACAGATGTTAAGCCTATACCTGTCCATGTAGAAGCTGAATAAGCAAGAGCCAGGGCAGCTGCTATGAAATCTATATAACCTCCTCTTTTAAATGCTCTTAGATGCAGCCATAGAACTAGAGGTGCTGTGAATAACCCAAACGTATATTTAACAGTAAAACCAGCAACTTCTCTACTTATAAAGAAAAGTGAATAGATAAGAGATGCTGCAATGGCTCCAATCTTACTACCTATAGCCTCATTTACAGATAGTGCAATAAATATTGTTGTTAATAAAGCTAGAAGCGGTGGTAGCAATGACATAAAATCCCATAGATCTACGCCAAGGTGTTTTACTAATTGATATAGAAGATATATTGTATATATATGTCCAGGCAACTCAGATGAATATATAGATCTACATGATGGATACCAAAATATGCAGGTCACAGGATTTGAAGATGATAGGTCAAACCATGATAAAGGACCATGGCTATCTAGATACTCTACAACCCAATAGTTAAAGAATGGATCAAGCTCATCGAGTTTAGCCTCTGGATACATAACACCTACACCAGAACTAACAACATTTACATATTGATGTGCTCTTAGCCAAAAAGCTAGAATAGATATTAATAAGACAGCTACTGCAGTTACTATCCTAGAGTGCCTACTCCAAAACATATCGATAGATCCTATACCTGGTCTTGGCAATCTCATGGTAAACACTAAGAGATATGTGTAAAACAGATCCTCAAAAGCTTTACGCTCCTATACCAAGTCTAATAGGGTAATAATATGGATAATAAAGATGATATATATATAGATAAACTACAGGAAATTGATAAACACTATGTGAAATGCCCTATATGTAGTGGAAATGCTTTAATGGTGATATATGTCTATAGGATCTCTAATGATGAATCTATAGCTATATCTACATTGAAATGCAGTTCCTGTGGCTTTAAATTTAGAGATGTTGTTTCATTGTCGGAGATAGAGAGTCCTGTATGTATAGAGATATACATCGAGAAAGATATAGATCTAAACACATCTCTCTATATACCATCGCTAATAGATATCGAGATTCCACAACTTGGTATAGCTGTTGAGCTAAAATCTCTTAGGATAGGAAATATCGTTACGGTAGATGCTATTATACACTATATTATAGAGTCTCTAAATAGTATATGCATTGATAAAGAGGCTATATGCAGAGAAATAGCTGTGCAGTTAAATGATGTGATTAACGGTAAAATCTTAAAACCGATTACCCTAAAGATAAAGAGTGTATATAGCCCATTAAAAATTTTAAAAAGTTATAGAGATAAAGGCTACAGCTATTGCTAATGTTATTTATCTACTCTATTCTTTTCTAATCTGTATCAACTTACTTTTCTTACCTTCACGCTTCTTCTTAATCTTTATCTCTAAAACACCATTCTTATAAACAGCCTCTGCAGACTCAATATCTATAGCGGCAGGTAGGTCAATCTCCTTTCTATATTTTCTATCATGATTTGAAGCCTCTATAACTATTCTTCTGTCATCTATAGCCTCAACCTTAATCTTATTTTCATCAACGCCAGGCATCTCAGCAACTATTCTAACTTTATCCTCCTCCTCATATATATCTGTAAGAGGCTCTCTTTCCTCACTTACAACTATATGAGGCTTTCCCCTCTCACCTCTTCTCACATTGCCAAACTCATATATTCTTGGAACACCATCAGGACCTATCTCTATTCTAAAACCATATAGAATAGGCTTATTAAATCTCTCCATACTCTTTAATTCCTCTGGTGAAATTCTTAGATGTCTCGATATTTGTCTCTCAAACTCTTCCATCTCTTCTTGAAGTTCTCTAAACAAATCGTTAAATAAATCAAATATATCCCTTCTTCTCCTTCTAAATCTCTCCTCATCACTCATTAAATTACACCTCATTTACTTAACTCATTACTAGGCTAATAAATGTTATTGAAATACCGCATCTGCTAGATAAAATTAAGTTTTAATAGATCACAGCAAACCACAGGTTTTAACAATATATAGTGGTGCGGGGGGTGGGATTTGAACCCACGCAGGCCTATGCCATCGGGTCCTCAGCCCGACCCCTTTGACCTGGCTCGGGCACCCCCGCACAAACCAATTGCTAACTGAGTTAGTGTAATTGTAGCTGGTTTTATAAGGTATTTATATGAAAAAGGTTTATAACTATTTTATTATCTATGCAAATAATGTGTTTGGAATTCTATCGCTTTCTTTTATTCCTTTAACACTTAATATAAATACTACTGGTCTACCTACAGGGGGATATTCTCCACATCTTACTTTTCCTTGATCATCTACATATGCAAATTTGCATTTTGTTGTTGGGGGAGGTGATGATATTATTAATATCTGTTCATCACTTATACTAACTATTGTGAAACAGCTTTTTTCACTACATAGAAGCGATGAAGTCATACTCACAGCTGTCATACGTGATTGGAGTAGCAATATCATGTCATCAAAAGTTTCAAGCTCTATTAACGATACTTTAACCATTGAAGATATTCACCTCCAGCTTTATCTCTTATATAGCAGATTTATATATTGAGATAAAAGGTTTTTATAAAGCATTTTTTCTAGGTTTTAATCTTTTTTTAATACTAATTAGCTCTCCATATACAAGTCGATCGCTTTTAACAGCAGTTATACGAACAGTTGCTATAGTGCCTATAAAGCTTTGGGAGGCTCTAATAAGTACAACAGGGCCATGTCTAACAGGATATGATACCAGGTATCTCGGATTTTTATCATATTTAGATGCTATAACTACGTCGATAACTTTGTTTAGCAGATCATGTTTTCTGCTTCTGTTAAACTCTATAATATATCTATATAGCTTACTTGTCACTGGATTCAATATAGCTGGTTTTGGTTTTGGAAAATCGCTAAAAGCTGTTTGTGGAAGTGGTGTGAATCTGTATAACACAATTTTCTCTACAGCAAACTCTTTAAATGTATCAATATATCTCAAGGTATTCTCTACATCGTCTTCGCTTTCAAATGGCAGTCCATGCATTAAATATACATATGGCCTTAAGCCATATTTAGAAAGAAGCTTTATAGCTCTAATATTATCGTCACATGTAGATGGTCTTCCAACAGCTTTTAAAAGTTTATTGCTACAACTCTCAACACCTATATATATCGCTGTATCTCTGAGATATCTACCCAGTATTTCAGCAACATCTTCTGTAACTAAACAAGGCTTAACATTCTCTATAGAGATAGATACGCTTCCATCAATAACCTCTAAAAATGATGTTAAGTTATAGAGAAGTCTATCGATAGCATCTATATTTGGTTTAGGACTGCAAGGATCTGTCAATGGATAATCAACAAGAAGGTCTCTGCCATAGTCAAGAAAATCAGGAGCGCTAAGAACAATTCTTGTAACACCTATCTTTATAAGGTTCTCAACCTCTCTAACTATAGAATACAAACTACGAGAACGTGCAGGTCCATGGATAACCGGAACACTGCAATATCCACAGCCAGGTGGTATACCGATGGGACATTTAAGCCTTAAGTCATATCTACCCACTCTACATATGCCACATTCAGAGCATATAGTGCTAGATGTTGAGATAGGTCTATAGAAATTGCTGCAACCTCTAACAACCTCGACATATACTCTAGAAGCCCAGTAAAATGGGTATCTAGCAACGCTATCTACATCAGCTATAACCCTGTTAATCAAATCTCTTGAAGCCCATAAACCTATACCTCCATCAACTACTCTATCATTTGATAACCTTATAGCTAGACCTGGAAAGACTATATTTAGCTCCTTAGCATCTTCTATAACATCATAAATACTTTTATACCTAGTAAAGATATTGCTAAATGTTACCTCTACCTCCCCTTTAAAAGCCAAATCAAAGTGAAGTCTCTTTAAAGACTTGTCATCGAGAGTACCCGGGCCACCCAACACAACTAAACCATCTCTATTCATTGCACGCCAGACATCTATAGCCTTTCTCACAGCCTCAAAATCGCTTATCATATAGGATATTGCCAATACATCAAATCCCTTAGCATTGTTTATCTCCTTAATGAAACTCTCATAGGGTAGTAACTCGACATAGAAGCCATAACTTCTCAATAGAGATACTATAAGCCTTGGGCCAACACCTATAACATCTAATGTCGCAGCTCTTCTACCTCTACCTCTAGCATTAGAATCAATAACCAATATTTTATCCAAGATCTAAACCCTTAAAAGTTTATGAATTGAATCTTTTATTATTTAGAACGTTTTTGAATATAGAGATTGGTTTTAAGTAACGAGGCTGTTGCCTCAGCCACAGCATTTGGTGCGAGCTTGTTATTGAATTCATTTATCTTGGCTATATAGCCTTGAGAAAGCTCTTCTCTAGTAAAGGGTGATTCACCAGCTTGAACCACTATTGCTATATCCCCTTCTATTCTATGTATTATATCATCTATATCTACAGCATCTTTTGAGCTCTGAACTATAAATATAATATTATTTATATTTAGAAGCTCTTTTAAATCGTTTATACTAGTTAAAACAAGAAAGCTTTTACCCAATTTATATGCTATTTTAAATGCCTCCGGCACACCTACTTGTGCAGCTATACCTACAGGTTTTATAACAATAAACCCTTTAACTATATCTATGCTATAGGCAACCTTTGCAAGATCTATTAATCTTTGAGGACTTGTGGGGGCATATGCTACCAGATATATCCTCAAATTTTCTTTCTCAACAACCAATCTAAACACCTAAACAAGATACGATTTAAGTATATAGCTTGCTATTGCATATGAAAGAGGAGGTGGGACAGACTCACCAACTTGGTTATACTGCTGATCTCTACCACCAGAAAATATATGATCATCAGGATACCCCATAAGTCTTGCCTGTTCTCTTACAGTAAGAAGTCTATTTTCATATGGGTGAATAAATCTCGAAGAACCTAAAACTGTAGGAGCAACATCATTTGGATTTAACCTTATGAAATTAGGCAGCCTCTTTGAAGCACCTTGATAATAGTACATAGCTTTACCCATCTTAACCCTTGAAATCTTCTTCAACCTTTTATCGCTTAATGGCACAACTTCATGGTTTGGTATATGTGATGTCTCTGGAGGTGGTAGATCTTTAAGAGCCTCTTCAACAGTTATATATCTATATAATGGCGTAGGCTCTATCAAAACATTTGAGATAAAAAGTCTTGTCCTTCTACTTGGAGTACCAAAATCCTCAGCTTTTAAAATATTAAAGAATATCCTGCTATAACCCATAGACCCAAACTCCCTTTTTAAAACAGATTTTAAGACACCCTCACCTAAAGCAGGAACATTCTCCATCACAAATACTCTTGGCATAACCTCACCAACAATTCTTATAAACTCTAATGTTAGAGCCCCTAAAGGATCTTTATATACACGGTCAAGTGGATCGGATTCTCTACGTGGATTAGCACCTGTGAAAGGTTCGCATGGAGGGCTTCCAATAACTATATCAGGTTGAAGACCCAATAAACCTCTAATATCATCTCCATTTATATCACGTATATCCTCAACAAAGACTATAGCTTCAGGAAAATTCAGCTTATATGTTTCGCCACAAGCCTCATCATTATCAACCGCTAAAGCTATGTCGAAACCAGCTTCTTTGAATCCTCTTGCAAAGCCTCCACCACCACTGAAAAGATCTATAACTATATATCTCTTCATAGAACTTCCGTTTAGGTGTTTTGAAAAATTGATAAAGCTTTAATTAAATTTTTAAGGTATTGCACAGTTTT
>Ga0272449_1004206_pt1 | contig 11799 bp, 8 predicted proteins | sample YNPCB0241_FD_198679 | JGI IMG/M metagenome (GOLD analysis project Ga0272449, IMG submission 198679) | Hot spring sediment microbial communities from Yellowstone National Park, WY, United States - YNP-CB-024-1 | ecosystem: Environmental > Aquatic > Thermal springs > Hot (42-90C) > Sediment...
ACTTCATTCGTCATTGCGAGCCTGCAACCACACACCGTCATTGCGAGCGAACGCAGTGAGCGAAGCAATCCCCTCAAAACACTTAACACTAAAAGGAATGTGCAATGTGGAGATTGCTTCGTCGCTTTGCTCCTCGCAATGACAGGAATAAAGGGACTTACAATGACGGGAAAGGTGGGACTTGCAATGAAAAAAAAGGAAAGTTTTTTGTAACCAAAATAATTTGTTGCTTCAAAAAATCTTTAAGTTTTCAAAGGTCTCATAATTGTTAAATAGTTAACCCTTAAAAGTCATTTTTATTTTTTTTTTGAAGACGGAGAGTATAAAAGAAGATGAAAAAATAGTATCTGACATTGTAAAAAAAGCGTTTGAAAAAATTTTTTCTTCGACTTATTCTTCCTACTCGCCTCTAAATGATAAGACACCTATTATTACTCCACTATCGGTCTTGGCTATCGATACTTTATTACCAAATTCATATTTCTTATGCTCTTTACCTTTAGAAGTGCGCACCACTTGGGGTTCATGAATAGAATAAATTTTTTTCTTACGTCTTTTCGTGTAATTACGTATCGATAGTAAAAATAATATTTTTTTCCTGCACAGTGGTAAATTTTTTACTAAAAAAATCACATTAAGTTGTTAACAATCAATTGTTTATATTGTTAATAAGGAGCAACTAAATTATTTAATAATATTATTAAAATACGAAATTATATTTTCATCAGGTGGAGGAGCATTAGCGTTAATTATTTTTCCGGTTGGTGAAAAAATAAAAAATACGGGAAGTGCTGAAATTTTTAATTGTTTTTTAAATTTTTCGGAATTGGCAGGATATAAAAACTCGCCAAATAATTCTTCTTTTTTAATGATTTGTTCTAAATTTGCTTTATTTGCGTTTAATACAATATTAATTACTCTTAATTTATTGCTAAATCTGGAACAAGTAGCTTTAATCTTTTTTTGTTCTGTAAGGAAATTATATGCTCGAAAATCCATAATGCTAACGTATAAATATTTTCCAGCAAAATTCCTTAAATAATATTCAGTACCTTCCGAATTATACAATGGTATATTTTCTAATAAGTGGTCTATTTGTTCTTTTTCTCTGATTTTTCGAAGAATATTTTTTGCTATCTGCCTTAATTCTGGTGTTTTAGCAACAATAGTCATAGAGTCAATAGTCATTATTAATTGTTTTGTTGGAAAATTTACTTTATTTGGCAAATATTTTAAAAAATAAGCATCGTGCAAACCTTTTAGAATAATCAAATCGGCAAGTGTATCGTTAAGAATAGCTGGATTTTTTCTTAAATCTTTTCGTAATTCTGTTGGGCTTTTCGATCTGGCAATATTTGCATAAACGTTTTCGCCCCATTTTGTTAAAGAATAGTATGACAAATAATCTACAAAAATTTCATCAAAAAGCTCTGTATAAGCAAGATTGTTTAATAAAATAGGATTAGTTGAAAAGTAGTTTTTAATTATAAAATTTTTATCTCTTTCGTACGAAAGATTTTTTATCCAAGCTATTTTGTAATATAAATAATTGCGGAAATAATTGCTTTTAATGTAAGCAAATTTATTCTGTATTTTGTTTATAAGCGAGTCTACAAATTTTCTTTTTATGTTATACTTAATATTTTTTAAATGTTTTTCTAAAATACTATCAATTGTATTATTTAATTCTATTATAGCATTTTGTGTAATATTTGTATCATAAGGAATTGTAGGTGCATAAAAATCCAAAGGTTTAAAATAAGCATTTAAAGAGTCTTCTATTGACAATAATGTTTTGTTTGGAATAAAAAGAGTATATGTTTGATTTGGTTCTACACAAAACCAGATTCTGTATTTATACAAAGGGACCGCTACAAAAAAAGGTTCTTTACAAAAAATTGTTGTTGTGCCTTTACCATCTTTATCAAGTTTTACTATCGAAATAGTATCAATTATTTTACTTATAAAATCTCGTTCTATGAGTAGAAATAAGGTATCGTTGGCATAGGTTTTATTATTAAAAATTAAAGTGGCATGTTGAGCAAAGCAGTAATTTATTAATACAAATAGAAGCAAAATTCTTATTTTCATAGTTTATTCATAAAGATTTATTCCATCGGGTACAAATTTAGAAGCGTCGCCACCATATTTAATAATTTCTCTTACAATGGTGCTATTAATAGGTGTGTGTTCGGGAGTAGTAAGCAGAAAAATTGTTTCTATGCCATTATCTAAAAATCTATTAGTTTGAGCAATAGCTCTTTCGTATTCAAAATCGGCTGAAGTTCGTAAGCCTCTTAATATAAATCGTGCCCCAACAGATTTACAGAAATCTATAGTTAATCCTTTGTAAGTAACAACTTCTACTTTTGGCTCATTTTTGAAGACGTCTTTTATCCATTTTATACGCTTTTCAATGGGAAATAATGGTTCTTTTTTTTCAGTATTTATACCAATAGCTATGTACAGTTTATCGAACAAAGGTAAAGCTCTTTTTGCAACCGATTCATGCCCTTTTGTAATTGGATCAAATGATCCCGGGAATACTGCTATATTTTTCATTATTTTTATTTTTTGCAAAAGTAAATTATATTTTCATAATTTAAACGATTTTGAGTCTTATATTATTAGCTTTGAGCTGTTAATTTTTAGTTTCTTTGCTGAACTTTCTTTATTTTACATAAATTATTTGCCCGTCTGTGTGAGCATTAAATTCAGGAGCATACATACATTGAATAGTAGCAATTCCAGTATAAAATTTACCTTTTTGTGTTACTTTTAAAGGATATTCTATTACGTATTTGCCTTTATTCATTCTATCAATAAAGATATTGTATGATGCATCTTTAATTGTTGAGTAGTACCCTAATCCATCTTTATAATAATAGCCTGATAATGTAAGTAAAGGTTCAAATGAAGCAGGCCTTAAATCTTTAATATGAACAAATTCGAGAGTTCTATCGCATTCAATTACTATTCTAACTATCACTTTATCGCCAGTTTTTAAAGCGATATTGTTATCAATTGGAATTAAAATAGTTCCAGAATTTGTATTTTTCTCGATGTAATAATTTCGACTTATGCTCATAAATTGGTTTTTGTTGGTAGTTATTTTATCCAAATTTTCAAAATATTGCCAGTGAATTGCTCCCCACGATATGTAATCATTTTTATTGCTAACTTCTATTTTTGCGTAGTTATTGTTGATGCTGTTATCTAAAATTTTTTCTTTAATATAACCAGTTGCATATTCAATATTTTGTGAAGATTTGTTAATAATTTTATCGCCCCATTTTATTTCTGCGTTAAAATCTACGTTGAGTGTAAACTTATCGTTAAGTAATAGTGCATATATAGCGTTTATTGTTGCTTTATTTGTTTCCCACAATTGAGTTTGTTTTTGTAATATTAACCAAGTTTTTAGTTTAGCAATAAAATCATAATCTTTATCTATTTCATTGAATGCTTCTATTAGTAAAGAATGTGCTTCTATTGGAACATCCGTCCAATAAATACCTTTGCTTAAGCTTTTCCAATAAATGCCTTTATTTTCTGTAACGACGCATTTTTCTTTTAACGATTTAATAATGTCTTTAGCAGTCGCAATATCGTTATTCCTATAAAATGTTATTGCAAGCATTCCTTGAAGGTATTCGTTATATTTTGTCCAAAATTTTTTTGCTTGGCTTAAAAAGTATTTATAGGCTTTAGATTCTAAAAAATCCTTGTTTTTATTTAAATAAAAACTTCTAGTATACAGATATTGAATGTGAATAGATTCTAAAAAATTTTCGTTTAAAATATCTTTATCTTTATTTGAATTTAAAATGGTTTGATAATCTTTTTCTAATTCATTATCTATATATTTAATAGCTTTTTCTATAGCATTATTAAGCTTGTTTTCGTTAAATAATTTTTGAAGTTTTCCATAAGAAGCAAGAATATGCTGTGTAATGTATCTGTTTTCAGGCATTCTTTCGAACCAACTCCATGCTCCATTTGATAATTGACGTTTTAATAATTTTTCAACACTTTCGTTTATTTCTTTATTTATAAGATTATCATCAAAGTATTTAGCGATATTTTTTCTTTGTTCTGTTTCATTAAGGCTTTCTTGTATCCACGGGGTTTCTGCTAATGTAGTGTTTTTAAGCTCTTCGTTTTTTAATAATTGCGATAGTAGTGGTTTATTTAAACTATCGTTAAGCCACATATTAAATATGTTTTTAAAATTGGGTATGTTTTTTATTATTTCTTTAGCAATAATATTGCAATAGTATTTATTGAAAAGCTGTTCGTTATTTTCTATATCTATAGAAGTAATATAAGGAATTGCCATAATAGCATACCATAAAGGATTGGCGGTATATTCAAGTGTTAATGATAAGTTTTTTATAGTGTTGCTTTTCATAGTTTCTGTTATTTTATTAAATTCAAATGTTTTAGTCTGATTGTTGTTTACATAAAATGGGAATGATTCTGTTACTAATGTTTTATTGGGTAAAACTGGAAGGATGTTTTCTTCTCCATCGCTAAAGTTGCTATTTTGAGCTGTAGTTATAATTTTAACCAGTGTTGTATTTTCAGGCACTACAAATGTAAATTTAACAATGTCGCTTTTGTTTGCTTGTATGTTAGTTTGTTTCGAAGTAGATAATATTTCTTTTATTTCGTTTAAAGCATCGGTAATTTTTATTGATGTTGTAATGTTTTGAGTTGAATTTGTAAGGTTATCTATTTTTATAAACAAATCAATACTATCGTTTTCTCTTAAGAATCTTGGTAATTGAGGCGTAAGCATAATTTCTTTTTGTGTAACGCATTCATTTTCAAAAAAGCCATATTTTAAATCTTTAGTATGAGCAAAAGCCATAAATCGCCATTTGCTAAGGGCTTCAGGAGTTTTAAATGTGAACTCTATCTCATTTTTTTCGTTTGTGTATAGTTGTGGAAAAAAGAAAGCTGTTTCGTTAAAATTTTTTCTTAAAATTGAGTTTGTTTTTATATTTTGTTCTATTGAAGTAGTTGTTTCTTTTTTAGCTTCTTTATCTTTTTGCAGCATTTCAGCTTTTAATGGAACTATGGCTTCAGGTGCTCTTTTAAACATACCTTTACCACCTGCATAATAAAGATTTGAAGAATAATACAAACCAAATAAATTTAAACTTGGATAATTAATTTCTTTTTCTGGAAAATATGTATAATAAGGCATATAACAACGACTATTGTAATAACTAAACATATCTGGATTAAAATACTGATTCGAATAATACACTGGAAAAGGCGAAAAGAACCAGTTGTGCGAAACAAAAGCGTCGAGCGACTTATCGTACATAGAAACTAATATTTCGGAGTTAATTTTTTCTGATTTTTGTCCGGTTATTTTAATTTTCCACGTTTCGTTTGTTCCAGGATATAATTTTGAGCGAAACGTTTCTGTTACAATATTTAGTTTTTTATCGTTGTAGTTTACAGAAAATTGAAAATTTTTCTGATAAATGCGATTATTGTAAACCATAAACAATTTAACATTAATACCACCTTTGTGCTTTTCTTCAATTTGATATTCAAAAATCTTTTGCTTTTGCTGTTTTAGGTCTAAATAATAAGTTTCTTCGTTTTTTAGGTATGATAACAATAAATAAACTTTTGCTTCATAATAAGCACTTCCTATAATAATTTTTAATTTTTCACCAACGTTTAAATTATTTTTGTTTGTAACTGCAAATAAAGGTTCGTTGTTGGGTATTCTCGACTCATCGTCAAAATATACAGTAAAATATTTTTTTTCTTTAATGTCGTTTCCTTTACTGTCTTTAGAAAGTATTTCTAATAAGTAAGCTCCTGCTTTCCATTTAATGTTTTTAAGAATTAAAAGTGAATCTTTTTTAGTGTCGAAATATCCTGTGCATATTTTATTTAAAATTTTTAATTGACTTATGTCGGTTTCGTGTTTGTATGTGTTTTCTGGGAACAAATTGTTCCATTCGGTTTCACTATATAAAAATAAGTCCGGCACCGACCATAATCTGTTTCTTGTTGGAGTTAAAATATCTTCTAATTTGTAAATATTATAAGTTCCTGTTATAGAAACTTTTATTCCGTTTATGTTACGGGCTTCAAATTTTATTTTTTCTAAATTATTTGCTGAAACATAATCCTTGAGGTCTGTATAAAAGAATAAACCAATGTTTCCGGCAGAAACATTTACTTCTGCCGATTGCATTTCGTTATTAATATCTATTGCTTCGAGCTGTATTTTATACTGGTAATAAGTATTATTTAAAGAATACCTGGGATCTGAAATAGCTTTAAATTTGATTGTTATTAAACCGTTTTCATCGGTTATTACTGTTCCGTAAGCAATAATTTGTGCTTCTGACTGCTGATAATACCATCTCCATTTTGGTAATCTGGTTATTTTGTAATTAACATTGATACCTTGTAGTGGAAAATCGGTATAACTTTTTACGATAGCTTTTATTTCGACGGTATCGTTTATATAATATTCTTTTTCTACAGGCTTTGTTTCTATGTAAAATTTAGGTCTTTTATATTCTTCTACTTTTAAACTTTGACTGCCGTAATTTGTTACTATTGTAAAGGTTCCGTTTAATGATCCTTCAGGTATGATAAATGATCCGTTAAAAGTTCCAAAATCGTTGGTTGTTTTTATTTGTTCTTCTATTGTTTGATAATTTGCATCTTTGAGTGTAATTGTAAGTTCTTGTTGAGGAACTATGCTTTGATTGGTGTCTGTTATTTTTATTAAAATACCTTTGTAATAAACTTTTTGTCCTGGTCGATATATAGCTCTATCGGTGAAGATATATACTTTATAATCATCATTTTTTTTAGGAATATAGCGAAATGCAGAATAATATGTTTGAGATAAATAAGATTCATTTTGTGTTTTGATAAGCAAACGCACATTGCCATAATTTTTTATTACAAAAGGATTATCTTGAAGTAAAATAGTTGCAGTCCCGTTGGCATCTGTTTTATATGTGGAACCTGTTTTAAAATTGTATATTTTATTTCCATATTCAATCCATTGCTCAGTAATTGTGGCATTAGGTATTGGTAAACCTGTTTTTCTGTTTACGACAAATATTTTATACGATCCATTATCGAGTCTATTAGCAATTAAAGCTATATTTGTAGCATATACTTGTGAATAGCATTTTATACTTTTATCGTCAAGCAAATCTTGATTGTTAGAAGCTAAAATTATGTAGTTGCCCGAAGGAAGCCCTTTAAAAATATCTTCGATGCTGTGTTGTAGATAATCGTTTGTTTTAGGTAAATTAATCACTTTTTCGTAAACTGGCTTCGACTTTTCTAATAGATTCTTAATTAATTCGTTATCGTAATATTTATCGACTAACTCTTCGTATTTGTCCAAGTTAATCGAACGAATGAAGACGTAAATTTTTTCAAGGTTTTTAAAATTAAATTGTATAGCAAATGGTTCTTCTGGAATAAGCACATTTTCAACGTTAAAATTTAAAATAGGGCTTTCTATAGAATTAATTTGATTTTTTATTTTACTGGTATAAATTGCATCGTGATGTTTTTGTATTACTTTTTTAGCAAAATTATATGCTTCTGCTGTAAAATTTTTGTATTTGTATGTTGTAGAATCGTCAAATTTATAGTTGCTCGATAGTTTAATCATTAAATTAATTATTCTATGAGCAATAACTGTTGAATACGGGTTATTTAAAAATTTATTGTAAAGTTTATTTAAGGCATTTAAGTAAAGTGAGTCTTTGTTTAATAATATTGTATTAGCATAGACAAAATTCAAACGTCTTAAATCAGCATCAATTAATGCTTCGACATAATTGTTTTGTAAATGAAACTTTAAGACATCTTGTAATATTTTTAAACCATAATATTGAAACGAAAGTGTATCATCTGTTTTGAAGTTTAAATTTATAAAAATCTCTGCATCGGCAAAATAATTGGTATCGTTCAAAATAAAAGTATTTGCTGGTTTGGGTAGAGTTATTTCATTGTTAGAAAAAAAATTAACAGCCCTTAATGCAACGAAATCGTATAATGTTGGACATATAATGTCGGCATTATCAATATTTGTCAGTAAGTCTTTAAAATTAGATATAGGAGTTTTTTGAAGTTGTTCTTTATGTTCAAGTGCTTTAAGATGATGATTTATAGTTACGCTAATTAAATGTTTTAAACTCCAAGTTTTAATATCTTGTCCTTCGTCAAATGTAAAAGTTCGGTTCAGAAAACGAAATCTGTTAGATGTATAGTATTGCCAAAATAATTCGGCAGATAAAGTGTGGTAAATAGAAGAATATGGAAAATTGGAATGATATGCTTTAAATGAAAGTTCGCTAAGTAAATTTTCAAATGCATCTTCTTCAAGATAGTTTTTATATTTAATTTCGAAAATAAAAGCCTTTACAGTGTTAACAACATTATTATCTTTTTGAGCAGCTTTTTTTATTGTTTCAACAGTTTCTAAAGCCGATTTAATAAGTCCTTTATTTTCGAGGCTGTCTACTTTTTTCCAATGTTTTTCATAATTAAATAATAAGTTTTGACTTATAAGAAAATTAAAAGCTAATGTTAAAAATAGTATGAAGATAGTTCTCATATAATAATTTTTGGTTTTACAATTTTACATAAATTATGCCAATAAAAATAGTTTTTCAACAAAATAAGGAATTATTTATTCATTAAAAAATTAAGGCTATATGAAAATTGCTTTATGTTTTTGGCTCTACATTTCTAACAATTGATACTTTTTCTTGTAATAGTTTTACTATGAATGGAATTAGTTATACAGCGACAGGTACATATACTCAAAACCTTTTGAATGTTAATGGTTGTGATAGCATTATTACAATTAATTTGACAATTCAACATGTTGATGTTTCGGTTGTTCAAAATGGCGATACAGTTACAGCAATTGCTTATCGTGCAGTGTATCAGTGGGTCGATTGTAACAATAATTTCGCTTCTATACATAATGAAATAGGTTAAACTTTTGTAGCTACGACGAATGGTAATTATGCTTTTATTATTACTCAAAATAACTGCGTCGACACTTCGTTACGTTATTTATTAAACCCAGTAGAAATAATTGAAAATTCATGGGATAATAATTTGTTAGTTTTTCCTAACCCAACAAATGGGAAATTGTATATTGATTTTAACTCAATTATTGATTATGTCTCGTTATTTATAAAGATGTAAAAGGTGTTATTTGGGAAAGACATAATTATTACAACATTAATAGTTTGAAATTAAACCTTAATTATCCAGCAGGAATTTATTTTATAACAATTTCATCGGCAAATAGGAGTGTAACTATACGTTTAATACTCTATTAACATTTTTCATAAACACTTTTCATAGTTTAAAGTTTTTTAGTTAAACAGTATTAATTGTCTTTCAAAAGTTTCAATTTTTTAAAACTAAGTTAAATTTTAAATTAACATTTTCTCAACGTAAAAGTAAAATTAAGTGTATTTAAACTACATCAATGTAAATATAAATACAAGAAGCTATAAATAATTGCTTGTAATATACTTCTATGGTTAAGTTTTATTTCAAGTAAAGATAAAAATCTTATTATTAAAATACCACTTATTAATAAGTATATTAAATGCAAAGAAGGAACTTTAATATTTGATAATACTTCAGATACATAAAGTTTATCGAAAGCACACAGAGATAAACTATATAACAAAACAGAAACAACCTTCATGAGTCCATTTGTTTTTTTAATAAAATGAAAATTAGATTTTTCCTTTTTAAAAAGCATTAATAAAGTTAGATTAATAAAGCTCATCAAATAAAGAAAATATAGTTCACCATAATTTAATTGTTTATCCACTTCATTATTTAATATCATAGAGGCAGAAACAATCATTGTAATTATAAGTATTAGAAATAATACTGACACTATAATTCCTGTTCCTTCATAAATAATTCGTTTGTATTCAAAATAATTTGGCAAATATAATCCCCATATTAACATTAATAGAAAAAAATATATAATAATGAAGTAATAAAATATTTTTAAAGAACGCTTACTTTTTATTTCTTCAAATCTACTTGCCTTATAAAAGATTAAATATAACGAATAAAATGGAAAAAAGGGGATTAAGAAAAAAATAATAAATGTATTTATACCTACATTATAATCGTTATAAAAAGAAGTTTTGCTAATTTCCTTAATTAAAACAAGATACGCAATCATTATTAAGTCCATAAAAAGAGGTTGCCAATTGAAATTATGAAATTTTTTCATTGATTAAAATATGTTTACTATTAATTATTCTTTTTATTAGGATTTTTAAATTTACCTTCTCTTAAGTAGCGTACAAATTCTTGCCAAGCCATAATATTGAATATTTGCATTGGTTGTGTCTGACCTTTCCAATATAAATCGGAAGCCATTTGATTTCTCGATATTTTATAAGCTATACTTGGCGATTGAAACTCTTCATCTTCATCAATTAAATACATCTGTCGTTTTAACATAATAATATTTTTCTCGGCTCTTGATAAATCGTCATCAGGAACTTCAGTAGTTAAAACTGCTTGCAAAAATTGTTGATACGTTTTCCACGGAAAAATTGTTATTTCTTTTAAAAGTATTGTATCAAAACTAAGTTTTATTTTTAAAAATAGTATTTTATTGTTTCCAATCACTGGTATAGGATAAGTTTCTTTTTTATAACCCATACAACTAAATGTAAGCTCTGTTCCTCTTTCTACAAAAATGTTAAATTCACCGTTAGAATTAGATAAATAAGCTTTTTTTCCTATTTTATCGTAAATAAGAACATAAGGTAGAACTTCATTGTTTTTATTTGTAATAATACCTTTTACCTGAATAATTTTTTGTTCTTGCGAAAAGAAAAAATTAGGAAAAAATAATGTTAAAAGAGAAATTGCTAACTTTAAGAAGTAATACTTATATTTACACTGAAAAAACATCAGATGTAAAATTGATAATTATTTATGGTTTTACAAAAACAAATAGTGTTAAAATCGTATCCTCGAGGTTTTCATTTGATTACAGATGAAATTTTAGAAAAGCTGCCACCTTTACCAGAAATAGGCATATTAAATCTTTTTATTCAACATACATCAGCAGCACTTGCAATAAACGAAAATGCTGATTATACTGTTAGAAAAGATTTTGAAACATTTTTTTCTTATTTAGTTCCAGAGTCTTTTAATAAGTTTTTACATACTATTGAAGGTTTAGATGATATGCCAGCACATATAAAATCAAGCCTTATAGGGCAATCTTTAATAATACCCATAGGCAATTATAAGTTGTTGCTCGGAACATGGCAAGGAATTTATTTGTGTGAGTTCAGAAATAATGGTGGTCCGCGAAGAATAATTGCTACAATTATTTATTAAATTTATGATGAAAATCTTTTTTGTATAATAAAAAAAAACATATCTTTGAAAGAATTAAAAATTTAAAAAATGGATAAGCTTTTATTATTAGGCGATGAAGCAATAGCCCAGGCAGCAATAGATGCAGGTTTATCTGGTATCTATGCCTATCCTGGAACACCGTCGACAGAGATACCGGAGTATGTTCATTCATCAAAACAAGCAAAAGAACTCAATATAAAAATTAGCTGGTGTGCAAATGAAAAAACCGCAATGGAAGCAGCATTGGGCATGTCGTATGCTGGTAAAAGAGCTATGGTTACAATGAAACATGTTGGGCTAAACGTTGCCGCAGATGGTTTTATAAATGCTGCTATAACTGGTGCTAACGGTGGACTTATAGTT
>Ga0272449_1004208_pt1 | contig 11798 bp, 12 predicted proteins | sample YNPCB0241_FD_198679 | JGI IMG/M metagenome (GOLD analysis project Ga0272449, IMG submission 198679) | Hot spring sediment microbial communities from Yellowstone National Park, WY, United States - YNP-CB-024-1 | ecosystem: Environmental > Aquatic > Thermal springs > Hot (42-90C) > Sediment...
CGGAATCGGAACTCTTGGTGAAGGCGGTTTGGATGGGCTTTAAGGTGGGCTTTGTCCCCATAGATGTTATAAGGTCGGAAAAGTCCTTTATACAACCTTTTAGGGATGTTTTTTTGGCAATTTCTTTGGCACTTGAGCTTATACTATCAAAGGCTTAAAGCTTTAGAGGGGGCAGGTTTTCACCCACCCCCAAAGGTTTTTAAGGGTTTTTTATCTGATCACCACCTTTTCCCTCAAAACCCTACCACCCGAGATAACCTCCACAAAATACACGCCCCTTGAAAGCTCAAGTTTAATTTCGTCCTTACCCTTTATGGACTTAACCATAACCCCGCTCACATTATAAACCTTCACCTCAAACTCTCCAGATTTGGTAATTTTTATCCCACCTTTGTATGGTGTTATAAGACCACGTGTAATTTGGCAGGATTCGGAGATAGATAATGGGCAAGGTTCGTAAACTGTTAAGGTTGGAGATGTAATGGTTGGAGATACGGAATTAACGGTTGGGCTTGGAGAAATAACGGAAGGAGAAGGTGTAGCTACCGTTGGTGAAGGTGTTGTTTCCGTTGGGCTTGCATCTTGAACTATTGAACACGAACCTATGTTTCCATTTGCATCTGTCTTCACAAGGAAAACATCCCAACTACCCGCACCGAAAGACCGTGTCCTACCCGCCACGATATATCCACCGTCGGATGTCTGTTTAACGGAATAAGCTTGTTCATCACCTGTTCCCCCGTAAGTTTTAGTCCATATTATGTTTCCGTTTGCATCCGTTTTGATGAGGAAAATGCCATAATCACCAGCACCGAAGGAAGATGTATAACCCGTCAGGATATATCCACCGTCTGATGTCTGTTGAACATAATAAGCACCATCCTCATATATTCCCATGTAAGTTTTAGCCCAGATTATATTTCCGTTCCCATCTGTCTTTATAAGGAAAATATCATAACCGCTCGCACCGAAGGAAGTTGTTAAACCCGCTACAATATATCCACCGTCAGAAGTCTGTTGAACGGAATAAGCATAATCATAGTTCGTTCCCCCGTAAGTTTTAGCCCATTGTAAGTTCCCGCTCGCATCCGTTTTGATGAGGAAAATATCATGACCGCCAGCACCGAAAGAATTTGTAACACCTGCCACAATATAACCACCGTCCGAGGTCTGTTGAACAAAATAGGCATCTTCATAATTCGTCCCCCCGTAAGTTTTACTCCAAATTATATTTCCGTTAGCATCCGCTTTGATGAGAAGAATATCATAACTGCCCACTCCGAACGAATTCGTAGCACCCGCCAAGATATATCCACCGTCAGATGTCTGTTGAACGGAACGAGCCCAATCATCACCTGTTCCCCTGTAAGTTTTAGCCCAAATTATGTTTCCATCTGCATCCGTTTTGATGAGGAAAATATCCAAACCACCTGCGCCGAAGGAATTTGTCCCACCTGCTACAATATATCCACCGTCAGACGTCTGCCGAACGGAATAAGAAAAATCACCCCCTGCTCCTCCATAAGTTTTAGCTCAAACTATGTTTCCATTTTCATCGGTCTTGATGAGGAAAGCGTCATAACCGCCCGCACCGAAGGAAGATGTATAACCCGCCAGGATATATCCACCATCGGATGTCTGTTGAACGGAAGAAACTTCATCCCAATTTGTTCCTCCGTAAGTTTTAGCGAAGGATGTAGACGACAGTGGATTAGGTGAAGGATACAGCCTCGGACATCCAAAACTTTCCGCAAAAACCTTTGACCAAAAACCTAAAGCGAAAGCGCCTAAAAGAACCAAAACTACCCTTTTCATACGGAGAATATTTTAAGCGTGTTTAATTCCCATCTGATACCCCTTACCCGAAAGCGCAATTTTTAACTCCCCCAGCCTGCACCGAAGGAGAATAGCCCAATTACCAACCTTAAAATTCATAATATGAAAACTTTTCTTAAGTTTTTGGTCCTCCTCACCTCCCCGATATGGCTTTTATTTGCTCTGTTGCTCGTTCCCATCATAGTACTGTTTTCGGTCTTGCTCGCAATAATATCCCTTCCCTTTGCCCTCATTTTTGCCATAATTGTGCTCCTAATCAGCCTACCCATGTCCTTGCTCTTGGGTGTAAAGTTCGGAAGGTGGAAGAAAGAAAAGGAAAAGGTAATAATATCCGAAAGTAAGGGGGAGGTGTCCTTGAAGGGTAAGAATTACGAGGTTGAGATATTGGAGGGTGTGGAGATTGGGGTTTTAAGCGTGGAGGTGGGTAAGATTTTGAACAGGGGGAATGTCTCGGAGATGAAGTTAGGGGTTGGGGAGGTGGAAAATTACGGGAAAATAGGTAAGGTGAAATTGGGGATCGGAGAGGTTTCAAACAAAGGGGAGATAGGGGAGGTTTATGTGGGGATAGGCGAAGTTGAGGATAAGGGTATTATTGGGAAGGTAAAGGTGGGGTTGGGGGAATACAAGCGGAAACGTTAAGTTCTGTAATACATTTTCACATCCGCCCTTTGGGTTAGCAGGGTGATAATAAGGGGTGTTAGCCAGATTATTGATATATCCGTCGGCGTAAATCCGTAAATTAACCAAAGAATAAACCAAATCTCGGATACGCCGTGTATCCCAAAAGCCAACAGACGAATTAACCATGCCCTATCAAGGGTTGCTGGTGGCAAGGTGAAGAGGGTATTCAGGATCCCAAGGATAACATATTCAAAGTTGAAAAACATGGAGAGCCTTTTCGTTGGATCCACTTCGGAAAAGTTAATGAGGGCATAGGATAAGAGGGGGGAAATAAGAAGCAAAATTACCATCAAAATCGGATATGTTCTATACCCCTCCTTCCATAGGTAAGAAAACGTTCCCAACATAAGGAGGATGTAAGAGGTGAAGTATAGAAAATCCCCCAAATAGTAGAAGGATAGGGGGATCTGGAGGGAGTTTATGGCGGAATATAGGGATAGGGAGAAAAAGCCCAAAGCCCAAAACCTCTCAAAATACCTCCCTTCAACGAACGTTAAAATTCCCGCAAAAAGATAAACAAAAAACCCCATCCAATAAACAAAGTTCTCGCTCAAGCTCCTCATGTAGGGTGATATTGCCATGGCGGATAAAACGAAGAATGCAAAAACCACTTTCCAGGTTTTCATCTCATTATTACGAACCTGGTAAATGCCTTTACCTTCTCCTTACCTGACCTCGCATCCACAACCGCCACGTATATCCCGTTTGCAAGGCGATATGCGGTACTTATCTCAACGGAGTTAAAGCCCGGATTCAAAGTTTTCTTCATCTCATCAACGATCAAACCTGTAGGCGTGTATATTTTTATGCTTACTTCCGCCCTCTTGGTTAGGTTGAATGTTATATAGAATTTCCCGTTCCTGTAAGGATTCGGGTATGCCAATAAATCCAATATTTTTAGGCTATCACCCGAAAACTCCAAATCCCAAACGTTATAACCCCTAACCCCCTTTGAGGATGTTATTGAGACGCCCAACCTGTGTTTTCCGGGAGAAGAGGAAAAATCAAGATCATAATAGGCTTCCGCTAAGGTATCGTTTAGGATTTTAACTTCCAAAATTTCGCTCCTTAGATTATCTATTAGGATCCTGGGGGGTGAAGCGTTATCCCCGGATGTCCTAATATCAAAGCCTTCATTGCTTTCAAATAGGAATTTCAGTCTAACCTTTGAAGGCAAGAACATACCGTTTTCAAGGGGAATATCCCCGTAATACCCATAGACCTTAGGTTTGTAGGATCCTAAGCTTGAATCCATCTTAGATATGGGATATAGGGCGGAATAACCCCTATCGCCATCCCACCAATTTAACAAAGCCTTTTGTGTCGGTGTATCCGAGGATGTTAAAAGCCCCCTAAGAGGGACCCAGAATCTAACCGTATCCCCGGGAACATCACCATAAAATAAGGGAACCCTACCTTTGGCGTATGGGTATTTTATCGGGAGGCAGTTGAAAGAAACAGTATCCCATTCGGGAATATCAAAAACCCCGAGCTTACCCTTAGGGACGTAAGCCCAATTTTTGGCGCCCCTTTTGAGGGTGTCCGAAGAGACGGGAGCCAAACTGTCGGGAAGCTTTAGAATAATTGCGGGATCCCCAAGTAAAACATAGTATCTATCGTTCTTGCCGACTAAGGAAAGGTACCCCAAAGGTGCTTTTCCGTAAGTTGATAGATAATTATACATGGCCCTGGCGTAAAGGGCGTTGCTTCCCGCAAAGGCTAAGGCTGTTGTGGATAAAACCGCTATACCCCTGTTCCTTTTCAGCATAAGCTCTTCACCGAGGACGTGTACCGGATCCGTCCTATCGTAAGCCCCCACCTTGCATGATAGGACGGTTATAAAGCTCTCCCTACCCTTAGTGTTTATTTTACCTACATCGCTTATGGTTAAAAGCCTTTCGTGTGCCATCTGTACCGGGTTTCCGTGTATGAAGAAGCTAACCATGAGAACGCCTGAATTTAAAACTTTTATCAGATCGGATGTTGCGGATGGTTTTACGGAACCCTCAAGGGGATACTTCTGAAGCAAAAAGGGTATGGTGTTTATTCGGGGGGAAATTACGGATCTGACGGTGTATAGGACGTCGTATGTATGGAAGATTTCGCAGGATGTGGGACTTTCGGACTTTTCATCATCCGCAACAAGTAAAACGTTATACCTCCATATCCCATCGTTTTTAAGGTTTTCATAATCTACAACTTTCTCGATGTACTCGGAGAGCTCCGTGTTATCCCTTATGGGTATCCTACCGAGGGCTATGTCGGAGTAACCGTCCCCATCAAAGTCCCCATAAAAGTCGTCGTATGCTCCGAAGTTATCAAGATTCACCGAAAGGCTTGAGTCTATGGGGTAATACGGTGGAACCTGCTTTGGGAAGGTTGAACCCGAGAAGTTTTTATAATCGTAATTCCCATCCCCAACGAGGACTACGTACTTTGGCTTACTTGGATCCCTCAAATAGATGTTATACAAAAAGTTCCTTATGGCAACGGGATCGGGATTTCCAAGGGAAAACTGGGTGTATATATCCTCTATGTTCGCCCAAGCGGTGGAGACGTTAGAGTACTCCCACCTTGAGCCGTTAAATATGGGGGTTTTTCCCGATCTAAAGTCCAACAATCTCCTAAAGGTACCCGAAAATTCCCTTGATCCTATGGCGACGTAATCGGCGGATAGGGAATAAAGATCCTGAGAAATGTTCAAAATCTCAAGGGATATGGGCCTTCTGGCAAAGTTTGATATGTATATCCTCGCCCATCCGTTTGAGGAATCGTTTATAAATAGGTTTCCGGAGGAGTATGTGTAGCTTTCAATTATCTTGGGTTCGTAGGGGTTTGTGACGTCCCAAACAAAAACGGGTCTTCCCCCTTTCAAATACAAGGTAAATCTACCCGAGGAATTTACGAAAAAGAGCCCCTCGTTCCCGTAACTTCCGTTTGAAACATAGGAAACTTCGTGATAATCTAAGTACAGGGTTTGGGAGCCAAAGAAGGGCTTTAGGATGTACTCTAAGGTGTTGCTTGTGGAAAGGGGAGGGGAACAGATTAGGGTGGCGAAGGTCCTAACCCTTACGTAAGCGGAATCGCATATTTGTCCGTTTATCCTTACCCAGAGCCTGGCGGATGTGTCGGAAAATTCCCCGTTTGCAACCCTAGTTTTGAAGGATATGCCAGATAAGATGTCGGATAAATTAAAATTATATGTATATATCCTGTCCGGGTCTGAAGCGGTCCTTGACATTTCCCTACCCAACCAAACCCTACCCTTCTTTCCCGGATTGTTTACATTCTCCTCAAACCTATAAAACCTTATGGGTTGAACCGAAGGTCCTGGGGGGAAGTTCACAATGGTTATCCTTTTGCCGGTTTCCCCACCCAAACCCAAAAAATAATACGTCGTATCCGTATAAGGGTTCTCAAAGTAAGAGACGTTCCCACCGATCACCCTAAACCCTTTTTGGGATTCTCCCCAAAATAGTATCCTCTGTCCCTCCTCATCTATCCATATGGGAATTTCATAAGGGAAATTGAAAGTTGTGGAAAGGTTGGACCTCAAAGTATCAAGTAGGGCGATCATCTTTATGGTATTCCTTGGGTACGAGTTTATGTTTATCCCCAGTTTTGAGAGTTCGGAGAAGGGGATTTCGTATATCCCGCTTTTTGTAATCTTGATCTTTATCCAAACTTCCGCCTTTGAAAACGGATTTCTGGGTAAAGAATGGGGTTTTGGGAGATCATAATCAACCCAGTTGGGGTTTGGATTTAAAACCCCGGCAAGGATGAGGTGCGTCCTAAAATCGTTTGATGGTCTTCCCTTAAACTTCGGTTCGGGGAAATTTACGTAAACCCTCCCATCCCTATAAACCCTTATATCCAAGTACCTAACACCGAAGGACATCCCCTCTTGGTACGAGCATGAATCACAGGAAACCGTGTAAGGGACCCTCGGTGGGATCTGAACTTTATAAGTTTCAAAAGGTTTGCCGTTTAAAACTACATCAAACCATACCATTTATCCGAAAATGCCCGTAATTGTCGGCAACCATTGGTTAAAGAGGAAGTATATCCTACCAAGGAGCAACGAGATCCTACCCATAACTGTATATCCAAACGAGGCCCCGAAAGCTACCATTATGAATATTATTCCCAACCTGACGATGGGTTTCATGATCCCCTTATGTTCGGTGGAGAAGAAAAAGTACATTATTGAGGTTATTACGCCCAGAACGAAAACCCAATTTGAGAACACCTGCCAAAAGTTTTCCCCCCATAGGGGCAAAAATGTTGCCCTTATCTGCGGGTATATGAAACCCTGAAAGGTTGCGGTCAAACCTATACCCGTATATATACCTATGGTGTAAGCGAGGGGGAAGAGGGCTATCCACCTGAAATCCCTCACTACCGGTATATACCCGAAGATCTCAAGCTTGGTTACGATCATTAAGCCCAAAATTATTCCCAAGATAACAGAAAACTGACCCCATGAAAGGAAGGCTACTTTCTGTCCGAATAAGGTGATCTCTCCAAGCTTAAAAATTAAGTATTTCTCGTCCAAAAGCCCCTCCTTTATTTGGGGCCATATAGCCTGTTGTATGGTATTTACCAAGCCATAACCCGCGGAAACCCCCACGAATATGTGCTCCGCAAACCTATAAATTGGATTTTCCTTGATTACCAAAGATAAAATTGCTAGGGTAAGAAAGGCCGCTATCCAAATTCCAAGGATATCCCAAAAGTTCATTTCTTTTGTTTCTTCAAATTCTCAACCTCTCTGTATAGGATCTCGTAGTTCTTTTCGAGAGCCTTCACCCTACCCACCGCGTTTGAAACCTCCCCCTTAGTCTCGCTCATCTCCCCCCTTAGCCTGTTCATTTCTATCTCAAGCTTCTCTATCCTCTTCTCAAGCTTTTTAACGTCCGCCCCGCTTGAGCAAGAGAGGAAAAGAATTGGTAAAATGGCAAGGAGAAACTTCATAGCCAATCCAAACCCTTATACCTAAAAGCGTAAAGCCAACCCCCAAGTAGGATAAAAACGAAAACCAAAACCGCCCAAAAGGATATCACGGGATAAACCGCCTTGTAGGAGACCAACCAGGGCAAAAAGAAGGCGATCTCAACGTCAAACAGGATAAACATAAGGGCTATTGGGAAAAACCTTATAAAATATTTCTTTTTTGCCTCATCGAGGGGCACTTCCCCGGATTCGTAGGGTTCGTACTTTTGGGGTTCGGGAATGGACTTAGGACGCAGGAGCTTGTATATCAAAAGCATACCCGCTATGGCGAGGAAACCGAGTATAAGGAATATCCCTAAACCCGCAAGGCTTTCCCAAATGTTTTCCAAGCTCCCCGGGCAGGATTCGAACCTGCGACCCCCCGGTTAACAGCCGGGTGCTCTACCTGCTGAGCTACCGGGGAACCTGAAGACGGATATTATAAGGGGGAAAATTGCCCTCTTATAATTCCCAACTATGGCATACGTAAGATATAGCGTAGAGGATGGTGTGGCAATTTTGGTGATAGAGAACCCACCGGTAAATGCCCTTTCAAAGCCCGTTATGGAGGAGCTGGATAAAGCCCTTGACGAGCTAAGGGATAACCCTTCCGTTAAGGTTGTAATATTGACCGCGGCGGGACAGATAGCGTGGATAGCTGGGGCGGACATAAACGAGATAGAGAAGCTCAATACAAAGGAAGAAGCTTATCAAGTCGTAAAACAGGCGCAGGGTATAGTGAATAAGCTTGGGAACCTTGGGAAACCCTCAATAGCCGCGATACATTCCCTGTGTCTCGGAGGGGGTTTGGAGCTCGCGCTCGGTTGCACCTTCAGGATAGCGGGGGACAAGGCGAAGTTCGGACAGCCGGAGATAAACCTTGGGATAATTCCGGGGATGGGGGGAACCCAGAGGCTTACGAGGTTGGTGGGTAAAGCAAACGCCCTAAGACTCATCCTAACTGGGGAGCAGATAACCGCCCAGGAGGCCTTCAGGATAGGTTTGGTGGATGCGGTGGTTCCAAGCGATAGGGTAATTATGGCCGCAAAGGACTTCGCTAAGAGGATTGCCCAAAAGGGCTTACCTTCAATTAGGGCAGCTTTGAGGGCGGTTTATGAGGGGGAGGATCTAACTTTGAACGAGGGTTTGGACCTTGAAGCTAAGCTCTTTGCGGAGCTTTGCGAAACCGAGGATAAGAAGGAGGGAATAAGGGCGTTTAAGGAGAAGAGGAGGCCTAACTTCCAGGATAGGTAGCTACTTCCACTTTATGGTACAACCCACCGCGGGGGTCTCCCTGTAGGGTACTTCTTTACCCGATATTAGGGTATCCAAAACCTCAATTAAATACCTTTTCTTTGGATTTCCTTCGTAATCGTCGTCTACTGCCCCCTTATAAACCAAATTCCCATCCCTATCAAATACAAAAACGTGGGGTGTCCTTTCAGCTCCAAACATTTTGGCAACTTCTTGCGTCTCATCAAATAGATAAGGAACGGGATAGTTTTTCTTCTTCATGTTCTCAAAGGAGTCTTCGGGGTACTTGCTTGGGTCGTTGGAGTTTATGAATGCGAAGCCGAACTTATCCTTATAATTCTCCACTATCCTTAAAACCTCCTTTTCCCAAGCCTTAACGTAAGGGCAGTGATTGCACCAGAAGATTATCACGCTTCCGTATTCACCCTTAAGATCCTCCGAAGAATAAATTTTTTCATCCGTACCCTTTAGGGAAAATTTTGGAATTTTCATATGGGAATTTTAAAGTCGCTGAAGGTTCTCCGCATAAAAGTCGGGTTCAATTTTGAGCCTTTCAACATCTTCCAATTTATGCACACCACTTAGCACAAAAACCGTAGGGATCCCCAAGTTCTTTCCCGCCAATATATCCGTCTCAAGGTTGTCCCCTATCAAAACCGCACCATTTAAATCTAAGTTTTCAAATATGTACCTATTAGGTTTTCCTATAACAACATCGGGTTTCCTCCCGCTTGCGTACGATATGGCGGATACTATTGAACCAGCACCCGGAAGGATCCCATTTTCCTCCTTAACATGCGCATCCAAGTTTGTCGCAACAAACAAAGCTCCAAAATAAACGAAGTTTGAAGCCTTTTTTAGTTTTTCGTAATTGAAAGTCCTATCTATCCCAACCACCACCGCTTGTGGTTCTTCCTCACAAATTTCTATCCCTTTACTTTCAAGAGCCCAAAACAATCCCTCCTCCCCTACGGCATAAACCCTCTTTATCCCCCTTTTAACAAGATAATTCGCGGTTGCTGTAGAGGAGGTTATTATCATATCCGCCTCTATACCCAATTCCCTCAACCTTTTCCGGTAATCATCCGCTTTCCTTGAGGAATTGTTCGTTATGAATATAAGCCTTTTACCCTTACCCTTCAGTTCCCTCAAAGCATTGACGTTTTCCCATATAACATTCTTTTCCCTCCAAACCACACCATCCAAGTCGCACAGTACAGTTGAGAAATTCTCAATATCCTCAAGCTTTAGAGCCCTCATCTAAAACCGTATAACTTTGATATGGTTGGGGAGAGTAAAATTCCAATTTTCGCGATTATGAAATCCCGAAAAGAAAGGAAAACCTCTTCTTTCTCCTTCTCGATGGCATTTAAAACTTTACTTGCCACCTTTTGCGGATCCACCATAAACCCCACGGGCTTAGGTTTTTCACCCAACGAATTTTCAAAGAAGGGGGTTTTTACCGCCGGGGGATAGAGGTTAATAACCTTTATCCCATACTTTCTCAACTCCTCCCTAAGGGATATGAAAAATACCCTCTCCGCTGACTTTGAAACCGCGTAAATGTTCCACTTTGGCAGGGGAACGAACGCTATAAGGCTGATTATATTAACTATTATGGACTTCTGACCCGATTTTATGTTTGCGAAACTAAGGCTCAGATCCAAGGGCGCCCAGAAGTTTACCTCCATAACCCTATCAAGAATTTCGGGGTTTGAACCCAAAGTTTTACCAAAGTACCCAACCCCAGCGTTGTTTATTAAAATGGAAAGATCTTCAAGAACCTCAAGGGCATAGGGTATTATGATCTTCCTTGCCTTCCTATCCGCCAGATCCACCTTTAAAACCTTCAAATTGGGAAATTCTTTTTTTAATCCCTCAAGGGCGGACTCGTTCCTCCCTATCGCCAAAATCCTCGCCCCCTTATTGTAAAGTATTTTCGTAATCTCGTACCCTATTCCAGATGTTGCGCCCGTTATTATCACCCCCCTTCCCTCAACCTTCATTTCTCCTCCTTGAAATTTCCAAAAGTTTCCGGTAAAGTTCCCTCTCCTCCTTGCTTAAATTCTTTGGCACCTTTAATACCGCAGAAATTAAAAGGTCTCCCCCATTTATCCCCTTCCCCCTAAACCTTGCAAATACCTCACCATTCTGAACCCCCTCCGGGATCCTTACTTTTATCCTTTCTCCCGTGATATGTTCAAACTCCATTTCTCCACCCAATACCGCCAAAGGCGGTTCTATTTCCATCCTGTATATCAGGTCGTTCCCCCTCCTTTCAAACTTCGGATGAGGCTTTTCCCTGATGTGTATAACCAACCTTCCGGTGTTAAAATGCCCCCAGTTCCTATAAATTACCTTTTGCCCATCCGAAACCCCAGCTGGGATCTTAAAGGGCCTCTTAACTTCCTCCCAAACAAAACCCCTCCCACCGCACTTTTGACAGGCTTTTCCCACAACCCCCCTACCTTTACAGGTATCGCAAACCGTATCCACATAAAAGAAGCCCACAAAGGTCCTATTAACCTTCCTTACCCTACCCCTACCCCCACATGTATGGCACGTCCTCGCATCAACGATCCCCTCCCCCCCGCATACATAGCACTTCACCTTTCTCTTATAATGGATCACCCTTTCCGTCCCCTTTATCACCTCCTCAAGGGAAAGTTCAACCTCAACGTGAACATCCGGATCCTCATAGCTTTCCCTCCTTCCGCCAAAGAATGTTTCGAATATATCCCCTCCGAAGAACCTTTCAAAGATCTCCTCAAGGTTCATTTGGGAGAAGTCAAAGCCAGTATCGTAAGCTCCGCTTTCCGGATCTATTCCCCTATCGTACATCTCCCTCTTTTGTGGATCGGATAGGACCGCGTAAGCCTCGCTTATCTCCTTAAATCTTTTTTCTGCTTCCTCCTTCATCTCGGGGGGAACCCTATCAGGGTGCCACTTCATTGCAAGGCGGGCAAAAGCGGCATCTATTTCTTCCTTAGTCGCATCCCTAGGAACTCCTAAGATCTCGTAATAATCCTTTTTCC
>Ga0272449_1004209_pt1 | contig 11798 bp, 11 predicted proteins | sample YNPCB0241_FD_198679 | JGI IMG/M metagenome (GOLD analysis project Ga0272449, IMG submission 198679) | Hot spring sediment microbial communities from Yellowstone National Park, WY, United States - YNP-CB-024-1 | ecosystem: Environmental > Aquatic > Thermal springs > Hot (42-90C) > Sediment...
CCCAGAGTTTCCGCAGTCACAGACACCCCGAGCTCCCCCCGAACTTCCTTCGGCGTCGTCCCTGCGGTCCGCGAGTGTGCCCCTTGGCCCCTCGTTTCCCGTCCAAGCCTTGGACGAACACGGGGGGGGACGTTCCAAGCCTTGGAAAAACTCAGGCACGACGACATCGAGGTGGTCTACGCGGGGAGTGGTCCGAGATGTCCGGAAGAGATCCCTGTGCACGTGGAGGATGGGGGCAGTTGGGAAACGGGAGCGGATGCAGGCGGTGAAGTTCGCCGGGGCATGAGCGCGGTGTGAGTTTGTGACCGGGTATGGAGGCGGGGGCCCGACTCGAAGGTAGTGGACCTCTGGGTGCAGCCGTCCAGGGTTCGGCCATGAAGAAAGTCCCGACCGTTGGGATGTGGTGGGATTCGTCGGGAGTGAGAGTTTCGGGCCAACGGTCCGAAGAGTAAAAGCAAGATCGTTGATGCCGCAGAACTCCATAGCGTGGTCGGCGCGGCACGTTATCATGTCGGAGCGATTGGCAGGGAACCATGGACCCACACTAGTGGCGCCAAGAGAGAAGGCTGCCACGCTGGACCCTGGCTAGCCATACTGACCGGAGTTCGGATGTATGCATCGAGAGCAACGTTCCCACTGGCACTTCTGATCAGTTCCACGATGCCAAACCCTAGAGTCGTGCCCTCGACCCGGCGGACTCCAAAGTAACTCTCTCCGCCCGAAATTCTCCGTCCAAGGGCTTATCCTAATTTTGCGCGGACCCAGGCCCGCCGCAGCACAGCCGGGCATAGTATCTCGGCTGTCCTCGATCCTCCGAAGATCTTGAGTTGCCCGTGACGCCCACCGATCCTCTGGAATGGCTTCAACCATGCCCACCGATCGTGCCGACAGTCTAGGCGGTCTCTGGCGGACCATCACCTCAAGTACTCTGATTGGCTCCATCACGGCTCTGGTCCAGAAGGTCTGGGGGGATTGTGACCGACCCTATTTCGTGGGCCGCTTTCGTCCAGTGGGAGCGCGGGTGGAAGACTTGAGCCTGCAGACCAGGGCGGTCGTGGTCTTCTCCTCCGTTCCGTCGAAGCGAGCCGGCTTGGGCGCACGTTTGTACGCATCCGTAGGTTTGCGCTAACCTCAGAGTGATGGGCCTGTGGAATGGCATACATCGCGCAGTGGCCGATCTGGGCGAGCGGTGGATTCGGCGGGCCACGACGCTCAACCGCATCGCCGCCGCGGCGGGAACGGCGTTGTGGCTCGCGGGTGGCCCCTCCACCTGGCGCCGGCCCGTTCGGTCGGTCCTTGCTCGCCAGATCTTATTCACCGGTGTGCAGGCGATCCGTTTCACCTTGTGGGTGTCGGCGATCATCGGCCTGGCGGTGGTGCTCCAAACCCAAGTGCAGCTGAGCCAGTTCGGACAAACCGCGCTAGTCGGCCCGATTCTCGTCGCTGTCGTCGTTCGCGAGGCCGCGCCCTTGTTGGTGAACTTCATCGTGATCATGCGCAGTGGTACGGCGATCGCTTCGGAACTGTCCACGATGAAACTCACAGGACAACTCCGCGTCCTGGAGGCCCAGGGGATCGACCCGTTTGTCTACTTGGCCGTTCCGCGAGCGGTGGGCGTGAGTGTGGCGGTGGTCTGTCTGACCGTTTTGTTTGTGGTCACCTCGTTGGCGGTCGGCTACATCGCCGGCTGGTTGATCGGCGCCTCGGTCGAACCGCTGGACCGATTTGTGGACGGCCTCGCCGCGGCAATTTTGCCGCGCGACTTCGCGAACATCCTTGCGAAGACCGTAGTGCCCGGTTGGCTGACCGGCATGATCTGCACGTTGGAAGGCGCGTCGGTCGTGGCGGCGTGGACCGAAGTGCCACAGGCGGCCACGCGAGGCGTAGTGCGATCCGTCGCGGCGCTGTTCACCATCATCGTGGTGGTATCGCTGGTGACCTATTTATGAGTGCGACTCGGCCCATCCTCACCGTTCTCGAAGTGAGTGTGGACGACCCGCTCGGCGGCGAGCCGTGGGCGCTGGGCTCGTTCGAGCTGCCGCCGGGACAGTGGGCGCGGGTGGACGCGGGCTCGCCATCCCGGATGAACGTGCTGGGCGACGTGTTCACCGGATTGCTGGCCCCGCGGGCGGGCCGCGTCGCATTCCAGGGCACCGACTGGGCCGCGGCCAGGCCGCAAGTGGCCGCGCAGCTCCGCGCTCGCATCGGACGGGTCTTTTATTCGACGGCATGGTTGGCGAACTTGGACGTGGATGAGAACGTGCTCTTGGCCGTGCTCTACCACACCCCGCGCCCCGAGCCTGAGTGGCAGGCGGAAGCGCTCGCGTGGGCGCGTCGGTTTGGTATGCACGCTTTGCCGACGACCCGGCCGGCGGTTACGCCCGTGGCGGACCTGCAACGCGCCCAATGGGTCCGCGCGGTGTTGATGCGTCCAGCGCTGTTGGTACTCGAAGAGCCGGACCGCGATGTTCCGCCCTCTTCGGCGGCCGCGTTCTGGTCGGCGGTGGCGGAGCTCCTCCACGCAGGCAGCGCGTTGGTTTGGATCACGTTGGATTCGGCCCGCCCGAACCCCGCGCCGTTGCCGGCGTGCGCGGCGCGGCGGTCCTGGAGCACGTTTCCAGTAGCCCCGGAGAACGCACAGGAGACGCGGCAATGAACACCAAACCGTTTCAATTCCGGTACGTCCGCGAGATCGTAGGCGTGTTTGTTTTGCTGTGTGCTGCGATTCTGATTGTCAGCGTGGTACTGGTCGCGCGGGCGCAGCGATGGTTCGAAAAGGAGTTCGAAGTGCTCGTGCGGTTTCCTCGCGAGGGTACCTTTGGAGTTCAGCGGGGCACGCGCGTGGAAATTCTCGGTTCCAACGCGGGCCGCGTCGAGTCGGTGAAGGTGGCGCCCGACGGCGTCATCGAGGGCACGCTCCAAATTCGCTCCGACTACGTTCGATTCTTGCGCGAGGACTCCGAGGCGGTGGTGAAAAAAGAGTACGGCGTAGCCGGCGCGGCGTACATTGTCATCCAGGTCGGCACCGGCGCGCCGGTGTCCCGCACCGGGTTCGTGTTGCCGATCCGCAAGGATACTGAATTGCTGGAGATGGTGCAGTCCGTGGTGGAACAGATTCAGGGCGCCGTGTTGCCGGTGCTTCGCGAAGTCGAGCAGACGTTGGCCGAGTACCGTGGGCTGGCCGCCGATCTGCGTCGGCCGGACCATCCGTTGCAGCAGTTGTTGACGAACCTCAATGCAATCGCAATAGGTCTGCGCGACGGCGAAGGGACTGTGGGAAGGTTGTTGAAGGACCCTGCGATCGCCGACGGCGTGGCGTCGAACCTGGTCCAGCTGCATGGAGTGCTCAGACAGGTGGAGCAGGCGATGACCCAGGTCCAGACGGTCTTGAAGAACCTGGAAACGGCGTCCGCGGCGGTGCCGGAAGTTGTCGAAACGGTTCGTCAAGAGATGCGCGACGTGCCGGGCCTGGTGGTGCAAACTCGCGCGACGTTGGAGACGACGGAGCAGTTGCTGGCGGGACTGCGACGCCACTGGTTGCTGCGCGGGGCGATGAGGCCGGAGGTACATCTGGAACCGCTGTCCGCCGCCGAAGCGGTGGAAGGGAGGACTGGTTCGCCGTGAAACGACTGTGGCAACTTCCCCCGTGCCGTGCATGGGGGGTCTGGCTCTGCCTGGCTGGGGCTTGGGCGCTGAGTGCGTGCCGTTCCACGCTGCCAGCGGAACGAGCTCCGGTGGTTCATGCCGACGTGCACGACCTATGCACCTTGGCCCGCCGGGCGTGGGAGCGGGGGCAGGCGAGCGTCGCGGCTGGGTTGTACGAGCGTGCGCTGCACCGCGCGCGCGGTTTGGACGACGCCGGCGGCATCTTGGTGGCCGCCACCGGTTTGGCCGTCTGCCGCTTGGAGATTGGCGATTCGCAGGGGGCACGGCGGGCTGCGGTGGAGGCGCGGTGGGCAGCTCAACGGCTTGGAGGCGATGACAGCAACCCACGCCTGTTGGAAGCGCGCGCACTCGCGCAAGAGGGGCGGCACCGCGCGGCAGCTTCGATCGCCCGCGAAGTACTCACCCGCCATTCGCGGGGACCGCTGGCCGCGATGGCGGCCGTGGTCGTGGCCCGCGACGCCCTGCTTCAAAACGACGAGCCCACAGTGCGAGCGATGCTAGACTTGGCACGGCGCGCAGTGCCGGCGGACAGCCCCCCGGCGCTCCGGGCGTCGATCGCCGAGATCCAGGCGATGAGCGCTGCGCAGAAAGGTGACTGGCCCGCGGCCGCGGTGGCCTGGGAGGAAGCCGCGCGGCAGTGGAGTGCGACTGGGCGGGCCAGCGTGGATATAGTTCGCTGTCTCGCGGAGGCGGCGCGGGCCTATGATCATGCTGGCGAGCGCGGCGCAGCGGCCGCGGCGTGGTATCGCGCGGCGATCGCAACGCACCCGGGCGACGCGGCGGAGGCCTATGCGCGCGCGGCGCGCGAGCGACTGGACGCAGTCGAGCCCTCCGCGCTGAGAGACGCCATTCTCGCTCTGGAGGTGGCTGGCTGTGGCTCGGACCGTTCGCGGTCAGGAAAGGAGCCGTGAGCGTTTGCAAACACTCGTTGCGCGAATGGCATGGGTCGCCGCGTCGATTGGGAGGCTATTGCTCGCCTGGGTCCTCGCCGTGGCGGCCTTGTTGGTGGGCGCTAGATTGACCGGCTATGCCGAGCGACAGTTTTACTACCCTGACCGTGTGGTGTATGGCACGCCAACCGACCAAGGCCTTCGCTACGACGACGTCTGGTTCGAAAGTTTCGACGGCGTGCGGCTACATGGATGGTTCGTGTATGCCGTAGGGCCGGCCACGGCGACTGTCATTCACGTGCACGGCAACGCGCAGAACATGACCGCCCATTTCTCTTTCGTGGATTGGCTGCCGCGACGTGGATTTCATGTGTTCGCCTTCGACTACCGAGGATACGGCGCATCCGAAGGGCATCCAGATCGAGCGGGTGTGCATCGCGACGTGGCCGCGGCACTCGGCGCGGTTCGCCGCTGGCCGCACGCCACGCCCGACCGTATGGTGGCGCTGGGGCAAAGCCTCGGCGCCTCGGTGTTGTTGACGGTCCTCGCCCACGAACGTGGGCATGGGATTCGCGCCGTGATCGCCGATTCCGCATTCTTCTCCCATTCCGCGATCGTGGCCGACCACCTGGGACGGTTCGGCATTCCGGCGCGTTGGCGCTCTCCGTTGGCACGGTGGTTGATTTCCGACGAGTACAGTCCGGGCCCGGTCATTGCGAATGTGGCGCCGGTACCGGTCGTCTTCTTTCACGGCACGCGCGATCGGATCGTTCCTTGCCATCATTCGAGGCAGTTGTACGAGCAGGCCAGAGAGCCGCGCCAGTTATGGCTCGCCGAAGGACGCGATCACACCGAAGCGATTCTCGAGCCGGAGTGGCAAGACCGCATCGTCCAGTTCTTCCTTCGCGCGCTAGACTCGGCGGAGAGGTCAGGGTCTTCAATGGTGAAATCGAGCGCGCGAACCGATCGCTGACGCTCCAGCTTCGCGGTCATTGGCGCGACGTTTGGGACGGTGCGGAGTTCACCCAGCGACACGGGGCGCAGCGGAACCATCGGCGAAGCACGCACCGCAGGGCGGGCCCTTCCAAGCCTTGGACGGAGTCGCGTCATCGCCGTCCAAGGGTTGGACGAATGTGGGCCGGTTGTGTCCAAGGGTTGGAAGAAATTGGGTTGGCTCCGTCCGAGGGTTGGACACGTTCGACACACGAGCGGCCATTGCGTGACTAGAGCTCTTTTGGCTGGAACCTATCGCGGGCGCACGTAGGATGACGATCCAGAGTCGTCGGGTACGGCGCAGCCCGAACACGCTGGAGGGAGGCCGGCGACGCGGCTCCCAGCACGAACCTACCTGTGGAAGCGAACCCGCGCTGGGGGCCAGGTTTATCGCGAGGCCGGCGGCGCCGCGAGCGATCGAGAAATGAGCCCACCCGTCATGTCGTCCACGACGGCGGCGGCGCGCTCTTTTCGGATCCAGGCAGGGACCGAATTGCGATAGGTGTCCAGCTGTAACAGCCGGAGGGCCTCGACGAGTTCGTAGTACGCGGTGATTGCCTGCGTCCGAACGTTCATGAGTAGCTGTTCACGGTCCACTTGGACACGGGCCGCGTCCATGCGAATCCGGGCCACATCCAGTTCTTCGGGCCGGAACAGCAGGAGGGAAAAATCCCAGAGCAGCGCGACTTCCCAAGCGTCCAGCCAACGGGGATGTTCACCAATGGAAAAGCTGTCTGGGCCGAGTTCTCTGACGCTCGTGGAGCTGCGCGTTGCGTGAGCATCGCGACGGGAGCTGCCGGAGCTGCTTCCCGTTGGGGTGCCCAATGGATCGCGGTCCGTCGAAAACTGCCGTTGGGTTTCGGTTTCGCGTTCCGTTTCACGACCGACTGTGACCTCGCGCCGGTCCACGATCGCATAATCGCGAAACCGCTGTTCGCCCATGCCGTAGCGAACTTCCAGCCGTGGGATCCACACCGATTGCCGCATGCGGCGAGACCAGTCCGGTAGCTCGGGGATGGGGTTCGGCACTCGATCCAGCGCCGCTTGCATGACCGCATGGAGTGGCGGGAGGTTGGAGAGCGTGAGCGCAGCATACTTCATGTCGGGCAGGACTGGTTCCGCCGACCTGGCAGCGCAGGCGGCGCCGACGACTCCGAGGAAGAGAACGGCGCGTTTCATCGCGGATCTCCTAGTTCGTGCGACCCCTACGCTAGGCCATTCCTGGGCGGTGTGCAATCCGAGTGGTTCGACGTCTCGGCTCTGCGATCGGCCGGGGAAATTCAGCGGCGCGCGCCCCAAGGCAGTACCCCGCGGACCTTCATGCGCAGTGCGAGAAACTCGCGCTGCGAGGTGATGAAGAGCGTCCGGAAATCTGGTCCGCCGAACACGACGTTGGAAGCGTAGCGTCCTGGAAGGACGGTTCCGATGATCCGCCCACTGGGCGACACGACACGAATGCCTGTTCGTCCGCAGGCGACATAGATGTTCCCATGTTCGTCGGCGGTCATCCCATCGGGATTGGCGTCGAGATCCACCCACCGGACTTCGTTGGTCAACTGTCCGGGGGCGAGCACGTCATAGCGGTACAGACAACGGCCGGCGTTGTCGGCCACGTAGAGATAGCGTTCATCCGCTGAAAGCAAAATTCCGTTGGGCTTTTGGCAGACCTTGGAGACGCACGTGACCCGCCCATCGGGGGCGACGTAGTACACGTCTTCTTTTCGAATGGCTTCCTGACCCCGGTGCCGGTAGTTGGGGTCGGTAAAGTAGAAGCCGCCGTAGCGGTCCACGGCGAGGTCGTTCGGCTCGTTGAACTCGCGCTGGGGGCCGCCGCCCACGAGCACTCGGTAGGTGCGGGTGGTTACGTTGTAGGCCACCACGCGGAACGCGGCGCCTTCGCAGACGACCAACTCGCCGGCGGGATTGAACATCATTCCGTTGGCATCGAGGCTGTTGGTGACCCACGGCACGACGGGCTTTCCGGTCTCGTAAAAGTGGATCGTGTCGTTCTTGCCGTCGGAAAAGTAAATGTTGCCGACGGGATCGGCCGCCGGTCCTTCACAAAATCCGTATCCGCGGCCGAGAACTTCCGGTTGCGCGTCGGGGTCGGCCAAATCTTCCAAAGTCATCTCCTTCGAGAGCCCGGGCCAGGCAAGCAGTGCAGTCCCACTGAGCAGGGTCCACGTCCAACTCCATCGGTAGGTCATGGCTCGTCTCCTTTGAGTTTGGTGTCACTATGCTGGAAACGGCGTTCCGGTTCAACATCGTCCGCCCATGAGGTTGGACGAGCCCACAGGTCGTGCGGTGCGGCGGGTTCGGCCGCAGGCGGCCCCGAGCGGATCCATTCTCGTAAGAGAGTGACACGTTGGTGGGAATCCACCCTCCGTACCGCCATAGCCACAGCGCGGCGCGAGCCGACCAAGATGACGACGCGGCGCCCGCGCGTCACGGCCGTGTACAACAAGTTCCGTTGCAGCATCACATACTGCTGAGTGTGAAGGACGACCACCACACACGGATACTCGCACCCTTGGCTTTTGTGGATCGTGATCGCATACGCAGGGACCAGCTCGTCGAGCTCCAGGGCGTGGTAGGTCACCAGGCGGCCTTCGAAACGTACGACCACCTCGCGGCAGTCTGGGCGGACCTCGACGATGCGTCCGATGTCGCCGTTAAAGACTTCCTTGTCGTAGTCGTTTTCCACCTGCATGACCTTGTCGCCCATGCGGTAGCGCACGCCAAAGCGTTCGATCTCCATGCCGGACGGGTTCAAGGCTTGTTGGAGGACCTCGTTCAAGTGTCGGGCGCCGAGCTCGCCGCGTTGCATGGGCGTGAGCACCTGAACGTCGCTCACGGGGTCGAGGCCGAAGTGTCGCGGGATTCGGTCGCGCACCAACCGAACGATGCGGTCCACGGCCGCCGCGGGTTCTTCAGCTTCGATGAAGTAAAAATCGCCACGCTCGTCCCGCGCAAACGTGGGCACGACCGGCGGCCGGCCTTCGCGGATGCGATGGGCGTTGGCGACGATGTGGCTGCGGGCCGACTGGCGGAAGATCTTCGTGAGGCGAGCGGTGGGGATACGGCCCGAGTCGATCAAATCGCGCAGCACCATGCCCGGCCCGACGGAGGGGAGCTGATCCACGTCGCCGACGAACAACATCGCGGACGTCGGCGCCACGGCGCGAACCAGCTGCGCCGCCAGCACCACATCGAACATACTGCTTTCGTCCACGATCACCCAATCCGCCGGCAGGGGATTCGACGCCGAGTGCCGAAACCCGCCTGTGCTGGGGTCGTAGATCAGGAGGCGATGGATGGTCTTGGCGGGTAGCCCGGAGACTTCCGAGAGCCGCTGGGCGGCGCGGCCGGTCGGGGCGCACAGCGCGAGGCGCAGGCGATGGGCACGCGCCACCAGAACGATGGCTCGCACGAGGGTGGTCTTGCCCACGCCGGGACCGCCAGTGACCACCGCCACCTTGGAGCGACAGACCAACTTCAACGCCTCCCTCTGCTCCGGCGCGAGCGTGAACCCAAGCCGCAACTCGACTCGACTGATCCACTCGCTGAGGTTGGCGTTGGACAGGGGGTGTTCGCCAAGTTGGAGGCGCCGAATGCGCTCGGCAAGCTCCCGTTCTGCCGCGTCGAGTTCCGGCAGGTACACCAAGGGCACCCCTTCAGGGCTTGGGCGGAGGACCAGGCGGCGGTCGCGGAGTTCTTCGTCCAACGCCGTGCGGAGCCGATCTTCGGGGATGTTCAAGGTTTCCGCGGTGTGTTGGATCAGCGCCTCTTGCGGCCACGCGCAGTGACCTTGCTCGGCCAGTTCCTTCAGCACGTGGACCAACGCCGCGCGGGCGCGTAGCAAGGAGTCGGGGGAGATCCCCAGTCGCTGTGCGATCTTGTCGGCGCTGGGAAACCCGATGCCGCGGATGTCACGGGCCAAGCCATACGGATCCATGCGAATCCGTTCGATGGCTCGGTCGCCGTACACCTTGTAGATGCGCAGCGCGCGCGCGGGGCTCACCCCGTGGCTTAGCAGGAACGTCATGATGGTGCGAATGGCCTTTTGCTCTTCCCATGCCGCCCGGATGCGCTCACGCCGGACCGGGCCAATACCCTCCACTTCCAACAGCCGGGCCGACTGTTTTTCGATGATGTCGAACACGTCCCGCCCGAACTTTTCGACGAGCCGGCGAGCGTGCACCGGGCCGATGCCATGGATCAGGCCCGAGCCCAGGTAGCGTTCGATGCCCTCCAACGTCTCTGGCGGGGACAGGTGAATTTCTTCCGCAGAAAATTGACGCCCGTGCACAGGGTCCATCACCCAGGTGCCTCGCGCCTCGATCCACTCGCCTGCGTTGACGTCCGGTACGGTGCCGACGACGGTCACTTCCCCACGGTGCCCACGAGCGCGGACGCGAAACACACAGAATCCGGTGTCGGCATTGTGAAAAGTCACCCGCTCCACGTACCCGGCCAGCGTGGTTTCATCCGGGCTCGACCGCGAGTGGGCTGGGACTCCCAACGGCGTGGGTTGGCCGGACGTCATGAGCGGGCGAGGAGGACCTCGACGGGGCCGTCGCGACCTTGGTCCCGGCGAGCCCGATGCAAGGCGCGGGCCAGTCCACGAAGAAGGTGGGCAGGGGCGAGCCCGGTCCCTAGGGTGGCGTCGGCAAGGTCTTCGACTTCGATGCGTCCAGGTTCGCCGGCGCTCCAGATACGCGCGAGATGTCGTGCGGCGCGATCCACTCGTGCCCAGTACCACAACTCGCCAGGCCATGAGCCCAGCACTGCACGCAGGCGAACACGACAGGTGACGGGAGTCGCACGGGTACGGAGTTCTAGCCAACCCCGCCGCGCCCAGCGACGAAGTTCGAGGTCCGGGGTCCAACGGGCCACTTCCAACGCCGCCATCATCCGCGCGTGGGTGGCGCTGAGCGGCAGCGTCGGCGATGGATTGTCCGCATTCAGCGCCGAGGCGGCGCGAGCCGACAGCCATTCGAGTTCGCCCGGTTCGAGCGATTCGCCAGGCCACGTGCGCCGCGCGAACTCCTGGACCGCCCACTCGACTGGGTGGCGGCGGCCGTCGGCCGCGGAGGGACCATCGAGCAGCTTCATGTGCCCCCCATGAGCCCTTCGACCTCTTTTACGAACTGGGACACATCTCGGAATCGCCGGTACACAGATGCGAAGCGAACGTAGGCCACTTCGTCCAGCTTCTGCAAACGGTCCATGATTTTCTTTCCGATGACCACGCTAGAAACTTCCTGCTCGTTTTCGGCTTCCAGCTCAGCGATGACGCTATCCACCAGCGCCTCGATCTCGGCCATGGAAATGGGGCGTTTTTCGCACGCACGGAGAACGCCGTTGAGCATTTTGTTCCGGTCCAGGTCCTCGTAGCGGCCGTCGCGCTTGATCACCCGCAAGGTCGTTTTGACGATCTCTTCGTAAGTGGTGAAGCGGTATCCACACGCCCGACAGAGGCGGCGCCGGCGGATCGCCTGCCCGTTTCGAGCCGCGCGGCTGTCCACCACTTTGTCATCCATCCCGCCACAACGAGGGCATCGCATGAACGACCTCCGGAGCGCGTGTCAGCACTTCAAAAGGGTGTTGCTACTCGTTTGCCAAGGCGCTGTCAAGCGTGCTCCGAGCGCTCGACACTGTGGATCGGCGGCGCACACAGCTCGAGGTGGGCGCGGGCATTGTGAACGGAAATGCGGGACGATGGAACACCGGCACGGGACGATCGAGAGCGACGGACTCCTCCCGAGCCTGGTTCTTTCCTTTGTACGCGCGGATCTAGCGTGCTCTTGTCTGGTGATTCGTTTCGGGATGACTGGGCACCGGCCCGATCCAGAGCGCCCAACTCTACGAGCGCGGTGGGGTGTCGAACTCGGGCTGGGACTGCTCGCGAGGACTTTGGGCAGATCGAGGCTGGATCGTCAGCGAGAACCCACGGATCTCGATGGCAGCATCGAAGGGGCCCATAACTTCCCAGCCGAGGCTCATCTCGCCCAGCCGATGTTCTTCAGCCCGGAGGTCGCCGGGGAGATACCCATACGAGCGAGCCGTGCGGATCGCATCGTACACGAAGGGGAGTAGATCGCAGGAAATTTTACACCCATGGCCATCGTGCAGAGACTCGTTCATGAAATTCGTCATGGGCGGGCTCACAATGAATTTGCCGGTGCCGATGTCTTTCGCAGCGTGACCCGGGAAGATCCGATGGCGCGAGTCGAAAATGCACACACC
>Ga0272449_1004210_pt1 | contig 11798 bp, 8 predicted proteins | sample YNPCB0241_FD_198679 | JGI IMG/M metagenome (GOLD analysis project Ga0272449, IMG submission 198679) | Hot spring sediment microbial communities from Yellowstone National Park, WY, United States - YNP-CB-024-1 | ecosystem: Environmental > Aquatic > Thermal springs > Hot (42-90C) > Sediment...
GGATCGCTCCAACCTCCAGAATCCGGGCCTAGAATAAGTTTCCAAGGGCCGCGCCGAATCGCGAAGGTGCCGTTGTAGGAATGGTGTACGATAAACTCTCGGGTCGGTGGCCCAGCTGGGTCGTTGAGGAGTCGCAGAAAACTATAGCTATCTTCGCCCGCATTGGGCGGGAGGGTGGCACCGACCAATTCGGCGACCGTGGCCAGAAAATCACACAGGTCAATGGTTCGGTCGCACCGCGTGCCCGGTGTCACTCGACCTGGCCAGCGGACGATGAAGGGCACTCGGTGTCCGCCTTCGAAGATGTCCGCCTTGGCACCGCGGAACATGTAGCTGGGACGATGACCATGCGCGGCGAGTTCCGCGAAGTTCGCTTGGGGCGAGCAACCGTTGTCGCTGGTGACAATCACCCATGTCGACTTCGCCACGTTCGCCGCCTCGAGAGCGGCCAATAGTTCCCCCACGGCGGCGTCCATCTGCATCACGAAGTCCGCGTAGGGGTTGATCTTGGAGGCGCCCCGAAACTGCGCGGTCGGCACGATGGGCGTATGGGGGGCGGTGAACGCGACGTACGCAAAGAATCGCTGGCCATCCTTGGCCCAACGTTGGAGGTCTTCGGCCGCGCGCCGGACCAACTGGGGCAATACATCTACGGCGTCAAAATCCTCCGCGGCCGGTCCGGTTCGAATCCATGTTTTTTCGACGGTAGGCGCCCGCACCACGTGCTCCCCCTCGATCCAGACGAATGGCGGCATGTCCAAGGACGCGGCGATTCCCCAAAAGGTGTCGAAGCCACAGGATCGCGGACCTCCTCGCACGGGCTGTGCGTAGTCCACTTGAGGAGCCTTGGGGGAGGCTTGGATCTCGTCACTGGGTGCTGGACCCTCGCGATGCGACCAATCTAAGCCCAGGTGCCACTTGCCGTAGCACCCGGTTCGGTATCCATGGTGCCGAAGAAGTTCAGGCACCGTCAGTCGCCCCGGCGCGATCAGCGCAGGCGACCACCCGCCCAAGACGCCCCGGGCTAAGCGTGTCCGCCATGCGTAACGGCCGGTCAGTAAAGCATAGCGAGTGGGCGTGCATACAGCGGAACTGCTATGGGCATCGGTGAACACCATGCCTTCGGCGGCCAACCGGTTCAGGTGAGGAGTCGGAATTTTGCACTCCGGATTGAACGCGCCGACGTCTCCGTAGCCCAAGTCGTCCGCGAGGATGTACAGAATGTTCGGGAGTTCGGCGCCCGCTGCCGACGCCGCGATCAGGCTGGCTAGCGAAATGTAGCGTCCCCAATCGTTCAGACTCATGCCGCCCGATTACCACGCCTCAGGCGGGTCGTCAAGTGCCAACGGACCCGGGTTGCAAGGGCTCATCCCGTTTCCCTCTGAGACGTTGGGGTTCATCCACGCCGTACGGGAGGTCACCTCCCCCAAAAACGCTGGGCTCGTGGGGACAGTCCGGCGTGGGTCGGTTGGGTTGGGACCGGCATGGCTGCCCCGATTGACGATCAAGAGCCAGGTGGCTATGCTAATCGTTCTTGAATCGGCGCCCTTGGGCCCGATGGAAAAAGAAAGGATAAGCCATGATTGTTTCGACGAAGCAGCTCTTTGCTCATGCGTATGGGAAGTACGCGCTGGGTGCGTACAACATCAACAACCTCGAACAGTGCATGGGGCTGTTCCAGGGGAATATGGACAGTCAGGCTCCGTTCATCATCCAGATTTCGAAAGGGGCCCGCTCCTACACGCACAAGAAGATGCTCGAGGCGCTGATCCGGGCAGCCGACGAGATCTTCCCCGATGCAATCTTTGCCGTGCACCTCGACCACGGTGACGAGCAGACCTGCTATGACTGCATCGAGAGCGGATTCTACAGCTCCGTGATGATTGACGCCAGCGCGGAGCCCTTCGAGAAGAACGTCGAGATTACTCGGCGCGTGGTCGAAGCGGCCCACAAGCGCGGCATTGCGGTGGAGGCGGAGCTTGGACAACTGGGTGGCGTGGAGGAACATGTTTCGGTGGCGGAGTCCGACGCCAAGTTAACCGACCCCGCCCAGGCCGAGAAGTTCGTCAAGCTGACCGGATGCGACAGCCTCGCGTGCGCGATTGGCACCAGCCACGGTGCGTACAAGTTCAGCGGTCGGCAGACGTTGCACTTCGAAGTGCTGGAGGAGATTCAGAAGCGGCTGCCTGGATTCCCGCTCGTGATGCACGGATCCAGCTCCGTGCCCCAGGAAGAGGTCGAGCGCATCAACGCGGCCGGTGGCCGTCTCAAGGGCGCCAAGGGCGTGGACGAAAGCCAGTTCGCCCGCGCCGTGAAATTGGGCGTGACCAAGGTCAACATCGACACCGATGGCCGCTTGGTGTGGTGTCGCGTGCACCGCGAGTCTTTTCGGGACGACCCGGAGAATTTCGACCTTCGCAAGCCCGGAAAGATCTTTATGAAGGAGTACGCGAAGTTTATCGCACACAAGAACCAGGTGCTCGGAAGCGCGGGGCAACTGCCGGCGGTCCGCGAGTTCCTGGCGAAGTCAAAAGGACAGTGACACGGACCATCCGCGTGACATGGCGCGCGCCGGGATTCGCCTTGGCGCGCGTCGTTTTTGGGGGCCCGAGCGGTCCCAGGTCGTTGCGGTGTCGGAGGTTTCGCATGGAGGGCGAAAGGAAGCCCGCCTTTCCACCCCAGGCCGGCGGGACACCCGTCCTGGCTTCGGAGGGCGTGCAGCGATGTGGGGGCCCGCGCGGGCCGTGCGTTCGAGCACGACAGTGCTGGCGGCGCGGTAGGTGCAGGTGGGGCCGGACAGGGATGGAAAGACTCGCGTTCGGGTTGAACGTTTTGGTTTTGTGGATAGTCTAATTCGCTTGACCGTTCGGGCCGAGTGCTGGCGGGCCCGGGTCAAGCGAAGGGGATGGTCATGCTCGACGTACAACATTTGCAGAAGAAGTTCGGTTTGATCGAGGCCGTGAGGGACATTTCCTTTACGGTCACGAAGGGTGAAATTCTCGGCGTATTGGGACCAAACGGCGCGGGGAAATCCACGACGATGCGGATGATCACGGGATTTCTGCCGCCCACCTCTGGCACGGCGATCATCGGCGGCTACGACATCGTGGAACAACCCCTGCAAGCGAAGCGGCTCATTGGCTACTTGCCAGAGAACGCGCCGCTCTACCCGGAGATGACCGTGACGGGGTTCTTGGATTTCGTGGCGGGCATCCGCGGATACCGCGGGGCAGAACGTCGCCGGCGAGTGGAGTCGGGGATCGAGCGGTGTCGCTTAGAAAAAGTGCGTCATCAAACTATCGAGACGCTGTCCAAAGGGTACCGACAACGGGTGTGCTTCGCACAAGCCGTGCTCCATGATCCACAGTTGCTGGTGATGGACGAGCCGACGGATGGGTTGGATCCCAACCAGAAGCACGTGGTTCGGGAGATGATCCGTTCCATGGCCAGCGAGAAAGCCATTTTGATTTCGACCCACATCCTCGAGGAAGTCGAGGCCGTGTGTACCCGCGCGATCATCATTGCGGATGGTCGGATCATCGCCGAAGGCACGCCCGCCGAACTGAAGGCGCGGCATCCGTCGGGACGGCTCGACGAGGTCTTCCGGATGCTCACTCGTAGCGCCGCGGAGCAGACCGTCGTGCGCCGGTAAAAGGAGGCGAGCCATGAAGTTGTGCAGCGCCAACACTTGGGAAATTTTTAAACGCGAGTTCCGTGCGTATTTCGAGTCGCCGGTGGCCTACGTGTTTTTGGTGTTCTACCTGATGCTGATCGGGTTTCTAACCTTCTTCGTCAGCCGCTTCTACGAGGCCAACCAGGCGGACCTGAAGTATTTCTTCTTCTGGTTCCCGTGGGTCAACCTCTTGTTGGTTCCGGCCGCGACGATGCGGTTGTGGTCCGAGGAGCGCCGGACGGGAACCATTGAGTTGTTACTCACGTTCCCCGTGACCTTGGGGGAGGCGCTGTTGGGGAAATTCTGGGCGGCGTGGGCATTCATGACCTTGGCGACGGTCCTCACCTTCCCCATCGTAATTACGACGACGTGGCTGGGGGATCCGGACCTCGGAGCCATTGCCGGCGGATACCTCGGTGCAATCCTGCTGGCCGGCGCCTACGTCGCGGTGGGGGTGTGGACCTCGGCGATGACCCGGAACCAGGTGATCAGTTACGTCGTGGCGCTGGTCGTATGCCTCTTCTTGGCCCTGGCCGGCTGGCCGCCGGTGATGGACATCGTCAACCGCTGGGCGCCTTCGTGGTTGGTGTCGGCGGTGGCCTCGTTGAGCGTGATGCCGCACTACGAGTCGCTGCAGCGGGGCGTGGTGGATTTTCGGGATTTGCTTTACTACGCCAGCGTGATCGTGCTGGCGTTGTTCGGCTGCTACTTGGTGTTGGAGAATCGTCGGACCGCTTGATTGGAGGTGTCGCGCCATGACCCATCAACCTCGGGGTAAAACACTTGTCGGCAGCAGCATCGCGGCGTTCCTGATCGTAGCCGCGATCGTCGTGGCGGTGAACGTGTTGTTCAGCCAGGTCGTTTGGCGTCTGGACTTGACCGAGGATCGGATCTACACGCTGTCGGAAGGCACGCGGGAGGTCTTGGCCGAGTTGGACGGCCCGGTGACGCTGAAACTGTTTTTCAATAGCAGCGACCCGATGGTTCCGCCGCAACTTCGTACGTATGCGCGACAGGTCGAGGACCTTCTGCGCGAGTACGAGATCGCGAGCCGAGGGCGCATCGTGCTAGAGAAATACGATCCAGTGCCGGACTCGGACGCCGCCGACTGGGCGCGCCGCTACGGAATCGAGCCGCAACCCGTGGGCTTCTTTGGCCCGGATGTCACGTTTGGCTTGGCGGCCACCAAGGGCGCCGATGAAGCCGTCATTCCGTTCCTTAACCCTGAAGACCAAGAGCGGCTCGAGTACGATATTACCCGCTTGATCGCGCGAGTCGCCAAGCCCAAGCGGCCCGTCGTGGGGCTGATCTCTTCCATCCCCGTCATGGGCGGGTTTGGAATGCCCTTCGGACCCATGGCGCAACCGCAGCGTGGATGGTTCGCGTTCACGGACCTCGAAAAGGATTACGAAGTCCGGCAGCTGGGCGAGAACGTAGAGGAGATTTCCTCCGACGTCGACGTGTTAGTGATCGTTCATCCCAAGAACCTTTCCGACCGTACGTTGTATGCGATCGACCAGTACCTCCTCCGCGGGGGGCGGATCTTGGCCTTCCTGGACCCCTTGGCGTTCGCCGAAGACCGTTCGCGCGGGCCCATGGGATTCTCCTTCGGAGGGGAGGGCTCCTCGTTGGGGGCACTCCTGCCCGCGTGGGGGATCACGTTCGATAATTCCAAGGTCGTTGCAGACCTCTCGGCGGTCACGCCGGTTCGTGGGCCAGACAACCGAGTCGTTGAAAACCCGGTGTGGTTGAGTTTGCGCCCCGAGCACCTCAACAAGGACGACCGGCTCACGGCGCGGTTGGAGTCGCTCTTACTCGTGACGCCGGGTTCATTCAAGGTGGAACCGCCCGAAGGCGTGACGGCGGTGACGTTGATGAAGACCTCTGAGCACTCCGCCCAGGTGGATAGCATTGCGGCGCGGTTTGGGTCGGAGAGTCTCCGCAAGGACCTGAAACTGAATTATCGTTCGGAAGTGCTCGCGGTGCGTCTCACGGGTCGGTTTAAGACCGCGTTCCCCAACGGAGTGCCGGGCTCGGAAACCAACACGACCAGCGGCACAACGAACGCCGTGGCCAGCAGCGACAGCGCCAGCACGAATGCACCCACGTCCACCTCCACGAACGCCGCTGTCGCGTCCCCGTCCAGCACCAACACAGCGGCGTCGGGTCAGCTCAAGGTGAGCGAGAAGGATGGCCTGGTAGTGGTGGTGGCGGACGTGGACATGTTGTACGACAATTTCTGCTTGCGCGAACTCCGGGTGTTCGGGCAGACCGCCTACACGCCGTTCAACGATAACCTCACCTTCTTTTTCGGTGTGGTCGAGGAGTTGATCGGCGGGGCACGCCTGGCTCAAATTCGGTCGCGGGGTCGCATGGACCGCCCATTCGAAGTGGTCGCACGCATGTTGGCACGCGCGCAGGAACAATACATGGCCGAAGAGCGCGCGTTGGAAGAAAAACTCCAACAAACCCGGCAACGCCTCGAAGAGTTGCAGGCACAGAAAGGCGGCGGCCAAACGCTGTTGCTGACGCCCGAACAGCGGGCGGAAATCGAAAAGTTCCGCAAACAGGAGTTGGAGACTCGCCAGCGCTTGAAGGAAGTCCGCAAGAACCTGCGCCGGGATATCGAGCGGCTGGGCGCGGTCATCAAGGCGATCAACATCCTGGGCATGCCCATCGTAGTTGGGCTGGCGGGCATCGGGTTTGGTTTGTGGCGACGACATCGCGCCACCCAGGCAGCATAGGAGGTGGAACGGAATGAAGACGAACAAGCTTCTGCAGCTCGCGATCATTGCGGGGATCTTGGTGGCGGCGGCGGTGTGGGTGCAGTACAACCGCGAACGCCATCGGCGGCCCGCCCGCGAGGTCGGGACGCCTGTCGTCGTGGAACTTCAAAAGACGGAAGTCTTGAACGCGGTGGCGTGCATCGAGTTCGTCCGCGCGGATTCCACGGTCTGCGTAACTCGAGTGGACGGCCGCTGGATTGCCCCGGACCGGTACAACTATCCGGTCAAGAGCGACGAGGTGCGCAAGTTCCTGTTGACGTTGGCAGACCTCAAAGTCGGCCAACTGGTTCCAGGTGGCGAGGCGGAGCTCAAGCGGTTGGAGCTACTTGAGCCCGCGCTGGACACCAACGGCCGGCCTCGGGAAGGCAGCGGCACCCTGGTGCGGCTGGCCGACAGCAACCGGACGGAACTGGCCCACCTGCTGATCGGCAAGACTCGGCGGCGCGGTGGGGAAACCGGATTTGCAGACGGACGGTTCGTGCTCGCTCGAGGACGGCCAGCGCTGGTGGGGGAAACGTTCTCCAGTCTGCCCTCGCGCTCCGTAGACTGGATGGAAACGCAGTTGGTGGATTTGTTTAGCTCGGACATCGAACAGCTCACCTTCACGCCGGTGGGCAAGCCGCCCCTCGTGCTTACCAACCACACCGGGGAGCTTCGACTGGTGGATTTGTCTACCAACGAGGCGATGGATTCCTTGAAGGTGAGCCGGCTGACGGGCATCGTCAGTTGGTTGAGGTTCGTGGATATTGCCGACCCTTCATGGTCGCCGGCTCAGACCGGTATGGACCAGCCGGACGTCTTGACGGTTCGCGCCAAAAATGGCCGGGAGTTCACGGTCAAGATCGGCAAACCGACCGGTACGAATGCTCAGCAGCGGTTCGTGGCCGTGGCGGCCCGTTATTGGCCCAAGCCGCTCCCCCAAGCCTCGGGAGAGAATGCCTCCGAGGAGGAAAAGAAAAAACACGAGGAGGAGGTCAAGAAGGTCAAGGAAGAGAACGAGAAGCTCGAAAAGGAAATTCAGGCGTTGAACGAGCGTACGGCGCAGTGGGTGTTTATCGTCGAGGGCTCGCGGTTCGAAAATCTGCCGCGCGAGCGAACGGAACTGCTTCAGGCGCCGGCGACCACATCGGAGGCGAGCTCGACCAATGCTCCACCGTCCGGCGCGGCGGCTGGGCCGGCTTCCACAAACGCCCCGGCGTCGAGCGAAGCTCCGCCCGCGGGACCTTCAACGGAGGGCAACGCGTCAACCAACCCGCCGCCCGCGGCCGCTACAAATGCGCCGTCAAGCTCGGCCCCCGCACCGTCGCAGAGCTAAGCGCTGACACGGGCTCTCGTGATTCAGCACGTGACCATCACGGTTCCCCCAGAGATGGAAGGGGAACGGTTGGATCGCTTTCTGTGCCGCTATTTTCCGCGCACGCGCCGTTCGTTCGTTCGCGATGCTCTGGCGGCCGGCGATATCGTTCATAATGGCCGTCCGGGCTTGAAAGGCCGGCCCGTCCGCGCAGGCGACCGAGTCCTCGTGCGTTACCTGTTGGAAGAGGGCGACCCGTGGGTGCGACCCGAGCCCGATGCGTCCGTGCGTGTGTTGGCCCTGACGGCGAGCTGGGTGGCAGTGGATAAACCTGCGGGCCAGCCGGTCCAGCCCCAGCGACCTGGGCAGCCTGGCACATTGGCTGGGGCGTTGGCGGCACGGTTTCCGGAATGTATGGCGGTGGGCGAAACCGACACCGGGATGGGGGGGATCCTCCACCGACTGGATACCGGAACATCGGGGATCGTACTCGTTGCACGCACCGTGGCCGCGTGGCAGGCCTTGCGCTCCCAGTTTCGACACCATCAGGTCGTCAAACGGTACGTGGCCATCGTCGAAGGCCGGGTGCAAAAAGCCGGGCACATCGCCTACCCACTGGCGCACGACCCCCACTACCGAGGCCGAATGCTCGTGGTGACGGATCCGACCACCGATCTGCGTTGGTTCCCTGCCGTCACGGAATTCCAGCCCGTCGCGTATGGCCCACGGCGGACCAAACTCGAGATCACCATCCGAACCGGCGTCACCCACCAAATCCGCACCCACCTGGCCTCCATCGGGTTTCCAATCGTTGGGGACGACCTCTACGGAGTCGCGCGAGACGCTTGCGCCGGTCGGCTCGCTCTGCATGCGGCGCGAATTTGGTTTACCGATCCAGACACGGCGGCCCCGCGCGAGGTGGAATCTCCCGTACCGCCCGAACTCGACGCTCTGTTGTCCGCGGACTGATCGCGGCACTTGGACACGGGCACGACGGACCACCCGCGGCTTCTCGCCTGTGGGATCTCTGAGTTCCCATTTTCGGCGCAGCCGGATCCCTCGAACGAGCCTACACACCGTGGGCCACCAGGATGGGGCACTGGATGTCTCGCCAGGGGGTGGGTTCGTTGGCAGGCCGACGGACCGCGAGTGGCAAAAGTGCGGCCGATGTGGTATTCTTGTCCCGACGTTGGGGATGGAGTCCCCCATAAACCGCCGTCACGGCTGATGACTCCTGCCGCCCTGGCAGGGCCGTGATGTTCGCGGCCTGCGTTGCAGGCGGCGAACGAATGGAGATCACGGCCATGCCAGAACCTTCAGTTTCGGTTCCAACATCGCCGGATCCGCTGATTCGTGCGGCGGATCTGCTGCGCGGCCTCGGGCCTGAGTTCGCGCTCTACGCCGACCGCTTGGACGCCCTGCGCCAACGACGCGAGCAGGGACGGTTTCATCTCGCCATTCTCGGGCAGTTCAAGCGGGGCAAGAGCACCTTGCTGAACGCCCTGCTAGGTGCGCCAGTCTTGCCCACGGCCGCCATTCCCGTGACCGCGGTCCCCACCTTCGTGCGCCACGGGACCAACCGCCAAATCCGGATTCATTTTCAGGGGCAGCGGGAAGTAGTCCATGAGGTGGTGCCCGATGTCACCGCGGCCCGCGCCTTGCTCGAACAATTTGTGACCGAAACCGGGAACCCACACAACCGACTCGAGGTCGAGCAAGTGGAGGTGTGGTGGCCGGCCCCCGTCCTCGCGCGTGGGGTGGTGCTCATCGATACCCCCGGCGTCGGTTCGACCTTCCGGCACAACACCGAGGCCACGCTGAATTTTCTGCCCCAGTGCGACGCGGCGCTCATGGTGGTGTCTGCGGACCCACCGATCACGGAAGTGGAGGTCGAGTTTCTCAAGGTCGTTCGCAGTCGGGTCGCCCGAATGTTGTTCGTTTTGAACAAGGTGGACTATCTTCGCCCCGACGATCTGGAAGCGACGCTTTCCTTCCTGCGCAAGGTCCTGACGGAGTCCGTAGGTTGGCCCGAGCCGGTCCGCATCTGGTGCGTTTCCGCGCGCCAGGGGCTCGAGGCCCGCGAACGCGGTGACGAGCAGGGCTGGCAGCGGAGCGGTTTGGCGGACTTGGAGCACTCGCTGGCGGACCTGTTCGTGTCGGAGAAGGCTGCGATTCTCGACCAGGCCATTCGACGCAAGGCCGCCGACGTGCTCGAGGAGGCGCGGATGCGGTTGCGGCTCGCTCTGCAGGCATTGACCATACCCCTCGACGACCTCAAGCACCGGATGAGCCAGCTCGAGCAGGCCATCGCGGAGGCGCAGCGCCTGCGTCAAGCGGCGGCCGACCTACTCGCCGGAGACCACCGCCGTACACGCGAGCTGCTGGAAGCCGAGGCGGAACGCCTCCGAGTCGCCGCGCGCGGCCATTTCGAAGGGGTGATCCAAGCGCTTCGGCAGCGAGACCCAGACTGCACGGACGAGGAGGTGCGCGCGGCCATGGCTGAGGCCGTGCCGGGGTTCTTCGAGCACCACGCCGGCCGGTGGACGGAAAAGATCAGCGCCCATGTGACGGAAGTTTTGCGGCCGCACCAGTGCCGCGCCGATGAATTAATCGGCGTGGTTCGAAAAGCTGCAGCTCGACTGTTCGATATTCCCTACCGCGCGCCGGAGAGCGAGGAGGCCTTCGAGTTGGTGCGAGATCCGTACTGGGTGACTCACCGGTGGGCCAGTACGCTGAGTCCGTTGCCGCCGGGGTGGTTCGAGTTTTTGTTGCCCAGATCCTGGCGTGAACGGCGGCAACTACGCCGGTGGCGCCGCCAGGTAGCGGAGCTCGTGATGACCAATGTGGAAAACCTTCGGTGGTCGTTGGTGCAAAGCGTGGACACTACGTTCCGGCGGTTCGCGTCTGCGTTGGACGAGCGTCTGGCCGAAACGATTGCGGCCACTCGGGGTGCGATCCAAGCGGCCATGGCGGAGCGCACACGGCAGGATGCGGAGGTGGCCACCGAGCGCGAGCGGCTCGCCCATGCCAGTGCAGAAATTGAACACACCATCGTGGAGCTTGGATTCAATGCGGCCGACACGCGGCCGAACTTGAGGAGTTCTGCATCATGATCGAAACGTGGTTTGCTCATGCTGCCCTGTGGCTCGGGTTCGCCGTTCTGGCGGCCATTCTTGCGCGTCATCTTCGGGTTTCTACGGCATTGATGGAAATCGTCGTGGGCATGCTCGCCGCGGCAATCCTCGCGCGGTTGTGGGGTGCGGCAGCCGTGCCGAACCAATCCGAGTGGATGCGGTTTTTGGCCGCGTCCGGGTCAGTGCTGTTGACGTTCCTAGCCGGTGCAGAGCTCGAACCGGAGTCCATGCGCAACAAGCTCAGAGAGGTGTGGGTCGTTGGTTTGGTAGGGTTCTTCGCGCCCTTCTTGGGCTGTGCGGCGCTGGCACGGTGGGTTCTGGGGTGGGATCCTCGGGCGAGTTGGCTGGCTGGCATCGCGCTGTCAACGACTTCGATGGCTGTCGTGTACTCTGTTCTACTCGAAGCAGGCCTGAATCGTACGGAGTTCGGCAAGGGAATTCTCGGGGCGTGCTTCATCAACGACTTGGGCACCGTCGTGGCGCTTGGGGCGATTTTTGCGCCCTTTACCCATCGAACGATCATCATGATGGTTCTCTCTGCGCTAGTGATCACGTTGTTGCCGCGCCTGTCGCGCACAATTACGCGCCGCTACGGATACCGAACCGCAGCGATTCGGACGAAGTGGATCGTGTTTATCCTATTCGGCCTGGGCGCGCTCGCGTTGTGGGCCGGCGTCGAAGCGGTGTTGCCCGCCTATGTCGCGGGCATGGTGCTGGCGGAATTTGCGAACGGGGACGCGCACTTCAAGCGGCGACTCCGCACGCTGACGGTGGGATTCCTCACGCCGTTTTATTTCCTGCGCGCGGGTTCGCTGGTGTCGTTGCCCGCGGTGGTGAGTGCGCCGGTCGTGTTGCTCCTTCTATTTGGCGGCAAGGTGGCATCGAAGATTTTCGGCCTCTACCCTGTCATC
>Ga0272449_1004211_pt1 | contig 11796 bp, 14 predicted proteins | sample YNPCB0241_FD_198679 | JGI IMG/M metagenome (GOLD analysis project Ga0272449, IMG submission 198679) | Hot spring sediment microbial communities from Yellowstone National Park, WY, United States - YNP-CB-024-1 | ecosystem: Environmental > Aquatic > Thermal springs > Hot (42-90C) > Sediment...
ATAACAAACCAATAGACGATAATCAACTAAATCTGAACGAAAGCAACTTTTCATTCGTTAAAGCACAAAATTTGTGGTTTATCGATTTCTCACCCACCCCTCCTTTTAGAAATTAAGATTTAGAAATTAGAAATTTAATAAGGGTGCCTGGGGTGGGACTCGAACCCACACGTCCTTAGGGACACGAGATTTTGAGTCTCGCGCGTCTCCCAGTTCCGCCACCCAGGCATCAATTTATATTATATCATACCACAAATTTTCTGGTTTTAATTTTATTTTTTTTCTTTTTGCCTCAATTTCACTAAATTCTTTTGGATGATTTTTTTCTTTATGATTAATAATTAAAATGGGTAAATCACCGAAAGTATGTTTTCCGGTTTTTGTATTTGTTAAATGATCTCCGGTGATTACATATTTTACCTGAGGAAATTTTTTATAAATTTTTCCAAACCAACTATCGAAAAACTCAAAAAACCCTTTTTTCTTTTTAAAGTTTTTATCATGGCTGGCTTCATCCGCTTCTTTTAAATGAAGATAAATTAAATCATATTTGTTAAAATTTTCAAGAATTCCTTTTTGATAAAAATTATATCTTTCTTTGATATTTTCAATTTCAGGCAAAGTTAAAGTATCAAAACCAACCAATTTACAGCCTCCTTTAACGACGCCGTTTTCAGCAATAACTAAACCATTTTTTAAATTATATTTTTTAAAAAAATTTTCTAATTTTGGCAAACTATTTCCAGCCTCTCTAGTTAATAAATAATTAGCTTTTAAAATTTTTCTTTTCTCTCTTTCTTTATTAAGAGGATGACTTTCTAAAACATAATGAGCAGATTCTAAAAATTTTTGAACAATCTTTGCTGTCTTTTTAGTTAAAGGATCTTTTTTTAAGGCTTTAACTTTTTTTACTTTTTTATTTTTTTCTAAGGGATCAGAATCAGAAATAAAAGGAGATAATTTTTCTTTAAAAATTAAAACACCGCGATGTCCATAGGTTCTATGAAAATGAAAAGGGATGTCAAACAAAATCTCATTAATAGCTCTTTCAAGTTCTGAAAAACCAAAAGTATTTCTTCCTGCCCTTCTGTTAATGACCTTTAAATTTTTATCAACAGTAGCAAAATCAACCCTTAAAGCTAATTCTCCATTTTCAAAATCTATATCTGAACCAATTGCTTCTAGTGGCCCTCTTTTTACTTTCAAGTTTTTATATCCTAAAGTTTTTAAATTAGCTAAGCCGGTTAAACTAGCATAGCCTTCCTTTGGCCACTCTTTTTTTTCAAAAATTTCAAAATTAGCTAAAAAGCTACTTTTTAAAAGCTTATTAATATTTGGTTTTTTAGCCAATTTTAAAGGAGTATTAATTCCTGGATCGCCTAAACCATCAATTAAAAAAAATATAACCCTTGCCATTAAATATATTTTATGATATAATTAAATTATTATCAAAATTAAAGAGTTAATAAGTTGCGAGTTGCGAGTTAACGAGTTCAAATATTTTATTTTTTATAAAAGTTTATAACTTGTTAATTCGTTAACTCGTTAATTTAATAATTTTTGAATTTAAATAAAAATATGAAAGTTTCAGCCTCAATTAAAAAAAGATGTCAAAAGTGTCGAATTGTTAGAAGGGGGAAATATCTTTATGTTATTTGTGAAAACCCCAAGCACAAACAAAGACAAGGATAATGGTTAGAATTAGAGGAGTTGATTTACCAGGTGAAAAGAAGATAGTTTTTGCTTTGCCAAAAATTTTTGGTATTGGTTTATCATTGGCTCAAAAAATTTGCTCGGCTACCGATGTTGATCCTTTTAAAAAAGTTAAAGAACTGACTCCTGAAGAAATTAGCAAAATTGATAAATTCATTGAAGCTAATTATAAAGTTGAGGGTGATCTAAGGAGAGAGATAAAAGAAAATATTAAAAGATTAATTGAAATTCAGTGTTATCGTGGTATTAGACACCAAAAAGGACTTCCGGTGAGAGGACAAAGAACAAGATCAAATGCCAGAACAAGAAAAGGTCCAAGAAAAACAGTAGCTACTGGCGCAAGAAGAAAGGCTGGTGGCGGTAAAAGATAATGGGACAAACAAGGGTTAAAGTTTTAAAAGAAGAAAAAACCGAAGAAAAGCCAACTGAAACAACGAAAATTAAAAAGAAAAAAGTTTTATCTCTTCCAAAAGGAAGAATTTATATTAATGCTGGTTTTAATAATACTATTATTAGTTTAACTGATGATAAAGGAAATGTTCTTTTATGGTCATCTGCTGGTCATGCGGGATTAAAGCATACCAAAAAAGGAACACCTTTTGCTGGAACAAAAGCTATGGAAGTTTTATTAGAAAAAATGAAAAATATGAATGTCGATGAATTGGAAGTTTATGTTAAGGGAGTTGGTCCGGGAAGAGAGTCAGCTTTAAGAGTTTTATTTAGTAAGAATTATAATATTAGTTCTATTCAAGATATTACACCAATTCCTTTTGGAGGTCCAACAAAACCAAAGCCCAGAAGAGTATGAAAATAGGTCCAAAAGAAAAATATTGTCGAAGGTTTGGACAGAAAATGTTGTGGAATGAAAGATGTTCTTCAGCTAAATGTGGACTGGTAAGAAGAAGACAAAGACCAGGAGTTCATGGCCACAAACCAAGGGCTCTTTCTTTGTACGGAAAACAACTTTTAGAAAAGCAAAGATTGAAATTTAGCTATCTTTTAAATGAGGCTAAATTGAAAAATTATGTTGAACTAGCAAAAAAATCAAAAAAATCTGCTCCACAAGCTTTGATCGAACTTTTAGAAAGAAGATTGGATAATGTTATTTGGCGCTTGGGCTTTGTGCCGTCAAAATTATCAGCTCGTCAATTGGTTAGTCATGGTCATTTTTTGGTTAATGGGAGAAGAATAAAAACACCCTCTTATTTAGTTAACGAAGGAGATATTATTGAAATTAGACCACAAAGTAAAAATATTAAACCATTTGAAAATTTAGCTCAAAGATTAAAATTTCAGCAACCACCATCATGGTTAGAAATTGACAAAGAAACTTTTAAAGCTAAAGTTTTAAGGCTTCCCAGTGCCGAAGAAATTTCCCATAATTTTAACTTACCTTTAGTTATTGATTTTTATAGTCGACAGTAAAAATTAAAGAAAAATGATTAATGATTTAATTTTGCCAGAAAAACCAAAACTAGTTTTAGCTGATGGCAATAAAGCCGTTTTTGAAATTTCTCCTTTATATCCTGGCTATGGAGTGACCCTGGGCAATGCTTTAAGAAGGGTTTTGCTTTCTTCTTTGGTCGGAGCTGCTATTACTTCAGTTAAAATTGAAAATGTCTTACATGAATTTTCTACAATTCCAGGTGTTTTAGAAGATGTTTTAGATATAACTTTTAATTTAAAAAGAGTCAGGATTAAAATGGACATCGAAGGTCCGGTTGAGCTTAAGCTTGAAGCTAAAGGCAAAAAAGAAGTTCGTGCTGGCGATATTAAAAAAGTTGCTGGAATAGAAATAGTTAATCCCGATCTTTTAATTGCTACTTTAACATCTTCTCAGGCTGAACTTAAAATGACTTTAATTGTTGAAAAAGGAAGAGGTTACAGTCCAGCCGAAGAAAGAATGAAAGGTAAAGTTGTTGCTGGAGAAATAATTTTAGATGCTATTTTCTCTCCTGTGATTAATGCTATTTATGAGATTGAAAATATTCGTTATGCAGAAAGAACTGACTATAATTTATTAAGATTAACCATTGAAACCGATGGCACCAAAAAGCCTGAAGAAGCTTTTGAAGAAGCTATTAAAATCTTACAGGATCAATTAAGTGCTTTGCTTAAAAAATGAAAAAGAAATTTCATCGAAAAAAAGATCAGAGAAAAGCCTTGTTTAAAATTTTAGCCCATCATTTAATTATGAATGAAAAAATAAAAACAACTCACCAAAGAGCAAAATTTTTAAAGGCAATTATGGAAAGATTAATTTCTAAGGCAAAAAAACAAGATTTATCAAGCTTAAGATATCTTTTAGAAAGATTGCCAAAAAAATCCGCCTATAAAGTTTTTTATGAATTAGCGCCAAAATATAAAGAAAGAACAGGTGGTTATGTAAGAATTATCAAACTTCCATTTTTAAGAAAAAAAGATAATGCTCAAATGTCATTAATTGAATTTATTTAAAATGTTAGTTATTCGTTTTCAAAAAATTGGTAAAAAAAATCAGAAAATTTTAAGATTGGTTTTGCAGGATAAAAGATGGAAACTTCAAGGAAAGGTCATTAAAGTTTTAGGTTGGTGGAATCCTTATTTAAAGCAAGGAAATTTTAATTGTGATTTAATTAAATTTTATTTAGAAAACGGAGCGCAAATATCAGAGACAGCCAAAAATATTATTAAAAAGCAATGTCAAGACCTAAAATCATTCTTGGCCCAAAGGGCTTAAAAATTTTGATTATTGATAATCCCGAACATCTTTCTACTTCTTTTTTAATTCTTGTTGGTGCTGGCAGTGATTGGGAAACAAAAAAGAATAATGGTATTTTCCATTTCATCGAGCATCTTTATTTTAAAGGAACAAAAAATTACCCGAGTGCTAAAATTTTAATGGAAGCCATTGATGATCTAGGAGGTAGTTTCAATGCTTTTACAAGTTGTGAATATACGGGTTATTATCTTAAAGTTTTACCTGAGTATAGTTTTTCTGCTCTAGAAATTCTTTCTGATATTATTCTCAATCCACTTTTTCCTGAAGAAGAAATTGAAAAAGAAAGAAATGTTATTTTTGAAGAAATCAATCTTAATCAAGATAGACCCCAAGAACTCGTGGCAGAAATTGGTAATCGTCTTACTTTTGGTGATCAGCCTGCGGGTTGGTCAATTTTGGGTACTAAAGAAACAATTTCTAAAATCAAAAGAGAAGATATTTTAAAAACTGTTAAAGAGCATTATTCTACAAAAAATACCTTGATTGTTATTAGTGGCAAGATTCAAAAACAAAAGAAACTTATTGATTTTATTTTTAAAATTTTCAAAAACTATAATTCCCAAAAACCAAAACTAAAAGTGAGATTCAAACCCCCGGTTAAAAAATATAAAGAAAAATTTATTTTTAAAGATGTAGCTGAGGCACACTTGTTTTTAGGTTTTCCTTTACCGGGTTTTATGGGACTCAAGAATGAAAGAATTCCTTTATTTCTTTTATCAACAATTTTAGGAGGTAAAGCCAGTTCTCGACTTTGGTTAAAAATAAGAGAAGAACTTGGAGCTGCTTATTATATTCGAACTTATTTTGCTGAGCATACTGATAGAAGTTTGTTTTTTATTCATGCTGGCATTAGTTTGGAAAAATTAGAAAATGTTTTTAAAGAATTGATTCAAGAAATAGTGAAATTAAAAAATGAAGGACCAACAGAAAAAGAGCTCAATACAAGCAAAGCAGTTTTAAAAAGTAGTTTGTTTATTGATTTAGAAGAGAGCTTGTCAACAGCTATTTTTTATGGTAGACAATATTTATTAGAGAAAAAATTAGAAACTCCAAAAGAAATTGAAAAGAAAATTGATAAAATAAAAATTGAAGATATAAGGAAAAATTTAAAAAATATTTTTTCTTTTTCTCAAGCTAAATTAGCAATGATTTTGCCCAAAAAATATAAAATTAATTTTTCAAAAATTCTCAAACAATTGTTAAAATAAATTTATTATGGATGAATCTTTAAAGAAAAATATTATTTTTTGGTTGATTCCTCTCCTTTTTTTGTCTTTATGGTATTTTAAAGAAATAATCATTCCCTTTTTAGCTGGAGTAATTATTGGTTCAGCTGTTCAATCTTTAGCTTTTTATTTGAGCTATAGACTAAAAATAAATTATTATTTGGGCGTTTTTTTAATTTATCTATTTTCAATTTTTTTAATTGTCACCACTTTTTATTTAGCTATTAAAGTCTTAATAGAAGAAATTCCATCTCTTTTAGAAAAAATCCAACCCTATATTTCTTTAGTGAAAAATTTAGATATTAAAGCTAAATGGGCAGATATTCTTTCTTTAAGTGATTATCTTCCTAATATTTTGCGTCTCTTGTCTAATTTTTTTGGAGGCTTTTTATCATTAATTTTAATTTTTATTATTTCCCTTTATGTGAGTTTAGCGAAAAATTTTCCTGAAGACATTTTTTCATTTTTGAAGTTTAAGGAGGAACATTTTAAAACTTGGAGAAGGGTAAGAAGAAAAATATCCTTTTGGTTTTTGGGCCAAATAATTTTAATGATTTTTATTGGTATTTCGGTCTATATTTTTCTTGGCCTGATTTTAAAAGTTAAATATAGTCTTTTGATTAGTTTAGTTGCTGGTATTTTAGAAATTGTTCCCATTTTAGGTCCGAGTTTCACTTTAATTTTGGCTAGCATGATTGTTTTTTTAGAAAATACATCTTATATTTTACCAACAATTATATTTTTCATCCTTCTTCAACAATTAGAAAATCACCTTCTTGTTCCTTTAGTGATGAGAAAAGCTTTGGCCCTTAATCCTCTTTTAATAATTTTAGGAATTTTAATAGGAGCAAAAATTGGTGGCATTTTAGGTATAATTATCATCATACCAGTTTTAGGAAGTGTTATAGAAATTTTACAGATTAGAAGAATTAGCTAATTAACGAATTGCGGGGTGCCCTGAACCAGAACAAAGTACGATTCAGGGCTACCCCGCACCGTGCTTTGCTCTGGTGCGGGGTGGTGTAATGGTAGCACGTCTCCCTCTGGAGGAGAAAATCCTGGTTCGAATCCAGGCCCCGCAGCCATGTAACAGAGCGAAGACAAGGATCTGGCCTTTATTTTTATTTTATGGTATAATTATTTCAGTTAACCCCCGCGCCGTCGCAAGACTGTGCGGGGCTTTTTAAAAATGAGAAACAAAAGATTATTAACAAAAGAAGATATTAAACAATTTTTGTAAATAAATTTTTGATTTTTTAATTAAATTTGGTAAAATAAAAATAAGATGACATGTTATTTTTGTTCACAAAATGCAAAGGAGATAGATTTTAAGGAGGTTGATGTTTTAAGAAAGTTTCTTTCTGCTGCTTATAAAATTAAGGATAGAAAAGAAACCGGTCTTTGTTCTCGTCATCAAAGAAAATTAGCGAAAGCAGTGAAAAGAGCAAGACAAATGGCGCTGTTGCCCTATTTGCCATAAGTAGAAATGAGAGGTGTGCTTTTGGAGATGGGGGATTTTTAATTTATAATTATATTGGCTGGAGCTCGTTGGGGTTTTCTTGACGGCTCCGGTTTGTCCGCCCCCGCCAAAAGCGGGGGTAAAATTTTATCCGTATTAATCTACGTAAAATCCACGTAGGTCCGCGTCTATAAAAAATGAAAATTATAACTTTAGGAACAGCAACTTTAGATATTATTCTAAAAACTGATCAAGAAATTAAGCAAGGAAGCAAGATAGAAATTCATGATGTTTTCTTTTCTTTGGGTGGAGGAGCTTTAAATGCAGTCACGACTTTTAAAAATCTCAATTTAGATTATTTGGCTTATTTTAGACTTGGCAAAGATTTAATAGGCAAAATTATTTTACAAAAAATAAAAAAAGAAAAATTGAAAACAAAAATATTTTTTCATCAAGGAGATTCTCAGTTTTCTATTGTTCTTCTTTTACCTCAAAAAGAAAGAACAATTTTTGTTTATCGAGGTTTAAGTGATCATTTTAATCTTCAAGAATTAAATCAAATTCAAAAAGGAGATTTTTATTATTTAACAACAGCCAATACAAAACCAGATGTTTTTCAAAAATTTCTAAAAAAAATTAAAACACATTCAAAACTTATCTCTCTTAATCCAAGCAAAATTTTTTTGACTTCTCCTAAGTCTCAAGAATCTTTAAAATTGATTGATATTTTATTTTTAAATTATGAAGAAGCCAGTGATTTTTTAAAGAAAAAATTAGACCCCAAAACTATAGGAAAAGAGCTTTATAAAAAATTAAAAATAAAAGTTTTGGTTTTGACTTTGGGTAACAAAGGTTCTTTAACTTTTTTTGAAAATAAAATTTTTTCCGCCGGAATTTTTAAGCCAAAAAAATTTGTTGACCCGACTGGAGCGGGTGATGCTTTTGCCAGCGCCTTTTTTGCTAGCTTAGTTTTAAATAAGAAAATTAACGAGGAAATAATTAAAAAGGCAATCACCTGGGGAAGTGCTAACGCCTCGGCAAATATCGAAAAATTAGGAGCACAAATTGGTCTTTTAAAAAAGAATGATTTTTTTAAGTACGAAAGAAAAAAGATTTCTTTGAAAATATGGAAAAATTGAAAAATTTCCTTTTTACCAATTTATCACCAAAACAAACAATATTAAAAAATACTTTCTGGCTTTATTTTTCAGAAATAATTTCTAAGGGTTCTAGGCTTCTGGTTTTTATTTATATTATTAGAGTTTTAGGACCAAAAAACTTCGGTGTTTTTGAATACCTTCTTTCTTTTGTGGGTATCTTTTTTCTTTTCGCTGATTTTGGTACCCCCACTATTTTTATTCGTGACTATCAACAACAACAAGATAAGGAAAAACAAACAAACATCTTTTTTTCCTTAAAAATAATTTTGGCAGTTATTTTTAGTTTATTTGCTTTAGTGGGGTATTTTCTATCTAAAAAATTTGAAGGTTTTTTGTTTTATCTTGGTTTTGTTCTTTTTCATTTTTTAATGGCCATCGAAGGTTTTTTTGAAAGCTTTTTTATTGCTCTTGAGAAAGCAGAAAAAAAATTTCTTTTCAATACCTTAATGAGCCTTTTTCTTTTCATTTTTATTTTTCTTGGTTTAATATTTTTTAAAAATATTTTAGCCGTTATCTTGGCTTATATTTTAAGTTCTTTTTTAGGCATCATTTTTGCCTATTTTTTAACTTTACCAGAAACAAAAATTAAATTTTTATTTGACCAGCAATTAGCCAAACATTATCTTTATGATGGTTTACCATTAGTTTTATTCGGTCTTTTGGGTTATGTTTTTTTCACCACTGACAAAATTATTTTGGCCCATTTAAGACCAATTGAAGAAGTTGGTTATTATTCTTTGGCTAGCAGAATTTTATCAGTTTTATTCGGTATTTCTTATCTTTTAAATACTGCTTTTTATCCGTATTTGGCTAAAAAAATAGGAGAAAAAGAAGAAAAGATAATCAAGCCTCTTTTTAAAAATATTCTTTTAGGTTTATTTCTCGCTGGTCTTTTGATCACTATTTTAATTTTTATTCTCTCACCAATAATTGTTCCCATCTTTTTTGGAAGCAAATACAATTTTTCCATTGAAATTTTGCAAGCTTTTGTTTGGATTATTGTTTTTGTTTTTCCTACAAATTTTTTAGACTATTTTCTTATTAGTAATCATCGCCAATGGTTAGATTTTTGGATCACTCTTCTGCCAGCAGTTTTAAATGTAGTTTTAAATTTTATTTTGATTCCTTTTTATGGAGTTTACGGCGCTGTTTATTCAAGTATTTCAGCCCAAGCTTTGAATTTTATTTTAACATTTATTGCTTCTATTTATATATTAAAAACTATAAATCCTAAATCCTAATTTCTAAATCCCAAATTTCTCTTTTTGACTATAAATTTTTTCTTCTAAATCTTTTATTTCTTTATTAAATTTATTTTCTATTTCTAAAATTTTTTCTAATTTTGCTTTAGTTTCTACTTTTTGAGGAAGGAAAAGACTACAACAATCATCGTGGGGTTCCTTGGAAATTTTTTCTGTGCCAATTATTTTTGCTAAATCAATGATTTCTTGTTTATTAAAACCCAAAAGGGGTCTTAAAACTAAACTTTTTATAGAATTTTCAGTAACTTTAATATTGTAAACAGTTTGCGAAGCAACTTGTCCTAAATTTTCTCCAGTAATTAAAACATCAAGACCGAGTTCGTTTTTTAACTTTTCTCCTAAACGAAACATTGTTCTTCTATAAAAAATAACCAAATTTTCTTTAGGTACATTAAGAAAATAAAATTTTTGAATTTCTAAAATATTCATTAAATAAAGCTCTGAACCAAGATTATATTCATTTAAAATTTCTACATTTTTTTTAACCTTCTCAATGGTTTCCTTTTTTGTTTGTGGATAACTATGAAAATGCAAAAAATAAACTTTTAACCCTCTTTTCATGCTTAAAAAAACTGGCTACTGGAGAATCAAAACCAGCTGAAAGCAAAACGAGTCCTTTTCCACCCGAACTAACTGGTAGACCCCCAAAGCCTTTTATTTTTTCAAAATAAAGGAAAAATTTCTTATCTTTATAATAAAGAGAAATTTTTGTTTCTGGATTTTTTTCTTCAATTTTTAAATTAAATTTTTCTTGAATAAATTTTTTTAGTTCATTGGCAATTTGTGGTGAAGTTAAAGGATAATCCTTATCTCCTCTTTGAACATAAACATTAAAATTATTTTTAAAATCTAAATTAGATAAGAAATTTTTAATTTCTTCTAAAGAATTAAAAACTTGTACTGGAGAAAAATTTTCAATGCCAAAAATTTTTTGAATTTTATCACCTGCTTCATTTTTTGTTTCTAAAAGAAAAGCTCCTCCATAATTTTTTAATTTCAAAAGATCACCACCAATTTTCTTTTTAAGATTATCAATTAAAATTCTTTCAAATTTTTTCCTATTTTTCCCTTTTAAAATAATCTCACTTGTTTTAAGAAGATAGAGCATACAGAGAATGACCAATTTCTAATGACTAAAACTCAAATTTTAAATTTTTAGAATTTTATGTGGTGGGGTGAGGCTCGAAAACGGTGGCGAAAGCCAATAACAAACCAATAAACGATGATCAACTAGATTTGAACGAAAGCAATGCTCCGTTCGTTAAAGCACAAAATTTGTGGTTTACCGTCTTCGAGCCCACCACCCTTAAAATTTCTCCCAACATCTTTTTTTCGTCAATTTGTTTACAAATCAAACATTTTGTGGTATTTGCGGAGGGGGTGGGACTCGAACCCACAAGGCCACGAGGGCCACCGGTTTTCAAGACCGGCCGAATAGCCAATTCTCGCACCCCTCCAAAAAATAGAGATGAGTGATGGGAAGTGTGATATGTAATTATATTTATTTATATTATATCACAACAAAAACCCACATCTTATTACCCATCTCTCATATCCATTAGTACTTGACAAAGGTAATATTGTTATGGTATAATAAATCAAAATAAAACCCTTATGTGTATTAAAAATTAAAAATTAAAAATTCTATAAGGGGCTATTTTAGCCTTTATTTTAATGTTTGTGGCCAAAAATTTTTCAAAATTTTCTTATTTAGAGCCGGGATATCTTTTGGAAGATCTACAAGAATCTTTTAAGAGATTTTTAAATGAGGGATTAAGAAAAGTTTTTCAGGAATATTTTCCTATTTATGATTATTCTGAAAAAGAATTGCAACTTGATTTTGTTGATTATGAAATTGGTGAACCAAAAAATACTGAGGAAGAAGCAAAATACTATGGAACCAATTATTCGGCACCACTGAGGGTTACTTTAAAACTAAAAAATTTGATTACTCAAGAAGAAAGAGTTCAGAAAATATTTTTTGGTGAAATTCCAATGATGACAAAGAATTGTTCTTTTATTATTAATGGTATTGAAAGAGTTATTGTTAATCAACTTTTACGTTCTCCAGGAATTTATTTTAATTATCTTTTATACGGTGAATTTAAAAAATTTGGTGCTAAAATTTTACCTCATCAAGGAGCTTGGCTTGAATTCCAAACTGAACCAGCCAATACTTTAACGGTCAGAATTGATAGACGCAAAAAAGTTTATG
>Ga0272449_1004212_pt1 | contig 11795 bp, 11 predicted proteins | sample YNPCB0241_FD_198679 | JGI IMG/M metagenome (GOLD analysis project Ga0272449, IMG submission 198679) | Hot spring sediment microbial communities from Yellowstone National Park, WY, United States - YNP-CB-024-1 | ecosystem: Environmental > Aquatic > Thermal springs > Hot (42-90C) > Sediment...
CTATAGCGCTGCCAGAAGGCTTGAAGAGCCTCCGGCAGCGATGCGATGGCCTCCAGGGGGATGCCCCACCGACAAGGGTCATAGATTGGGGAAAGGTTTTTGGTAGCCATACCTTAATCATATCCAACAACCCATTTCGCGCAATCTCTTTCTTTTTATATCTTAAAATATGCCATTGTCAACTTAACCACGGCGGAACGTTTTCCCACCACGCCGTGGGCGCGGCGGCCGCGCTGGCGACCCTCCGCTACCTGGAGGAGCACGACCTGGTGACGGCGGCCGCGGTCCGTGGGGAGTATCTGGGCCGGAGACTGCGGGAGGCGCTGGCGGACCTTCCCTGCGTGGGGGACGTGCGTGGAGTGGGGATGATGTGGGGCGTGGAATTTGTCGCCGACCGGGAGACGAAGGCGCCGTTTCCGCCAGAAGTGGCGTTCGCCCGCCGGGTAGGCGACCGGGCCTTTGAGCACGGGCTGATCATCTATCCGGGGAGCGGCAGCGTGGACGGCATCCTGGGCGACCACCTGATGGTGGCGCCGCCCTTCGTCATCACCGAGGCGGAGATAGACGAGGTGATTGCCCTGTTGCGCCAGGCGATTATGGAAGTCGCTTCGGGTGTGCAGAAAGAGTACTGACTTACACCAGCCCCTGCCGCACGGCGTAGACGGCGGCCTGGACCCGGTTTTTCAGCCCCAGTTTCTCCAGAATATTGCGCACGTGGTTGCGCACCGTGTTCTCGGCAATCCCCAGTTCGGCGGCAATCTCCTCGTTGGAAAGCCCTTCCGCCAGCAACACCAGCACCTGCCGCTCCCGCTCCGAAAGAGAGTCCGGTGGGGCCGTGGGTAAGGAGGCAGGGGCGACGCGCGCAATCTGGCGGAGCAATTTGCCCGTCATCTCCCGGGAGAGGGGGGCCTCCCCCCGGGCCAGCCCGCGCAGTTCCTGAAACAGCGCCTCCGGCCGCATACTCTTGACCAGGTAGCCGTCGGCACCGCAGCGGATGGCCGCCAGAAAGTCCTGGTCGTCCTCCGAGACGGTCAGGACGACCACCCGGACACCGGGCATTTCCCGCTTGATCTGTCGCGTCGCCTCCAGGCCGTCACAAACAGGCATCCGCAGGTCCATCAGGACCACATCGGGGCGCAGGGAGCGGGCCTTCTCCACCCCCTCTGCTCCGTCCGATGCCTCGCCGACCACCTGGAAATCGGGCTGCGCGTCCAGCAGACGGGCCAGTCCCTTACGGAAGAGGATGTGATCATCCACCAGCAGAATCCGCAACGGGTTCATTCTTCGGTCCTCAAACGGTATGCCAGCACCGGCTCGTATCGCCCCCGTACCTGGATCACCCCCAGAGGATCAAAGGTCCACTTTTTCCCCGCCGAAGCGACCACGGCCTCGGTGACGTATATTTCGCCCGCTGGCGCGTACGTGCTGAGGCGGGCCGCAATGTTGACCGTATCGCCGATGGCGTCGTACTCCGGATGCCGGGACGACCCCAGCAACCCCACCACCGCGGCCCCGGCGTGAATGCCGACCCCCATCGGCATGCGCATCAGATTGGGCTTATCCTGCCACAGTTTTCGCAGGCGCTTCAACCCGTCCTGTGCGGCCTGCAGAGCCTGGTCCACCGGATGCTCCATGGGCAGGGGGGCATTGAAGATGGCCGCCACCATATCCCCCACGTACTTGGTCACAATCCCACCCGCGTCTATCACCGCGTCCGTGAAAAGGGAGAGATGAAGGCTGACCGCCTCCCGCACCATCCGGGGGTCCTGCCCCTCGGTCAGCCGGACAAATCCCCGAACATCGGCGAACAGGGCGACAACGAACCGCACATCGGTATTCAGCAACTGTTCTCCGTCCGGAGTCTCTACCAGGCGGGCAATGAGCCGGGGAGAGGCCCGTCCTTGAAGGAGGATGGTCAGCCGGGCCCTTCGCTGCCGTTCATCATGGGAGCGCCAGAGGCTCACCACCAGCGAGGTGGTCCCTATCCCCACCAGAGGGAAGAAGGGGTCCACCCATTGCCCCTGGTTGATGCCAGCCAGGGCAACGACCAGGACTCCGCTGAGAAGAGTCAACAGGACCATTCCCAGAAGGATGGTCGGGCGGATCCGGGTGATGGCCCAGCCGGAGAGCGCGGAGACGGCCAGGGTGAGAAGGGCGGTCAGGTAAAAAGGCGCCTGCGCGATCACATTGCCGCTGAACAGGGCGGTGGCTACCTGGGCCTGGACCTCCACCCCGGTCATCTCCCCCACCGGGGTCCGGTAGATTTCCGCGCCTTCGCCGGCGGTCACTCCGGCGAAGAGCATTCGCCCCGCCAGCGCCTCCGGTGGCAGGTCTCCTTCCAGGAAGGCGCGCAGAGGATAAGTGGGAATGGAACCCGGGCGCGCCGGATAGCGAATCTGGACCCGCCCTGCCGCGTCCGGGGTCAGGGTGAAGCCAGCCCAGCGGAAAGGGGATACCATCGGCGGCGGGACGGCGGCCTGGAGGTAGAGAGCCACAGCCCGCCAGGCCAGGGCAGGGACCACTCCGGTGTCGGACTGGACCCAGAGGGGGACCCGACGCAGGACCCCATCGGAGTCGGGGATCAGGTTGATGTGCCCGATCAGCAGGTTCGTTAAGGTTTTTGAACCGTTCGTGTGGGCCCCGGCGCTGGGGCGAAGCAGGTAGGGGAAACTCACACTGCCGGCCTGCAGGGAGGGCGTTCCAACCCCCACGGCCGGCCAGACAATGAGTCCGTTCGGCACAGTATTTGTCAGGGTAGTTTCAATAACCAGTGGTGGGGGAAAGTCCAGTGCCACCACCCGTACCCCGGTCTCGCGGGCCCGCTGGAACAATGCCTCGTACTGCTCCGCCGACCACTCATCCGGTCGCCCGTACTGCTGGAGCGCCTCCAGGTCTATAGCGATAATGGTCACTGGCGCCCGCGCCCTCCCGGTGATGTGGAACAGGTCGCCCAACCGCGCTCTCCACTCAGGGAAGAGGTCGTACCAGGCAGCCACGCTCCACAGGAGGCCTGTAATGGTCCCGATCAGGAAGCCGACAAGGGATCGGCGCATTGCCCACAATGGTTATCGCACGGGTACCGGCACCAGCGGGACGGGCACAAAGGTCACGATCCAGATGATGACCATCAGGATTCCCAGGATAGTGCGGCCCGGCCCGATTCGGGAGGCATCATTCAACGGCGGGGGGTGACGGGGACCGAAGAGAAAGCCCAGTCCGGCCCAGATGACCCAGGTCGGCCAGGCCGGATTCCCCATCACCCAGAGATAGACCCCCAGGGCACCCAGCAGACCGATGGCCAGGTAGGCCAGCTTCCAGGCCCGACGGCCCAGCAAAGCGTAGGCCACATGTCCCCCGTCCAGTTGGCCGATGGGAAGCAGGTTGAGAGCCGTCACCAGGAGCCCCGCCCACGCGGCGAAAACGACCGGGCCGCCGGGACTCTGGGGCAGGGAGAGCCAGACGTCCTCCCCGGTCGCCGGGTCGGGCAGAGTGCGCCCAAAGACGAGATACTTGGCCACCATATAAAGCAGCGAGTTCCCTTCCTGGAAGACGACGGCCGTCTGTTCTCCCGGCGGGAGGAAGTCCGAAGGCCGCCCCACTCGGGTGAAGAGCAGTCCCAGAACCAGCAGTGGGACGGCCACGATGAACCCGGCCAGCGGCCCGGCGATGCCGATGTCAAAGAGGGCCCTGCGGTCTCGCATGGGAGCCCGCTGGAAGATGACCGCGCCCATTGTGCCCAGGATGCTGAAGGGCATGGGGACGAAGTACGGGAGACTGACCGGGGACCCGTACCGGCGGGCAACGAAGTAGTGGGCCAGTTCATGGGCCAGGAGAATCCCCATCAGGGCCACCGCGAAGGGCAACCCGGAGAGGAGCATACTCAGGAACGTTCCGCCGGGCATGGGAGCGGCCCCGGCCAGCATGACCGTCAGCAGGGTCGCCAGGAACAGGATGAGGTTGACCCAGGGGCGGGGCGCCTGAGCCCGCACCACACCCCGGACAGCGATGACCCGGTACAGGTCCTTCTCTCGGGAGAGGAGCGCGGTGTAGCCCAGCGCGGCGAACCGCTCCGAAATCCGCTCAAAAGCCCGGTCCGGGTCGTCGTAGAGGCGACCGTAAAAGGCAAACGCCGGTTCGTCCCCCGACTGGACCTCTACCCGCTCCACCGCCATCAGGTCCCCCAGTTGGCTGCGCAATCGGTCCAGTATGGGAGAGGTAGTCCAGAATGAGTCGTCCATATCGTTTTCCTGTTCAGAGAGTTTAACCATTCAGGCCTATTGAAATCGTCCTCCCTGGACTTCGTGCCGGGTGAGGGTGACTTTCAGTCACCGCCCGAACAGTTACAGGGCTGGAATATTGTACCACGAAATGGCCTGAAGGGGAAAAGGGACTTGCCCCATCCCACCGCATGTGGTAAACTTATCCTGCACCCGCAGCGAGGGAGAACGGAGATGCTGGCCAAAGTCACCAGTTGCGCCCTCATCGGACTGGAAGGGATTCTGGTCCAGGTGGAAGTGGATGTCGCCCACGGCATGCCTTCCCTCACCATCGTCGGGCTGCCGGATACGGCCGTCAAAGAGTCCATAGAGCGGGTGCGGACGGCCCTCCGCAATACCGGCCTGCGCTTCCCCAACACGCGGCTGACCATCAACCTGGCCCCCGCCGACATCCGCAAAGAGGGCCCCATCTACGATCTGCCCATCGCGGTGGGCATCCTGGTCGCCTCGGAGCAGGTCTGGCCCCAGGAGGTGGAGGGCGCCCTGTTCATCGGCGAACTGTCGCTGGACGGCTCCGTCCGCCATATCCCCGGGGTCCTGCCCATCGCGGCACTGGCCCGCCAGGAGGGGCTGCAGCGGCTCTTCGTCCCGGCGGTAGATGCGCCGGAGGCCGCGCTGGTGGACGGGCTGGAGGTCTATCCGGTGGAGAATCTGGCCCAACTGGCGGCCCACCTGCAGGGGCTGGTGCGCATTCCGCCCTACCGTCCCGCCGAAGACCCGATGTCCCTGCCCCCGCCGCCCTACGCGGCCGATTTCGCCGACATCAAAGGCCAGGAGCACGTCAAGCGGGCGCTGGAGGTGGCGGCGGCCGGCGGTCACAACGTCCTGCTGGTCGGGCCGCCCGGCTCGGGGAAGACCCTGCTGGCCCGCTCCGTCCCCTCCATCCTGCCGACGATGACGCTGGAGGAGGCGCTGGAGGTGACCAAAATCTACAGCGTGGCGGGGCTCCTGCCGCCGGATACACCGCTGATCCGCCATCGCCCCTTCCGGGCCCCCCACCACACCATCAGTTACCCGGGACTGGTCGGCGGAGGCCACTGGCCCCGTCCGGGCGAAATCTCCCTGGCTCACCGGGGCGTCCTCTTCCTGGACGAATTGCCGGAGTTCAACCCGCACACGCTGGAGGCACTCCGTCAGCCGATGGAGGACGGCATCGTCTCCATCGCCCGCTCCACCGGGACGCTGGTCTTCCCCAGTCGCTTTATGCTCATCGCGGCGATGAACCCCTGTCCCTGCGGCTACTATGGCGACCCGGTGAAGGAGTGTACCTGCAGTCCGGCGGCCATCGCCCGCTACCAGAAGCGCATCTCGGGGCCGCTGCTGGACCGGATAGATATCCACGTGGAGGTGCCGCGGGTAGATTATGCCAGACTGACCGACGACCGGAGAGGGGAACCCTCGGCGGCCATCCGGGAGCGGGTGGAGCGGGCGCGCGAGATGCAGCGGCGCCGTTTTGCGGGCACCCCGCTGACCTGCAACGCCGACATGGGCCCCACCGACGTGCGGGAGTACTGTCGGCTGGACGAGAGCGGGCGGGCACTGGTCCGGGCGGCGATGCAGCAGTTGCAGATGAGCGCGCGGGCCTTCCACCGCATCCTCAAACTGGCCCGCACCATCGCGGACCTGGCCGGTAGCGAGCGGATAGAGACGGCTCACCTGGCGGAGGCGATTCAGTACCGGCCGAGGAAGTAAAGGAGCAGGGCGCACGGCGCAGGGAGCAGTTAGGGGACAGCGAAGAGCGAGGAGGAATCAATAATGAGCGTGGAGGTGTTAGTAACCGAGGTGGAGATTCGGCCAACAGAACACCCATATGTTGTTCGCGTGCCCGGCATTGCTGGTGGAGAGCCCATCATTAAAGGCACGCGAGTGCCGGTACGAGCGATCGCGGTGCACTATAAGGCTGGCGAGACGCTTGAGGAGATTCTGGACGCCTATCCCCAAGTCCCTCCAGCAGCGGTGATGGATGCCATCAGTTATTATCTGGATCACCAGGAGGAAATAGAGAGGCTGATTGAGGAGAACCGTCCTGAGGGGGTGATGGAAAAATATCAGCGGTGGATGGGCACAAAGGGCCAGCCAGGTACATCCTGCGTGAGGTAGAACCGTGCCGTTCATCCGCCTGCTCATTGATGAGGATGTCTCCAGAGGCCCTCAGCTGGCTGCCGCCCTGCGTCGGCGGGGTTTTGACGCTGTGGCGGTCCAGGAAATCGGTAAGATGGGGCTATCCGATGAAGAGTTGTTGAACTACGCTGCGATGGAGGGAAGAGCACTGTTGACCTTCAATGTAAAAGACTTTGTCCACTATGCTATCGCCTGGTACGAGACGGGAAGGGAACACGCGGGCATCGTTGTCTCCGAACATCTCACAGGTCGCAGGTTTGGTGAATTGCTGCAGAGTACTCTAAATCTACTGCACACTCTGAGTGCCGAGGAAATCCGGAATACGGTCCGATTTTGTAATTACCTACCCTGAATCGTTTGCAGATAATGTAGCGTAGGCTTTAGCCTGCAAATACAGGCCTGGCGGCCTGCGCTACAGGGGCATGCCTTCGCCGCGTCTTTGATAGCGCTTGCCCGGGGGCTCCCTGGTAGGTAGTTACCCGATTTTTACAGGAGTTCCGGTCGTAGCACTGGTCTGGATGATGGATAAATCGTTGTACCGCCGGGCATACGAACAATACCGCCGGTGGAGCGAGGCCAGGGAAGCGGGGCGTGTCCGCGATGGAGGCCGCCTTTCCCCCGCAGAGGCCTGGAGGCGATACGTGGAGTTAGTGGAGTTCTGCTGGAAGTTGTGCCCCCAGCAGAGCGAGACCCAGTGGCGGGAGAAACTGGCGGCGCTGGAACGGTATTCCGAGCGCGTTCGCCGGATGGAGGCCTGGAGACGATCCCGTGGAAGGACGACTGGAGAGAGCACTCCGTAAAGCAGTCGCTTTCCTGGAATCCCACGGCTACCGATATGCGCTGGTGGGCGGTATGGCTCTTCCCCAATGGGGGGTTGTCCGTGCCACCTATGATGTGGACATCAAGGTACTGGCTACCAGCATTTACGGGAACGCATTCGGTCTCTGGAGACTCAGGATCGGTAGAGTGGGCTGGCTGTCATGGACCCCCGACGTTTCCAGAACAGCACCGCCGGACAGGTGATTCGGGTCGGGGAGGGTGAAGCGGCGTACTGGGCCTTTATCCCCCACTGACTCCACTACAAAAAGGGTTCTTTATCGCAGAGACCGCAGAGTACGCGGAGCGTTATTGCAGAAAATCTCTGCGCTCTCCGCGTTCTCTGCGATGAGTTATTGCGGTGAACTCAAATCTTATATCAACAAAATGAGCGACTCTATAGCGATAGTTCTGGTGGTTTTTGTGGTTTCTTTGTTTGCGATCCTCGCTGCCCGCCAAGTCAACCCTTTCCATCCTCCTGCCACTCATCGCGAAAGACTTCGCCGGGCAATCACAGTTGGTCTTTTGACGGGGGGTGGCTTACTTTCCATGCTTCTTATCGCTGACCTTGTTGGCGACTCTGGATTTCAGTTGAACTTAACATCTCTGGCCATCCTGTGGTTATGTTTGATACTGCCGTTCCAGGTTCTAGCCACGATTGGCACATATGTGGAATTCATATGGCAAGAAAAGATACTCCACTATCTTGTGCGGCTCGCTGAAAGAAGCAGCGAGCGAGAAAAGAAGCGTTGAACTACCTGGGAGCAATTGCAGTCAACTACAACTCCACCCTCGGAGGGAAAACATGACCGAACACCGAGTGCTGGCCGAATACACCTACACCGTCCCGTCCGTGGAGCGGGGCTACACCGGACAGACCCTCTACGTCAATCTCTCCGACTACACCATCGCCGCCAAACCGGTCACCGATGAGATGAAAGAGAAGTTCGTCGGCGGCCGGGGCTTCGGCCTCTGGCTCCTCTGGCACGGGACCCGCGACGACACGAAGTGGAACGACCCGGAGAACGAAATCATCATCTCCTCCGGCCCCATCGGCGGCATCACCCAGTACCCCGGCTCCGGCAAGTCCCTGGTCGTCACCATCTCCCCCCTCACCGACATCCCCATAGACTCCAACGTCGGCGGCCACTTCGGCCCCCTCCTCAAGTTCGCCGGGTGGGACGCCATAGAAATCCAGGGCAAGGCCGACCGGGAGGTGGTCGTCGTCATTGACGGACAGAAAGGCCGCGTCACCATAGAAGAGGCCCCCGATGCCCCGGTGGACACTCACCTCATCGGCGAGTGGCTCATCCGCCAGATGGCGGAAAAAGAAGAGGACCGCTACTTTATGTCCGCCGTCTCCGCCGGACAGGGGGCCGAACACACCCGCATCGGCTGCCTCAACTTCGCCTTCTACGACCGCCGCCGGGGCGCGTTCCGCTTCAAGCAGGCCGGCCGGGGCGGCACCGGCACCGTCTTCCGGGATAAACGCATCAAGGCGCTGGTGGTCAAGAGCCCGCCCGTCCGCGCCGACTCCGTCCACCCCGCCGACCCGGAGCGCATCGCCCGCGCCGGTATGCGCCTGCACAAAGAAATCCACGACTACGACGACTCCCAGAACCGCATGCGCCGCCGGGGCACCTCCTACCTGGTCCAGATTATGAGCGACTACGACCTCCTCCCCGTCCACAACTTCAAATACGGCGGCCATCCCGATGCTTCCAAAATCAACGGCGATGTCTGGGAGGCCCGCTTCACCCAGGGGCTGCCCGACGGCTGCTGGTACGGCTGCACCCTCTCCTGCTCCCACGCCGTGGACCGCTACACCGTCCGCACCGGCCCCTACAAGGGCCAGACGGTCATCGTGGACGGCCCCGAGTACGAGACCATCGCCGGCGTCGGCTCCAACTGCGGCATCTTTGACCCCGACGCCATCCTGGAGATCAACTTCTACTGCGACACCTACGGCATAGACACCATCTCCTTCGGCACCCTCACCGCCTTCGTGATGGAGTGCTACGAGGCCGGCATCCTGGACAAGGAGAAGACGGGCGGGCTGGAACTCCGGTTCGGCAACGCCGACGCCGCCATTGAACTCCTCCACCAGATGGGCCGGGGCGAGGGCTTCGGCAAAATCGCCGGGCAGGGCGTCCGGTATATGAAGAAATACTTCGTGGAGCACTTCGGCGCCGACCCCCAGTTCGTCCAGGACATCGGGATGGAGGCGAAGGGGCTGGAGTACTCCGAGTACGTCTCCAAAGAGTCGCTGGCCCAGCAGGGCGGCTACGGTCTGACCAACAAGGGCCCCCAGCACGACGAGGCCTGGCTCATCTTTATGGACATGGTCAGCAACCTGCTGCCGACCTTTGAGGACAAGGCGGAGGCACTCCACTACTTCCCGATGTTCCGCACCTGGTTCGGGCTGGTGGGCCACTGCAAACTCCCCTGGAACGACATCATCCCGCCCGACAACAAGTACACCCCCGAACCGGCCAAAATCCCGGCCCACGTCCAGAACTACGTGGACCTCTTCTCCGGGGTGACGGGGAGGCAGATCACCCGCGAGGACCTCATCACTATGTCGGAGCGGGTCTACAACTTCCAGCGGGTCTTCAACCTGCGCCGGGGCTACGGCCGTCGGGAGCACGACAACGTCCCCTACCGCTCCATGGGGCCGGTGACGGTGGAGGAGTACGAGTCGCGCGCGGAGCGGTACGACAAGCAGTTGCGGGACCTGCTGGGGCTGGACCCGACGAAGATGACGACCCAAGAGAAACTGGCTGCGCTGCGGAAGTACCGGGAGGAGCAGTACGAGCGGCTGAAGGACGCCGTCTACGCCCGGCGGGGCTGGACCCGCGATGGCGTCCCCACACTGGAGACCCTGCGGCGGCTGGGGATTGACTACCCGGACGTCGTCGCGGTGGTGCAACGGTATCTGTAGACGAGGGGGTGGCGGCGGGCGGCTTCGCCGCCCGCCGCCACCTCAGGGCGCTCACTGAAAGGCTGGCGTGGCCTCAAGTAAAAAGATATATTCTCCTTCCGCTTGGCCGGAAAACGGGCGCCCACTTCCTGGCTATACGACCATGCGATTTCTGATCACCGGTGGTGCTGGATTCCTGGGCAGCGCGCTGGCCAACCGTCTGGCCGCTGAGGGCCACCAGGTCCGGGTCATAGACGACCTGAGCGCCGGTGACCCCTCCCGGCTGGACAGGCGGGTCCTCTTCACGCGCGGGAGCGTCCTGGACCGTCCCAAACTCTGGACCCTCCTGCAGGATGTGGACTGCGTCTACCATCTGGCCGCGCGGGTGCTGGTCGCCGAGTCCATCCTCTACCCCCGGGAGTACAACGAGGTCAACGTCGGCGGGACGGTCACCCTGATGGAGGCCATCCGGGATGCCGGCGTGCGGCGGGTGGTGCTGACCTCCTCCGGCGCCGTCTACGGGGAACAGCCCACCCAGCCGGTGCGGGAGGATGCCCCGCCCAACCCCCAGTCTCCCTACGCGGTGAGCAAACTGGCCGCCGAGTACTACGTCCGGACCATCGGCGCGCTCTGGGGGATTGAGACGGTGGTCCTGCGCATCTTCAACGCGTACGGCCCAGGGCAGAACCTGCCGCCGTCCCACCCCCCGGTCGTCCCCCGTTTCCTCCAGCAGGCGGTGCGGGGTGGCACGCTGGTCATCTTCGGTGGCGGCACCCAGACGCGCGACTTCGTCTACGTGGACGATGTGGTGGACGCACTGGTCGCCGCTGCCACCGCCACTGATGTGGACCGGCGCATCATCAACATCGGCTCCGGCCAGGAAACCTCCATCAACGACCTGGCGCGGCTGGTGCTGGAAATTGTCGGGCGGGACGTGGAGGTCATCCACAGCCCGGCCCAGGGTGGCGGCGTCTCCCGCCTCTGCGCCGACATCACTCTGGCCCGCCGTCTGCTCAACTACCGGCCGCGCGTGAGCCTGGAGGAAGGGCTGCGCCGGACGCTGAAACTGGACCCGCGATTCGCGGTGTGAGGATGTTTGAACCGCTCTGAGGGAGGCTGGAATAATGAGGAACGATCGCATAGAGATCAATCCACAGATTATGTTCGGCAAGCCGGTCATCAAAGGGACCCGCATCACAGTGGAACTGATTCTCCGGAAATTGGCCGGGGGGATGAGCATAGACGAAATTCTGGATGATCATCCTCATCTGACACCTGAGGACATCTATGCCGCAATAGATTTCGCGGCCGATTACATGGCCCAGGAAGAAATTTTCTCTGTCAGTGAATCCTATGAAATTCCTCGCTGACGAATGCTGTGATGCGGCCCTGGTTCGGGCACTTCGCGCGGATGGCCATAATGTTCTCTACGTAATGGAATCCATGCGAGGTGCCACCGATGAGGAAATCCTCTCCCGAGCCTTTGCAGAGGACCGCGTTGTCCTGACAGAAGATAAAGATTTCGGCGAGTTGGTCTGTCGCTTCCGAAGGCCGGTTAGAGGCATTGTTCTGCTGCGGTTTCACATTCGGGACCGTGCCTGGAAAATCCCTCGTATGCGATGGTTGATCAGGCAATATGGAGAGCGGATACCGGGTGCTTT
>Ga0272449_1004215_pt1 | contig 11788 bp, 8 predicted proteins | sample YNPCB0241_FD_198679 | JGI IMG/M metagenome (GOLD analysis project Ga0272449, IMG submission 198679) | Hot spring sediment microbial communities from Yellowstone National Park, WY, United States - YNP-CB-024-1 | ecosystem: Environmental > Aquatic > Thermal springs > Hot (42-90C) > Sediment...
AATCTCCTTCTTCAATGGTTTTTCATGGACGAGTTATGAGGTTCAAAATACAATCTGCGGTTCCCCCTATGTTTATAATCTCTATGAGGACTCCAATGGGCTCCTCTGGCTTGCATTTGGTTGGTATTGTGGACTTACTACATTTGATGGGACAAACTGGACAACATATACGGTAGAGAATACAGAATCTTCAACCGGAAAGAGGGATGGTCTTGGCTCTAATTATGTATGGGGTATCTGTGAGGATGTGGATAGGGATATATGGATTGCGACATATTCGGAAGATTGGAAAGGAGATGTGGAATTTCCATCTCAAGGTGGTGTGACGAGGTATAAGAATAATGGGTGGAGGAGGTATTCCTCTTATGTTAAGACAGGTGCCTATGAAGATGGAAACAGCGGTTTGATATCAAACAATGTAAGAGCCTGTTATGTTGATTCAGAAGGTAAGAAGTGCTTTGCAACAAATAAGGGGCTTTCATGCTATACAGGAGATTGAGCATCTACTTTTTCTCTTTTTCCTTCCGTTCTTTATAGATCCATGGGGGGATGAGCCATTCTTTATACCGAGGGAATGGCTCCTCTCCTTTTTCCTTATCTCTTTTTCTCTTTTTAAGAAACTTTTCATAGAAATAAAAAGGTTTCACATCTTTCTTTTTCTTCTCGTCTTTTTACCCTTTATATCCGCCATTTCTTCTGACTCAAAATTGTATTCCTTAACAAGAAGCCTCGCCATTTTTAATTATGCTTTATATCTTCTTTTCCTTCTGAATATCTTTAAAGGAAAAGACAACCATATTTCCATTGCATTTATATTTTCAATAACATCACTGATTAACGCTCTGTTGGCGGTTTTTCAGTTTTATGGAATTGACCCTTTTTTCTCTTTATTGCCATTTTTTGAAACCCCTGAAAGGGTTCTTCCCTCAAGGGCAGGGGGATTTCTTGGTGGACCAATCCCTCTCATCTCCTTTCTTTCAACAACTGCACCAGTTGCCCTTTCTCTTTCATTGAGCGGAACAAAAAAATTTTTAAAATTTATCGGTTTCCTTTCCTATCTCTTATCCCTTTATGTCTCAACCCTCGCAGGAAAAAGAATAGGGATGATTGCAATCCTCATCACTTCATTATTTCTCATTATTGGTTACATCAAATCCTTAAATATAAGACCAAAGCTTCTTTTTCTGATAGGAACAATTTTTCTCTCCGGGGTTCTTATCTCCTGTATGAAAAAACATCCTCTTATTTTGAACCAGTTGAGATACACAGAATTATATAAGGGTATAAGGGAAAGGGTCAATCTCTGGTATTATACAGCGAAGATTATCTTTAAAAACCCATTGTTTGGAGCGGGTCCGGGAAGGTTCAAGATTGAATTCTTTGATATAATGGTTGAGGAAGAGGAAAAAGAGGGTTTTATTTCAAAGTATGCTATTCCGAAAATGGAGGGGGTTCTTTACTACCAGCCACACAATATATTCCTTGAAATAGCATCTGATACAGGGGTTTTGTGTCTGTTTCTTTCCCTTTTTCTGTTGATAGAGGTTTTCATAAAAGGCGTAAAAATAATAAAAAGAGGAGATATTCTGTTGACAGGCTTTTTTCTTTCTGTCATTTCTTTCCTCATCTTCTCCTTCTTTCAGCCATCCTTAAACTTTCCTGTATCCCTTTTATATGCAATAACCTCAGCTGGTGTTCTCTTTTCCTTTGAGGATAAAATGGAGAGAAGCAGATTCATCCCCAAATGGCTTCTTTTCATTATTACAATTCCATTCTTCCTTTACACATCAGCCCATATCATTGGAGATTCACAAAAGAGATACGGGAAGATGTACCTTCTTGAAGCCCTGAAAACAGCTCACCCAGAGGTTCAATCATTATTGATAAATGCATCGGAAAGGAGATTGAAAAAGGCTTTGAGATATGCTCCCTATGATGGTGAAGGAAGATACTGGCTCGGATACCTTTACTGTATAACCGGAAGGGCAGAAATATGCATAAATGAGCTTGAAAGGGCAAAAAGGTTTTTCAGGTCAGCAGAATTATATTTCAACCTTGGCTCTGCCTATGAAACTACTGGAGATATTGAGAATGCTCTTATAAATTTTTCAATCGCCTATTCCTATAACAGACTTCCCCAAGCCCTTGAGAGGATATCAAGACACAAGATGGAGTATTTGGAACTTATTAAAAAATGTGAAAATGAAGGAATGTTGAAGGAGGTAAAAATTTTGAAAAGGATATATGGTTCTTTTTTATCAAAATAGGGTGAAAGTTTTGAAAAAAGCTTGAACAGTGATTCTGAATTTTGAATAATAATTCATGAAAATGAAGATTCGTTCAATAAAGGAGAAAGAAGAGGAGTTCAGAAGGAATGAGATTTTGAAGGTAGCCCTCGGCGTGTTTTCGGAGAAGGGCTATCATGCGACAAAGATGTCAGATATAGCGAAGTTCTGCGGGATGAGCGTTGGAAGCCTCTACAATATATTCCAGAACAAGGAGGAGCTCTACATCTCCCTCTTTGAGGCAAAGGTTCAGGAGGTTTTCCATGAGGTTGAGAGGGCAGCTTCAAGTTTTAAAGAACCCTTTGAGAGTTTAAGGGGAATGACATTAGCCTATTTCAATGCGGGAATAAGATATGGAGAGTTCTTCAGACTTTTCATGAATGAGACAATAGGGTTTAGGAGGGAAAGGAGGGAGAGGTGGAAGGAAAGGGTCTTTTTAACCTTTATGAAACACCTTCAGGCAGTGAAAGAAATTGTAAAAAAATTTTCAGGGGCGAGGGATGATGAAGAGGCACTTATTCTTACCCTCATATATCTCGGGATGGTTCATCAATTGATTGTGTTTCATATAAGGATGAATAAGGAGATTAATCCCGAAAAACTTACGGAGGTGATTATGAGGGTTTTGAATAAAGGAATAAAGAAGGAGGAGAAATGAAGAAGGTTATAATTTTATTCCTTCTGCTTGCCCTGAACTCTTTTGCTGAAGAAGTGAAAGAGATAAGCCTTGAGGAAAGCATATCCATTGCCATAGAAAACAACTTTTCCCTTAAGGCAGCGGGAAAGGAGGTGGACAGTGAGGAGAGCAAAAAGTGGGGTGCCTTTTCAGGATTTCTTCCAAAGGTTAACCTTGCTGGTTCCAGAATTATAGCAGAGGAATTGAGAGCAATTGAGCCTCCGAAAGAGTTCCAGCCATTTATAGGGAAAGAGATGAAATTTGATTTTACATACGATTATGCGGTTCAACTTCAGGGAACACAGCCCCTTTTTACATGGGGAAGAATTTTTTATGGGTTCATGGCTCAAGCGGAGAGTTTATCAGGAAAGAAGGAAGAATTCAGGGGTAAGAGGGAGGACATAATAAAGGACACTATAAAGGCATACTACGGAGTCCTCGTTGCAAGGGAACTCCTTTCTCTAACAAAGGATGCCCTCAAAACCGCTGAAGAGCACCTTAAGGTTGTTGAGGCTAAATTCAGGGCTGGTGAGGCTATTGACTTTGAGGTTTTGAGAGCAAGGGTTGAGGTTGCAAATACAAAAACTCAGGCAATTGATGCGGAAAATGCCTATGGTGTTGCCCTTATCTATTTCAGAAAGGTAATCGGGGTGGATATCAACAGCAACCTTTTTCCAAAAGGAGGGATTGAAGACCTGGTGGTTTCTCCGCCTGAGGAGAGCCTTGAATGGTTTATAGAAAATGCCCTTTCAAATAGACCCGAGCTTCAGGCTCTAAAGCATTATGAAAAGGCTATTGATAACGGAGCAAAATCTGTGAGGGGAGGATTTTTACCAGCATTTGCACTCACTGGAAGTTATCAGGTTGAAACAAACGACCCGACAGGAAAGTGGTTGAGGAGTGGTTCTCTTTTAATCGGCTTTCAATGGAGCATATTTGATGGAGGGTTGACATATAATACCTATAAGGCTATGAAGGCACAAAAAGAGAGCCTTTACTTTATGAGGAAGGAGGTGGAGGAATTCGTGAAACTTGAGGTGAAGAAGGCATACATGGACCTCCTCTCAGCCATTGAGAAGGTGAATGCGGGTAAGGAGACCCTGAATACCGCCAAGAGGGGGCTTGAGATTGCAGAGGAAAGGTATAAGGCTGGTTTGATGACAAATGTTGAGGTTATGGATGCGCAACTCGCATTTAAAAGTGCGAGGATGAATTACATAAAATCCCTTTATGATTATATAGTTGCCAGGATATCCCTTTACAGGGCTCTTGGCATGACAGAAAATCTTGTAAAAGGAGGTAAGATATGAAGAGAGCAGTTTTTCTTCTACTTCTTTTAACCAGCTTTTCCTGTCAGAAAGTGGAAAAATCCATGAAGGTAGAGACCTTTCCTGTTACTGTTACAAGACCTTTAAAGAGAGACCTATCAGTAAAGGAGATGGTTTTCTGCACCCTGAAGGGCTGGACAGAGGCTGATGTGTATCCAAAGGTTCAGGGGAAGGTGATAAAGATAAAGGTTAGTGAGTGGAAGAGGGTATCAAAAGGGGATGTAATTGCTGTGGTGGACCAGGATATAACAGGGGTTGAGTATAGACCATTTAATGTTGAGGCACCAATCTCCGGAATAATCGGAACGATATATGTTGAGGAAGGAGAGCAGGTAAGTCCGCCAACAATGTCAAGGTCCATGGGCACACCGATTGCAAAAATTGTGTCAATAGAAAAGATAAGGGCAGTTTGTGAAACCCCTGAGAGGATACTTCCTTCTATCAAAATAGGGACAAAGGCGCTTCTAAGAATATCATCATCTGAAAAGACCTTTGAGGGCAGGGTCTGGAGGATGAATGCGGTGGTAAATCCATCAACCCGTTCAGCACAGATTGAGGCACTGTTTGATAATCCTTCTTATATATTGAGACCAGGAATGTATGGAGAGCTCACACTTATAATTGAGGAAAGAAGGGGGGTTCTTTCAATTCCTTCTGACATTATAATGAAGAACGAAAAGATGGAGGAGTATGTATGGGTAGCTGATAACGGGATTGCTAAAAGGAGATTTATTGAGAGGGGAATTACGGATGGATTGTATACAGAGATAAAAAAGGGACTGACAGAGGAAGATGAGGTTATCGTTATGGGAAAAGATGTTCTGAGGGAGGGAGCGAAATTGAATATAAGAATGGAGGAAAAGCTATGAAGTTGCCTGAAATAAGTGTCCGAAGACCTGTTTCCGTAACAATGCTTTTTCTTGGAATTCTTGCACTCGGTCTTTTATCTCTCAAGTTCCTTCCAATAGACCTCATGCCAAAGGTTTCCCTTCCCGCAATGGCTATTGTTACAATCTATCCAGGTGCCTCACCGGAAGATGTTGAGACACTTGTCACCGAGGTAATTGAAGATTATGTGGCAACGGTTCCAAACCTGAAGGAGATAGAGTCTCGTTCAGTTGAAAACATATCTGTTGTGAGCTTGAGGTTCAACTGGGGAACAGAAATGGGTGAAGCGGCAAATGATGTTCGTTCAAGGCTTGACATGGCGAAAAGGTGGCTTCCAGAGGATATTGAGCCTCCAGCCATATACAAGTTTGATATGGACATGTGGCCAATCCTCTTCTACGGGGTTACCGCAGATGAAAACTATCCAAAACTGAGAAAGCTTCTTGAGGATAAGGTTATAAATCCTTTGAAGAGACTTGAGGGCGTTGCCCTTGTTATGCTGGTAGGAGGTCCTGAAAGGGAAATCCATGTGAATGTGAATAAGGAGAAGATGGAATCCCTTGGAATCTCCATGAATCAGATAATAAATGCGATAAAGGCTGAAAACCTCACAATTCCCACAGGGCATATAAAGTTCGGCATGATGGATTACACTGTAAGGACACCTGGTGAATTCAGGAGCATTAGTGAGATTGAGGATGTGATTGTCGGATTCAAGTTTAAGGAGCCCCTTTCTGCCCTTTCATTTCAGAATCCTGTTCCTGTGCGGCTTAGGGAGATAGCCACTGTTGAGGATTCATTTAAAGAAAAGGAAACAATAGTGAGGGTTAACGGAAAGCCCGGGCTTCTGATGATGATTCAGAAACAATCTGGTGCAAACACAGTTGAGGTTGCAGATAGGGTCAGAAAGGCTATAGAGGAACTTCAAAAAAGACTCCCATCGGATGTTCATTTTGAACTTGTGGTTGACGCCTCTGATTTCATTAGAAGGGCAATTGAAAATCTGAGGGATGCTGTGGTGATTGGTGGCTTACTTGTTATTCTTGTTGTTTTTCTTTTCTTAAGGGAAATAAAGGGAAGCTTTATAATCGGGCTTTCAATCCCCTTTTCCCTTATAGTTGCATTCATCTTCCTTTTCATTACCGGTTCATCAATAAATATGTTTTCACTGTTTTCCCTCGCAATAGCAATAGGGATGGTCGTTGACGATGCAATAGTGATTTATGAGAACATATACCGTCATCATTCCTCAGGGCTTTCTCCGGAGGAAAGCGCTGTTACAGGAGCATCAGAGGTTGGTCTTGCTGTTACCGCATCCACATTTACGATTGTTATGGTCTTTCTTCCAATAATTTTTATAAAGGGAATAACCGGAATCCTTTTCAAGGAATTGGGACTGATTGTGTGCGTTACCATCTTAACATCCCTCCTTGTTTCCCTCACATTAACACCAATGCTCGCATCAAGGCTTTTGAAGATAAAGGGGGGTATTCCGATTTTTGATAAAGCCTATGTCCTTTCAGAAAAATGGTATAATGCCCTTGAGGGTTTTTATGAAAAAATCATTTCCTTTGCTATAAGAAAACCCCTAACGGTCATTTCCACTGGAATAGCAGTTTTTGCCTTCAGCCTTTTTTCTATAAAGTTTATAGGGACCGAATTCTTTCCAGAGGAAGACCAGGGGCAGTTCAGAGGGATTCTTGAACTTCCTGTAGGGACAAGGGTGGAGTTAACTGATAGGGTAAACAGGGAGATAGAGGAGATTGCTAAAAAAGAGGTTCCTGAACTAAAAAGTTTTATAACTCGTGCAGGACCAACTGAGACAGGATGGGGGACAATCATGGGAACAAGGGAGGATACATATACCGGCATGATGATGGTGAGGTTAATTGATAAGGAAAAGAGAAAAAGGAGCGCAAGGGAGATTTCATACTTCCTTGAAAAGAAGGTTAAGGAAAATGTCCCGGGACCTGTAAAAATTGAGTTTTCCATGCAGGACCCTATGGCGGCGACTGTATTTGGTGGATTAAAACCAATTGCTATAGAGATATACGGTGATGACCTTGAAGCACTGAAGAGTGTCGCATATCAGGTATTTGGAATGGTTAAAGAGATACCTGGAACGCAGGCAGTAAGTATGACATACGAGGAGGCGAAGCCCGAGAAATGGGTTTCCTTTTCAAGAGCAAGGGCAATGAGTTTTGGCCTTCCATTCGGTTTCTTAGCCATGGAACTGCGGGCTGGATTTGAGGGAATTTCAGCATCAAAATACAGGGAAAAAGGTGAAGATTATGATATTGTTGTGAGGCTATCAAAGGAATACAGGGATGAGATTGACGATTTGAGAAACTTTCCTTTGATCTCTCCGTATGGAGGAAGGTCAACGAGGCTTTTCAACCTTGCAGACATAACGGAAAGGAAGGGTCCCCTTGAGATACTTAGAAAATCCCAGTCAAGGATGATAAGGGTTGAGGCAGATGTATATAAAAGACCGCTCGGTGATGTTGTCAATGATATAAAGAAGAGGCTTTCATCAATGACCCTCCCTGAGGGAGTTGATATCTCCTTTGGAGGTCAGGTTAAAGAGCAGAGAGAGGCTTTTAGTGCTCTCGGTCTCGCCTTCGTCCTCGCTGTATTTCTTGTTTATGCAATCCTCGCCTCACAGTTTGAATCCCTTGTGGACCCTTTCATCATAATGTTTGCGGTTCCATTTGCCATAACAGGGGTTCTTCTTGGCCTTTTAATTACAAGAAACACCCTGAACATTGTTTCCATAGTTGGAGCAGTTGTCCTTGTTGGAATAGTTGTCAAAAACTCCATAGTTCTTGTTGATTACATGAACATACTTTTGAGAAGGGGGATGAAGCTTGAAGAGGCAATAAGAACAGGAGCAAAGAGGAGATTGAGACCGGTTCTTATGACAGCCTTTACAACAATGCTGGGTATGGTTCCCCTTGTCCTTATGAGAAAGGAGGGCGCCGAGGCATGGAGACCCCTTGGGATAGCAGTTATAAGCGGTCTCTTCGTCTCAACAATGATAACCCTCATATTCGTTCCATCCCTTTACAAAATTGTAAAGAGAAGAAAATTCGCATAGAGAACATAGATATAAGACCGGGGTTGATTTCCACATAGAGGGTGTTAAAATAAAATCATGAAAGCAAGAGGAAGGATAAAGAAGGAGGATATAATAAAAGCCTTTGAGAGGAAGCAGGCGGAGGTTCTTCTCAGGTTGCTGGACATTATGAATGAGGTTGTAAAGGCGAAGGAGTTTAATGAACTGAAGGAAATAGTGAGGGAGCTTGCAGAGGCACAGAAGCAAACTACACAGAGCATAAAGGAGCTTACGGAGGCTCAGAAAAAATCCGAGGATAGGATTTCAAAAATTGAGATTACCATGCGGGAGCTTATAGAGGCGCAGAAGAAGAGCGAAGAAAGACTTACGAAGTTGGAGATTACTGTTCAGGAGCTTATAGAGGCGCAGAAGAACACAGAAGATGAGATAAGAAGACTTACTAAAAGTCTTATTTCTTTGAAGGAGGAGGTTGGAGGGCTGTCCCATACTGTTGGATACAGGCTTGAGGATGAGGCAATAAAATCCCTCCCCTCACTTCTGAAAAGGGATATGGATATTGAAGTGATTGGGAGATTGAGAAGGGATTTTCTTGAGGTTGCTCCCCATAAATACATTGAGCTCAATATATGGGGAGAGGGAGAGAGGAATGGAAAGAAATATGTGATTATAGGGGAAGCAAAATCCCAGCTCAAAAAGAGGGATGTGGACGATTTTATGGATAAGGTGGAGGAGATAAAAAGGTATGTTTCAGAAGAGCAGATATGTTTGCTTGTTACCTACATAACATCTCCAGATGTAAGGAGATATGCGGAGGAAAAAGGAATAAAAATATATTTCTCATACGAATTGTAGAATAGTTCCCTTTGCTTAATTTTTAATTCTATCCAATCCCATCTTTCCCACAGAATGGCGAAATTAAGAGTCATTAGAGATTTTGCTTGAATTTATATTTTTATGACTTAAAATTGAAGATATGAAAAAGTTTATTTTTACATCTTTATTTTTCTTTTTTGTTTCCAGCGCCTTTTCACAGGAATTAGAAATAGGCATATCCTATTATAACAGGGGGGAATACGATAAGTGTTTTGAGAAGATGAAGGAGGTTCTTGATAAAAGGGAGGATTCAACTGCTTACAGATATTTAGCCCTGTGTGCAGTAAAGGGGAAAAGGTGTGAGACAGCAATTCCCTATATTGAAAAATGGAAGGCACAAAAGAAGCCTGAAGCATTCTATTATTCTGGAATCTGCAGTGTTGATAGGGGAGAAAATGAAAAGGCTATTTCCGATTTTAAAAGGGCATTGAATGCTCCATATCCAGTGAACGAATATGCTCTTCTTTTTCTCGGAGAGCTTTATCTAAAAACAGGGGATAAAGTGGCAGGAAGGAAATATCTGAAGATGGCTCAAAAGGCAGAAAATGCTGATGTCAGGGAAAGGGCAATTGCTCTTCTTAAAAAAGAGAAGGTTTTTTCCTATAAGGTGGATTTCACATCCGGATATAATTATGACTCCAATGCAGGTCTTCTTCCGGATGACCCTGTTTTAAGAGCCCTATTTAAAGAACTTTTTGTAAAGAAATCGGATAATAGATGGTTCGGGAATTTTAAGGGAGAAATTGCTTTAAACCCATTTAGCAGGTTTTATTCAGCAATGTCCTACAATTTTTACCAGAACCTTAACCACAGATTTCACCACATAAATTTTCAGACCCACAGGGCTGAAATTGAAGGAAGGTATGAGATTAAGAAACCCCTTATATGGTTCATATCCGGTGGTTACTCAAAGGCATACATATCAACAGACCTCAATCCCTTCTCAGAGGGAGGCTATGGTAAAACAGGGTTGTTATACAGATTTGACTCCTCAGAACTTGGCGGTTTCATTTCCCTTTCAAAGACCGCCTATTATGAGAGACTTTCAGAAGAGCAGGACAGAGACGGCTGGGTTGAAAGGATGGAGTTATACTCAAGGCAGCGGATTTTGTCAGGATTCAGCCTTTACGAAGGTTATTCAATTGAAAATTCAAATACCTGCGGAAGGGACTGGGACTATATCTCTCACACAATAAGTATAAAGGGGATTCTCGCTCCTTTTGAAAAATTCACCGTGAGCATAGAGCCTTTTTACGCCTACAGGGATTTCAGATACAAAGACAGCATATTTGGAAAAGAGAGGGTTGATAATGAGATAGGAATTGAGGCATTTGTCGGATATAGCATTTTAAGATGGTTAAATGTCTTTGCCTCATACGGATTTTACCTTGAAAATTCAAATATAAAGATGTATGATTATAAAAGACAGATTGTAGGTGCGGGAATAAGTTTGAGGGTTGAGTAGAAGTAAGGAGGAAACGATGAAGAAAGGGTTTTATGTTTTTGTGGCTTTTTTTGTGATGAATGTTTTTATTTCTTATGGCGATGAGGTTGCAGGTTATCCTGGAAGAATAGAGGGAAGGTGTGAGGTTCTGAGAAAGGGAATTGCGGAAAAAATAACCCGTGGGACATCTTTTCTTAAAGGAGATATTATCAGGACTTATGAGAATGGAAAGGTTGAGATAATTTTGCTTGACGAGACTGTGATAAAAATTGGTCCCAATGCAGAATTAAACCTCTCAGATTTCCTTCTTGATGAGGCGGGTTCAAGGAGAAAGGGGATTGTTAAGCTTATCAGGGGTTCAATCATGACATTCTTAAGAAGAGTTTATAAGGGAATAAAGGGAGAGTTTTCTGTTGAAACACCCACAGCAGTTGTTGGGGTTCGCGGAACAAAGTTCATAGTATCGGTTTATTCGCCATCCCAGACAGAAATCATTGCTCTTGAGGATTCTGTCAATGTTGATACCCCTTATGGAAGTATAGTCCTTGAGGAAGGACATATCACATCAGTTTTTGAGGGTGAGGCTCCATCCCCTCCGCGGAGTTTTGACCCTCAGAGGATAGAGGAATTTATTAAAGGTATTGAACCTTCTGCAGAGGAGCCTCCAGAAGGAGGTCTGGAGGGTGGAATGATAGAAATTTTAGGAGAGCCAGAAAGGGCATTTCTTCCCGAAGGAATTTATAATAAGCCACCGGTTGAACAAACCCTTCAGACAGGAACTCAGGATATTTTTAATGAGCTTCGTTCTACACCTGTTAAAATAAAAATTATTTTTCCAAGGTAATGGAGGTGAAAGATGAGGAAGGTCTGGTTTATTTTTATATTTTTGTTTTTCTTTGCCTGTGAGAGAAAGGGAGATTTTGTCCGTGTTGATTTTAAACTTGATGGTGCAGGAGGTGTTCCCAGCTATGTAAGTTCTATTACAGTGGATGTCAGATGGGAGAATGCTACAAGCCCAATTGTAGCAGTTATTCCACTTGATAAGCTTGAAACGCAGATTTCCGTCCCTCCTGGTAAAAAGAGGGTTTTTACAGCCTATGCAAGCGTTGACGATGGAACACCTGTTCTTACTGGAAGAAATGTCAAGGACATTTTGCCGGACACATCAAATGAGGTTTTCATCAACATGGGTTTCATTGAGTATAGCGGGTTTGTCCA